>Ga0187783_10000141_pt1 | contig 53770 bp, 47 predicted proteins | sample 1015_SJ02_MP02_2_FD_132471 | JGI IMG/M metagenome (GOLD analysis project Ga0187783, IMG submission 132471) | Tropical peat soil microbial communities from peatlands in Department of Meta, Colombia - 1015_SJ02_MP02_20_MG | ecosystem: Environmental > Terrestrial > Soil > Wetlands > Peat | place... | reverse complement strand
GCTGGCAGTGGGGCAGAGGGAGCCGGTGCAGTTTTCTCGGTGACCCCGTATGGAGTGAACTGGACGGGTCATGACCATGATGGTCTGATACGCCCTTCTCCGCCCTCGATTGGAGCTTACGAACTCACTTCTGGACCATCTGCGTCACTTCCGTCAGCCCTTGAAATAACTACGACCAGTTTGTTAGAGGGCCAAGTTGGAACATCGTACTCCGAGACGCTTTCAGCTTCAGGTGGTACCCCCCCGTATCACTGGTCAGTTACAAACGGAGCCCTCCCGGCAGGCCTGATCTTAAGTGCGACCGGAATTCTGAGCGGCACGCCATCAGCATCCGGTTCTCCAAGTGTCACGTTCGCGGTTAGCGACTCTGGTTCGCCGGCCCAAACAACGAGCACGACGCTCACACTGACCATACTGGCGCTGGCCACCCCGCTGTCCATAACGACGACTTCGCTTCCGAGCGGCACGGTCGACGCCCCTTATCCGAGTACCAGTCTCGCAGCAGCGGGCGGGGCTCCACCGTACAGTTGGTCGGGCACCGGACTGGCGGCCGGGCTTACGGTCTCGTCACCGGGTTTGATTTCCGGGACCCCTACCGCTGCGGGGACCTTCAAGGAGAGCTTTACGGTCACTGACTCATCCTCGCCCAAGCTCTCCGCAGTGTCTGACTTCTCCGTCAAGGTGTCCCAGGCCACCACCGAAGCGCAATTGGAGGTTGCTACCAGTTCGCTGCCGCCGGGCCAGATAGGTGTGTCGTACGAGAGCACAACTCTCAAGGCGAGTGGAGGCACTACGCCTTACAGCTGGTCCGCGACCGGCCTTGCACCCGGACTGACACTATCATCGGGGGTTATATCTGGAACTCCGACAGAAGCTGGAACTTTCAACGAGAAAATCACGGTGAGCGATTCTTCGTCTCCTGCGCATACAGTAACCGTGACATTCTCAGTTACGATTGCCTCGGCCCGGACGCACCGGAGGAGATGGAGAAATCTAAACTAGACTACTTGAGGAACGGTAAGCGCGAAGAGCCGCTAGGCGGCCAGGGTCTGGAAAACGGTTCGAGACCTTTAGCGCGAAGCCGATCGCGGATGTTACCGGGAGGTCTGCCCTTAAAAGGGCCGACTGCGACTCTGTACAGGTGATCAGTGGCCACTCTAAAAACGAAGACAGGGAAGTTTTCTTCGCGTAGAGCCTTTAAGACGGCGTTGGCGTTCGCCTCGTCTTTCATGGCCGCGACTTGCAGGATAAAACCGGGGCCAAGCATCGGATCCTTCGCCGGGTGCGCTTCGGCTGGCGGTGGCGGCGGAGACAGAAGCTTAGGCTGTAAAGCGGTTCGAGGCTCAGGTTGGGCCGCAGCGGCTACTTCTGGCGCACTGGCCCCCAGGTCGGATCGAGCTCCACGCCAGTAACAGCCAATGAGGAAGGCTATGACGGCGACTGCTAGCGCCAGCCCCACCGCAACAAGGCGAGTCGAGACAATCTCTTTTCTTGAGACTCCATTCAGGTTGGTCGATTCGGCGCGTTTTTTCTCGGCGCGTGACAGAGCTTCGAAGAACCAACTCATGGCGGAAACGGGAATCATCGCAACTTCATAGCCAGCTGGAGCGACAGATTCCGAACGGCTTACGTTATTCCAGATTCGCGAATGCGCAAATTAGTGACGAAAGTGTCGAGAATTTTAGAGATTGTGTTGCTCCTTGCTTAGCGGGACGAACGCTTAGTTAGAATTCGTTTCACATTTAGACGCCAAAGGTTTGTGAGTCGGAGCGAAAAGGGACGAGGTTCGATTTAAGTTCACCGTCGAAGTTGTTCGTGGGCAAGCTTCATCGAATCGGCCATTTCCCAATCGGAGAGACTCCGCTGTGGGCAAAACATACGACGACCTGCGCCGCGCCAGTCAAGAACGCGCTGTAGCTCAAGCGCTGCAGTCTGAAAAAACACGTATCGGCGTTGGTCTGTATGTTAAGGGCTCCATCTCGGCGAACGAGGATGTGGATGTCGAGGGATCTGTCCAGGGGCCGATTCAGCTCGGCGAGGGAAAGCTCACGATCGGCATAGGTGGGAAGCTGTACGGCGACGTGAAAGCTCGCGAGGCCACGATTCGCGGGACGGTGACCGGCAACCTCTCGATCCGCGAACGTCTCGAAATCAGATCGCCGGGCACGGTGGTCGGGGATGTGGTAACTGACCGTATTTTCGTTGAGGACGGCGCCTATCTTAAGGGCTCAATTGAGATTGGACACCGGTGGTCTCAACGGATCTAACGCACGGGTATCGAGCTGACATCAAACGAATAGGTCCCGTCTTACGTCACTCCGGTTCCCGGTCGGCTCCCTCGCGCAGACACAACTTTTCATAGCTTGCATTTGTGGCCTACGTCACTACCCTCCCTTCGCCTCCCGCCCGGATACAGCCGCGTCTGCCCTGAACTAACCCTCCGTTTATCAGCCCTCCCAGTCTTCGCGATATACTTTTGGTCCCATGTCTGGGTTCCTCGCCAACTTGTGGGAATCGTTTGGGCGGCGCCGCACCGATATGCTTTTTTTGTGTCGCCATCTGCTTTCCGAGCGTGGCGAAGCATCGCAGACCGTCCTCGCGCAGCAGATCATCGCCGCCTACGAAGCCATGAGCGCGGACGACCGCCTTCGCTTTTTCGAGATACTGAGTCGCGAATTCTCCCCGGACGACGCGCAGATTCGCCTCGCAACAGCGGCGTACGAAAAATCCCGCAGTCCGGAATCTCTCGCAGCGCTTTCCGCCGCCGTCGAGGCTCCTCGCCAGGAACTCTTTCGCCGCATCAACACTGCTCCACACGGCACCGAGACGCTGGTCTCACTGCGCGGCCACCTGTTGCAGGCATCTCGCAACAACGGCCTGCACTTCACCGAACTCGATTCCGATTTGAGGCACCTCTTCCGCTCCTGGTTCAACCGCGGCTTTCTCCGCCTCGAGCGCATCAGTTGGCAGAGTCCCGCGGCCACTCTGGAAAAGCTGATTCGGTATGAATCCGTGCATGAAATCAACGGCTGGCCGGATTTGCGCCGGCGTCTCGAAGCGGATCGGCGGTGTTTCGCTTTCTTTCACTCCGCGCTGGCCCACGAGCCGATCATCTTCCTCGAAGTCGCTCTCTGTGACGGTTTGGCGGGCAACCTGGAACCTTTGCTCGACGTGAACGCCCCCGTACTTCCGGACAAAAAAATGAATACGGCAATCTTCTATTCGATCAACAATTGCCAGGAGGGATTGCGAAACATTCCGATGGGGAATTTCCTGATCAAGCAGGTCGTGACTGAGCTTGCCGCGGAATTTCCAAACATCAAATCGTACAGCACTCTTTCGCCACTTCCACGTTTTACTCGCGCTTTACAAGACAAGGAAAATGGCCAGGGATTCACGGCGCAGCGTCTTTCGCGATTACTCGCCGATTTCAGTCGCGACTTGATGGTCGCATCGAGTCGCCGGGATTCCGTCGACGCTTTTTTTCACCTTCTTGAAAATCCCGTCGCGCACCGGACGATTCTTGCTGCGCCGCTCAACCGCCTCGCCCTGGCTTACCTCACTTGTGCGCATCGTGACGGAAAACTGTACGATCAGGTCGCAACGTTTCATCTTGCGAATGGCGCCCGCCTTGAGCGAATCAACCCGTTTGGAAACTTGCGGCCGTACGGTTTGGAAGCGTCGGTCGGACTTACGGTCAACTACCGCTACGTGCCCGATGAGCTGGAGGAGAATCACGAGCGATTCGTGCAAGGCGGGAAGATCCGTCTCTCAGGCGCCTTGCTCCAGGAATACAAGAAAGTGATCGAAGCTTGGGAACCCAACCATCGCGATTCCCGCATTCAGAATTGAATCAGCGCAGTATCACACCGGCCGCAAGAATTCGGAGTAAAATGTCGCGATTGCAAGTCACCGGCAAATGAAACGAATATGCGTCTTTTGCGGCTCGAACGCGGGACGCCGCCCTGAATACCGCGCCGCCGCCGAGGAACTCGGCAGGGAACTGGCGCGCCGCAAAATCGGCTTGGTCTATGGCGGAGGCGATGTCGGCCTGATGGGCGCCATCGCAGATGCCGTGCTCGGCGCGGGCGGCGAAGTGATCGGAGTAATCCCCAAGCACCTCATGTCCAGGGAGCTTGGTCACAATGGTTTGACGAAGCTCCACGTCGTGCATTCGATGCACGAACGCAAGGCGCTGATGGCGGATTCCTCTGATGCATTCATCGCACTGCCTGGCGGCTTCGGAACGCTCGAAGAGTTTTGTGAAGTACTGACCTGGACTCAACTCGGTTTGCACTCCAAGCCCTGTGGCATTCTCAACGCGACGGGATTCTATTCACCGTTGCTTGCGATGTTTGACCATCTGGTCGAAGAGGGGTTCGTGAAACCAGCTGGCCGCGCGCTCGTCATCGCGCGGAGTTCGCCAGCCGAACTTCTTCAAGCCCTCGAGCAGTGGCAGCCGGTCCGGGTTGAGAAACTGCTGGATCGCGAAACGCGCTAAGCGCGTCACCGCCTTAATCCCTCGTCTCGTCTTATCGCCCCTCAGCCGGTGGCCACCGGATTACCGCACAAACGAAAGTACTCCGGTTAGCTTCCGGGCACATCCCATTGACTGATCCCGCCGGCCCCTTTAGACCGACCTGTTAAGCTTTTAGTAGCATTTGTCGTCAACGCATCCGGAATCAACTTTTCAGGAAAACTATGCAGGCTCGGTGTCCCCATTGCGGCGCGTTGCTGCACTCAAGCGAGACGGAACCGGACCGTCCGGTCGAGGCGACTTGCTGGATGTGCACTATGCCCATCGATCAGGTTCCCGCGGCCGCCGCTGCGCCAAAAACAAAAGATTCGGATCCCGCTACGGTCGCATCGCAGGCGTCCGATCTGCTGGCGAGGCTGAGCGCGACCAGACTCGACCCCGACTCGGCGCCGGAAACCAGAAGCCTCGCGATTCCCGAAGGTCAATCGATCAGGATTCGCGTGCTTTCCGGCACCTCCCAGGGGGCAGAGTTTGAGTTGTCGCGGCCGCTGATGACCATAGGCCGCTTGGGAGCGGGGGCCGACATTCAGATCGACGATGCCGAGGTTTCACGATTGCACTGCGCGATTGAAGTCCGGCGAGAAGCAATTCTGCTGCAAGACTTGCGTTCGATGAACGGCACCTACGTCGGCGATTCGCGGATATTCGGAGCGCGACTCGAGAACAAGTCGGAATTTCGTATTGGATCGTCCCGCCTGCAGCTCGAGGTTGTCCCCAGCAAAGCCGCCGAGCAGAGCGCGTCGCGCTGACTTCACAATATTCATCAGCGCGGCCCCGCGCTTAGGCTTAGGGCTATTGCACCGCGTGCGGCTTGAATCCTTGGGCGTTTAGATCGCTTTCAGCCTTCTCGAGATCCTGAATACTCGAATAAGGTCCGACTTCCACGTGATACGACTGCGCCCAAAGATGGCCCTTGTGAACCGAAAGAGCTTTGAAGCCGAGATGTGACAAGCGATCGACGGCGCTATCCGCCCATTCCGCGTCTTTGAAAGATCCAACTTCGAGATAGGTCTCTGGGACGGATGGCTGTTGGCTCGAAGCAGTTTGGTCCGTTTTGGATGCTGAGCCCGAAGCAGGCGAAAGAATCGCAGGCTTCTTCGCGGAGTTCGAAACATCGACAGGCGCCGGCTTCACTTTTTCGAGCGGTTGCAAAATCTCTGCAGTTTCACTGGCCGGAATCGGGAGCGTGACCGACGGTTGAATCCGAAGCTTTACCCGTTTCACCGAAACCGGACGAGCCGCGGCCGTCGGATGGGAATTTGGCAGAGAATCGGATTCGGATGTAGGTGTTGGCTCAGATTCGTCCGAGGACGCCGCGGCGTCGGTCGGGATGCCCATTGCCTTGCTCAAGTCGACTTCGCCGGACAGCACGCCGACGTCTTCTTTGGTCGGTTGGTAGGCTGTACTGACGGGCGTAACTGCGCCCTTTGAAATTGCGAGCAGGGTCTGTTTTTGCCGGGCCGCGTAGCCGGTAGGTTGCGACACGACGCGGTGAGAGCTCGGTTTCTGAGTGACGAGCCCAAACGTGATCGCCGTCGCCATAAACACGATGCCCAAAATTGCGCCGACCTGGGCAAGGCGCATTGGAGACGCAGAAAGAAGCTCATCACAGATAAATAGCTGGCGCGATTTACTCAAGATGGCTCGCGCAAGAACGGGCGCATTCACTTTGGGAAGCTTGAACTCACGCGCAAATGCCGAAATCTGCTCGCCGGCTGCGCGCGAGCTTTTGGCGCCCTGCGTCAGCATGGACGACACGTGCTTTCCCACAGCCACAATAGCCGGATCACGCGGTTGCACGCAGGCCTGCAGCGCGGCGTCGAGTTCGTCGACGGATGAATAGCGCTTCGACGGCTGCTTCTCCAGGCACTTCAGAATGACTTGCTCGAGCGCCGAGGGAACGCTGGGAACGATTTGCGCGGGCCGCTTCGGCACCCGGCGCAACTGGTCGAGCGCGACGAGAATGGGGCTTTCGCCTTGAAATGCGGCGACCCCGGTGACCATCTCGTAAAGAACTAGGCCCAGCGAGTAGATGTCCGAGCGCGGGCCCGTGGACTTTAGCTCCACTTGCTCCGGCGACATGTAGTTGGGCGTGCCTACAAACGTTCGCGTGTGCTGGCCGGTGTCCTGAGAGAGCCGCGCGACACCGAAATCCATGACTTTCACATTGCCGTTCGTGCCGAGCATGATGTTCGCCGGCTTCAGATCGCGATGGACGATTCCTTGGGAATGCGCTTCCCCCAAGCCCGCACAGACCTCGCGCGCGATCGAAATTGATTCGGCGACGGGAAGCGGACCTGCCCGGCGCAGCTTTGCCAGCAGGCTTTCGCCGTCGACGAATTCCATCGAAACGCAGGCGGAAGCATTGGAACGATGAAACTCATAGATCCGGCAGACGTTCCGGTGAGTCACTTTTCTCGCGAGTGCGACTTCTTTACGCAGCGTTTCGCGCATGGTCTCGTCCGCGGCGATTTCCGGCTTCAAGACCTTGAGCGCGACAATTTCCATCATGTCCGTGTCGCGGACTTTATAGACGATACCCATGCCGCCCTGGCCGATCTCGGACTGGACCTGGTAGCGCACCGGGATGCTCAGTTCGGCTTCCGCGGAAACGCTGATGGCCCTGGCCGTCGAGTGGCCGTATCGCTTCGTCTCCATGGTGTCACTGACGCTCATACGGATGCCCCCGGTTAGGAAGATACCGGTCCGTCGTGTCCAGTAGGAATGGGCTGTTAGTTGGAATCGGACTAGTACTAAGGTGCTACTAGGGTGCTACCAAGGAGAAAGGGCGAAAGCCAGGGATTGGCCGCAGTGCGTATCCGCGCGGGGGATGTTTCATGTCGGAGCAGAACGACACCCGGCTGTTTGTTTTGTGTGCTTTACAGCGAATTGGGGCGAAGTGCAGGCGGGGTACGGGCACAGTGGCGCCTGTCCGAAACGGTCACAAAGCGAAAAGCCGCAGTGGTTGAGGTCAACCAAGCCGCGACAGCTTTCGCATGGTTTGGAACAACCTCACGTGTAGTTCCTGGAAGTGCCTGCCCTGATGGCGACGCTGCCTGTATCGCGGAGTCTTGCGGCGCGGCGTGCTGCCCCGGGGAACCTCGATGGGCACTGCGAGAGCTTGCCCCGCGAATGCCGATTCCACCTTCGCAATCGTTGACTCGAGATGCTCGCATTTGGATTGAAAGGCTATGCAATCGTCCGTGGTAAGAAGCACGCACCCGGTGGCTCCTAGAACGAAGCCATAACCGCGTTTCATGAGAGCCAACGTTTTCTCAGATTTCAGCCGGTCGCAGAGCAGCATCAGCTCTCCGAGATTGATAGCGAGGGTCATCATCTCCATCGCCAGAGAAAACAGGAGTTGCTCCCTCGTCAGGACTTGCTCCTGCATCATTTGTGCTGTTTTCAAAAAAGGTTCCATCTTTGAGTCGACGCTCCGCGGCGCAGTTCAAGCAATTGCATCTACCGCGCGAAATGAAGTCCTTCCGTTTGCGAGCCATAGGGCTCAGCGAGCCAGCGAGGATTTTTATGCCTGGGAGCAGGAGAGTGCCATCCGCAATTCTTCTGAGTGGTTACATGCGGCAACTACGTACACCCGAATTGGCACAACAGAGAAACAGCTGAATGCGAGGCGCATTTCTCCGAAATTTACTTCTTGTGGCGCGGAACTGAGCCGTAGTGGCGATGCAATTGGTCGCGCCACGAGGCGTCAGACATGTTCGGCCATTTTTCGCGGTGGAAGCGGGGAGCTGACTCGAAGCGCTCTTTTTCGACGTTCAAAACGGCGACTTTCTCGGAGAGATCGAAGCTGAAGGCTTCCCACGGCACGGGGAAGTGGTCGTTGCCGGGCGAGAGAAAGCCGCCGAGACTAACGATCGCGTAGATGGCGCGGCCGTCGGCGGGATCGAGGACGATATCTTCGATCTTACCGACATCGTGGCGGTTCGTGTCGATCACTTTGGCGCCGAGAATCGATTTTCTGACGCTGAGCGTGAGTGCAGGTCCTGCTTGGGGCGCATCCTGCGCCATTTTGCCTCCGCGACCATCAGAAGCAGCTAAAAACCGATCAATATAATGATAGGAATCGGCACGCCTGGCAACCAAACTACAGATTTCGCTCTATGGAGTCGCGGCGCAGACGCACAGAGACTGTGATGGCGCAATTCCGGCATCCTCGACATGAGCCCCCCAAATCGGCCGGCGACAGTGCTGTCGGAAGTCGCCGACGAAGCCTCGCGGCAATCGAATGGCTGAATTTCTTTTTGGCTGACGTGCAAACGGGACTCGGTCCGTTCCTGGCAGCTTATTTGGCGGCCAGCGGATGGAATCCGGCCCGCGTGGGGTATGCGCTGACTTTCGGCGGGCTGGTGACGGTGGCGATGCAAACGCCGGCGGGAGCGGCGGTCGATGCCGTGCATCGCAAGCGGCTGCTGCTGGGACTCAATCTGGCGCTGCTTGTGCTTGGGGCTTTTCTACTGATGGGACGGCTGAGCGCTGCTTCCGTGTATGCGGCGCAATTTCTGATTGGCGGCGCGGCGCCGTTTTTGGGTCCGACGGTAGCGGCGATCACGGGCGCGACGGCGTTCGACAAGCAATTCGGAAAGAATCAGTCGTTCAATTCCGCCGGGAGCGTGTTCACAGCGGTGCTCGTCGCGTAGGGGAGCTACAGACTCGGATATCGCGCGATTTTTGTGATTGCTGCGGCGCTGTCGATACCGGCGGTGCTTTCTTTGATTGCGATCGATCCGAAGCAGATCGATTACGCCCGAGCACGAGGATCGAGACAGGATGGCGATCATCCGCAGAAGGAGGGAATTCTCGCGCTGACGGACGATCGCCTGCTGGTTTCGTTCATCGGCGCTGTGTTTCTGTTTCATCTTGCGAATGCGGCGATGCTGCCGGAGCTGGGTGAGATGCTATCGGCAAAAAATCCGAAGGCCGCTGCGGCATTCATGTCGGCTTGCGTGATCGTGACGCAAATTGTGATCGCCATTTCAGCCGCGTGGATCGGGAAAGAGGCTGGAGTACGGGGACGGCGGCCGCTGCTGCTGGCCGGATTTGGAGTGCTGCCTGTGCGTGGAATTCTGTACACGCTGACGAATATTCCGGTGGCGCTGATTGCAATCCAGGTGCTCGATGGTGTAGCGAATGCGATTTTCACGGTGGTGGCGATTCTGGTGATCGCCGACAGGACGCGCGGCACCGGCCGATTCAACCTGGCAGCCGGTGCGATGGCAACGGCGGCGGGGATTGGAGCCGCGTTGAGCAATACGATTGGCGGCGTCATTGTGGAGCACGGCGGTTACCACGCATCCTTCCTTGGGCTCGCTGCAATCGCGTTGATCGCATTGGCGGTGCTGTGGTTCGCGGTGCCGGAGACTTCCCCTGGGACGGCGAGCGGCATTAATTCGGTGAAATACGAGTCGGTGGCTCGGACGGTCGAATGATAGAGTGCTGGCGAAGCTTGGAGGGAATGAATGGGCTGCCTGCTGCTGATTCTTTTTTTAATTTTTCCGCGCGTGGCGCTGGTGCTGCTGTTCCTGTTTTCCCATTACCTGCAGCGAGCTTATCACGGGCTGTTGCTGCCGCTCATCGGGTTCATCTTCGTGCCGCTGACGACGCTGGTCTACGCATGGATGGTGAATACGGGCCAGCCGGTCGCGGGCGTGAATTTGATTATCCTCGTGATCGCGGTGGTGATCGATTTGGGCGGACTGGGCGGCGGGGAGTATCACCGCCGAACACGATGGACTTAGCTTCGCGGGTTCAGCAGGCAAGGGCGGGGGCTAGACGCTTGTGAGCGGCGCGTTGATGCTTTCCAGGGACTGTCGTTCGGCTTTAACTCCGAATTTCCATTCCATCGCGGACGCTCCAAGCATGAGCACGGCGGCAAAAAGATAGCCGTAGAACAAGTTGGTCCTCGAACCGCTTCCAATCAACTCCCCAAACAACGCAGGTGCGCCGACGCCGCCGACAAGTGTGCCGCCCGCGTAGAACACGGAAATAGCCATCGCGCGAATCTCGAGCGGGAATACTTCGCTGACGGTGAGATACGCGGAGCTGGCGGCGCAAGATGCGATGAAGAAAATCACGGTCCAGGCGATGGTTTGAGTGTCAGCCGTAAGTACTCCACGCTGAAAGAGCCAACCGGTGAGCGCCAAAAGAATTCCCGAGGCGCCGAACGTGACGCCGATCATGATTTTGCGGCCGACCGTGTCGAATAATTTGCCGATGATGAGGGGCCCGAGCACGTTGCCGATGGCAAAAGGAAGCAGGTAATAGCCGACGCGGCCGGCGGGAATGTTGTAGAAGTTGACGAGAACCAGGGCATACGTGAAGAAGATTGCGTTGTAAAAAAATGCTTGCGCGATCATCAAGGAGAAGCCGAGCAGCGTGCGGTCCCGGTTTTTGTGGACGATGGCGTCCCAGATTTCTTTCCAAGGAGTGTGGTGGCGGACGCGAATCGTAAGCGGCTTGCCTTCGATATCGGGCAGCGATCCCGTAGTCTTTCTGACTTCGTCTTCGACTTCTTTCACGACGGCCTCGGCTTCATCCTCTTCGCCGTGCGTCATGAGCCAGCGCGGGCTTTCGGGGATCAAGCGGCGAATGAGGATGATGATGACTCCGAGCGAAGCGCCGATGAGGAAGACGAAGCGCCAGCCTTTGGTCGGCGGGATCAGATGACCGTTGAGCAAAACGATGGTGGCAGCGGAGCCGAGCGCGGCGCCGATCCAGTAGGTGGCGTTGATGATCAAATCAGTCTGGCCGCGGACGCGGGCGGGAATCAGTTCGTCGATGGCGGAATTGATGGCCGCGTATTCACCGCCGATTCCGGAGCCGGTGATGGCGCGGAAGACAGCGTAGCTGGAAAAATTCCAGGACAGCGCCGAGGCTGCGGTTGCGACTAGATAGACGAGCAGGGTGATAGTGAAGAGTTTCTTGCGACCAAGACGATCGGTGGCGTACCCGAATCCGATCGCGCCGATGACCGCGCCGATCAGGTAGAAGGTTGCGCTGGCGCCCACTTGGGCGTCGGACATGTGCAGGCTTTCTTTCAGGACGCCGCCGACGGCTCCCGCGAGAGTGACCTCAAGGCCGTCGAGAATCCACGTGGTGCCAAGGCCGACGACAACGAGCCAGTGCCATCTGCTCCATGGGAGGCGGTCCAAACGGTTGGGAACGTCGGTCTGGAACTTTTGATTTTCGTCCATTTTTTGGTGGGCGCGACGCCGGCGATTGGCTGCGCCTGAAGGGAAGATCGCGCGTTCGCGGACGTGTGCGCTATACGCTGGTTTCTCTATGGCGGCCGGCAAAAGCCGGTATGCGAGCGGCGGCGAAGGGAATTATTTCGCGCGGACCCGCGGACCCCGACGCGCCCTTTCAGATTCGAACGTGTTGGCGAGGCGATCGAAGCGGGGGAGAGCGGCCAAGTCTTCGAGCGATACGGAAATGCGACGGCGCCAATTCGGATGCTGGTCAGCGGTGGTGGCGGGCACGTTGACGGGATCGGTTTCGGCGGTAACGTCGTCGAGTTGCACCATGGCGATGAGCGAATCGGTTCGCGCTATGTAGGCGTGAACGGCGACGATCAGATCTTCAAAATCGACGCTGCCGGAGGCGGGCAGCAGGCGTTCTTTTCGCAGCGCAGCCAGCAAGGCACGCTTGTCGCGCTTGCGGCGGCGCTGCGCTTCGGCGGCTCCGTCCTCGGTGGGGAAGAGGTGCAATTGTTCGCGAATCAGAATGTCAGTTTCGTCCCACCAGCCGCGAACGGTCGGCAAATCGTGACTGCCGGTGACGGCGATCGCAAGTCGCGGATAAGCCTTCGGCGGAAGGAACGCGCCGGTTTTGGCGTTCTGTTCAAAGAAAAGGACGCGATAGGAAAGGATGTTGGCCTTTTGCATGCGCTCGCGGAAGCCATCCGGGACAGTCCCGAGATCCTCGCCAACCACGAGGCAGCGATTGCGATGACTTTCGAGAGCGATGATGCCGACCAAGTCTTCGCGCGGATACGTCACGTAGGCCCCTTGTCGCGGTGATTTGCCGGCGGGAACCCAGTAGAGATGCTGAAGCGCCATGACGTGGTCGATGCGAAGGCCGCCGGCATGACGCATGTTCGTGCGGATCAGCCGGACGAAATTTTCATAAGCGGTCTCGAATAGCTCACGAGGATTCAGCGGCGGCAGGCCCCAGTCCTGGCCGGCGGGATTGAAAACGTCCGGCGGCGCGCCGACGTGCGCACCGGAGACGACGCCTTGGGGATTGCTCCACGTGGCTGAGCCGCTGGCATCTGTGCCGACGGCAAGATCGCGATAAATTCCGATTTCCATTTTCTTTGCGGTTCTTGCGGCTGCAGCTAGCTGCTCGTCGGCGATCCACTGCATCCAGGCGTGAAAGGTGACCTCGTTTGCGTGCTCGTCCGCAAACCGCGCGACTGCGGGCGAAGACGAGTTGCGGTATTCCGGCGGCCAGGAATGCCAGTCGGCTTTTGACTCATCTTGCTCCGCGAAGTGCTGGCGCAAAACTTCGAAAACGCAGCTTTGCTCGAACGGATGGCCCGAGCGACGGCGGAATGCCTCGAATTCCTTCAGTTGCTTTTGATCGGGTACATCTTTGCAGTGTTCGAAGAGGAATGTGAGCGCTTGCAGCTTGAGTGCAGCGACATCGGTGTAGTCGACGAGATTAGCGGCGCGGCTTTTTCGAAGACGCTTCTGAAATTCTTCGGATGCGACGAGCCGTTGAGTTTTCGGTGATTCGGTGAATTCGGGAATCGCCTCAACATCAATATTGAGGACGTTGAGTAAAAAGCGCGTTTCGGGAGAGTATGGGCTCGCCTGCTCGGGATTATCGAGGAACATGGCGTGTAGCGGATTGAGTCCGACGACGTCGCCGCCGTGATTTTCGACCAACCGGATGAGGTGACGTAGATCGGTGTAATCGCCGATGCCCCAGTTGGTTTTCGAGCGCAGTAGATAGAGTTGGGCGGCGACGCCCCACAACCGGCGGCCGTCTTTTGCGTCGGCGGGTAGCCAGCAGCAGCCGGGCGTCACGATGAGCGAGCAGAGCGAACCATCAAGGTTGGTTTGGAGCCTATGGTAGCCGCACGGAACTTTTCCATTGAGAGCGAGCCGATATCGCTCAAGCTTGCGGCCGCGAAGGTCGAATGTGGCCACAGGCCCGCGCCCGGAAAGATCGGCGACGCCTTTGCGTTTGGTTCCATCTTCCAGTTCCAGGCGCCACTCGAACTTCTTGGTCGCGGTTGGCACATTTACTTCGACTGCCGGCGGTTTGGAGTTGAAGTAAGCGACTAGGGCGGGCGGGAGCGAGCGCTTCCACTCCTTTTCGTGCAATTGGTGAAGCGCTTTGGCGGCAGCGTCATTGGATTCACAGGCGAAACCCATTGCAGTCAGAATGTCTTGCTTGGTTTCCGCAGACGCTTTCTGAATTTTCTCGTTGGCGTCGCGATAGGAGTCTTCAATGCCAAGGTAGGCGGCTAGCGCGTGGAGCGCAGTCAAGCCTCCCTTTCGCGACGCGCGTTTCATTTGGGTTGCCGCTCGTTGCGTTGGGTGGCGGAACGGGCAGTGAGAGATGCGTTCTCGGAATGCCAATTCCGGGCCGGGGCCATTTTCTCAACATATCTGGAGACGACTTCGAATTCAATCATCCAGACTCTCCTGGAATGGACATCGACGAATTGGGCGAATTGCCCAGATGAGTGACGCCCGCGTAGTGCGGCGCGCTGGCTAGTCTCCGACGGCGGGGGCTCCTGCTGCGGGAGGCGCGACGCTGACTTTTGCGGCAAGTCTGCGCGGGGCGGATTCACGAGTGGCCATCATGGCGGCGAGTCCGATGACGACTGCGCCGGTCCAATACCACGCGGGGGCCATCGGGCTGCCCGTCACCTTGATTAGCCAGGTGGCCATGTATTGGGTGGTGCCGCCGAAGGTGGAGATGGCGAGGGCGTAGACCACAGCCAAGCTGCTGGAGCGGATCGCAGCCGGAAGGGATTCCGTGAGCCAGATGATCGTAGGACCCTGCGAAAGGCAATTGAGGCTCGCCATCACCGCGGTCGCCCCAAGGAGCGCGGCAGGCGTGCGGTAGCGAGCGATGACGTGAAAAGCGGGAAGGATCGCAAACAGAAGAAGAACAGTCGGCACCAACATGACCGGCTTGCGGCCGAAGCGGTCTGAGAGGATACCGCTGGTAAGATCGAATGTGAGACCAGCCAGACCGACGGCGATTGTGGCGGCGAAAGCGATGTTCGCGTGCATGTGGAGAGTGGCAATCGCGTACGTAGTCATGTAGGTGGCGGTGTAAGTGCCGATGGTTCCGCTGGCAAGCATGAAGAGGCCAATCACCGCGATCCACAAATGAGGCCGGAGCGCGGCGCGCTCGGTCTTGCGCGCGGGCGCGGCATGAAATGTTTCGGGCAAGCGCCGGCGCATTAGGAGGCCAAAGGGCACAATCACCGAACCGAGCAGAAGAGCGATGCGCCAACCGAAATCCTGGAGTTGCTGCTCGGTCAGCGTGTTCGCGAGGGTGAAACCAACAAGCCCCGAGATAAGGACCGAGACCTCTTGAGTCCAGAACTGGAACGCCGTGTAGAAACCTCTTCGTTCCGGAGGCGCGGCTTCGAGCAGGAAGGCAGTGGTGGGACCGACTTCACCGCCGAGAGCAAATCCCTGAATCAGACGAAAGAGAATCACGAGAACTGGCGCGGCAACGCCAATCGTGGCATGCGAAGGCGTCAGGGCCAAGCCGGTGATCGCAATACCCATGAGAGAAAACGACAGCAGCATCGCGGGCTTGCGTCCGAGGCGGTCGCCGATGCGGCCAATAACGAAGCCGCCGATTGGGCGAGTGATGAATCCCGCGCCGAACGTGCCCAGCGATTCGAGCAGGCTTACTGTCGGATCCTTGGAAGGAAAGAACGCCCTGCCGATATAGACGGCGAAGAAGGAATAGGTAAGGAAATCGTAGAACTCGAGGCCGTTGCCGATTACGACCGCGGCGATGTGCCGCGCGGGCACGGTCTGTCGAGTTTTCGCAATCGCAGTCATCGCCGCATCGGACAGTCCTTCGGTTTGCGCCGCTTGAAACCAGGACGGATGCGGAATTGTATCCTAGCGTTTGCCGCGCCAGAACCTAATATGATGATGGTGTCGATTCTTGTAGTGAATAGCGCAAAGGACGGGATCGACTGCTTATTGCGGGGCGTTCAAGTGGCGGTCGCGAAAACGGAATTGGGATGATGCGGTAAGCGATTTGTAGGTTCCGAAGCGCTCGTCGCTCCAGGCGGCTTCTCCCTCAGGCGGCTCTTCCTCGAACACACGCAGGATCTTGTAAGTGGTGGACCGCTCTGCAGGAACGCGGCCGGCGGCGCGAATCCAGGAACGCATCTGCGACGGATGCAAATACTGGCCGTGCGGCGCGCCTGCGGACGTGGAGATGCTCTCGTTCATGAGCGTGCCGCCGAAATCGTTCGCGCCCGCGCTGAGGCAATCTTTCGCGAGATCCGGCCCCTGCTTCACCCAGGCCACCTGAATATTCTGAATCCATGGATCAAGCATCAGGCGCGAGACGGCGTACATTCGAACGACGTCTTCGCGGGGCACATGTGTACGCACGCCGGGAACGAGCGATTTCTTCACCATCGGCGCTTCCGAAGAGATGAAGCTGAGCGGCACGAATTCGGTGATGCCGCGCGTGCGCTTTTGAATGCTGCGAATCAGGTCAAGATGACGGGAGCGATCGAGAGGCGTTTCGACGTGGCCGTACATGATTGTCGAGGTGGTGGGAATGCCGAGTTGATGGGCGGTCTCGATGATTTCGATCCATTGCCGCGTGGTGATGCGGCCGGGAGAAATGATGTCGCGGACGCGATCGTCCAGGATTTCGGCGGAGGTGCCGGGCATGGAACCGAGGCCGGCGTCTCTGAGCGCGGCGAGATAGTCCCGGATCGAGCGGCCCGAAAGAGTCGAGCCGTACAGAACCTCTTCGGGCGAAAACGCGTGCACGTGGATTTCGGGCACGGCCTTTTTAATAGCTGCGCAGAGATTGATGTAGTGAGAGCCGTCCATGCGCGGCGCAAGCCCGGCCTGGATGCAGACCTCGGTGGCGCCGAGTTCGCGGGCTTCGCGTACGCGGCGAAGAATTTCGTCGAGCGGCAGGAAGTAGCTTTGCTCGGCACGATGACCGCGGCTGAAGGCGCAAAACCCGCAGCGCTTCACACAGACATTGGTGAAATTGATGTTGCGGTTCACGACGTAGGTGACGCTGTCTCCGACGCGGCGCTTTCGCAGGTCGTCAGCAACAGAGATGAGGCGGTCGAGAGAGTCGCCCTCCGCGCTGAAGAGAATTTCTGCGTCGCCGGCGGCTAGTTCATTGCCGTCGAGAAAGCGATCGAGTATTGCATTCACGGAGTGAGCGGTCATGCGGCCTCCAGATGACGGCTGACGAGGCCGGAATCGTCCACCCAATCCAGCGCGGCGGAGCGCAAGCGATTTGGAATCCATTCATCGGAGTGCACGTATTCGGGGTAGGCGGTCAGGCGCTCGCGCAATTCGAAGCCGGCCTCTTCTGTGACCGCTCGCAGTTTCGCGATTTGCGGCCAGGCCATTTCGGGATTGATGAAATCGGGAGTGACCGGAGAGACGCCGCCCCAGTCGTTGATGCCAGCCAACAGAAGGAAGCCGTAAGAATCCTGCGAAAGATTCGGAGGCACTTGCAGATTTATTTCTGCGCCGAAAATCAGCCGGGCGACGGCGGCGGTGCGCGCGAGATCGAGAGTGGTTGGCTCGGGTTTGTTGGCGAAAAGCGTGTCAGGCTTCGCGCGAAAATTCTGGACGATCACTTCCTGAATGTGGCCGTATTTTTCGTGTAGATCGCGAATGGCGAGAAGCGCGTCGACGCGCTCGTCCAAAGTTTCGCCGATGCCGATGAGAATTCCGGTGGTGAACGGAATTCCAAGCTCGCCGGCGTGGCGCAAGGCTTCGAGACGCGTATCAGGAAATTTGTCGGGGCACTGATAATGGGCTTCCCCTTTTCTCATAAGACGGAGGCTGGTCGTTTCCAGCATCATGCCCATGCTCGCGTTCACCGGCCGAAGCAGCTGCATTTCTGCGCGGGATAGGACGCCAGGATTGGCATGGGGAAGAAGCCCCGTCTCTTCGAATACCAGGCGGCACATCGCTGCGAGGTATTCGATGGTCGAGTGAAAACCGCGGCGATCGAGCCATTCTCGATACTCGGGATAGCGTAGCTCGGGCTTATCGCCCAGACTAAACAGCGCTTCCTTGCATCCCGCCTTTTTCCCCGCACGCGCCACGGCGAGGACTTCATCGGGCGTCATCGTGTGCGCCAGGCGATCGTGAGATTCGCGTGCGAACGTGCAATACGCGCAGCGATCGCGGCATAGATTTGTCAGCGGAATAAAAACTTTTCGGGAGTAGGTGATCGCGCGGCCGGTCCGCCGATCGCGAATCTGGCTGGCTTCGCGCAGGAGATCGCGGAGTTCGTTACCAGTAGCCCGGATCAGGCGACGAGCGTCGGCCTGACTTCTGCCTGACTGCAAAAGCACGGCTCATCCCATTGCGTGCACGTGTTGTGGATCGATTTTGTAGATGACGCGGACTTCGCCCTGTCCGCGATAGGGGTAGTGGTCCTGGCCCGTATATTTTTTCGTGAGCTTGTCGATGTGCGCGTCGGCGCCTTGCTCGGTGATTTCGGCCACGCGGCCGCGAATCGAAAGATGACGGTACGGATTATCGGGATCGAGTAGATCGAGACTGACGCGCGGGTCGCGCCGAATGTTGCGGTCTTTCACGCGGCCCTTGGCGCTATTCACAACGACGTAGCGGCCGTCGTAATCGACCCAGACGGGCGCGACGTGCGGGCTGCCGTCGGGCATGAGCGTGGCGAGCTGCGCGAACGCCTTTTTCTGGAAGAGGTCGAGATATTTCTCGGGGATCTTGTTCATGTGAGACCTCGCGGCTGAATTTCGAGTGTACACTAAGTCTCAGATTTCTTGCACTGCATATCCCGGTGCCAAATTGACGGAAAAAATCGCGATCATCGGCGGGACAGGAGCCGAAGGCTCGGGATTGGCCGCGCGATTCGCCCGAGCGGGACTGCGTGCGTTTATCGGCTCTCGGAGTGCAGAAAAAGCTGTAGAAGTGGCCCAAAAAATCAAGCAGCGAGCCGGCTCGGGAGAAGTCAGCGGGCACACGAATGCGGAGGCAGTCGAGCTGGCCCGAGTTGTGATCATCACCGTGCCCTTGTCCGCGCATTCCGAGATTCTGAAAGCCATTCGGGCAAGCTTGAATGGGGAGAAAATTGTGGTGGATGCGACGGTGCCTCTCGAAGTGGCCATTGGCGGTCGCGTATCACGAGTGGTGACATTGTGGGACGGGTCGGCGGCGCAGCAGGCCGCCAGGATGGTTCCAGCCCGTGTGCCTGTGGTGGCTACGTTTCATTCGTTGAGTGCGGACGCGCTCAGCAAACTCGATGAGGATATCGATTGCGACGCGCTGATCTGCGGCGACAGCGCGGACGCGAAACGCACAGTCAGCGAGCTTGCCGAATCGATCCCGGGCGTTCGTGCCATTGACGCCGGCTCGCTCGATAACGCGCGCTATCTGGAAATCTCCGCGGCCATGCTGATCGCGCTGAACCTGCAACACAAAGTGAAAAATTCGGGAATGCGGATTACAGGACTTCTCCGGTCTGCGAATATTTCGCAGCACGAATGAATTCGCGGCCAATCGTTGCACTTGCCGGAGGAATCGGCGCGGCTCGATTCCTGGATGGCCTTACGCGCGTGGTGCCGCCAGCGCGCGTTTTTGTCATCGGGAACACCGGCGACGATACAGAACAGCACGGATTGCATGTCTCGCCTGACCTCGACACAGTGACTTATGCGCTGGCGGGAATGTCCGATCCGGTGCGGGGCTGGGGAATCAAAAATGAGTCGTTCCGTTGCCTTCGGGCGCTCGGTAAATTTGGTTCGCCTACTTGGTTTCAACTTGGCGACCACGATTTGGCTACTCATTTGTTCCGTACCGAGCGACTCGCGGACGGCGCCAGTCTCGGGAACGTGACCGCGGAGATCGCTGCGGCTCTTGGAGTGCGCGCGAAAATTGTAGGGATGACGAACGATCGTGTGCGGACGCGCATCGTGACGCGCACGGGCGAACTGGAGTTTCAGACCTACTTCGTCAAGCGCCGGGCGCGCGACAAAGTGCTTCGGGTGCGATTCGATGGAGCGGCGCAGGCCAAACCGGCGCCGGGGTTGCTTCGGGCGATTCGCGATGCGCAAGCAATCATTATTTGCCCTTCGAATCCGTTTATCAGCATCGGGCCGATCTTGGCGATTCCCGGCATACGTGACGCGCTTCGAGCGAGACGCGAGCGCGTGATTGCAGTTTCGCCCATTGTGGGTGGCCGCGCGCTCAAAGGCCCGGCTGCGAAGATGATGAAGAGCATGAAATTGGAATCGAGCGCCTTGGGCGTCGCTAAACTGTATCGGGATTTCGTGAGCACATTCGTGGTGGATCGCGTCGATCGAATCCATGCGAAGGAAATCGAAAAGCTGGGAATGCGTGCGATCGTGGCGAACACGATTATGACCGGTCTGAGAGAAAGGACCGCACTGGCGCGCGCGGTCGTGCGCGCTGCGGGGATTAGAGCGTGATTTTCGCGATCTTGCCGGTGAAGAATCCGAAGAATGCGAAGCAGCGCATGAGCGAGCTGCTGTCTGCTGAAGATCGCGAGCTGCTGGCGCGGCTTCTCTATAAGGAGACGCTCTCAGCGCTTCGTGACGCCAAGGGAATCGATCGCGTGGTAGTCGTCTCGAATGATCGCGAAATTGTGGATCACGCGCGTCATTGCGGAGTGATGGTCTTCCAAGAGGGAGAGCAAGTAAGCCATAGCGTATCGGCGGATGCGGCGTGCCGTCGCGCAATGGAGATGGGCGCGACCAGCGCCCTTTTGGTTCCGATCGACGTGCCGCTTGTGACGGCGGAAGACTTCAGTCGCTTGGCGGCTGCGGCGCGGCCCGGTCTCGCGATTGTGCCCTCGTCTGATGGAACGGGAACGAACGCTCTGGTTCGCACTCCGCCCGATATCATCGAGAGCCGGTTCGGCCCGGGAAGCTTTCGCGTTCACGTCGAGCGAGCGCAAGCAAAGGGCGCCTTTGTCGAAGTGCTGCCGCTCCCAGGGCTGATGTTCGATATCGACACGCCCGAAGACGTCAGCGAGCTGCTGAAGCGCGCGCCCCAGACGCACGTCTGCCAATTTCTGCGAGCAACATGCGCCTTGAAATAAGCGCACTATCGACGCTGCCGGAAATTCATCCGGGCGACGATCTCGAGGCCTTAATTCGCAGTGCAGCCCGGACGGAGTCGCAAAAGATCGATGCGGCGACAATCCTGGCGGTCGCGCAGAAGGTAGTGTCGAAGGCTGAAAACGCGATTGTCGATTTGCGAAAAATTCAGCCGTCCGAAAGGGCCAGGTCCTGGGCGGAACAATGGAAAAAAGATCCGCGCGTTATCGACCTAATTTTCTCGCAATCGAAGCGAATCGTGAAAATGGAGCGAGGCGTTGTCATCGCGGAGACGCGTCATGGCTTTGTGTGCGCGAACGCGGGCGTGGACCAGTCGAATACTGGCTCGAGTGACTTCGCAACGATTTTGCCGGCCGATCCGGACGCTTCTGCAAACCGGCTTCGTGAGTCGCTCGGCTGCGGCGCCGTGATTGTGACGGACACGTTTGGGCGGCCCTGGCGCGAGGGACTTGTAGATGTGGCAATTGGAGTGGCAGGCCTCGATGCTTTGACCGATTATCGCGGAACTCGCGATCGGAGCGGTCGCATGATGACGTCGACGATTGTTGCTCTCGCCGATCAGCTCGCTGCGGCGGCGGGACTATTGATGTCGAAAGCGAACGGATGTCCTGTGGTGATAGTTCACGGGTTTGAGTGGCGTGCTACCGAAGGATCCGCGCGAGCATTGATTCGCAAACCTGAGCAGGACCTCTTCCGCTAATCTTTTCGTCAACTCCGAAGTGCCGAGTCCGACTGCGGTCAAGCGAACCCCACGTTTGCGTACCACTTTCTCCCGATAGTGCCGGTTCGAGCCGCGCCGCGTGATCGAATTCTACGGCAAAGAAGTGCTCCCGCGAGTGAAGGCGGGCGCCGCGACGGCGTCATAGCAAGGCGCTAAATCGAGTCTCGAAGACCGGCAGAATCAGCGGTCCTAAAACGCCAGTTACATTACGTATAGTTCTCAACCCCTCGAAAACCCCTGAAATTCCCCCGCAAATCTCAGGTTTTTCCTTGACTCCTGCGCACCGAACCCCTACATTGCGCTGACCAGGAAAAATTTTGGATACCTCGCCAAAGGTGCGGCCGGCCTCGTGCTCATGGCTCGGGCCAGTCGAGGCCACTTGTCTCTGAGTAATTTGCACAAGAGCTCGTGGTCCAGCTTGGACGCCCGCTTTTCGGTTCTTGCATTCACCTGCGTTCCTCTTCTTAGCGAAATTGCGCGCAAGTGCTCGCTCTACCAGATGCTCTTCGATCAAATCGACCACAAGGAGAACCTATGAGACTTGGTGCGAGATTCGGCATGGTGATGGCGATCGTGGGGCTGGCCGTCCTTATAGGAAGTACACCTGCTCGGGCGCAATGTCCCACTTCTCCTAATTACAGTCCGGACTTCACGTCAAACCAAAGCTGCTTGACACTGAATGCGCCGAGCCCGAACCCTTACCCGGGCTATCCGGGCTTCTTCTCTGTGATCAAGGCCCCAACGCCTCCTCCAACGGTAGCGACCGTGCTACGGCTTACTCCCAACGAGACCTTCACGTCAGGGTCCGCGTGGTTCACGGCCCAGCAACCTGTCAGTGCCGCGTTTTCAACGACGTTCATGTTTGAGATCAGCTACACGACCACGTTCAACGCTGATGGAATAGCTTTCGTGATTCAAAACTCTTCCATAAACGCCCTGGACAGCACGAGCGGAGAGGATGGCTGCAGCATCGGGTACGGCGAGGATACGACCGGCTGTTCGCAGACTACGGGTGGTATTCCCAACAGCTTGGCCATCGAATTCGACACCTACCAAAACAGCGACGATCCAAATGCCAATCACGTGGCGATTCAAAGCTGCGGCACGAATCCGAACAGCTCGGATAATCTTATCGGTGGCGTTCTTGGCGCGCCTGCACCTTGCAATATTGCGATCAACGCTAGCCTTCCGATCACACTAACCGACGGCAATCCTCATACGGTGACGGTTACATACACGCCGTCTACCCTGACGAATTGCGCCGCAATTCCCAGCGGACCGCAGGAAGGCTCCACCTACTGCAGCACTATCGATGTGATCCTCGACGGCACTGATTTGTTTCCCGGGGGCGTTCAGGTGAACCTGAGCACGCTGCTAAGCCTGAACAGCGGAAATGCGTGGGTTGGATTTACGGCGGCAACGGGCGGCGGGGACGACGATCAGGACATCCTGAGCTGGACATTCACGCCGGGAGGCCAAGCAGGCGTGCTTTCAATGAATACCCCCACGACCCTCAACTTCGCGAACGCCACCGGAAACACAGCCTACTCCTTTAGCGGCCAGCTGACATCGGGTCCGGATCCAACAATGCTGGTGCTGCCGATAGCGATTTCTCAAGCGGCTTGCGACAAGTTAGTGCAGGTGAACTTTTTCCCCGCTCGTTGCTTTAACTACCAGAACGCATTGAATACGGGTCAGGACTCAGCCATCATGTTTCAGGTTACCTGCCCGGGCTCTCTCGGTGGAACGTGCGGTTCGACCGAGGACGCGGATTTCTTTGCAACCCTGGCGACAAGCTTTCTGTTCTCCTATGCGCAAAATCCGCTATTCACCTATCCCGGGATTATCGGTCCTCTGAACCCGTTCCCGGGCTGGCTCAAGGGCGGTACAGGAACGACGCCATGCGCGCTGCCTTCATCGGGTCCCCTGTTTCTGAGCAACCAAATCAACAGCTTCTTCATAGATAAAGCTAATACCTCGGGACCTGCGGCAGGCACGGGTTCTTGCTGGGTGGCAACCTATGACACCCCGGGCGAGATCTGGCCAGCCATTACCATCAGTTCCCCGACGCTCGCGACCGTCTATCCACCTAACACGCAGGAAACTGCGACGTTCACTTGCGGCAATCCGCTCACATCGCAGCCTGCGTCGAGTCCGACGGGCCCTTATCTCACGGCCGCAAGCTGCCAACCATCTCCGGTCACTGGCACCCCCAAGTGCACATTCACAGCCACCCAGGGTCCAGCCAATCCAGGCGGTTTGGCATGTACGAGTAGCTTCGTGACTCCCTCAAAGCCGGGGGTGTACGTGTTTGCTGTGACTGCGATAGACTCCGGCGGGAATCAGAATGTGAATGTGGCTCTCTACAAGGTCAACTAAAGTCGGAAGGATTAGCTAGCAAACGAACACGCGCGCATTCGCCTGGCCGACGCAAGCAGTTGATCGCTCGGCTCGGCGAATGCGCGGGGTCGTCCTTGCGGGAGCGCCGCTGTTTGATGGGCTGTGGCCCGTTTTCACCTGGCCCGTAGACTCGCCTGGTATTCGCCTTTCCCGGGAAGAGGTCTTATTGGTGGGCTGCTTGTGTAGCGCGGGTCGAATCGTCGTAGATGGTTCGGAAATCGACGCGTTGGAGTAGTTTCTCGGCTCCGGAATCCTTTCTCATACTATCGAGCAACTGCTGCGCCTCGCGATAGTGATCGAGCGCATCTGAATTTTGGGCGGAGCCTCGTTCAACCATTGCCAGAAGATAATACGCTCGTGCGCTTAACGGCTGCATTCCAAGCTTGTCCGAAAGCAGCAAAGCGTGTTCGAGCTCTTGGCGCGCATGGGAGTAATCATGGGTTTCAGCCATGGCTTCGGCCATGAATAGGGAGCACTCGACCGACGTGTACTTCAACCCGATCTCGTCGGCTTGCTGAACCAGCGGCCGGAGGCCCGAAATCGCCTCTTGGGCGTGTTTTTCTTTAACCTCGACTTTGGCTAAGTTAGCCTTTGCGACGAGAATCGTATCCGATTCTTTGCTGTGCACCGCGGTTTGCAAGGCCTGCTCGTAAGCCGCTTGCGCCGATTTCAGATCTCCGCTGTAGAAATAGGAGTCACCTTCGAATCCCAATACTTCCGCGGTCGTCTCGTCAGCGTTGAGCTTGCGCGATAGGGCGAGTGCCTCGTCCAGATCACTCTTCGCCTCCGCCCCGCGCCCTGCGAGAATCAGCGACTCCGCGGACCCGCCCAGTACTTTGGCCGTCCAGTCGGTCCCATCCTTGAGATTGCGGAAAGTTTTGAGCGCTTCCTGCATGGAATTGATCGATGCTCCGAACCGGCCGCGGTAGTCAAACAGCAGACCGAGGCTATAAGACTCGATGGCCGCGCCGCGGGGGTCATCCATCTGCCGCCGCAAATCGAGCGCTCGCAAGTAATACGAGATGGCCTGATCGAATTGACCCATGACCGCCGAAGTTACGCCGAGATTGTGAACAGCCTCGACGATGTCTTGGGGCACTTTCGAATTTTGGCGCAGTTCGAGGGCCTGCTGATAGTAGGTGAGAGCATCCTGGTACTGGCCTTCTGCGGAATACAAGCTCCCAATGTTGTTCAGGCAGACGGCCTGCATACTCTCGTTGTGGATATCGGTCTCGAGTTGCAGAGCTTCCTTGTACATCTTGAGTCCCTGGTCGCGGTCCCCGTGATCAACCGAGAAATTGCCCAAATCGATCAGAGTATCGCCCAGGCCGTTCTTGTCGCCGATTTCACGACGGATATCGAGAGCCTCATGGAAGTGCGACAAAGCATCTTTGCTGTTGCCGAGCGAAGCCTCCGCCCCCGCCAATTCGTTCAGGCTGAACGCCAGACCACGCTTTTGGCCGACGCGGCGCCAGATAGTGAGCGCGTCCTGCTCGTTGCGCATCACCTCTTGCGGCTTGTCGAGCATCCGGTAAGCAACGGCCATCAAGTGCAGACTGGTGGCCTCCTGCTCCTGGTTGTCTACTTGCGCAGCAAGACTATAAGCGCGGTTGAGCGGATCGAAGCTTCCTTGCGGGTTACCGCTCTTGATCTCGATGCGGCCGAGGTCGATAGTCGCCGCCACGTCTTTAGGGTTGGACGATAAGATCTTCTGGTAGTAGCTGCGGGCTTTCGTTAGGTCACCAGAGGCCTGGTACAAGCTGGCCAGCGCCGATTGCACCTCAGAGTTGCCCGGCGCTACCTTGGCCAGATTCTCATACGCCTTAATCGCGTCGGGATAGTTCTTCATCACCCGCAACCGAATGGCAGCGATCAAATATTTCTCAGACTCAGGGAGGTCCTGGCTTAGCGCCACCGCCTTTTGGGCCGATTGCTCGGCTTCATCGTCATAGCCCAAACTGCTGTAGGTCTCGGCCAGCTTCGAGAAGGCCAGCGCGAAGTTTGGATCGGCAGTGGTTGCCGCTTCGAACTGTTTCTGCGCCTCAACATTCCTCCCGTCCCGCTCCAAGCCCAGGCCTTGATCGTAATCGCGCAGCGCGTCAACGGAGTTCGAGTTCGGTTGAAACGAGCTTGCCTTTAGTTCCTTCATTACATTCACCGGCAAGGAAAGTTTCTCGCGGATCGATTCGGCCAGCCGGTCCACACCGTTGGGGATGTCCTTTTCGTTCGCGGCCTCGATCTTGATCGGTATGCGCCGATCATGCTTCAGGTCTTGCACGGTGGCGTCGATGCGGATTTGATCTCCAAATTTGGCGTATTCGCCGGAAACGACGGTATCGGCGCTGCTGAATTCGGCAATACGGCTGACCATCGTCGGGTCGATGGTCGTGCCCGCGCTGATCTGCAGGTCGGAAAGCACCTGGTGCACGCGATCGGACGAAACTGTGCGCATATGCGCGGACTCGCCGACATCGGTGCTCAGCATGTCCGCGAGGCTTGGACCGAGCCAGTCCAAGCTGGAATCGCCAGAAGCATTGTGGAAAGGCAAAATCGCCAGCGAGACTGCGGGAGTCACCGGACCCGTAGTTGACGCTCCCAGGCTGCCGAATTTTCCGCGAAACAAGACGGCGGCGACCGCGAGCAAGACGACAGCTGCTGCGCTGCCAATCCATTTCCAGTCGTGCGTGAATTTTTCGACCGGGAATCGGGCTCGGGCGGGCGCCACCACCGTTCCCATGCGCGTTCCTTGCCAAATTTCCAGGTCGCGCAAAATATCCGTGGCGCTTGCGTAGCGCTTCTCGCGATCCATCTCAAGGCAGCGAAGAACAATGTCGTTGATGACGCGCGGAATTTCCGGATGCGCTTCAATCGGCGGGCGCGCAGTTTCTTTGATGCGTTTGTAAAGCGAGGCCATGGCCGTCTCGGCCACGAAGGGCGAGTCACCGGTGAGCACTTCGTAGAAAATGATGCCGAGCGAAAAAAGATCTGAACGGGCGTCGAGAGTTTCGCCCTTGGCCTGCTCTGGCGACATGTACTCAATCGTGCCAACTAGCGCACCCGTCTGCGTCATTCCGGCGCCCATGTCCATGCTGCGCGCGATTCCAAAGTCCATGACCGAAACTTTGCCCTGCGAATCGACCATGATGTTTTGCGGCTTCAGATCGCGATGGATCACTCCTTCCGAGTGCGCGGCGTCGAGGGCGCGGCAGACTTGCGAGATGATTTCGATGGCTTCTTTCGGCTCGAACTTTCCTTTCTCGCGGATCAATCCCTTGAGGTCGCGACCCTCGATGTACTCCATGGTGATGAACTTGATCCCCTCAGCCTCGCCGAGATCGAAAATGCGGATCACGTTGCGATGAGTGACCTGGCGCGCGAGGATCAGTTCTTGTTTGAAACGCTGGAGGACGTCGGGATAGCGTGCGAGTTCGGGCCGAATTACTTTTATGGCAACTAGGCGCTCGAGTTCCCGGTCCATGGCCTTGTAGACCGCGCCCATGCCGCCTTCGCCGAGGATTTTCAGGATTTCGTAGCGGTTTCCAAGGACGCGCCCGGGCTCAAGAGCCGCGGTAAATGCCACCGGTTCGCTGGTGCCGCTCCAGGCTGAGCGGGCTGTCGGATTGCTCGCTGGAACCGTGGCGGACTGGTCCGCGAAAGCCCCTCGGCTGGATGGACTTATGGTCAGAGTGCGGTCGTCCCAAGGAAGAGGAGTGGCACAAGTAGTGCACACACTTACACCCGGAGGGTTCGCCAGGCCACACTGCGGGCATTCCATGTCCGAGCTCCAGGGGGACAGGTCAATACGATACACCTTCTACACCCCTTAATCATCTTTCGTTTCGACGCCGTGTAGGCTTTTTGGTGAGCCAATGCCGCAGTTTTCAGTGCGTTTGGTTTCCGAGGCGGCGCCCAAGGGTTGTTATAATAAGGTATGAGAATTTTGCTCTTTAGCGGTAAGGGCGGCGTCGGCAAAACCAGTTTGGCTGCCGCAACCGGCGTGCGCCTGGCCGAACTGAATTACCGCACGCTGGTGATGAGCATCGATCCGGCGCACAGCCTCGCGGACTCGTTCGACCTCGGCACGGACTTATTCCACACGCAAACTTCCGATCCACTCGCGATCAACGAGCGGCTTTCTATTTTTGAGCTGAATATTCAAAAAGAGATCAAGAGGCACTGGCAGGAAATCTCGTCGTATGTCACGTCGGTGTTGCGTACCACCGGGATCAGCGGCGTAGAGGCGGAAGAACTGGCGATTCTGCCGGGCATGGAAGAGCTAAGCGCCATGATGTATATCAACGAATATCGCCGCGAAAAACGTTACGACGTGATCGTGCTCGATGCCGCGCCGACAGCCGAGTCGATGCGTTTCGTCAGCATGCCGACCACGCTCGACTGGTACATGAAGCACATTTTCCCGTTCCAGCGAAACCTGCTCAAAGCTGTGCGGCCGATTGCGAACCGGGTGGCGCCGTTCGAATTGCCGACCGACAGCTATTTCGCGAACATCCGCAATCTGTTCGAGAAGCTGGAAGGCGTCGACGATTTGATGGAGGATCCCTACACGACGAGCGTGCGGCTGGTGACGAATCCCGAAAAGATGGTGCTCCGGGAAACGCAGCGAGCCTTCGTGTACTTCTCGCTTCATGGGCTGACAGTGGATTCCGTGATCGTCAACCGGCTTTTGCCCGATGAAGTAAAGGACGCGTGGTTCAGCGAATGGCATGCCTCGCAGGAGCGAGTACTCAAGGAAATCGAGGAATATTTCGCGCCGGTTCCGGTTCGTCGCGTGCCCTTATTCGCGCGCGAGGTCCTCGGCAAGCAACGGCTGCATGAATTGGCCGACGTGCTATATCATGATCAGGATCCGGCAGCCGTCACCAGGACGGAAAAGCCGTATACGTTCGAAAAGTCCGACGGCCTTTACGAGATCCGGCTGATTCTGCCGTTCGCAGCCAAAGGGGAAGTCGGGCTTTTCAAAAAGGGCGACGAACTCGTCGTCGAAATCGGCACGCTTCGCAGGCACATCGGCTTGCCGAGATCGATGGCGACCATGACGCCTTCGCGGGCCAAGCTTGATAATCGGGTTCTGCGGGTTGAAATGAAGGAGACATCATGAACGACCAGCAAAGCGCCTCAACTTCAACGGGACAGACTTTTGGCGGCGAGCGTTGCGCGTGTCACGAAGTGATGGACCAGATCGGAAAGTTGTTCGAGATCGCGCCCGACGTGCGCCAGCATCTGACCAACTCGCGCGTCGAATTTCTTAAGGCCATCCGCGCGGTTCTCGATCATAGGATCGAGCGGCTTTCGAACGCGGGTCAGCAGGGGTCACGAATCGCCGTTGAATAGATCGTGGCGCGCAACAACGATTCAAGCGAGCCGCGGTGAACTTCTCGCGCCGGTTCATGGCGAATGTTCACCGAAGCGGGTTACTGGGTCACCATATCCTGTCCTCCATTTCCACAGAACGCGCCTTCGGAACACGACTGAAACTCGCTATAATCTGCGTCATCGAACTTCCTCCTGAGTGAGGGCCCGGAGTGCTGTCGTCGGAAAATCCTCGAACCATCCTGCAGCCTAGCGGGCGTGATCGGCGTTCGTATCCACGAGAACGCGTCCTTTTTTCGGCGCTGGAGCTGGCGGACAACAACGGTGGGATCGTGCTCAATATCAGTGAGCACGGGTTGGCCATGCGAGTGGTCAACGGCATGGCCGAAGATGAGTTTGCGCAATTGCGTTTTCAGATCGCGCAAACCACCGATTGGGTTGAGACACGGGTTCGCGTCGCATGGATCGACGATCCGAGGACCACGGTGGGCGTCGAGTTCGTGGAGCTTTCGCAGGAAGGGCGAACCGCGCTGGACGGATGGATTTCATCGCTGCGGGAGCTGGACGGCGACGGCGCGCATGCCGGAACCGCCCAGGTCAGCACCGAATCCGAGCAAGCTGCCGCTGCTGCAGCGGAAGCGGGTGAGCCCACAGCGAATCAAGAAATCTCCGCGCCGGCGGCTGCCGACGACAACCGAGCCCCGGATAGCCCCCTGGTAGAGAAGGCGCCTGAGACTCCGAAAATTCCGGGCAGCGCCGTCGCAGTTGCAGAGCAAAAGGCCAACGGCCCTGCGCGTCCCAGGCTCTCCATTGCGGAATCGCTGGGGGTGCTGGAAGCAGGCCCGGACGAGTTTGCGATCAGGGCTGGACGTCGCGCTCAGCGGCGCGGAAACGACCGCAAATGGACGGCCCTCATCGTAGTTCTCGCGATACTTCTGTTAGCCGTCGAGGGATTCTATGGATGGGCGCATTTCCGGCGTTTCATGAAGTCAACATCCGGCGGGAGCCAGAGCGTCGTCACGAGCGCGCCCCCAACTCCAACGGCTGCGAAGCCGACTGCACCCGCGGTGGCGTCCGCGGCGCCTGGATTTGTCGTGCAGGCGGGCGCCATGGCGCGTCGAGAAGACGCCGTCGAACTGGCGGACTCGTTGCAGCAGAAGGGCTTTCCGTCTTTCATATTCAAGCGGGATTCCGCGCGCCTGTATGAGGTGGTCATTGGCCCCTACTCCACCGCCGAAGAGGCTCAGAAAATCACGAAGACGCTTCAGGCTGAGGGCACCGACACCTTCGTAAGATCGTGGCCATTCCAGTAGATTCCTGCACCCTCGAAAATTTCTGCGTCGAGCAGGTGTTATCGCGCGGGATATTTCGCAAGGTCCGCGCGTCGAAGCACGAGTCCCAGGCCTGGTCTCGCCAAGTCAGGCCGTAACTCGCCACTTTGAGGTTGCGCGACTCCGTCAAAGAGTAAGTTCTCGATTCGAACGTGGTCGTGAAAATACTCCAGGTGAATCGCGCTCGGAACCGCACAGCACAGATGCATGTGAACCGATGGCGCGGTATGCGCGGACAGCGGCATCGAATGCGCGGCGCAGAGTGCGCCTGCCTGCAGGAAACCCGTGACGCCGCCACACCGGGTCGCATCAGCTTGAAGAACGTCGACCGCCTCCGACTGCAGCATTCTGCGGAAGTAGCCAACGTCATATCCGTACTCGCCGGCCGCGATGTCCATTCCTGGCGGTCCCTGATTTCGGAGCAGGTGCAAGCCTTCGAGATCGTCGGAACTGACCGGCTCTTCGAACCCGCTGACATCGTCTTCTCGAAATTGGCGCGCGAATTCCATTGCCTGCTTTCGCCGATAGGCGCCATTTGCATCCACGAACAAGCGCGGCTCTTTGCCAATCGCCTCCCGCGCCGCGTGGACACGCATTGGATCCTGGCTCGGCTCGCGACCGATTTTCATCTTCACCATGCGAATCCCAGACCTGGTCCATCCCGACAATTGTTTCTGGAGCTGATCGATCGAATACGATGTGAAGCCGCCGCTGCCGTAGATGGGAATCCCGGCGCGGGCGGCGCCTAGCAGTTTCACGAGAGGCAATTGCAGCAGGCGCGCTTTCAGATCCCACAACGCGATATCCACGGCCGAAATAGCCATTGCCGCGATTCCCTGACGGCCCAAATTGCGAACCGCCTTCGTCATCGCTGTCCATGTTCCGGAGATGTCCATCGCGTCGCGGCCTTCAACGACCGCGCGAAGCACGCTATCGATGAGTTTCGCCGTGCTTGCGCCGGCGTAGGTGTAGCCGATGCCGGTGGTTTCGCCGGAAGTGGCTTCGACGATAACGATCGTGGTGGAATTCCATTCAATCGTTCCATCTGATTCCGGGAAATCCGTAGGGACGGTGCACGCAACGACGTCCAGCCGGTCGATCACCGAGTCGATAACCGAATGGGCCGGTTTATGAGCGGGCGTGCTCATTTGGGATGACGGGATTCCGAAGACTTGTCTCTCAATCAGAGCTGGAATAGGCGATCGTGCTAAGCAACGGGTTTGCGTCCTGGCGTGAATCGAGGCGCGTGTGCTGTACGACGATGGGCACGTCGGACTCGATCACGCTCGAGAAGTCAGTTCCCTTAGGAATTGGCTGCGGCGTTTTCAAGTCGTTAAACCGCACGTGCTTCGTTCGTCGCGCCGGGACCGTGACTTCGTAGGGACCCACAGGATCCTTGTCGGAAAAGAAAATTGTGATTTTCACCCGAGCGTCCCGATCCCCGGCGTTGAGAAGGCAGGCCGTCTCGTGACTCGTCATTTCTGGCTCCGGTCCATGGCTGGACTCGGGAATGTAACCCTCGGCTATTGCCCATCGGCATTGGCCTATCGCTTCCATATGTCTCTCCCCGGGGTCGATGAAAATCATGAGCGCTAGCGGCCGTTACGACGTCCCCATAATGAGAGCCCAACCATCAGCGCAGGTATTCCCAATCCGAGTGCAACCAGTGGACGATGAAGATCGGCCCAAAGCTGAAGGCTGAACGATCGCGCGCGGCCATTGAACGCGCCGCGTGCCCCATGATCGTCAGCGGCGTCGACCGCGAGCCAGAGATTGTTGGGGCGATTCGGGTCTTCAGGTTCTGACGTTTGCTGCGATTTGTAGCCCGTATTGCCCAGATAACGGTCGAGCAGTCGTGGCGCGATTTTGTTTCCGACGATTGCCTCGACGGTCGATCCCCCTACGTAGACTTCGGCACGATCGTGATGTGCAGCCCAAAAAACGGCTTGCGCACCCACTTCTGGCTCGAATATGGGGGGCACCGGCTGCGCTTTGTTCCGCAGTCTGCTTTTTACCCAACTGAATTGGGGTGTGTTGAGAGCGGGCCTATGGACCACGGTGAGGCCGATGTTGCTTTTTTCGTGGATCAGTTCGCAACGAAGAGAATCCGTGAAACCGACGATTGCGTGCTTGGCGGCACAGTACGCGGATTGCAGCGGGATGCTGCGGTAAGCCAGCGCCGAGCCGACTTGGACAATTTTTCCGTGATCGCGCGCCAACATGCGCTTCAATGCGGCCAGTGTTCCGTTTACGGCGCCGAGATAGGTGACGTCGGTCACCCGCTTGTATTCCTCCGGCTTCATCTCTTTCACCGGAGAAAACACCGAGACCATTGCGTTGTTGATCCAGATATCGATCTCGCCGAAGTGTTGCTCGGTCAATGCGGCCGCGCTTTCAACCGCGTTCGCATCCGAGACATCCGTCGGAATGGCCAGCGCCTCACCGCCAAGGTCCCGCACGTCCTTGGCTGCCGCGTCTAGACCGGCTTTGCCACGGGCAAGCAGCGCGACCCTTGCATTGTTCTTGCCGAATTCTTTTGCAATGGCTCGCCCGAGTCCTGCCGAAGCGCCAGTGATGACGACGACGTCTTGGTTCAATATCGCTCCTGGGAATTTTTTCTGGTCGCGAGCGAAATACCGAGCGCGACCAAGCCGATTGCCGCTACCGTAAAGCCCGCCTTGAGCATCGATTTGTTTTGAGCTTGCTCCCGCCGCCGAACGATTTGGGCCTCGGGACGATCGGAGGTAGAAACGGCAGGCTCGTGCATGGCCAGCGACAGCATTTCTGCCGTGTGCAGGGCCCGTCGATCCGTCAACTGGGCGATCTGTTCGCGGCAGCTAAAGCCGTCAGCGATCAGCAGAGTCGAAGGATCGGCGCGACGAACGGCAGGCAGCAAGGCGCGTTCACCGATCGCGACGGACACGTCGTATTTGTCTTCCTCGAACCCGAAAGACCCGGCCATCCCACAGCAGCCTGAATCGAGATATTTGTAGTCGACGCCCATTTTCCCGAGCAAAGATTTCTCGTGGTCCATTTGCAAAACTGCCTTTTGGTGACAATGCCCGTGAACCACGGCGTGCTTCTTGAAAGTTGGAACAGCGAAACCATCCTGCTGCTCGAGGAATTCCGAAAGTGTGAATGTTTGTTCTTTTAGCTTGTGGGCCCGCGCGAGATGGGGAAACAGTCCGGTCAGCTCGTCGCGAAAAACAGAGCAACAGCTGGGCTCGAGCACCACAAGGGGCGTCCCGCGATCGATCTCGGACCCCAGTGCCGACATTATCCGTTGCAGGTAGCTTTTCGCTGCGTCTAGAAAACCATAATCGTAAAGTGGGCGACCGCAACATAGGTGCAACTGCGGAACCAAAATCTCGCAGCCAGCGGACTCGAGCACTTCCGTAGCCGCGATCGCCGTCTCCGGAAAAAAGAAATTGTTGAAGGTGTCGGGCCAGAGAATCACTTTCTTGCCCGTCGAGTTCACACGCTTGTGCCGCCTGAACCATGCCTTGAAAGGCTCCGGCGCGAATGCCGGTATCCTTCTCTCCTGCGGTACGCCGGCGATGATTTTCACGAGCGAGCTTGTGAACGGAAGCTGCGTGAGCAGATTGACGAAGCCGGGAGCCAACGACGCGATCTGCGCCCATTTGTCGATCAGCCCAAAAGCATAAGCTGATCGCGGACGCATCCGCCCTTCCCAGTAGTGCGACAGAAATTCCGCTTTGTACGTTGCCATGTCGACGTTCACGGGACAGTCGCCCTTGCACCCCTTGCACGCCAGGCAAAGATCGAGCGCGTCCTTCACACCTTCGTCGCGCCAGCCGTTTTGAATTACGTTGCCCTGCAACATTTCGAACAACGCGTGCGCGCGGCCCCGTGTTGTGTCTTTCTCTTCGCGAGTGACCATGAAGCTGGGGCACATGGTTTGCTGCACGCCCGTGCCGTTCATGCGACGGCACTTTCCCACGCCGACACACCGCAGCGCTGCGCGCGCGAAGCTCCCTCCGTCTTCTGGGAATTTGAAATGGGTCTCGGGCTGCCAGGGGTTGTAAGCGGCCCCAAGTCGCAGATTCTCGTCAATTCGATACGGATCGACGATCTTGCCCGGATTCATCTTCCAATCGGGATCCCATATCGATTTGAACTCGCGAAACGCGCCGATCAGCTCCGCTCCGAACATCTTTTCCAGAAATTCCGCTTTCGCTTGCCCGTCGCCATGTTCGCCTGAGAACGAGCCGCCGTATCGCACGATCAAATCGGTCGCTTCCTCCATGAACGACCGATATTTCTTGATTCCGGCTTCGCTCGTCAGATCGAAGTCAACGCGGCAGTGAATGCAGCCCTGGCCGAAATGGCCGTACAAGGCAGGGTTGTAGTCGTATTTGTTGTACAGATCGCGCAGATCGCGCAAGTAACCGCCGACTTTTTCCGGAGCGACGGCAGAATCCTCCCAGCCCGGCCACGTGTCCTTTTCACCCGGAACAAACGCGGTCGCGCCAAGCCCTGCTTCTCGTACGTCCCAAAGATTTTTCTGTTCGACCTTGTCGACCAAAAGCTTGATGTTCGGCGCATCCGATCGCTTCCGCAGCCTTTCGCACAGGCGCTCGGCCGTGTCTTTGGATTCAGCCTGTGAACCCGCGCCGAATTCAGCAATCAGCCATCCTCGCCCCTCGGGAAGCAAGTTCAGGTGATCGCTGTGAAGCCCGCCTTTCTTTTGAATGTTTTTGTACAGGTGATAATCGATCCCTTCGAGTGCGGTGGGTTTGAATTCCAGAATTTCCAGCAAGTTGTCGGCGGCCTCGTAGACATCGCGATAGCCGAGGACCAAAAGCACGCGCTCCGGTTGGTTGTAGATCAGATCGACTTTCGCTTCAAGAATCGTGACGCAAGTGCCTTCGCTGCCAACGAGGGCTCTAGCGATATTTACCATCCCTTTTTCGTTCGGAATCAGCTGATCGAGGTTGTAGCCCGAAATTCGCCGAACGATTTTCGGATAGCGAGCCTCCATCAAGGACTGATAGCGCTGACGCAGCGATCTGAGTTTGGCATAAACCTCGGCTTCGCGGTCGTTGCCACTCGCTCGCTGCTGCCATTCATTTTCGCTGAGCCAGCCGACTGACATCTGCGTGCCGTCGTATAGCAGCACTTCGAGTGAATCGACATTGTTGACGGCCGGGCCATTCATTTGTGCCCGCGCGCCGCATGAGTTGTTGCCCAGCATTCCGCCAAAACAGCAATGATCGTGGGTTGCAGGGTCAGGCGCGTACGTCAAATCGTAGGGCCACGCAGCGTTCACGAGCGTGTCGCAGATGGTGCCCGGCTCGACCCGCGCGAAACGCTCTTGCACATTTAGCTCGACGATACGATTCAGATATTTCGACCAGTCAATGACGACGGCCTCATTGCAGCACTGCCCGGCAAGGCTCGTCCCACCGGCTCGCGAAAGAAGAGGTGCACCGAAGTGCCGGCATGCGGCGACCGTGCGGATCGCGTCTTCTCGCGTCTTCGGTATCACCACGCCAATCGGAACTTGCCTGTAATTGGAAGCATCGGTCGCATACAGGGCTCGGCTTGCGTCGTCGAAACGCACCTCGCCTTCGATGCGGCTAGATAAGTATTTGCGTAGTTCGCTGGACTCCGTGAAACGGGCTCCCCAGCTTGAATTTGGGGGAGCAGGTTTGGATGGGGCCGTGCTTACGCCGGAGGAGGGCATCGGTCGAAGGGCTAAAATTCAAGTTTTGTTCAAAAACAATCTTGAAACCAAAGGCCCTCGGCCAAACATCGACCGAAAGCTGTATCCAACGGCGAAATTGTCTGTACATTTGAAACTGAGAATCCTGCGCGGCTGCTGATGATGAGCGATTGAGGGGAAGGTTCGGTCCATGTCGAAAACCTTGAGAGGCCCATCCTGCGAGCGCTACGCTTGAAAGCTCTGGATATCCGCGGATGATTACAGATCGACCTCCACGCAAAGCAGCGCTTCTAGCTGGGTTCCGCGCCAGCGATCAACGGACCGAGCTCCAACTGCCGCCGGATCCACGGCTTCAGCTTCGCGCTCAAGCGATTGAGGCGTCGCTGAAAGGTGGAAAACCGCCGGCGCTTTTGCACGCATGTTCCGAGTTTCTGCGTGTAGCGGCTGATTTCTACAGAGTCGAATCGCCCGGAATTCGTGTCCTCGCGGCTCGCCCGTTGCGTGTGTATGAAGGCGGCGGTTCGATGGAGCTTTTCGGAGACTACAATCTCGGCACACGCCTGATTCGCGTCTGGATGCGAACCGCAGTCCGCAGGCAGGTCACGTCCGTTGGCACATTCTTGTCAACGCTGTGCCACGAATTCTGCCATCATCTGGATTGTCGCGGACTGGGATTCCGAGCCTCACCGCACACGCGTGGCTTCTACGCGCGAGCCGCAATCCTCTATCACCATGCTCGGGGAACGCCTGTGAAAAGGCTTGTCTGGAAGAAAATGCCGGGAAACCGATGGCTCATCGATTGGTCAGCAATGAGAGCGAGCACCGGAGCTAGGCCGGCCTCTAGCAGTGTTACAGCTGCAGGGCAGTGATTCTGAGATTTGAGTGCGGGTTGAAAAAAGTCTCAGCGATCCTGGCAACCTTCTCGACAGCCTCACGCTGTCGAGAAGGGCCAGGCAGATACGTTCTTGCAGTTTCTACTGCACGCCTTCGAAGATCACCAGGCCGAGCTGCAGGCCGTCGGTTTCGAGAGCGAGCGATCGGGTCGCGTCAATCGTGAAGTAATTGAGCGTGACCGATCCCTGCGTTCCTTGGTTGATTCCGGTCACAATCATCGTGCCGCTCCCGGAATTTGTTGTGCCCGACAGCGTCACATCCGCGGTTGCTGGCAGGCCCTGAACTGCGAAGTCGCCAAATCCGCTCAGGTCAGCCGACGCGTCAAAGGTGACCGGACCGGCCGCGCCCCAACCGAAGTTGCCGCTGGGGCTTGTCAGCACCGCCGTGCCTTGACCTCTCATCGCATAGCTGCCGGCGGCAGGAGCAACCGGATTGTTCTGCTGGAGGTAACCCGTTCCCGCAGTGGCCTCGAACGTGTCGACGCCAAGTTCCAGAGCGTTGCCATTGCCGTCAAGGTAGAGAGTGAACGCCAACGGGTTAGGCTCGACAGTGTTAGTCGCGCCGCTGATATACACGCGACCGTTCGAGCCGACTGACCACGTCCCGCCCGACGTTGCGCTCTCGCCGAAGTACGTCGAAGTGCCGCTCGTCGTAACGTCCGTCATTGCGAACGCGCCGCCAACGGTGTTGTTCGAATTGAGGACGAAAGTACCCGCGATCTGAAGGAACCCGTTCTGGTCTTCTCCGCCTGCGCCGTAAACGTAGGTCGTGCCGGCAACGCCGCCCTGTGTGAAATTGCCGGTGTTTGCTCCCTGACCCAGCGCAGCGCCTCCCATGTCGGCCCCGAGTGCATCCGACTGGCTTTCCGCGAGCCATATGCGGTTCGGATTCACCATGTAGCCGTTGAGAATAAACTGGGCAACAGTGCCGGAGTTTGGCGTGAGCGTGAGGCTAACGCGACCAAACGAGTCCGGGCCGCTCACCGAGCCGGAAGTGAAGGTCCCGTTCAGTGAAACCGCGCCGGTCCCGTCGTTGTAATCGTACGTGCTATTGGCGGTCGACAGGCTTGAGCTGCTGAAATTGAGTATGCCGCCGATCGCGATAAGTGTCCCATGTGTGTTGACGCCGCTTACGGAGAACGCATAACCGTTGGACATTGCGGCGGTGCCGGTCTGCAGGTCGATAGAGCCGCTCGCGCCGGCGAAAGAATCGAACTCCGAAATCAAGACTCGAGCGTTCGAAACGATGCTCCCGCGCAGAGTCTCAACTCCATTCACTCCGATGCTCGTATCACCCGTATTCAGGACAACGGACATGTTGCCGTCCGCTGCGGTTGAAAGGCTCGAGCCCGACGCACTCAGAGTATCGGTGTGGTAGTAGGTTGCGTCGCTGAAGTCTTGTTCACCACCGGTGATCACGCCCGTGTTGACCGTGAATGCGCCGGTTACGAAATAGGGGCCGCTCCCGTCCTGGCCCGAGAGGTTGTAGACGTATGTCCCGTTGGCCAGCACTGGAGGCATGATGGTAATCGTCGCTGAGGCCGATTTCGTCGTGTCCGTGACGGACGTCGCCGTCACCGTGACGGTATTTCCGGTTGGAACGTTGCTGGGCGCCTGATACGTAGTCGCTGCGTTGCTCGCCGTGGAGGTCGAGCTGTAGCCGCCGCAAGATGCGCCACCGCATGTGGCCGTCCAGGTAACGCCCGCGTTTTGGCTGTCATTGGTGACGACTGCAGTGACGTTCGCAGTCGCGCCTACCAGTAGTGATGTCGGGGGCACTGGCGTCAGAGCAACCGAAATCGCAGCCGGAGTCGAGTTGCCCGAATTCGACCCCGAGTTTGAGCCCGAATTCGATCCCGAGTTCGACCCGGAATTTGAGTTCGAGCCGGAGTTGCTGTTCGATCCCGAATTCGAGTTCGAGCCCGAGTTACCTTGGCTGCCGTTCCCGCCGCCGCAGCCTGCCACGCACAACAGCAGGACTGCCAGACTTGCTAGAAGGGTAGGTTGACGAAATCTCATTGAACTTCTCCTTGAAAATCCATTCGCTCTCGATTTGTGGCGCAACGAGTACAAACACACTTCTCCCAAAAGCGTGGTCCACCGTCAGAAAATTTCGTGGCGAGTGGCGTCGATCTGCGTTAGTCGTTCTCGGCAGTGCTCGCCTTCAAAATTACGATTCGGCTCGAACTCCTGTCACAACGCCGGTGGGTCTGGCAGCGTTCCGGAAGACGGGCAAGCCTGCGGGCGCGCCCGCCTTTCGGACTAAATTAGCCTACCCAAAAGGAGCACGACGTGCCCTTGGGGTCGTCGTCGCGGCCGCTGAACTTCGTTGCGATCCGCAACAGGCCGAGACCCTTAAGGGTTGGTTTCTGATACTTTTTCATGCGTAACTCCTCTTTTCGATTTAAACGAACGGCGTCCAACTCGCGTCGGACTCAGTTCGTTCAATAATCGGCTTCCCGCTCATCCGAAAAGCGGGACCACCGATCTGGACAGGGATATGGCAAGCGCAGTACCAACCCGGGCCAGGGGCGAGTACCACTAGTGCGCTGAATTCGTGGCGCTTAGCGACGCACCCGATCGATATTTACTGGTTAGCTACCTGACCCAACGGCGGGGAATTACCCATGGAAGGGAAACTGCTTAGCCAGCCATTTTTCGACACTCGAAGCCGTCTTTTGTCATCTGAAAGATCGCTGTATTTGTTGGACTTGGATGCGCCGTAAGATACTCGCCTTCAACGGGAGGTTGGTTTGCGGTCGGCTAGACGGTTCCGAACGGTCGCGATGCTCGTCGCGGCAATCGCATGCGCGTATTCGCGACAGCCAATTCTGATCGCTCAAGACGAAGTTCCGGCCCCTTCGCCCACTCATTACACCCGTAGCCTCGGGCCCTATTCGATCGACGGGCAGGATCTCACGGTCAAACTGAGCGTGATTTGCTACAAAGAGACTCGTCATCCTGGGGACTGCAACGACGATGACGAGCAAACCGTGAAGGAAGTGAAAATTGAAGATCAAGCCGGTAAGAACCGGTTTAGCCGATCGTTCCCGGTCGCATTTGCCCACCAATTGGAGAGCCATCTCGTGGAAGTAACCCGGCTCGAGGGGCAAGGTCACGAAGCCCTCGAACTCAGGTACGAAAGATTGCCGTCGCATGTGAACACGGGAGTTTCCGTCCAGCTCTTCGGTATTCATGACGGACAGTTGGAGCCGTTCGATTCGGTTCCGCTGCACTTTTATGGCGAGCTGGGAGACCTGCCGGCAGGAACAGCGCAAGATTCACGGTGCCTGCTCCCAGGGAATGCCTTCCCAATCTATCTGCTGACCGACTACTTCTACGTAATCCAACCGGTGACATTGGATTGGGAAAATTTCCGCTTGGAGCCGCAGGAAACGGGGGAGTTCCAGATACCGCAGGAGGGACATTATCGGCGAGCCCTGGAAATCAAGGCCCTGGGCTACATCCACCTGTATGCGTCGCCAGATCAGAATGCGCCGAAAGTCGGCGTGAGTTTGACGCCCGATTCGCGCCTGAAGCTCGTGAGCGCCCTTTTTCTCAAGGGTCCGCCGGACGAGCATTCATCGGCCGATGACACATGGGTCAAAATTTCAGTAGATGACAAGATAGGCTGGATTATCGGCGTCGATGACTACACGGCGATTGGCCTTACCGCTCAGCAATAGGGTTAGCGCCGCTTGTGCGCCGAGTTTAGATGGAAGGGTCTTACAGTCTTACAAAACGCTACTGAGGCGATAAGGCCGACTATGCGAGCGCGCGCCTCAACCGTTTCGTCGTCTTTTGAAGCTGCTTCTTGAGCGCTTCTACTTGCTTCGAAATGGCCTCGAGCTCCGCCTTGGCTACCACTCCCGCCTTTGCCACCTTATGGGCAGTGCGGTCCGCTCTTCCGATCGCCGATCCGATTTTGATCGCGGCTCGGTTCAGTCTCGTATTTTTGGCCATTGGTCGTCTCCGGCGTGAAATGGTGGGAATTCGAACGCGTTTCGGGAGCTAAGATTTCTTACGATTGCTAGGGATAAATCGACTTTCGAAAATTTCGCTGCTCAAGGCTTCGGCTTCTATCTCAATCGACCCGATGCCCACGCCCTGATGAATCTGCGCCGAAGATGTGAAGCCCTGCCGCCTGGAAGCGGCCGTCTTCTTGCGCTCAAGCGCCTCTTTCTCTTCAACGGTCTGCTTCGTGATCGTCGCTTTTTTCTTCGTATCGATTCTGGGCATGCGCGGAGTTTATCACCAGAGCGGCCCAGGGGCAATCACTACCGATTCCGGGTCGAGTTCCTCACTGCCGCAATCATCCGAACACGCCGTTGGATCGCGATCTTTCGCGTTTTCTGCCGATTGTGAAGAAGAAAATTGGCGAAGCTGGACGAGTTCCGCCTGAACCTTCGCCCACTGTTTTGGTTTTCGCTTCGTGGCGTAGGGGGCGTCGGGATGCGAATAGAAATCCAGAATTTCCGCGCAAATCGCCGGAGACGCGCCACGAAAGTTTCGTTCTGCAAGATCATTCAGTAGTCGCGCCTGCGTATCGTCAGCCAGCCAGTATTGGCCCGGTCCGGTTTGCTGACCCGTATCAAAATTGTCGTTCGGCAGACTCATCTGGCCCGAGTCCACTTGCCCGAGCAGATTGCGGTATCGATCCAGGGTCGCGTTGAAACTGGCTTCGAACATGTGCTCGGTTTCCGGAATCGGGATCTTGAGCTCAAGCACCTTCAAAGGCCCGATTTTCGGGACCAATTTGAGAAGAAAGGCTAGAAACCTGTCGCCGAAGCTCGGGCCCTGGTAATCATCGCCCCAATTCTTTTGATAACTGGCGCGCGAGAGGTTGTAGAGAAACCTCTTTTTAGTCATCCCCGGCTGATCCTTCATGATGTCGCTCTTCTTCAGGCTCCACGCCACGCGCGTCGCCTTCGGAATTAGCTTGCTGACATCGCGGCGGTACGAACCAATCACTTTGTTTTCGTCGGTAAGAACCGTCTTCAGGTCCAGCCCGTAAGTTTCCTGAAACGCCTGCTCCAAGAGTGGGACCGCGACATTGAAGCCGATGAAGTCGTGATAGCTATCGGGAGCGTAGCGTCCCTGCGCAACCTGCAAGACGTCGAATCCGAATTCCGTTTTGACATGCGCGAGCGGATCTTGCTCGTAAGTGACCGAATCGCCGTACTTCTTTTCCAACCTCGGGTAGAGCACGGGCACGGCGCGGTTCACCCCGATCATGTGCCCCTCGTTGTCCGCCGCGTAATGGGAAAGCGCCCCGAGCGCAAATGCATAGCTGTCGAGATCCTTGGAGTCTCGCAGCAGAGCCAAAACAAAATCCCCGCTTCGCACGTAATGCGTCAAATCGCTGAAGAACTTGCTTCCGTGCGGGTAGTAGCCCATGTCCTGAATAATCGCGCCGCCGTACGCATACCCGTGCGCCTCCTTCAGCTCTTCGCGCGTGGCGTTCGGGAATCGCTTCAGTAACAGCGGACGTATGTTCGTATCCCACGCACTGTCGACGATCGCTTCGTGCGCGAGAACGGCGTAGGCATCGACGGAAGGGGAAGAGATCAACACAAGAAGCATCGCAACGGTGACGTGTAGAATTCTTCGGCCGCAACTCTTGACTCTGCCGAACACTTCCGGAATTTGCCTTTCCACGAGCACACATTCTAGCGTAGCCGCCAACTGACCTTCGCCTCTCTTCCGTCTTCGCCCGCACGAACTCTTCGCCTACAGACAGTCCAATTCCGTACTCCTGTCTTCATTGTATGGTCGCTTCGACAGCTGTTTCCTATCCTCTAGGCGGCTAGGACGAAATTTCGGAGGACCCGCCATGGCGTCTGCAAAAAGCGAGAAATGCGCGCATCCGAGTTGCTCTTGTTCCGTAACGTCGGGGAAATATTGCAGCGCTCAATGCGAAGCAATGGAAAAGACTCCGGACATCGACTGCCGCTGCGGCCACCCGGGGTGCAAAGGGCGAGCGCACTGACGCTTTTGTCGTGCGCGCCTTTTGTCGGACGGACACTTTTTTCGGAGGAGGTTCGTGACCTATGCCTCTTATCCAGGTACTGATCGTTCTCATCGTGGTCGGCGTGCTTCTCTGGCTGATCAACACTTTCATACCGATGGCGGGCTCCATCAAGTCGATCCTCAACGCGGTCGTCGTAATCTGTGTGGTTGTCTGGCTCCTCAACGTATTCGGGCTGATGGGCTCGATCTATCACATTCGCGTGCCCAGTCGATGACCTGAGCCTGGCGGCGAAAGATCGGTCTTCTTCCCAGCGGCTTCCCCTCATCCCGCCTATCCACATTCCCCGTTCAGGCTGCCCATCGGTGTGCACACCCTAATGAATCAATAGCGTCGGCATGCGAATTGCGGCGGACGCGCGCGACTCCGTATACAATGGAGGGCCGCACCGCGCGTGCGGCGCCTCCCGTATGGTGACGCTTCAAACAATTCAAGACGCAGTCGCGCGAATTCGCGATTCCATCTTCGTTTCGCCCTTCATGCGTTCGGAGACCTTCTCGAAGCTCACCGGAAACTCCGTTTTTTTCAAACTCGATAATCTGCAAATCACCGGCTCGTTCAAGGAACGCGGCGCGCTCAATAAGATTCTGCTGCTGACTCCCGAGGAGCGCCGCCGCGGGGTGATCGCAGCGTCTGCCGGAAACCATGCGCAGGCCGTGGCCTATCACGCCACGAAGCATGGCATCGAGGCGCAGATTTGCATGCCGCTCACGACCCCGCTCGTGAAAGTTACGGCCACCCGCGAATTCGGAGCCGAGGTGATCCTCACGGGCTCGAACTATGACGAAACTTGCCAGGAAGCGCTGCGGCGGTGCCAGCAACTCGACCTCACTTTCATTCATCCCTTCGATGACGACGCCGTGATCGCGGGGCAGGGAACTCTCGGCGTTGAAATTCTCGAGCAGCATGATGAGCTGGACGCCCTGGTAATACCCGTTGGTGGCGGCGGGCTGATCGCGGGAGTCGCGTGCGCGGTAAAGGAACTGAATCCGAAGATCGAAGTAATCGGCGTGCAAACCACGAAGCTGCCGTCGATGAAAGCGGCGCTCGAAAATCATGGGCCCGTCACCTTGCCGGCCAAGGTGACGATCGCGGACGGCATTGCCGTGCGATGCGCGGGCGCCTTGACGTTCCCACTGGTCCAGAAATATGTCGACGATATCGTCACGGTCGATGACGAAGAAATCGCCAACGCGATTCTGTTGCTACTCGAAAAAGAGAAGACCCTCACCGAAGGCGCCGGCGCCGTTGCCACCGCGGCGATCCTGCAGCACAAGATTCCGCATCGCGGAAAAAACGTCGGAGTGCTGGCCAGCGGCGGCAACATCGACGTTTCGGTTCTATCCCGCATTATCGAGCGCGGTCTGGTGAAGGATGGACGTCTCGTGCGTCTGCGCATTCATCTGCCCGACCATCCCGGCGCACTTCAGCGGCTCGCTACGGTAATTGCGGAACACAAGGCCAACATCGTTCAGACCATGCACGATCGCGCCTACTATGGCGTTTTGCTCGGCGATACCGTGATTGACATCACCATGGAAACGCGAGGCGCTGCGCACATCGCCGAATTGTCCGCGGCTATCGACGCCGCCGGATACGCCCAGGAGCGCGTGCTTTAGGCGCGCAGCCAAGTCAAACCTATCACGCGACGCGGAATGTTTTCGAATCGCACCGGTTGGAAGCTTGAAGAAAATGCGTTCGCGCAAGCTCTTCGCCGCCATCGCGAAAGCGGCCGAAAAATTCTGGATCTGACGGCCTCGAATCCCACCACGTGCGGATTCACCTACGATCACGAAGCAGTTCTCGCCGCGCTCGCTGATCCTGGTTCCCTCCGCTACGATCCCGAACCAAAAGGTCTTTTGAAAGCGCGCGAATCGGTTGCGCGCTATTACGCCGGCAAAAATCCAAACACGCGCGTCGATCCCGAAAACCTGATCCTGACCACCGGAACCAGTGAGGCCTACTCATTTCTCTTTCGCCTCTTGTGCGATCCCGGTGACGAAATCCTCGTCGCGCAACCAAGCTATCCGCTCTTCGATTTCCTGGCAGACATTCAGGACGTGCATCTTCGCCCATTCCAATTCGTCTATGACCACGGCTGGCAAATCGATTTTCACAGCTTGCAGAAAGCGGTCACCGATCGCACCCGCGCGGCTTTGCTCGTTCACCCGAATAATCCCACTGGACACTTCACCGGCGAACACGAAGCTGAACAGTTGAATTCATTTTGCGAACGGCATGGCCTTGTGCTGCTCGTCGACGAGGTTTTCCTGGATTACGAATTTGCCGTCGCGCCCGCATCCGCGCACCGGCAAAGGCACGGAAGCTTCGTTGCCAACCAGCGCGTCCTAACGTTTGTCATGAGCGGCCTCAGCAAAATCGCGGCTCTCCCGCAGATGAAGCTCGGCTGGATCGCTGCCAACGGCCCGACGGAACTGCTTCGCGATTCCATCGCACGCCTCGAAGTGATCGCGGATACCTATTTGTCGCTCAGCGCGCCGCTTCAACACGCTCTGCCCATCCTGCTCCCGCAGCGCGAAAGCATGCATCCGCAGCTGATGGCGCGCACGAAAGAAAACCTGGCCAATCTCGATGCTCAGCTTGCCACTCAGAAGATTGTCTCGCGGCTCGAGCTCGACGGCGGATGGTACGCCACCTTGCGCGTTCCCAGCGTTCCGTCAGATGAACAGATTGCCGTTGGACTGCTCGGTGAGCACTCCGTTGTTGTCCATCCGGGGCACTTCTATGATTTTTCGGGCGACGGATATCTCATCGTGAGCCTGTTGACGCCCGCAGCGGAATTCAGGCAGGGAATAACAGAGCTTCTCGCCTACATCGCGCGGTTGTAGGGGGACAGGCGCGAACCGCGCGTTTCTATGAAAAACCTGCGATCGCGTGAAGCCTACTTCTTCTTGCCAAATGTGCGAACGTAGAGGACCAAAGATTGGATCTGGTCCTTGCTGAGCGTGCTCTTGAACGGCGGCATGTTGTTTTTGCCGTTGGCGATCTGATCCGCGATCTGCGCGTCCGTCATTTTTTGGACCTGATCGGAGTGGAGATCGGGAGCCTTGAGGGCCTTTCCGGTTGGCGTGCCGGTCCCGTCTGCGCCATGGCACACCACGCAATTCGTCGTAAACGCCTTTTCGCCGTCAGATACGTCAGCCGCCGACGCCTTCGTCGCCAACGTGAGCAACCCCAGCGCAATTACAGCCCCAAAAAGAATGCCGTGTCGCATGTGTTGACCACCCGGGCGAGCGCCCGCATTGCACTCCTTGGCATTCGAACGCGACGTGATTCCGATCTGCTTGAGCATTGACTCTCCTCTTTGGTTGGTCTCGTGCCGAATGGCTGTGAAAGGCTGACGCTGCCGTTGTGTTTGCAGCTTTTATTTTGCCTCACTGCCAATTCGCGCGCAATAAGAACCAAGTTCGACCGCGGCCCGCTCACGGTTGCCGCTCGCCTCGATCCAACGTAAACTAGGATCGCGTCACTCAATCGGGGCGTGGCTCAGCCTGGCTAGAGCGCCTGGTTCGGGACCAGGAGGTCGGTGGTTCAAATCCACTCGCCCCGACCATTTTCCCCAAGACCCTTCAAGCGTCGCGCCGACTTCTTTTTTCTCTTCTTGTCGTTTCCGGCTCGAAGCGTCGTCTTGCCTCATGCATGACCGCCGCCCGCCGCGAAGGTACTCAGATAACAGCCATGGTAATGAGCATCGGGCAGCTCGCCTACTGACTGGAGATACGTGCCGGCAGCGAAGTTCGAGGGCAGCCGAAAGAGGCGGCGCAGCTCCGCGATAAGGGTCTCTGGGCTGTCGCCGGCGGCACGCAACCGCGTGTGGACGAGCAGGGCGCCTTCTGGCGTTGGGCTCAACGTCAGCAGTCTCGCAGCATTTTCAATAACCATAGTGAGACGGGCGCCCTGAGCGGATCTCGCGAGTGTGTCGGTCTGAACGCCCAATTGGCGAGCCAAGCTTCCCGCGTCGAGCGCCGCGACCTGCGTGACCTCAAGCTTGGAGCAACGGTCCCAAAGGTCGGGCAGCATACTCGGCGCGGCGCCCATGCCGACAATCTCAAAGGCCAGCCGGTGGAAAAAATCGGCGTCGCTGGTTGGCAGACGGCCATGAACCGTATCATGAAACTGTTGCCAATTGCCGCTCGCCCAGAAACATCGTGAGCGCCCTCCAGGTCCTGTAATCGTGAGTGGCTGGCTGCGCAACAGAGCCCAACCGGCGAGCAGCCCTACACTGACCCAAAACCCAAGCGAGCCGGCCAATGACATCTCCAGGTGCAGCTCCACATGATCGTCGCGCCACTTCAGCTTGTCTTCTGCGGCTTTTCGCCTTTCTTCCATCTGGGCACGCAGGTCCTCCAATTGCCGCAGTTGCTGTCCCGCGTTGCCCGCGGAATCCACCAGGGGACTAACGTGGCGCATCAGATGATCGCTCACGGCGTGCTGCTCGAAAAGAAGCTGCAAATCTTCTCGACGTTCAGTCAATGCCGCTTGCAGAACCACGAGCGCGCAGCGGCGATCGATGTATCCCGACTGGCACCCGGGGAACGGTTTTACTACGTGACCGTCGAAAGTCATTGGCGGTAGCGCGGGGCCTGCGGGCATCAGCGACAACCGCCGGTGCGCCTCAGCCACCAGCCCGTCCATTTTGACCAACTGCTGCTGGTAACCAAGGCGCTGGAGATCATCTACACCGTCGGCCAAGTCCTTATCGTTCGATTGGACCGTCGCCGGAAGGCTGAAAAAGGGCAGCCCCATTTGCCAGTGCTCGTCTCGCCAGCGCCGATCCAGAATATTCAGCTCTGCTTCGTCAAGCTTGCCTAAGACCGCGGTGATCGCCTTGGGTTGTTGGTCCAGTTCCGTTGCCCGTGTTGCCTCCAGCGCGTCTTGCAGACGAAGGTAGTCTTGCTGCCCCAGCAATTCCCCTAGCATCTTGCGCACGCCAGGATTCAGTTCACGCTCCAGCGCGCGGTCCACCCAGGGTGGCAGGCTGTTGGCCGCGTAGACGCCCTCGAACACATTGAAAAAAGTGGCGTGTGCCAGCATGTTCACACCGGTTACCAGCATCGCTACGATCAGCGCCACCAGCGGCCAATAATCCTGAATGCGGCGGCTGCGCAACAGCACCAGCCCCGAAACTGTCACAGCGACGATCGCGTACCACACGGAATTCTCGGCCAGGGTCAGATAGCGCACCAGCAGCAAGAGGCCGGCGGCCACAAACGAGAGCACGCCCCACGCGCCAAGATTCTCAGACGGATTCCTCAGCCGCGGAGCCAGCGCTCCCAGAATCGCCCCCGGAAACAGCCACACCAGCGCCGCCAGCGCGGGAATCTGCCAGAACTGGGCGCCTGTGTCGGCGAACAACGGCGCGGCGAAACCCATTACCAGGCCGACGGAGAGAAACGCCGCCGGGTACAATGCCCAGCGCCAACGTCGCGCAGCAACCACCACACCGGCGAATACCGCCAGCACCAGCAGCGGACCGGCGTAGCGAATTCTCCAGATCAGTCCTAACAACTGCACCAAAGCAAGAGCGGCGGCGAGAATACTGTCCTTGTGCTGCTCGCCGAGGGCCTCGATCGTGTTTAGCCAGGCGTCGTTTTTTCGCGCAAAGAAAACGATTCCATCTGCCGACCGTACGACTAGCACGTAGACAGAAACCAGAATTGGCGCCCCAATCGCGCCGGCCAGGACGCCCGCCAACATTCCCCAGCGTGCTCGAACCGCGAATCGGCCGGCCAGGTTAAAGACGAACCAGCCCAGGATCCCCGCGATCACCGAGCCCATCGTCATCCACAGCAGGACCATGAGCGTCAGGTCCAGCCGATCGCTTTTGTTTTCCGTCGCGGGCAGAACAGCGTTGTTGATCAAATGTTGCAGCTGTCCGTGAAAACCGCTCTCGGCCAGACTGTGCCAGGCGGTCACGAAGAGCTCGAACAGCGCGAGCATGCAGATCCCTGCCACCAGGCGCGGCACGAAGCGTCTATCAGGGTTAGCGGAGACTATGGAAGCATGTTCATCGTGACTGGAAGATTCCTCGATCAGTCCGCTGATTCGTTCAGAAATGAAAGCCACGATGGACGCGATAAGCAAGGCGACGATGAAGGCCGGTAAGGTTGCGGCCTTCACTTCCGCCTCCTCTTGCACCTTCAAGAAGATCGCGAAGCCACTGAGTACGCCCCAAGCTCCTAAACCGGTGCACAGCCAAGTGGCGTTGCGGCGATTGCGCGGATCGACCAGCCGATCCATGCGCGCCTCGCCCATTGCGAGCAGAACTTCGGAAATCGGCTGCTCTTTGGTCGTCGTTGGCATCGCTTTTTTGCTGGCAAGTCGCCTTTTCTGGAGCATCGGCGCGCAGCTGGGTCATATCGGCTGCGTCGATCCGCCGGCCTGGCTCCAAATTGGCAATGAAATCGCTAAATTCGCGTACGAGAATATGGATGATTATCCGCTCGTACGCAATTTCAAACGTTAGAGGAGTCTATGCGGGATTGGGTCGTCGCGATTGCTTGGCATCAGCGACGCAGGAATGATGAGAGTGTCTTCGCAGTTGAGTTTCGCCCACCAGCCGGCGCGGCGTGGTCTGCGCGACTTCCGTCGCTACACGTTCACGAAATTCTGGTCGAATGTGTGTGTAGCGTGATGTTGTTTTCAAGCCGGAAGGCCCAATCCATTTCTGACCGAATCAAAGGTGGCGAACTAATCCTGCGATTCGCTAACCGGGGGCGTCATGTCTACCACCTTGAAGTCGGCAGGAACCTCGAACATGTCGGCGTTTGGCTCGTTGCGATAAAGCTGGGTGATGGTTAAGCTCAGGTCCCCGGTGCGCGGATCACTGTGCTTCTCCAGCATGTTGATATGAAGTTCATCTGAATACCAATATTCGTCAGTGACGACTACCGGCTCGTCAGTGCCGCTCGTTTTCGTGTTGAGTGTTACGGCCCTTCGATAGCCGTGAACTTCGAGGCCGTTCAAATCACTCGTGCCCAAATCCTCGTACCTCACGTTCTGTTGCGCCTGATCATTACCTAGTCCCAGCTGTGCCCAATCTCGTGGCGGTGAGGTCGGAGGTTTACCGGCCAGCGTGCTCTGCCGTGCGATATGGGTGCGAGGATTGAGGAAAGTGTTCAATCGCGTCTCCGGGTCGTATATGTGGATGGACAAGACAATTGGTTCTCGGTGCGAAGTTATTGACAGAATCTCGCGGCTCTCGTTGTGGATACGCCCACGGAAATCGCGGGCAATAAAGGCCGTGGTCTTCCTCTGGAAAGTCGTTCCGTCTTTGAGCGTCTGTGTCATCTTCTGCTCCACAACAGCAGAGAACGACAAGCCGCCAACAGGAGTGACGAACACGCCTCCGCTCAGAGCAGGTGCGGACGACATGGCCCTGTCCTGAGCGCGGGATAGCGGTAAGCTCAACGTGGCGGAAACGAATATCCCAACTAGGACGAGGCGGCTTTTAACCATAGGAAACTCACCCACTGTCGTGGATGCTATGCCAGCTTTCACTCGTTTTCAATCCGACTGTATCTCTGGTCCGCGCGACCTTCTGAGGAGGTCCGTTAGGGCGTTAGTCCGTCACGGTAGAGTCTAAGAGCACCGCCCGGACCACGGCCGCTCACACCACAACCACCACGCGTCCGCGCCGGACTGGATGTTCTACCAGCTCGTGCGCGCGAGCGATTTCCGCGAGCGGAACTCGCTCGCCAATCTCGAAGCCCGCCCACCCCGCTTCCAATGCGGCGTTCAAATCGCGCGTCGCTTGCAATTTCGCTTCTCGCGGGAAATCGTCGCTGCCAAGAAAGAAGACACGAATATTCTTGAACATCATTTGCCAGACCGGAATTTTCGGAGTGGCATTATCAGTGGCATAGCTCGCAATCGATCCGCCCAACTTCAGAAGCTCGATGTCGGCTTCGATATTGGCCCCAATAGCCACTTCGACAATGTGATCGACACCGTCGCGCGCCACGGCTCGCACACGCGAAATCAGCTCCTTATCACTCGGGACCACATCGTGTGCGCCTGCATTCTTAGCCGTGCCTTCATCTGACGAAGACCTCACCGTGCCGATCACTCGCGCTCCTGCGAGACGCGCCAATTGAACGGCGCAAAGTCCCACCGAGCCCGCCGCTCCCTGCACCAACACCGTCCGTCCATTCACTGGACCGCCAACATGAACGGCTCGGTGCGCTGTAATGCCCGGTATGCCGAGGCACGCGCCCTGCTCCATGGAAACTTTGCTGGGCAGCGGCGCAACTTGATCCACCGGAACGGTCGTAAATTCCGCGGCCGTGCCAAACGGATGATACGACTGCGCCCCGTAACACCACACCGCCCGCCCCATCCATTCGGAAGAAACGCCGGCGCCAAGCTGATCCACGCGGCCGGCGCCGTCGCTATGTGGAATCACGCGAGGGTATGCCATGCCATAGCCGAAGGCATCCTCCCGCTTTTTGATGTCGCCCGGATTGACGCCGGAAGCTGCGACGCGAATGCGAACCTCGCCCGCTGCCGGAATCGGATCCGGCATTTCACCGGTCACCAATACTTCCCGAGCAGGCCCCTGCTTTTCGTACCACGCTGCTTTCATCGGAGTTTCCCGGAACCTCAGAACGCGGTTCGCGCGGTCATATGCTTGGATCTCGCAGACCCGCAGTCACGTTCGCTTAGAATCTGGCGCAGCCACGCTTGTGTTCATGACCATCGCATGCCACGTAGGCGGCTCCTTATAGTACGCCGCGCTGTGTCGCAGAAGAAAACTCCGCGCGGGCCGCCTAAATCATTTTGGACAGGTGGTACTGTGCCCCGTCCGCGCCCGTACTTCCGGTCAATATCTTCTCCGTTCACCTTTGCTAGCCTGTATGAGTAATGAGAGGAACGAAGAATGATGTCAACCCGGACTCGCAAATGGGTGCGAACTCGACCTCGCGCCGCGTGCCCAACCCCCCACCAACCTCATCCCGCGCGCCCGCAGCTCGCCCGAACGTCGTCCACTCCCTCCGGCTCCGCACCCGCCCGTGCTTGCCTGCGGTTGTCCGGTCCGTCGGATCTTCGTCGCACGAGAGCGCGCGGTTTGTGCGCGATTCTACTCTGACATGTCGGCGAGTAGAATCTTGCGCAACTTACTGAAAACAAACGATGGGTGTACGTTCTACTCTGCACAAAAGCGCCCCAGACGCCTTGACGTCTCTCACACGGATTGGAGCTGCCACATCCGCGTTCGCGCTCGCCCCATGACACGTCGGCTTTACAAATCGTGCAGACTCAGATCGTACATACTGTCGATTAAAAGTCGCTGTAACTCCATGAAAACAAACAATCGGTGCACAGTCAGATCGGACATAAATCGGGGGCATGTCGCATCTATTTTCGCCCCAGTTACTGGCGGCGCCGCCGCCGCGAAACCAGTATCAGGCCCGCAGCCCGGGACACGCGCCAATGGCGCTTCGAGCCTGAATGCCCGGCAGGCTGTTGGAGTATTATTGCTGCCGCTCGTCCACCGGAAGCCGGTCCGGCCCGGCCCGCATCCTACAGGGCCTCGGTAAATGGACTCGCGATGAAGCAATCGACTAAAGTCCCGGCCAAATCGCGCTCGAGTTTGAAGGGTGGCGCAAGCGCCGCAATCACCCTTCTCGGAATGATGGTGACGTGCGGAATCGCCGTCCCGATTCGCCAGGCAGGCGCGTCGACCCACGCCTCGACCGCGCACGAATCTGAAGCAGCCAGATCGGAAGCAAATCCAACCGAGGCGTCAACCCCTGTGGTCGTCGAACTTTTCACCTCAGAGGGCTGCTCGGATTGCCCTCCGGCTGACCGGCTGCTTTACGCTCTCGAGCAAGCGCAGCCCGTGCCCGGGGCCGCAATCATTGCGCTCGAAGAGCACGTCGACTATTGGGACAGCCAAGGTTGGCGCGACCCATTCTCCTCATCGCAGTACACGGCGAGACAAAAAGACTACGTCTACGCTTTCGATCTGCAGACGGCCTATACGCCGGAGATGGTGGTGGACGGGGCAGCGGAATTTGTGGGCAGCGACAAAAATCGCGCGGTGGCGGCCATCGCGAAGGCGGCGCGCGTTCCGAAGGCGAATTTACGAATCGAGCTGTTGCCGGCGTCGAATTCTGCCGCAGGAACTTTGCATTTGCGCGTAAGCCTGGCGGCCCTCGGCGCTTCGAACCCGAAACATGGCGCGGAGGTGTTGCTGGCGATCACCGAGGATGACCTCGAATCGAATGTCACACGAGGCGAGAATGCCGGCGCGCACCTCAGTCATTTCGGCGTGGTGCGCCAACTTCGTGTTATGGGGCGCGTGGATTCGGCGGGCAGCTTCTCCTCTGAATCTGATTTGATGCCTGCGAACAATTGGAAACGCGAGAACCTGCACGTGGTTGCGTTTTGTCAGGATCGATCGACGAAAAAAATTCTTGCCGCCTCGACAATCGCTTTGCCGGGAAATCCCGAAGCAGCTCGATGAATTCCCAAGAACTGC
>Ga0187783_10000140_pt1 | contig 53792 bp, 40 predicted proteins | sample 1015_SJ02_MP02_2_FD_132471 | JGI IMG/M metagenome (GOLD analysis project Ga0187783, IMG submission 132471) | Tropical peat soil microbial communities from peatlands in Department of Meta, Colombia - 1015_SJ02_MP02_20_MG | ecosystem: Environmental > Terrestrial > Soil > Wetlands > Peat | place... | reverse complement strand
GCCACCATGGAAGCCGCCACCTCCGCCGCCATGACCGCCGCCGCGCTGCGCGAACGCAGTCGTGGGAGCGAGAGACAGGGCGGTCAACGCAGCTAATGAAAGGAGGCCTTTCAGGCAGGTGGAACGGCTCATTTTTTCCTCCACCGGTTGCGAGGGTGCGCCAAAAAGTCCCGGCGCAGCATCCTCGATCCGTAATCCTAATCCTTTTGACTCGTATTGCATAGGCTTGGTTGCAACAAATAGGGGCAGCGGTTTCGCGCTGGCAGCATGGCAGACCAAACCACTTATCAAACCCGGAAGAGGGAAATAAGTTGCGGGCCAAATGAAGAAAGAATGGCCGGAGAGCCGCAGAGACCTGCGGCACGCGGGTGGGGTTGGATCGCCCCCCTCAGCGGTTGGGCGGCGCTGCGGCGTGTTAATCTGGAAGGTGTTGAGAGCGCTTCCTATTCGCATTGCTGAGGATCCAACCGAGTGCGAGCCCGCTTTGCGGTCTTCATCGCGATAGTCCAATCGATTCTTTTCCTGGGTCACCTGATCATTTACGGAACCTGGATCGAGCTGTGGGGCGCTGACTCCGAAACCAAGCTGACACTTGGAATTGTCGTGGCAGTGCTTTCGGTGACGTTCGTTACGTCATCGGCGCTCGGATTTCGTTACTCCAACGCAGGGGTGCGGGCGTTCTATCGTCTGGCGGCGACCTGGATCGGGTTCCTGAATTTTCTATTCTGCGCGAGCCTCCTCTCGTGGGCCGTATTTGCCTTGTGCTGGGTGGTGGGATGGCACGGAGCGGGGCGGCCGATTGTTGGCTTCTTTTACGGTGCGGCGGCAGCAATAAGCGTGTACGGCATCTTGAACGCTGCGCACACGCGCGTGAGGCGCATTTCGGTGAAGATGCCGAATTTGCCGGCGTGGTGGCGCGGTCGGACGGCTGCGCTGGTCAGCGATTTGCATCTGGGCCATGTGCGCAGCTTTGGATTTGTGCGGAGGATTGTGGCGACGTTGGTTGCGCTTGCACCCGATGTGGTCTTCATCGCCGGCGATTTGTACGATGGCGTAGCCGTAGATGTTGAGGGCCTGGCGGGGGAGTGGTCAGAGCTGAAGACGCCGCTCGGGGTGTTTTTCGTGGCTGGGAACCACGAAGAGTTCGGCAGCCCGGCAAAATATTTCGATGCCGTCCGCCGAGCCGGCGTCCACGTCTTGAACAACGAAATGGTATCAGCGGATGGACTGCAGATTGTCGGCGTGGACTATCGCGCCAGCGTAAGTTCGAAGTATTTCACGTCGGTGCTCGAGAAGGCGCGTATCGACCCGAACCGCGCCAGCATTTTGGTCAGCCACGCGCCACACCATCTGGAAATTCCCGAGGGCGCCGGCATTTCGCTCCAAGTTTCGGGACACACACACCACGGGCAATTGATTCCCTTTACGTGGATGGTGGATCGGATCTTCGGGCCGTACGCCTATGGGCTGCACCCGTTCGGCAAGATGATGGTGTACACCTCGTGCGGCGCCGGGACATGGGGACCCCCGATGCGCGTAGGGACCGATCCCGAAATTGTAATGATCACCTTCGAGTAAGACGAAGCGTTCAGACCCTCAGGCCGATGAGGCGCATCAGTTCGATGGCGTTGCTTTTAGCCACGACGCCTTCGCGCAGCGTGTAGTCGAAGCGCATCTGCCCGCCTTCAACGTAATCCTGAAAATGATAATTACGGACGATGCCGCCTACGGTGACTGTGACCGCGGTGAGGGCGAGATCGTGCGTCGTGACGATTCCGATCGCTCCTTTATCGACGAGCGCGCGCAGCAGTCCTTCCGCGCCGATCCGGCGGTCTTTCGAGTTTGTCCCTTCGAGCAGTTCGTCAAAGAGGAAAAGCAGGGGTCGCGCGTGGGGGTCGCTGCTGAGATCGAAGACCTGCCGGATGTGAAGAATTTCCGTGAAGAAATTCGACCGGCCCTCCTGCAAGGAATCCGTGCTGCGGATCCGCGTACCGAGCGCGAGTGGCGAAAGTCGGAGGGCCGAGGCGCGGACCGGCGCCCCGGCATTCGCGAGCACCACGTTGATGCCGACCGTGCGCAGCAACGTGCTCTTCCCGGACATGTTCGAGCCGCTGACAAGCATGACTCGCGTCACTGCGTCGAGGGTGACGCTGTTGCGAACACATTTTGACGCGGCGATCAGCGGATGGCCGAGGTCGCGGGCGTCGAAGAGCGGCGGATGGGCGGCGTCACTTGGATTCGCGTGGCTCGGCTCGAATGAGGGGCCGCCCCCGATGAATTCGGGAAAGGAGTCGGCCGGATGTTCGTACGCATAAGTCGCGAGCGAGAGCAGCGCCTCGATTTCGCCGGTCGTCTCAACCCAAGAGGGCAGCTTCTTGCCCCAGCGCATGCGCCACGCGTCCGCTGCAAACGCTACCTGCAGCGAATACAGCGTGGGCAATTCGAGGATGCGGGTGATCAGTCCTTCGCGTGCGTCCATCCAGAAAACGATTCGCGCCAGGTCGGCCACGGCGCGAGATGCCGGGCGGGACCCCGCCGTGAGCAGAGCGGTCAGCTTCTGCAAATGCGGGGAAGTGAACTGTTCGCGTTCGATGCGCGCGAGGATCTTCGCCAATAACTCTAGGCCCTCGGCGTTCGCATTCAATCCGTCCATGACTTCGGCGGCGCGGCGGTGCCAAATCGAGCGCACTCCGAGCGCGATCAACAGAACGGCCATGAGCGGAATCAGCGTGTGAAGCGAATCGCCGACCGCGATCACGGAGGCGATGGTAATCAGGACGAAGAGGATGCGCGGAGCCTTTGCCGTGAGCAGCGGCTTCGTCTCGGCCCAGGCGATTAACGATTCGGTACTGAGCCGGGGCTTCAAGTCTTCCCCGGTCACGGCGATGTCTTCCCGCAAGTCAAGCCGATCGCGCACCTCCGCGATGAGCGTCCGACGCTGGATGACTTCCTCCACCGGGGAAGCGGTGAGAAGCCAGCGCGCCAACCGTTCTTCGCCCATTGGCAGTCGCGCCGTGGAAAGAAGCTCGAAAAGGCAGCCGCGCCCGAAGAGGTCAAGGTCCTCCGCATAAACATGCCTGGGATCGCGGAAACGCTCGCCGGTAGCTCCAGTGCCAGCCCAGTTGTCGTCGATCCGGGCGATTCCACGTTGGTAGAGTGCAACGGCCGTTTGCGCGTGATCGCGTGCGCCCAGAATTCGATCATGCATCAAAAGGAGCACCGCGAAGGCAACGGCCGGCAGAAGAATCCAGTACGGTGAGACGTATCCGCCAAGCGCAAAAACACCGAGTACGACTCCGAGTACTAAAACGAACAGCTTCAGATTACCGCAGCGAACGTGCAGCCGCTCCTTTTGGGCCGCTATCTGGCGCTGTTCTTCAAGCCGCCTTGTGTATTCCGTGCGAGGTTCAATCATGAAATTGAGTCATAAACCGACCAGATCAGGCGCCAGTGTACCCGAACGCGGCGCAGGCAATCGTTTCTGATTTCGAGAAGGGAAAGGAGTGAACGCACAAGCTAGAGATGTCTGTCGCCGCTGGCCATGCTTTGATAGTACGTGCATTCCGAGGACACGACGCAATCCGTGCATCGTGGCCGATTGGCCTTGCAGGTTTCCTGGCCGTGGGTTTTCAAGAGCAAATAGGCGCGCAACCTGGATTCGCGATCCAGCGGCAGCTCTACGTTTAGAACCTCCTGCACAGATTTGTACGTGGCCGCGTAATTTTTCTGCTGGTTGCCAAAGCCGAGTCGAACCGGAACGTGGATGCAATTCGATGGCACCGCCGCGATCGGAGCGGTGCCCGAAAATAGCAGGATTTTGTCGGCGCCCGGGTCGCCGATGGTCGGAAATTGCTTCAGTATTTTTCTCGCCTCAGGCAGAGGTTTCCGCATCGCTTCGGCCAGGCTCGGGCCGAACAGATTTTTCACGCGTGCGGCAACTTCTTTCAGGCGATTCGCGCGAAGTTCCGGAACGATTCCGCCGAGGCGCATAATCTTCGCGAGTTTGGCCTCCGGAGCGGCGAGAATGCGATCAGGATCGAGGCCCACTTCGCGTTTCAGGACCGGGAATGCTTTTTGACAGGCAGCGTCACTGGCCGGGTAGCCGCACAGTGTATATAGCAACATCTCGTATGGATCTGTGGTGTGCGGAGCCGGAGGTTTACCGTAACGCTTTTCGAGAACATCGAGAATCTTGGCGAGGCGTTTTTTCTCCCGTGCCATACAGACCGGCTCTTGAAGCGAGCGCGAAGGTGAGTCTATCAAGGATCGGCGCGCAACCGTTTGCAATTCAGCGTTTCGCACTGGCAACAAGGCGTGAATAGCACGCGCTCACTGTCGGATGCCGAAATTGCATTAGTGTAGAATCTTCGTCCAGTTGGGAGAGGTTTGACATCGATGCGCCTCGTCGAGGCAAAGCTTTTCTATAACGAAGCTTTCAGGGAAGGCAGCCCGTTGTGATCCGCAAAATGGGAGTGGGCCTCGCCCTCTTCACGATTCTGGCGGTCGCCGCCTATTTGCGATTCCACCACAGGAAAGGGCCGGTTGACGTGGCCTATGCCGGTGATCGCCAGGTGACCCTGTGGAGCACGACAGCGCAAGTAAAATCGCCAGTGGGCAAGGTGAATTTTGGCGACCGGCTGGACGTACTCGATCGATTTGAAGATGAAGTGAATGTGCGCGCGCCCAACGGCACTACTGGCTGGGTGAACGAACGTGAATTGCTGAGTGCTGATCTGTGGCAAAAAGCGCACGACCTCGAAATCCGTGCCGCCGCCATGCCTGTGGAAGCGCACGGTCACACCAGAGTCCTGGCAAATCTGCGCATGGACGCGGGACGCGATGCGCCCAGAATTGAGCAGCTTCGCAAGGATGTAGCACTGGATGTCCTGGCACGGCAGGTGGCGGACGTGGCTGCGCCCAATCGGACCGCCGGCGACGACGACAATTCCGCAGGGCCCGCTCAGGCCAAAAAAGAGGATTGGTGGCTGGTGCGGATGCAGGAACAGGATGAAGGTCCGCTTGCGGGCTGGTTGCTCGGGAGATTTATCGATCTGGATGTTCCCGAACCGCTGCCGGATTACGCGAGTTCCGCCGGTATGCGAATCGTGGCATGGTTTGATTTGAATCAAGTGACGGCTACGGACGGCGCGGCGAAGACGCAATATCTTCTGCTCACAACGAGGGGTCCCGAGGGCCAGCCCTGCGACTTCGGTTCCCTGCGGGTCTACACCTGGGGCGGACAGCGCAACCGGTACGAAACGGCTTTCGTCGACGGGGCTGTGTGCGGCAAGCTGCCGGTGACGCTCACACGGAGCCAGAAGTCGACTGGCGATCTCACATTTGCGTTTCAGGATTTGAGTAACGGCGCGACCGTTGAGCGCAGCTACCAGATGCATCAGACCATCGTGCGCCGCGTTCGGGAGCCGGGCGAGGCAAGGACCCCCAAACGCACGCATCCGTGATCAACGCCAGGTTCGGGACTGGTCCTCTGCGACCAACGGGGCAACCTGGATTATTTGCGGCTTGGGCTCAGACGAAAGTGTGTCCTGAACGACAAATCCCGCGTGTGTCACGACAACCATATTTGCTCGCGTGTTCGATTTTTGTCTTGTGCACTCTGCTTTTCCCCTCTCGACTGAGCTGCGCTTTGGGCGGTCCGCAGTATGTGACGAATGTACCGGGCCTGGGCAGCTTTCCTCTTGTGCACGCTGGGCGGGCTGCTGCCATTTATGTCTCCCCCGATGATTATGCCGGCGTGATTCGCGCCGTGATCGATTTGCAGGCGGACATTCGAAAAGTGACGAACACGACGGCGGCCCTGACAAATGACGAGCGAAGACTTCGCGGCGACATCGTCATCATCGGGACGATCGGCAAGAGCGCGATGATCGACCGCCTTATCCGCGAACGAAAAATCGACGTGACAACAATCACGGGCCGATGGGAATCGTTTTTGGTCGCCGTAGTCGCGAGTCCCTTGCCGGGCGTGGCGAGGGCGCTTCTCGTCGTGGGCAGCGACAAGCGCGGCACCATTTACGGAATCTATGATCTCTCGGAGCAGATTGGCGTTTCGCCCTGGTACTGGTGGGCAGACGTTCCGGTTCACCACAAGGATGCGCTTTTCGTGCGGGCGGGCGCGGTGACGCAAGGTCCGCCAGCCGTGAAGTATCGAGGCATTTTCTTGAATGACGAAGCGCCGGCGCTCAGCGGCTGGGCGCACGAAAAGTACGGCAACCTGAATCATGAGTTCTACGAAAAGGTCTTCGAGCTGGTCCTGCGGCTCAAAGGCAATTATTTGTGGCCTGCGATGTGGGACAACGCGTTCAACGAGGATGATCCGCTGAATCGGAAGCTCGCGGACGAATACGGCATCGTGATGGGAACCTCGCACCACGAACCGATGCTGCGCGCGCAGCAGGAATGGAAGCGGCACGGTCAAGGTGCCTGGAACTACGCCACCAATGGCGACTTCCTGCGCGAGTTTTGGACCCAGGGAATCGAGCGCGGGAAAAACTACGAGGGCATCATCACGCTCGGCATGCGCGGCGATGGCGACATGCCCATGGTAGAAGGCGGCGACATGAAGGCGAACATCGCGCTGCTCGAAAAAATCGTCGCAGACCAGCGAAAGATAATCGCCGAGCAAATGAACCCCGACTTGACGGCGATTCCCCAGGATTGGGCGCTCTATAAGGAAGTGCAGGATTACTACGAGCAGGGTATGCGGGTGCCGGACGATGTAACGCTCCTGTGGTCGGATGACAACTGGGGCAATTTGCGGCGCCTGCCCACCGATGAGGAGCGAAATCGCACAGGCGGCGCGGGCATTTACTACCACTTCGATTACGTGGGTGATCCCCGTTCTTACAAATGGCTGAACACGATTCCCATCACGAAAGTGTGGGAGCAGATGAATCTCGCCTATCGCTACGGCGCGAATCGCATCTGGATTGTCAACGTGGGCGATTTGAAACCGATGGAGTTTCCCATCGAGTTTTTCCTGGACTTGGCGTGGGATCCCGACTCCTGGCCCAAAGAGAAAATCGGCGAATTTGGGCGTATGTGGGCGCAGCGCGAATTCGGTTCTGCGCATGCCCCAGAGATCGCGGGCATCATCGCGCGCTACACGAAATACAACGGACGGCGCAAGCCGGAACTACTTGAGCCCGACACATTCAGCCTCGCGAATTATCAAGAAGCGGAGCGCGCGGTCGCGGACTGGAAATCGGCCAGGGTCGAGGCAGAAAAGATTTACGAGCTTCTGCCAACCGACGAACGCGATGCGTTTTTTGAACTCGTCCTGTATCCGACGAAGGCGTGCGAGATCGTGAACGACCTTTATTTTGCTGTGGGGAAGAACCGTCTATTCGCGGCGCAGGGCCGAGCCGCCACGAACGATACGGCAGCTGAAGCGCGCAAGCTCTTCCAAGACGATGCAGCGCTCTCGGCCTACTACAACCACACGCTGGCCCACGGCAAATGGGACCACATGATGGACCAGTCGCACATAGGCTACACGTCGTGGCACGACCCGCCGGCGAACGTGATCCCACAGGTGAGGGAAGTCGATCTGCCACTGGCGGCGGAGATGGGCGTCGCGATCGAAGGTTCAGCGTCAGCGTGGCCCGGCGCAGTTGAGGCTGCGGCTCTGCCCGAATTCGATGTGTTCAACCAGCAACGGCGGTACATCGAGATTTTCGACAAGGCGCAGACGCCTTTCGCATTCACAGCGAGCGCAAGCGCTCCATGGATCGTGTTGAGTGCGCGCCGGGGTAAGATCGATAAGCAGGATCGGATTTGGGTGGGCGTTGATTGGTCCAACGTGCCCACCGGCCGCACCACTGGCAGCGTGAAAATATCGGGTGCGGGACGAGACGTCTCCGTGCAAGTGAACGCGTTTCGGCCGGCCAGTCCGGCACGCCAGTCGCTCAGCGGGTTCGTCGAGGCGAATGGCTACATTTCAATCGAGGCAGCCCACTACTCGCGAAAGGTCGATGAGGCGAGTGCGCGCTGGGAAGAAATTGCAGATTACGGGCGCACGCTTTCTTCGATGACAGTGTTTCCGGTCGCGGCCGCGAGCGTAGCGCCGCCGCGCAATTCGCCACGCCTGGAATATGACCTCTGCGTTTTTGACCGCGGCAGCGTCGACGTCCAGGCGATTCTCGCTCCGACCTTGAATTTTGTGCCCGGGCGCGGGCTGCGATTTGCCATCTCCTTCGACAACGGCGCGCCTAAGGTCGTCGATGCGCTGGCGCACAATACGACGGATGATTGGTCCACGTCGGTGAAAGACAGCGTGCGCAAAGTCGATTCCACCTTTTCCATTGACGCCCCCGGCTATCACGCCCTGAAATTCTGGATGGTCGATCCCGGCGTCGTGCTGCAGAAGCTGGTGCTCGACTTCGGCGGCGTCAAGCCAAGCTATTTCGGCCCGCCTGAAAGCTATCGCGGGAGGGTGACGCCCGCCTCGAATTGAACCTTCGTGCGCCTGGTGATGCTTCGGCGTCCCTCACAAGGTAGAAGCGATACATCCTTTTCCCTCAGCACGCTTCTAAGGTCGGTAAACACTTCGGCGGGAGGGCGGCATGTTCGACTTTCGTTCCGACACGCGGCGGAGTTCCCACAGAGAGGAATCTTTCCTCAGCAATTTCATTTCTAATTTGAGGGATGTCTTCGCTGCTGACTTGCTAGCGAAGGGCCCCAGGGAGTCGGCGGTAACCGATCTCGCAGGCAATGTTCTTTGGAAGAAAGACCCACAGTTTGTCCGCGTCGAGGCCCTTTCAATCGCGATTCACGTTACGATCCTCACGCTTTTGGTTTTGCCGCTCCTGCCGAACGTCGTTTCTGTCGCGGACAACAAGCCGCCGTATTCAGTCAGCGTCGGCGACCTTCCAGATTTTCTGAAGCACTTGAAGGCACCCATTATCGGCTTCGCGCGAAAACCGAAAGGCGGCGGTGGCAGCGGCGACCGAAATCCTGCTCCGGAAAGTCAGGGTGCACTGGCTCCTTTCGCGCGGATTCAACTAACGCCGCCCCGGGTACGAACACCCGAGAACTCTATGTATCCAGTGCGGCCCGAGATCATCGGACTGACGGAGCTGAAGCAGCCCGGGCCAGAAATGAATAACTGGGGCAATCCCGTAGCGCAGGTCATCAACAACTCGGACGGACCTGGAAGCGGTAACAGCATCGGCGAAGGCAAAGGTCACGGCGTTGGCCCCGGGGACGGAGACGGCTACGGGCCAGGACATGACTACAATTTCGGTGGCGACTATCCTGAAGCGGCCACGCGCGGATACAGCGCACTGGCTTGCCTCTATTGTCCGCAAGCGCAATTTTCAGACGACGCGGTGAAAACGAAATACGAGGGAACGGTTTTCTTGTCGATCATTGTGACAGCGGATGGGAGGGTTGCCGAGGTTCACGTCTCGCGCGGCTTGGGCATGGGATTGGACGAGAAGGCCGTTGAGGCAGTTCGAAAGTGGCGATTCACCCCGTCTGTGGGGCCTGACGGCAAGGCTGCGGTCGTCCGCGCGATCGTTGAAGTGCATTTCCATTTATATTGATTCTCATCGCCCCAAGTCTGAACGCACCTGCTACTGGATTCGACTGAGCGGAATATCTTTGCCGCCCGTGTGCAAGACCATTTTGATTACTCGCCCCGCAGCATCCGACTCAAACGTAAACACGTCATCCGCGGTAGTCGAGAAAAAAGTTGTGTCGTTCTCAGCGAGCAGTTCCTGCACAGGCTCGTCGTTTTCTTGAATCGACAGATGATCGCCTGAGCGGCGAACTGCTAGGACCAAATCGGGCGGATTTCCATAGCGGCCCACGTATTTCTGCAAGATCTGCGGGTCAACCACCACAGCTTTGTGCACCGGGAGCGGTGGCCGTGGCGGCAGCCGGTTGTACGGTGTGAAGCCTTCCCACTCAATTGGCGTGAACGTGTCTTTCAGCAGAGTTTCCAGCAGGTCATTGTAGATGCCCTCGCCGGTGCCGCTATTCGTCATGATGACGATGCCGGCTTTTGGTTTCGCAAAAGACACGGTGTAATTTCGCCAGCCATCGGCGTGCCCTTCCTTGAAGAGGGCTTCGCCGTACGGCGACCAGTAAAGGCCCCACGTCAAACCGTAGCTGAGCCGAATTGCGTCATTGTCGTGCGTGTCTACATTTTCGAACGGGGGGAATTCATGCTTTGAAGTGATCCGAATTTGCGGGCTAAGGATTTCCGCGTATGTCTTCGGCCGCAGGTTCTTGCCTTGCATCACCGCTTCGACGAAATGCGCGAAATCGCTCACGGTTGTCGTCATCGATCCGGCCGCGTCCGCATTCTTGCGCTTGTCGGGACCGAGTGACTGGCCATATTCGTCGTAGCCATTCGCGTAATCGTGATCGAAACGCGCCTGCCAGACCATGCTCGTGCGCTTCATTCCGAGCGGCTGAAAAACGAGCTGCCGCATCAGCTCCTCAAGCGGCTTCTTCGTGATCGTCTCCACGACAAGCTGCAGCAACGCCAGGCCTTCGCCGGAATATGCGAACCGCGAGCCAGGCTCGAAATGGATTTTCAGTTTGCGGTCGTCTTCGAAGGCGCGCCAGTTGGGGAAGCCGCTGGTGTGATCGAGCAACATGCGAGCCGTGATTTTCTTATAGCGGTCGTCGCTGGCAAGATCCGCGTAGTTCGGATATTCGGGCAGCGCTTTCGGTAAGTATTCGTAAACGGGTTTATCGGGATCGAGCACGCCTTGATCGACCAGCTGCATCACCATATAGCCGAACGCGACTTTGGTGAACGACGCGGCGTACATCGCTGTGTCCACGGTCATCGGCAGACCTTTCTCTTTGTCACGCAGGCCGTACCCTTTCAGGTAGACGATTTTTCCGTCGTTGAGAATCGCGAGGCCGAGCCCGGGAACTTCAGCCGCTTTCATCAACTGTGTCACGGTTGAGTCGATCTCAGCAGGCGAAATTCTGCTGGCGTCGAGCCGGGTGACGGTGCGCTGTTCTCCAGCAACAGATGCGACTACAGCCAAAGTCCCCAAGAAGAGAATGAGTGGGTCACGCAAATGAAGGAATCGTCTCGCGGCTTTCATTTTTTTGCCTCGCCGGAGAACACTACGAGGCTCTGGCGATAATGGTTCCGTGCGGATAGGGAATTCAGGCCGGCGGAGAACAACTGCGCGGGGCTGATCTAACCCTAGTCCGTTGATGCGAGCGCAGGAGCGCTCCCAATGGAGACGGCATGCGCGTCCCCAGCTGCCCGCCGAACACGAAGAAAATGGAGGAAGGCGTCCATCCCGGCGCCGGATTTTGCGGAGACTTCGAGAATCGTCATGCCGGGCCGCACCGCCAGAATATTGTGTCTTGCGGTGGCGCGGTCGAACTCCACCGCGCCTGCTAGATCCACCTTCGTGATGATGGCAACGTCTGCACTATTGAAGATCGTCGGATACTTCAGCGGTTTGTCCTCGCCTTCCGTCACGGACATTAGAACCAGCCGCATATCTTCGCCGAGATCGTACGAAGACGGGCAGACGAGATTGCCCACATTTTCGATGAAGAGAAAATCGAAATCGCGAAGGCTCCAGCCCTCCAGGGCGGTTCGAACCATCGCAGCTTCAAGATGGCAGAGGGTGCCGGTTGTAATTTGCTTCACGGGCGCCTGGCTGCGCGCCAGCCGCGCGGCGTCATTTTCGGTGGCCAAGTCGCCCACGAGTGCCGCAACGCGAAATTCAGGCTGAAGGAGCGCGAGAGTTTTTTCCAGCAGCATAGTCTTACCCGAGCCCGGGCTCGAGACGATGCTCACCACAAAAACTCCCGCGTCGTGGAACTGCTGCCGAAGCGCGCGAGCCAGAACGTCGTTCTTCTTCAGCACGTTCTGACGCACTTCGATGATCCGCGTTTCCGTGGTCACTCCGATATCTCCAGCGAGACGACTTCGAGTTCTTTGCCCCCGACGATTTTGGACGCGATCGCGCCGCATTCGGGACAGCAGAACGAATCCGGTGCGCGCGCGGCGCGCGGTACCTTGCACGCAGAGCAATACACCACGCCGGGCACTTCTTCAACCACGAGCGTCGAGCCAGCCACCCGCGTGCCTGCACTCGCCAGTTCGTAAGACGAAAGTAAGGCGTCCCTTACGACACCTGCCAGGAGTCCAAGCCGCAAATGAACGGCGGTGACTTGAAGTCCACCGCGCCGGGCGGATTCCTCTTCGGCGATTTCGACGATGCTCATCGCGATGGAAAGCTCATGCATAGGTGCTCTCGCGCGCCGCCGGCTCAAACTGGCCAAACGCGGCAAGCGCAGCCTGACCCAAGCTGATGCCACCATCGTTGGGAGGAACTTCGTGATTCGTCCAAATTGTGATGCCCGACGAATTCATCAGCGCGTGCAGGTCCTCAAGCAACAGTTCATTTTGGAAGACGCCGCCGGAAAGTACGGTCGTGTCGATGTCGTGTGCGGCGCATAGACCAGTGATCGCGCCTGCCACGCCACGCGCGATCCCCACCTGGAATGCGCGGGCAATTTCAGCCGGTGCGCGCCCGTGTACGCGGTCGGCTGCTACACCGCGCAGCAATGGACGAAAATCGAGTTCACGGCCCTCGAAAGGGAACACATATGCATCGTCCGCATCTCGGCTGGTGCGCGTGCGTGCAAGTTGCTCCAGCCACATGGCCGCTTGGCCTTCGAAGGTTTCCGCGCGCGTGAAGCCTAGGAGCGCAGCCGCTGCCTCGAAGAGGCGTCCCATCGAAGTCGTGCTAAAGGTTCTGACGCCCTTTTGCATGAGCACGCGTGCATCGCTGTACCGATCGGGAAACGAGAAGGGAAGAGCGGTCAGGTCCGGCAGATCGTCGATTTGAGCCAGGAATCCGGCGGCAGCTTGCACCGGATATCGCGCGGCGGCGTCGCCACCAGGCAGAACCGCGCGGCGAAGATGCGCTACTCGCTTGAAGCCCTCCGCGACACTGCCCACGAAAAACTCGCCGCCCCAGATCGTGCTGTCGTCACCGTAACCCGTGCCATCGAAGCTGACTCCCAGCACTCGCTTTTGCCAGGCGCCGCGCTCCGCCAGAACCGACGCCGCGTGCGCGCGATGGTGCTGAACGGTGCCGCGTTCAGATGATACGAAGCCGTGCGCCTGCACCGTGGACGCGTATTGGGGATGGCGATCGTGAATCACCAGCAGATCCCCTGGGTCGACGTCATACATCGATAGGAGGTCATCAATCGTCTGCTCGAAGGCGCGCAGCGCCTCATAATCGCTCAGATCGCCGATGTGCTGGCTGGCGAATGCTTGCCCATCCACGACCAGCGTGATCGCATTCTTCAGGTCAGCACCAAGCGCGAGAATGGGGCGGGGGGCCGGAATTGTCGCGACCGCGCCGGGCGCGTACCCACGAGAGCGGCGCAGGATAGCCGTTCCAAAAATTCCTGCGCGAGCCACAGAATCGTCCACACGGCGAGCGATTGGCCGTTCGCCGGTTAGGAACGCGTCGGCGATGCCGGCGAGGCGATGCTGGGCGTCGGAATCGTCATAGGCTATTGGCTCGCTTGAGCGGTTTGCGCTGGTCATGACCAGAACCGCCGGTGCGCCCGCCTCAAACAAAAGATGGTGGAGAGGCGTGTACGGAAGCATGATCCCGAGTTCGCTGCTGCCGGGCGCGACGCCGGGAAAACTTGTTTTGGCTGGTGCAATCACGATGGGCCGCGCCACGGAAGTGAGCAGCCCCTCGGCGGCGGCCGACATTTCGATAATGCTGCGCGCTACCTCCAGATTTCGCGCCATCAACGCGAATGGCTTTTCCTTGCGATATTTCCGCTCACGCAGCTCTTCAATCGCACCGGCATCCAGCGCGTCACACGCCAGATGATAGCCGCCGAGGCCCTTTACCGCGACGATTCTGCCCTGGGCAAGAAGCTCAGCAGCGCGGCGAATGCTTTGCCCGCTCCCTCGCACGACGCCGGCGCGCGATTGCAAGTGGTAGCCCGGGCCGCAGGTGGGGCACGCCACCGGCTGCGCATGAAACCGCCGATTCTCGGCATCGCCATATTGCTGAGCGCAGAAATCATCCAGGCGCCAGGCACGCATTGTCGTGTTCTGCCGGTCGTATGGCAGTCGCAAAGTGATGGTGTAGCGCGGACCGCAGTTCGTGCAGTTGATGTAGGGATATCGGTAACGGGCATCTGCGGGATCGAAAAGTTCTTTGAGGCAATCGTCGCAAATGGCCAAATCGGGCGAGATGCCGGACGTAGGAGGTCCTTCCCGCAGGCTCTCGCGAATCGTGAAATCATGCAGGCCAGCAGGCTCAGAGCTTCGCACTTCAATTTCGGCGATGCGCGCGGCTGGCGGAGACGACGTCTTCAGTCCCTCAACGAAAGCCGCGAGGCTTTGGTCCACGCCTTCGAGAAAAATCTCCACGCCTTCGTCGCCGTTCAAAACCCAGCCTGCGAGCCTATTTTCACGGGCGAGGCGGAAGACAAATGGGCGGAAACCGACTCCCTGCACGACGCCTCTCACCTTGATGGAGCATGCACTCATCGCAATTCCAGCCTCTCAAGACGCAGCGCAGCGGACGAGCGTCTTGGTCCGGTGGTGGCTATTCACCGCTCGCTGTACAGCCGCGCCCCTGCCACCCGATCTGCACAACTTTGCCGTCATCAACTAAGACCGGCACAGTACATTGCCCGCCACAGAGCGCGCGCATGCGCTCACGTGCAGCGCGGTCAGCTTCCACATTATATTCGACGAAATCTTTGCCGCACCATTCCAGCCATTCGCGCATTTCCTGCGTATGCGGGCATCGCGCAGCGCCGAATAGTTCGAGCTTCGCCATCTTCCTGCTTGCCATCAGCAAATCCTCGGCAGTGGATCACCCACGAGCATGTCCACGATCCGGCTGCTGCCATATCGCGTCGTCGCCAGGACCGTCCCCGCGGGCTGCTCGAGAATTTCGCCGATGATTCGCGCTTCCTCGCCCCCCGGCGTTTGCCGAAGTGCCGCCAAGGCCTTTTCCGCCGCATCCGGAGAGACTACAGCCAGAAACTGTCCTTCGTTCGCAATATGCAACGGCTCGAGGCCCAGCAGTTCGCAGGCGCCGCGCACAGCGTCGCGCATCGGAACGGCTTCTTCGCTAATCGCCACGCCGTGGCCGCAGTCGCGCGCCAATTCGTTTAGCGCCGTGGCCAGGCCACCGCGCGTGGGATCGCGCATCCAGCGAATCGAAGGTGCACAGGCGCCCGCGATTACTTCCACCAAGGGCAGCACGGAACGCGTATCCGAAGTGAGTTCCGCCTCCAGGTCCAGCTCGCCCCGCGCCAGCAGAATGGTGATTCCGTGGTCCCCGATAGGTCCCGAAACCAGGATCTTGTCGCCCGGGCGAACCGAAGCAGGATCCACTACGACGCCTTCGATCGGGCTGCCAATGCCCGTGCTCGAAATGTACATGAGGTCTGCCTTGCCGTGCTCCACGACCTTCGTATCGCCACCGACAATTCGCACTCCTGCTTGCTCTGCGGCATCTGCCATGGCGTGAATTTCCGAGTGCAGAATTTCTGTCGCAAGCCCTGCTTCGAGCACAAACGTAACTACCATCGCTTCCGCTCGCGCGCCAGACACAGCGAGGTCGTTCACAGTCCCATTGACTGCAAGCCCGCCGATTGAGCCGCCCGGAAATCGCAGTGGCTTGACGACGAAGCTGTCGGTCGTGATGGCCACGCGTGCGCCGTCCACATTCAGGTGCGCGGCGTCGCCCAGCGGTTTCATGGATGGGCCATATAGAAGAGGAGCGAAAAGGCCTTCAACTAGCCTTCGGCTGGCCTTGCCGCCGGCGCCGTGGGCCATTTCGATCTGAGTGTCGCGAAATCGGATCTTGGGTGAGCCGATCGTGTCGAAAGTCCCGGGAGAAGTCCCGGGAAAAGTCTCGCTTACGCGCCCAGGCCGATGGCCGGGGACGGCTTGCGGTGTTCGTAGTTGTAGTATGCGGCGCATGATCCTTCCGAGGAAACCATCAGGGCGCCCACCGGATGTTCCGGTGTGCACTCATTTCCAAAAAGCTTGCAGTGCGCGGGCTTCAGCGCCCCCTTCAGGACTTCGCCACACTGCGCGGTCGTCGGATCCGTCACGCGAATGCCCGGAAGCTCGAAACGCCGCTCAGCGTCCCATCGAGCATACTCCTCGCGCAAGCCCAGCGCGGACTCGGGAATAAATCCCAGGCCGCGCCATTCAAACGTGGGCCGCGCCTGGAACACGTCCGCCATCACGCGCAGGGCCGCGCGGTTTCCCTCCCACGTCACGACGCGCCTGTATTGATTCTCCACCTTCGCTTCGCCTGCCCGCAGTTGTCGAAGCAGCATGACGATCGATTGCATCAGGTCCAGCGGCTCAAAACCGGAAACCACGAACGGCTTCTTTTTGTCTTCGGCGATCCACTCGTACGGCCGACAGCCAATTACAGTGGAAACGTGGCCGGGGCCGATGAATCCGTCCAGGCGCATATCCGGCGAATCGAGAATTGCGTGAATCGCAGGAATGATCGTCACGTGATTGCAGAACACGGAAAAATTCGCGATTCCTTCCTTCTTTGCCCGCTCAAGCGTAAGCGCCGTCGAAGGCGCCGTAGTCTCGAATCCAATCGCGAAGAACATCACATGCTTCTCCGGATTCGTCTTTGCCAGATTGAGCGCGTCCGACGGCGAATAGACGATCCGCACATCCGCGCCGCGTGCTTTGTGTTCGAGCGGGCTGCCGTTCATGCCGGGAACGCGCATCATGTCGCCAAACGCGGCGAAGATCACGTTGTCGTGCGCGCCGGCAATCGCAAGCCCGTCGTCGATACGCCCCATTGGCAGGACGCACACAGGGCAGCCGGGCCCGTGAATCAGCTCGAGGTTCGGTGGAAGAAGGTCCTTGAGTCCAAAACGGTAAATTGCGTGCGTGTGCCCGCCGCAAATTTCCATCAGCTTGTATTGACGGCTGGGATCGGCGAGCCGGCGGATTTCTTCGGCGGTTTTGTTGATCAGTTCAGGTCGGCGAAACTCATCCACGTACTTCATTTGCTTGCCTCAGCTCGCGCCGGCGGCGGGCTCACTCTTCCCGTTTCATGGCCGCGTCCGCTGATCCATAGCCGCGAACTTCCTGGATCGCAGCCTCGCTCTCGCCCAGCATTTCCAGCGTGCGCATTTGTTCCAGAGCATCCTGCTCGCCGATTTTGCTCATCGCGTATCCAACGTGGATCAGCACCCACTCGCCGGTGTTCGGCTTGTCATCTTCCAGCAAGCGTAGGTCGACGTGGCGCCGCACTCCGGCAACGTCTACGAGCGCAGCATCGGCGTTCTCCCCCGAGATCTCAATGATTTTTCCCGGTATCGCCAAACACATGTGACATCCCCCACTCAAGTCTGCCGCGCGCAGGTTTTCTTTGCTGTGATTCTCATCACATTGCTCGCTGGGCGTCGACTTCTCGTTTTCTTCGCTGGTGTCCATGGATTCAACCCGCCCAACCCGTAAGGTGAAAATCGCTGCGGTATAGCGAACTCGGATTCCTCGCGGAGGTCTTTGGTGGCATAGCTGCGCGTTTTCGGCGGGCTGTGCGGTTTGGCTTCTTAGTTTTGCCGGTCGAGGATGAAGTCGGGCACGGCCAGGAGCGCGCGACGGTACTCCGTGTCCGGCAATCCGTTCAGGCAGGATTTTGCCCGGCTCGCGTATTCCCGTGCCAATTCTCTCGCGCGCTCGACGGCTCCCGTTTCCCGCACAAGTTCGGTAATCTGTTCCGGACGCACGGTATGAAATCCGCGTTCCTGCAGCACAGTTGCCACGAGCTGCCGTCCGTGGCCGTTCGCGCGGCCGTACCCGTCTCCCGAGCCGAACCGCGCGTCGCCCGCCTTCGGTTCCAAGACTCCAGCCAAAGCGAAGATCAGCGGCAGCGTAACTTTCCCTTCCTTCAAATCGTTCAGCACTGGCTTGCCAAGCTGCTCCGGCGACGCCGTAAAATCCAGCAAATCATCCACAAGCTGAAACGCCAGCCCTGCGCTGCGCCCGTACTCCGCCATCGATTCCTCGATGTGCTTCGGCTGCTGGCCGAGCACGGCGCCCAGCCGCGCGCATCCGCTGAAGAGGCACGCGGTTTTGCGGTACGCCAGCTCCGTTGCGTCCGCCTCGCACAAGTCGATTTGACCCAGCCGCGTCAGTTGCAGCAGCTCGCCTTCCACCATGTTTTGCGTAAGATCGATCAGGATATCCAGAATCGCGAAATTGCGTTCCTGCAGCGCCATTTCGAACGACTGCATGTACAGCCAGTCGCCGGCCAGCACGCTCATGTGATTGCCCCAGCGCGCGTTCGCGCTCGGACGCCCGCGGCGCACATTCGCGCCATCGATCACGTCGTCGTGAACCAGCGTCGCGCTGTGAATCAGCTCGACCACAGCGCCGAGCCGGATCGCGCTCGACCCGCGATAGCCCGCAGCTCCCGCCGACAGCAGCAGCAGCGCGGGACGCAGCCGCTTCCCTCCGCCTTCCCGCAAATAGCTGGAAATTTCTGCGATCGGCTCGATCGCGACGCAGCTCTGCGCGGCGATTTCCTGCTCCACGCGAGCCAAGTCGTCGCGAATCAGGTCGAAAATTCCTTTGGCCAGCTGGACTGCGAAGGCCATTCGCTTCCTCTGTTACGCGCTACCCGCCCTGTCGCGGCGCGTTTCCCGCGGCAGCCTTGCCGTCCAGCCTGAAGAAGCGCCGGAAATTCTGCGCGGTGATCGCTGCAATTTCTTCTTGCGGTAAGTCTCTCACAGTCGCCAACGCTTTCGCCACCTCAACCACATGCGCCGGCTCATTGCGTTTTCCGCGAAATCCCTGCGGCGGCAGAAAAGGTGAATCTGTCTCCGTCAGCAATCGGTCGAGCGGAATTTCACGCGCCACGTCGCGCAACTGCTGCATCTTGGGGTACGTCACGTTGCCCGCGAACGAAATCATGAACCCCATATCCAGCCCTCGCCGCGCATCCTCCGAGGTGCCGGTAAAACAGTGGAACACGCCGCCGAGCCCGCTTGATCGCCAATCGTCGTCGATCATTTGGATGCAGTCCTCCCACGCATCGCGGCAATGAATGATGATGGGCAGCTTCGCCTCTCGCGCCTGTCCGAGTTGCCGCCGGAAAACCTCCTGCTGCACTTCGCGCGGCGAATGATCGTAGTAATAATCGAGCCCCATTTCACCCCAGCCAATCACCTTGGGGTGCTTCGCCAACTCATCCAGCTTCGCGAAATGCTCTTCCGTGGCAAGCTTCGCCTCGTGCGGATGAATGCCCACCGTCGCATAAATCCAGTCGTGCTCCTCCGCAAACGGAATCGCCGCATTTAGCTTTTCGGGACCCGTGCCGCTGCCGATCGCCAGCAGCAACTCGATTCCCGCGGCCCGAGCACGCTCCAGCATCGCCGCCCGGTCCTCATCGAACTGCGGAAACTCCAGATGCGCATGCGAATCCACTATTTCCACGTGGTTTTTCTCTGCGTCCTCTGCGCCTCTGCGGTAAGAAGCAGTGCTTTTCTTACGTCTTACCAGTGTTTATCTGCGTTCATCTGTGGTTAAGAATCTTGCTTACTTCACCTTGGCTCCCGCCGGAATTTCCTCCCCAAACGTGCACAGCACCGGCTTGCCATCCGCTCCATCCGACGCCGCCAGTAGCATCCCGTTCGACTCGAGGCCCCTCATCTTTCGCGGCGCCAGATTCGTCACCACCACCACCTTGCGCCCAACCAAATCTTCCGGCGCATACGACGTCGCGATTCCTGCCAGCACCTGCCGCACTTCGCTTCCAATGTCCACCATCACCTTCAACAGTTTGTCCGCGCCCTGAATGCGCTCCGCCGACTTCACCACCCCCACGCGCAGCTCCACCTTCGCGAAATCGTCGATCGTGATTTTCGCCGTGCCCGCGCCTGGTGCCGCTCCTGTCACTGCGCCGCTTCCTGTTCCCGGCGGCACTGACGCTGGCGCCGTTGCGCCCGGATTCCGTATGTCTTGTTCCATGGCCTCAATCCTTTCCGACAGCTCCTTCTTATCCACGCGCGGAAACACGGCTTCCGGCTTCCCAATTCGCGTCCCCGGCTTAAGATCGCCCCATTTCAACTGATCGATGCGCACGTCCGCCAGCTTTCCTGGTTGTCCTAGTTGTTGCCATATCTTCTGCGTCGCATCAGGAATCACCGGATGCGCCAGCACACATACAAACCGAATGGACTCAGCCGCGATGTAGAGGACACGCTCCAGGTCCTGTCGCCGCGATTTGTCCGACTCCAAAGTCCATGGCTTTTGCAAAGCGAGGTACCTGTCCGCACTCGCTATCATCGCCCATGTGTTCTCGAATACTCCCGCGAACCCAAAGACGTCATAGCCGGCCAGAATGACCCCGAGACTATCTTGCGAGAAGTCGACGAGCAGCTCCGCATCTTGTTCAGAGGCCTTCCCAGCAACCACGTGCGCTTGTGGTATCACGCCGCCGCAATAATTTTGAATCATCGTCAGCACGCGGCTCGCCAGATTGCCCAGCCCATTCGCCAAATCCGCGTTGTACCGCGTGATCAGTGCGTCCCGCGAGAAATTCCCGTCCTGCCCAAACACCGTCTCGCGCAGCAGGTAATACCGTAGCGCGTCGTTTCCCACCTTCGCGCCCGCCACCTGGTCGAACCCCCGTACAATCGGCTCGGGATACGCTACGTTGCCCTTCGACTTGCTCATCTTCTCCTGTTCAAACAGCAGCCAGCCATGCGCGAAAACTTGCTTGGGCAAAGACAGTTCCGCCGCCATCAAAAACGCCGGCCAATACACTGCATGAAAGCGAATAATTTCCTTGCCAATCATGTGCAGATCGGCCGGCCAGAACTTCCGAAACTCCGCGTTGCCTTCGCCCTCGTGGCCTTCGCCGAAACCAATCGCCGTCATGTAACTCGTCAGCGCGTCGTACCACACATAAAAAACGTGCTGCGGATCCTCCGGCCAGGGGATACCCCACTTGATCGACTTTCGGCTGATCGACACATCCTTCAGCCCCGCTTCGACGAAACTCCGCACCTCATTCATGCGGAAATCCGGCTGGACGAATTGCGGATTCTTCGCATACAAATCGAGCAGAGGCTTCTGAAACGCTGACAGCCTGAAAAAATAATTCTCTTCGGAAATCAGTTCCGCCGGCCGACCGCAGATCTCGCAATTCACCGGCTCCGGCGTGTCGCTCACGTACAAATTGTCGTAGATGCAGTAGCGCCCCTCATATTTCGCCTTATAAATCGCGTGAGGCGACCTTCTCAGCGTTCTCCGCACCAGCGTCTGCACCGCCCGCGCATGCTCCACAGACGTGGTGCGCACGAAATGCGTGTACTGAATCCCCAGTAGCTTCCACAGCTCCACAAAAATCTTCTGGTTCCGATCGACCAGCTCCTGCGGCGTAACTCCCGCCTTTTCCGCCGCGCGCTCGATATTCACGCCGTGCTCGTCCGTGCCCGTCGTGTACCCCACGTCGTACCCGCACATCCTTTTGTACCGCGCAATCACGTCGCACACGATCGTCGTGTACGCAGACCCCACGTGCGGCCGCGAGTTCGCGTAGTAAATCGGCGTCGTCAAATAGTATTTCTTCTTATCCATTCCTCTCCCGCGCCTGTGCTGTCATCCTGAGGTCGCTCTTCGGCCGAAGAATCTCTCTTCGCTCCCTCTTTTTCCCTTTTTCCGACCTTGCTCCTGCAACTAATCCGTCTTTCGCTTCTCGTACTCAGCCGCTGCCGCTGCGATCACCTGCTTCAACGGCACGCCTTTCTCCGCCGCGATCCGCTGACAATCCTCAAACTCCGGCGCCGCATTCAGTATCGTCCCATTCATTCGCGAAAGCTTCATCCTCACTTCGCCAAACGCCGTCGCGACCGCCACAAACTCCCGCTCGAGCGTCTTCCGCCGCACCTCATGCGTCCGCACGCCAATCGTCGTCGTCTCGCGAAACACCAAATCGATCAGCCGCGACACATTCTCCGACTCGCTCAGCAGCGTGATCAGCTGCCCCGGCCGATTCTTTTTCATCTGCGCCGGCGTCGAAAACACATCCAGCGCCCCCGCCGCCAGCGCCCGCTCCACAAAATATCCGTAAATCTGGGGACTCATGTCGTCCACATTCGTCTCGATCACCGTGACCGTCTCGCCCGCATCTCCCGCCGCCTGCGCGCTCGTTTCCCCGCGCTCCCCGATCAGCAACCGCAGCACATTCGGCTTCTCCGCCAACTCCGCGCTGCCGGCGCCGTAACCGATCGCGCGCATCGTCATCGGCGGAATCTTCTCGTAACTCGTCGCCAGCGTCGTCGCAATCGCCGCGCCCGTTGGCGTCACCAGTTCGCGCTGGATTCCGCTCGAATGCGTCGGCGCTCCGCGCAGCAATTCCGCAGTGGCGGGCGCTGGAACCGGCAGCATTCCGTGCGACGTCTTCACCTGCCCGCCCCCCACGTCCATCGACGAGCACGCAAACTCATCGATCCCCAGCAGCTCGAATCCAATCCCTGCGCCTACGATATCGATGATCGAGTCCACCGCGCCCACTTCGTGGAAATGCACCTGATCGATCAGCACTTGATGAACGTACGCCTCCGCCTTGCCCAGCCGCCGAAAAATTCTCTTCGCCCGCTCCGCCGCGCGCGGTGCCAACCCCGCCGCATCAATCATCTTGATGATTTCGTTCAGATTGCGATTCGCATGCGTGCGCCCGTCCTTTGCCTCTGCACTCACCTTCGTCGCGAATATCGCTCCACGCTGTACCTTCTCCGCGCTGATTGACCATTCTGGCAACTTCAATCTCCGGAGCTCCGCCTCGATCGCGCGCAGGTCCACACCGGCATCCACCAGCGCCCCGAGCACCATGTCCCCGCTGATCCCCGAAAAACAATCGAAGTACGCAATCCCCATTTTCTTCATGTGCTTACGGTCGATTCGCCCGCCCTGAAGCGGGAAAATCCGCGAGAAAACGATACTATTCTGCGCCTCTCACACTGTCAAATTGCCCCGAAGCCCAAAGTGGCCCCCTGCTGAGTTTTTCAACCTTTCGCTGACTAAGTCAACGCGACTGTACCTTATGGAGTCTTCTGGGTCGGCGGCCGCATCTCGCAATCGCACATCCCAAAGCACATAATCGCGCCCAGTTGCCTTGTTCTTTCTGGACCTCCGATTGCTCTGTAACCTTTCGATTGCGGCCCTAACTCAAAGGAAAGAGAGAACACCAATGGCGAAGAAATCCAAAGCGTCCAAAGGCGTTAAGAAGGCTAAGTCACTGAAAGCCGTCAAGCCGCTGGCTGCTGGCAAAATTACGTTTAATCCCTTCTAGCGCGTCTCGGGCTTCTCACTGTAGACATGAACGCCAGAGGTCGGGCTGTCAGCCCAAAGAGATCGAAAGCATCAAAAGAACCTAAAGGACTCTGCGGCAGCTCAAGCGACTCGGGGCAGACGCCCTGGTTTTGCTGCTCTTTTGCTTTCCAGGCGTTGGCAAAGATCCTTTGCTTCTCCTGATTTTCGTGCTATCAATGTCTATCCTCGGTTCTTGTCCTCGCCCCTCTGTTTTGAACCTGCTGCCTTTGAAGACCCATAACCCGCGGCCGCGCGCGATTTAGGGGAACGGGTTTCATTGTCCAAGGATTCTTCCCCTGCTTTGGCTGGGCCTCCGGGGCGAACATCAATCGAACGGCGAAGAAAAATCTAATCGCAACAACCCAGAGCCAAGAATCGCCGCAACTAGCGGCAAACAAACGGCATCCCGGAAGTTAATCGCCACAAGAACACCTTTTCCGATTCGCTGTGCTTTCGCCCCCGCCTTCGCAAATTGGAAACATGCTCGGTTGCGATATGATACTCCGCTCTCAATCGAGGAAGAACGCCGCACGTGTACAAAACGGTCGAAGAACGCTTCCGCAAGGCGCTCCGCCATCACATCCGCGAGCGGTACAAACTCGACCTACCCATAATTGTCGAGCGTCCGCCCAAACTTACCTTGGGCGAATCTGCGTCTCCGGTCTGTTTCGAACTTGCCAAGCAACTGAAAAAAGCGCCGCGCCTCCTCGCTCAGGAAATCGCTAATTCGCTGAAGCCGATCGACGGCATCGCGCGCGTCGAAGTTGCCGGCGGCGGCTACCTAAACGCCTTCTTCGATCGCTCCGCTTTCTTCCGAGCCACCTTAACTGAAACTGAGAAGGCCCCGGTTTCAGGGCTTGTCCCGACGCATCGGGATGCAAATCCTGAGCCTGAGCGGTTTTCAGGGTTTGTACTTGCAAACCCTGAGCCTGAAAAAGTGCGGGTTTCAGGGTTTGTACCTACAAACCCTGAGAAAATCATCGTCGAGCACACCAGCGTCAATCCCAACAAGGCCGCGCACATCGGCCACCTACGCAACGCCGTCCTGGGCGACACATTCGCGCGCATCCTGCGTTACGCCGGCCGCCGCGTCGAAGTGCAGAATTACATCGACAACACTGGCGTCCAGGTGGCCGACGTCGTCCTCGGCTTCATTCATCTCGAAAAGAAATCCGTCGAGGACGTTCGCGGTCTCATCGCCCAGCCGCGCTTCGATTACTACTGCTGGGACCTGTACACGCGGGTCACGCAGTTTCTCGCCGAGGACAAATCGCGCCTCGCACTCCGCGCGCAAACGCTGAAGCAAATCGAGGAAGGCGAAGGCGAAGCGGCAAAAATCGCCGACATTGTTTCCACGGCCATCGTTGCGCGCCATCTGCAAACGATGGAGCGGCTCGGCATCGAATATGACCTTCTCTCTCGCGAGAGCGAAATCCTCCACCTGAAATTCTGGGACGCTGCCTTCGCCATGCTGAAAGAACGCGGCGCAATTCAACTCGCCACCTCAGGCAAAAACGCAGGCTGCTGGGTGATGCAGCTTCCCTCCGACCGCGAGAAGGCGCCCGACGAAGGCGAAGCTCAAAACGAGAATTCTGAAGAGGCCGAAGCGAAAATCATCGTCCGCTCGAACGGCACCGTTACGTACGTCGGCAAAGACATCGCCTATCACCTCTGGAAATTTGGGCTGCTGGATCGCGATTTCCACTATCGCCGCTTCCATTTCGACCATGCCGCGCACGAGCCGTGGATTACCACGATGCGCGCTACCGAGGCCGGCGCGCCAGAGTTCGGCCACGCGAGCGAAGTCTTCAACGTGATCGATTCCCGCCAGGCGTATCCGCAGCAAGTGGTCGTCGCGGGCTTGCGCGCGCTGGGCTATGCGGAACAAGCCGACCACTTGAAACATTTTTCCTACAACGTCGTTGCGCTCACGCCGCGTTGCGCCATCGAGATGGGCTACGAAATGCCGCCTGAAGACGCGAAAAAACCCTACGTCGAAGTCAGCGGCCGCAAGGGCCAGGGCGTCAAAGCCGACGACCTCCTCGATCAGCTCGAAACCAGCGCCCGAACTGAGGTGGACGCCCGGCATCCCGAAGCATCCCAGTCCGAACGCGCCGCCATCGCGCACGCCATCGCCATCGGCGCGTTGCGCTATTTTCTGCTTCGCTTTACGCGCTCCACCGTAATCGCATTTGATTTCGAGGATGCGCTAAGTTTTGAGGGCGAAACCGGGCCCTATGCGCAGTATGCGGTCGTGCGCGTGAATGGGATTTTGCGGAAGGGAAGTGAAGCGAATCCGGCCATGGCGGTTGAAGACGCAGAAAATCGCGCGCGCATCGACGACGGCTCGCTCAATGTTTTGCGATTCTTCGCCACGCCCGCCGGAGATGACTTGTGGGAACTCGCTCTACTCGCCGGCTCGCTCGACGCGCGCATCGATGCCGCAGTGGCCGCTCAAGAACCAGCCTTCCTGGCACGCTACGCGTTCGAACTCGCTCAAGCCTTCAACGTCTTCTACCACAAGCACCACATCCTCTCGGAAGAAGATGCCGAAAAGCGTGCGTTCCTGCTGCGGCTCGCTTCGCTAGTCCGCCAACAGCTCGTCACCGTTCTTGGTCTCATGGGCATCACCGCCCCCGAAAAGATGTAGCACTCACGACCTGTGGGTCAATCGGAGGCTGTGGGCCGCAACTGTCGGTCGCTACAATTTCATCGCAAAATCCACAATCGACCGAATCGCCACGCCGGTCGGCCCTTTCGCCAGCCACGGCCGCCCCTCGTCCACCCAGCACGTCGAGGCAATATCGAGGTGAATCCACGGCGTGTCCTCGGCGAACTCCTTCAGGAACCACGCACCGGTGATCGCACCGCCCCCTTTGCCACTGCCCGTATTGCGAATATCGGCGATATTGCTCTTGATCATTTCCTGATATTCCTCGTCCATCGGCATAGGCCACATCTTTTCGCCGACCGCTTTCGTGCTGTCTAAAAATTGATCCAGGTACTCGCGGGGAGTGCCAAACGCTCCCACGTGCACATTCGCGAGCGCCACCTCAATCGCTCCCGTCAGCGTCGCCGCATCGATAATATGCGTCGCACCAAGCTTCTTCGCATACGTGATTCCGTCGGCCAAAATCAACCGCCCTTCGGCGTCCGTATTGATCACCTCGATTGTCTTGCCGGACATGGCCACCTGAACGTCGCCGGGCTTCTGCGCGCGCCCTCCGGGCATGTTCTCGGTCGCGGGGATGATCGCGATCACCGGCACCTTCGGCTTCAGATACGCCAGGGCGCGCATCGCGCCGAGCATCGTTGCCCCGCCGCCCATGTCGTACTTCATCTTTTCCATGTTGTTCGCCGGCTTGATCGAAATACCACCGGTATCGAAGGTGACGGCTTTGCCGACCAGCGCCAGCGTCGGCGCGCCCACCGGCGTTGTCTCCGGCACGTAGCGCACCACGATCACTCGCGGCGGTTCGACGCTCCCTTGTGCTACGCCAATCAGCGCGCCCATTTTCAGCTCATTGATTTTGCGCTCGTCCAGAATTTCAATTCCCAGACCTACTTCCTTCGCCATTGCTTCGGCTTTCTCAGCCAGCATCCGAGGCGTCAGCAGGTTGGAAGGCTCATTGATCAAGTCGCGCGCAAAATTCTGCGAATCCGCAATCACGCGGCCGCGCTCAATGGCTTCATTCAGTTTGGCGCTCTGCGCGCCGTCGAAACCTGCCAGCGCAACGGTCTGAATCTCGCGATTCTTCTTGTCGGTCCGGTATTTGTCCGACTCGAAATCCGCGACGATGAGGCCTTCCACCACAGCTTGGGCCGCGTCCGGTCCGCGCTCACTTTCGCGCGTGAGGAAGACCATGTTCTTCACGCCGCGTGTTTTCAGGAAACGCACCGCCGCCCCTGCGATTTTGCGCAAGTCCGCAACTGTAAACTTGGCTGGCTTTCCCGCGCCGATGACGAGCAGCTTCTGCGCCCCCAAGCCTTGCGGGAAGTGGATCAGAGCCAGTTCCAGCGGTTTGCCCGTGATCTCGCCGCTCGCCGCCAAAAGCCCCAGGCGACCATCCATAGCGCGATCAATCTCGCCGGCAACCCCGTCGAGTTTGTTTTCTCTGTCAAAAACATAGGTAACCACCGCATCCGCCTGAATCTGCGAATACGGCTGGCTGTCGAGTTGGATCTGCATATCTTCCTTTCAGTCTTGTAGCTGTTGTTTGGCTCTGCCAAACATGCAACCTATCGCCGGCGAAACCGGTACATCGCTTCATTTGCTTCCCGCTTGGCTTCCTTTTGCCGTTCCGCTTCGCGCCGGTCGTGGAACTTCTTGCCCTTGCCCACAGCAAGCTCGCATTTGGCGAGGCCGTCGCGAAAGTAAATCTTCAAAGGGACGACGGTCATCCCTTTCTGCTGCGTCTGCACGAAAAACTTCTCGATCTCACGCCGGTTCAGCAGCAGCTTTCGTTTCCGAAGGGGATCGTGGTTCCGGGGACCGCCCGGCTGATACTCCGGAATATGGCTGTTCACCAGCCACGCTTCTCCGGCCCGAAATTCTGCGTAAGCGTCGCGCAGCGTTCCCTTGCCCTCGCGCAACGACTTTACTTCCGTTCCCACCAGCACGAGCCCCGCCTCGAGCTTATCGAGCAGGTGGTAATTGTAAGAGGCGGATCGATTCTGCGCGACAATTTTCACGCCTTCGCGTTCCGCTTTTTTCGCCGCCGTTTTCACGATTGACTATGATATCCGCCGCCCGCGATCAGCTGCAAGTTGCGCTCGCCCCTCCGGTTTCCGCAACTCGATTTGCGCGCGTGTGTTGAACAAGAGTGCGCGCAAGTTTCTCGCGAAATCGCTCCCCCAAAAGCGTCGCGCCGTGTGTCGTTTTGCGACGCTTCTCATTGCGATTTTCGCCAAATTGTGCTATTTTTTTCAAACCCCCGCAAACTTCTTGCGTCAAACCACTCTGACGGAGCGGCCAACAGGTGGATTCCTTGCTGCATCCTAAGTCGAGTGTTAGACTCGTCGCTTTCCGTGGATTGATCGGAGGGCTTTTGCGTCGTATAGGGTACTTGCCGTTGCTAGGGCTAGCAGCGGTTTTGCTGGGTGGCTGCCCCAAGTCCAATAGCGATTTCGAGGCAGGCCGCAAGGCCGAAGCCGTTCAGGATTACGATACCGCGCTTGTCGACTACGAACGTGCCCTCCGCGCGCAGCCGACGAACGCGGAGTATAAGCTGCGCGCCATGCGCATGCATTCCATGGACGGCAATTTCCATCTTGAGCAGGGCGAAAAGCTGGTTAAGAAGGGCAATCTCGAAATGGCATTGGCCGAGTTCGAGAAAGCCTCGGCCGTCGATCCCTCGAATATGGCCGCCGACCAGGAAGTTCAAAGAACCATGAAACTTTTGGCGGCAAGGAATGCCGCCAGCCAGCCCCCAAAAATCAATCCAAATCCTCCGAACGAGGATCTCCTTTCCGGCCCTCCCGAACTGAAGCCGCTTTCGCGCGAACCGATCAATTTGAAGATGACGAACAACAGCAACGTCGTCTATGAAACCATCGCGAAGCTCGCCGGCTTGAGCGTCATTTTCGATTCCGAGTTCCACCCGCAGAGAATTACCGTTGAACTGCCCAACGTTACTCTGGAGCAGTCGCTCGATATCGTTTCGCTGCAATGCAAGGCTTTTTGGAAGCCGGTCGCGAACAACGTCATCTTCGTCGCGCCCGACAATCCCACCAAGCGCAAGGACATTGAAGACGAGGTCGTTCAGACTTTCTACATTTCCAATACCATGCAATCGCAGGACCTCACCGAAATGGTCACAATCCTGCGTTCCGTGCTGAATTTGGCGAAACTCTCCCAGATCAATTCGGAAAACGCCATCGTCATCCGCGACACTCCTGATAAGGTCGCTGCAGCTGCGAAAATCCTGCGCACCATCGACAAGGCAAAGCCCGAAGTTCTCATCCACGTTCAAGTGCTGACGGCGAATCGCGACCGGCTGCGCGACCTGGGTATCCTGCCCGGCCAGAGCGTGGCCCTCACGTTCACGCCTCGGTCGTCGCTTCAGCCGGGCTCCACCACATCGTCTACGAGCTCGACCAGCAGTACGAGCTCAACCAGCTCCACCAGTAGTACCACCTCGACCTCAAGCGTCGATCAAGTTCTGCTGAGCATGCTGCACAGTGTGGGAACCTCCGACTACAGCCTCACTCTTCCCGGCGCAACTGCCAACGCAATCCTGAGCGACAACAAGACGCACATCATCCAGGATCCTGAGGTGCGCGTCTCCGATGGTGAGCGGGCGCAATTGAAAATCGGTGAGCGCGTCCCGATTGCGACCGGCAGTTTCCAGGCAGGCGTAGGCGTCGGCGTCGGCGGCGGCGCAGGAGTTGTGAACCCCCTCGTCAATACGCAGTTCACCTATCAAGATGTCGGGGTGAACATTGACGTCACGCCTCGCGTCCACCCCGATGGCGACATCAGCATGAAGCTCATCGTCGACGTGTCATCGCTCGCCGGCAGCGAAAGCATCGGCGGCATCAACCAGCCCATCATCACGCAGAACAAAATTGAGCACGAAGTTCGCCTGAAGGACGGCGAAGCCAGCATCCTCGGCGGCCTCATCTCCCGCGACGAAACGCTCAACGTGAACGGAATTCCCGGCCTCGCGCAGGTCCCAGGTTTGCGCTATTTCTTCTCGGATAACAGCAAGGAAATTCAGGACGAGGAAATCCTCATCGTTCTTACTCCGCACATTATCCGGTTCCCGTCGATCACACCGGAAGATTTGCGCGCGCTGGCCACGGGTTCTGAGACAAATCTCCGCGTCTACCATGAGGCGGACGAAGCCCTTTCCGGGTCGGACACCAGCGCCCAGGACCCCGGCATCCTGGCTCTCGCACCACCACCTGGCGGCGCGGCCCCAGGTGCTCCTGGTAGTCCCACAAACGTCTCAATGCCTGTCACGCAAAACGCGCTGGGTGCGCCGGGCGCGCCTCAATCTGGCTCGCCATCGGCTCAATTGCAGTTTGACCCCTCCACGCTTACAGCGAGAGCGGGCGAGTCCTCGACTGTTGGCTTAAAGGTCGCCAATATCAACGACCTCTATTCAATTCCTCTTCTGATTCACTACAATCCGGCTGTGATTCAAATTGAAGAGATACGAAACGGTGGATTTTTGTCCGGCGGCGATACCCAGCAGATCGCGATTGTGCAACGGATCGATGCCCAGCGCGGAGAAGCGGTAGTGTCGGCTACTCGTCAGCCAAACACTCCGGGTGTAACCGGCAACGGCACATTGTTGGGAATTGTGATTCGCGCCGTCGCCCCCGGCACTTCACCGATACAAATCCTCCAGGTAAACGCCCGTGATTCTCAGCAGCACTCGATCCCCCTGGTTTCAGGAGAAGCTACCATTCAGGTGCAGTGAGAACTCTTCATGCGTGACTCGCTTCATGAGAAATTCCGCCGAAAGCACAGCTCTGCGCGGTGCTGTTCAGTTTCCGATCGCGGCAGGGCTCGCGCCAGTTCCGCTGGTCTGACGCTGATCGAGCTCATCATCGCCTGCGCAATTCTCAGCGTGTTGGCAACTGCCGCTCTGCCTCTCGCGCGCGTGGCCATCATCCGCAAAAAAGAATCGATGCTCCGCTATGATCTGCGCCAGATTCGCGATGCCATCGACCGCTACAAGGATTACGCGGACCAAAACAAGATTCAGATGCAGGCCGGTACCGAAGGGTACCCGCCTGATCTAGAGACCTTGGTGAACGGTGTTCCCATCCTCGGGACGCAAGAAACCAAGCGGCTTCACTTCCTTCGCAGCATTCCCGTCGATCCCATGACGGGGAACAAAGATTGGGGCATGCGTTCAGTGCAGGACGACCCCGACAGCAGCGCGTGGGGTGGCACTGACGTTTTCAACGTCTACTCGAAATCCACCGCCACGGCCCTGAATGGCACGAAGTATTCGGATTGGTGATTCACTTATGAGCTTGGCAGAATTGACTGAATTGCGTCGCAGGCGTGCCGGGACCCGGACGGTCGCCAAACGTACGACCGCAGAGGGTTTTACGTTGATCGAGTTGATGACCGTCATCGCGATCATCTTGATTCTTGCTACGATTGCGGTTGGCAATTACCGCAGGTCGTACGACAAAGCCAAAGAAGCAACGCTGAAGCAGGATTTGTTCGTTCTCCGCAAGGCCATCCAGGATTACACCGCGGACAAGGAAGCCGCGCCCAATACGCTCGACGATCTCGTCACCGAGCATTACATCGGTAAAATCCCGAACGATCCCATGACCGACGCTCCTGACTGGGCTGTGGACAGCGCAAACTGCTCCGATTCAGTCATGAGCCCCGACCAGATCGCAGGCGGTATTTGCGACGTGCATTCGGCCTCGGACGCCGTCTCGCCTTTTGAAGGAACAGCCTACAGCTCCTGGTAGTTTGCCCCGGGAAGCCACAACTAAACCTCGTAGCCGAGCGACAGCTTGAATCAGACAATGTCGCTGTCCGATTTGACCGCCGCGCCTCCATTCGCTATGATGTTTTCGCGGGGTGGAGCAGCCTGGTAGCTCGTCGGGCTCATAACCCGGAGGTCGTTGGTTCAAATCCAACCCCCGCAACCACTCTCACCTGACAGAAGGCATCTGGTTTCGCTCTTCAGTCCATCACGCCCACAACGTCAATGGTAAGCATCTTGGAAGCCAGGCCGGTCTGACTTTCGTGAGTGACTCGGCACCAGAAGCGCTGATCCTCGATCTTCTGGAATGGCTTGCGCTCCGCGATCGGACCTACGACGAAGTGATGGACGCGTGGCGCACCTCGTGCCCGAGATTGCCCGTTTGGGAAGAAGCGAATGACAGGGGTTTGGTCGCGAGCGCAGAGGTCGATGGGCGCCACATCATTCGGCTGACGCCACAGGGCGTCGCGCTCGTCAAGCAGCGCAGACCCGACATCGCGCAACCGTTCCAAAAGACCTGAGCGCTCCTCAGCGAACTCGGCCGCTTGCTCGCCTCCGCACACGGAGATCAGTAGTGAAATCGGTAGCGAAATTCCACATAGATTTGGCGCGGCTCGTTCCAGTGAAATCCGCCGAAGGTCAAGCTGTTGTCGAGCTGCACGCGGCGATTGGCCACGTTGAGCGCATTCACGGAAATGCTGTATTTCTCGGCGAAGCTCTTGCCCAGCGCAATATCAAACGTCGCGTGGCCTGGAAGATAAGGCCCTGGATACTGCGGGAATAAGGCGGCTTGCGGCGTCCCGAAGAGGCCATTCGTAAATCCGGAGCCGTAGTAGATGTTTGTTGCGGCATAGGATTGCCATGGGAGGTTGGCGTTGAAGCCAAGGTTCAGCGTGTTGCGCTGGTCGTGATCCACCGGGGAGTATCCGGGAGGGATATCGAGCCCGCAGTTGACGTTGACAGGAGGCGGGCAGATCAAACCCCCGGTGATGGGTGCGGACGCCTGAGCGATTTGATTGGCGTAGGCAAGATGAAATTGGCCGTGGCGCCAGATATTGGGCGAACGCAGCGTGAGCTCCCATCCCTGTATCAACGCCGACTGCCACGTGATCGGCCAGAAAATGTTTGAGTCGCCGATGTTGTTGTGGTCGAGCCAGTTCTCCGCTCGCGTTTCGTAGTTGTCCGCGTCAAGAGTCCAGCCATGATAGGGAATCATCAGGCCGTACTGCCATTCAATGTCGCGCTCGCCGTGCAGTGGAGCGAACGCGAAGTTTTGATCATTCGCCAAATCGAGCAAGGCGCCCGTGGCGGTGACTAGGGGTGGCGCCTGATAGTAGTAACCATAGAAACCGTGTAACACCCAGTTGAGACGCGGAATTCGAAGAGTGGCACCCAGGCGCGGATCGGCTTCGTTCTCTATTACGCTGGGACTAGAGTCCTCATTCCGGAATTCCGTTGCGCGCAAACCAGCAATAAATGTCAGCCACTGATTGACCCTGAATTTATCGCTGAAGAATTCTGCCGCAAGTCCACCCGTCACGCCCAGAGACGACGCCGGATAGTTCTGGTCGTTCGGGCACGCCGACCCGCATGTAAAGGTGTTGTTAAAGTAGTCGTATTGGTGCTGGGCGAAGCCATACACACCCGCCTCGAGGTCGTTTTTCCAGAACGTGGCGTCTATCGTAACTTGCGCTCCGGCATAGTTGGCCACCTGGTTGACCCTTGAAATTACTGGATAATCGTTTGGTGAAGCTTCGTAGTCGGCGGCGTTGTAGTGATAGAAGGGCGAAACCGTAAGAACAAGATTGGGGTTGAAGGTGCGCACCCACGAGAAGACCACATATCCGTCGGGTTCACTCTCGGCGTCGCGCAGGCCCCAACTCGGGTAAACCTGATTGCTAGCCGAATTTTGATCGGGATCGATCGGGATTTGGTAATAGTCCCGGCGCAAGGAAGTGACAAGGCGGAACTGGTTGTGCGAATCCGGATTGAAGATGAATGACGCGAAACCGCCGAATCCGTTTGCTGCGTCGTGAGATGTCTCCTCTATGGGCGTCTGCAGGCCGTAATTGCTCCGATCTCCGTTCAAGCTGGCGTAGTAAGCAAAGCGTGATGTGTGGCCTCCGCAACTGATTTGGTCATTCGTCTGATAGAAATTGCCGAAGCTTGTGAGCAGGTCGCATTCGTCGTTGCGCTCGAATCCCGTTCGGGGCACGATATTGAAGACTCCATAGGTGCGGTCGCCATAGTCCGCCTCGTAGCTGCCGCGCAGAACCTCGAGATAGTCGATGTCCTTGGGATCGATCTGCGGGCCCAGATTGCTGGCGATATTCGTGTTGGGGATGGGGACGCCGTCGATGAGCCAATCCACTTGGTGGCCGCCGCGCATGTGCAGCATGTCGTGCGTGACGTACGCGGCCGGCACATAATCGGTGATCATCTCCAGGCCGTTTGTGCGATCCGCACCGGGCGTTTCCTGAATGTCTCCGCGGCTTACGAGCGTCGTTGGCGTAGCGGAATCAGTGGGTTGCACTTCCGACTCGCCCGTGACCGTCACGCTTTCAGTGCGGCCCGCCACAGCCAGCTCAACGTGCAATACCGGCGCAGTGCCCGATTCAACCACGACGTTCTCGCGCGCAGCGGCGAAGCCTGGCCCCCTCACCGTGACTACATATTCGCCGATCGGCACGGTGTTAAACAAAAACTCGCCGTTTGAGTCGCTGGTCGTTGTCTCCGTCCAGTCCGATGTCTTTGCCTTTACCGTCACCCTGGCATCCGAAATTGGACGGTGCTGCTGGTCGTGCACAATGCCCTGAATGTTCCCAAAAACTGTGGCGTGTGCAGTCGCCGCTGACAATAGCAGCGCTGCAAGCCACGATAGCCCGAGCTTCCGCATAAAGCCTCCATTTGCAATTTTATTTTTTGGTCAGAGCGGTATCGCGGAACCTAGGTTCTTGGAGGCTCGAACGGAGTAGATAGGAATCCTGGAAAAACGTTCTGCGTTTCCGGCGCAACTGAATCGCGCATCCATGCAGGAGCTGGGATGGAAATTAGGGCCGAAAGCATCGTCGGCGGCAGCGGAGCAAGCATCGCGTTCTGCTGATGCTGCTTCGAATGCATGCCGCATTCAAACATGTGTCCGGCCGCGCCGTGATGGCATGACATTTCGGCGGCAGACTTAGTTGACGATCGAGCGTGCATGGTGTGCCGCACGCAGCACATGCCGTCGCATCCTGTCGGGTCTTTCACCTGCGCCAGGAGGACCACGGGCAGGGAAGCCAGCAGGATAATCACAAAAATGCTTTGAATGCGCCGCATCGATTCGCGATCAGAGTACCACACTAAGCTGATTTGGGAATACGTGGTGTGCCGTTGGACAGACCGGATCGGCACGTCGGTTTGCCTTTGGAAAAGCTTCGCGATAGTCTCACGCCGTGCTGCCATTCAAACTCGTTTACGACGATCGATACGATTTGAATCTTGGCGCTCATGTTTTTCCCTCGCAGAAGTACCGCTTGATACATGATCAGCTTCTCGCCGAAAAAATCGCCATTCCCACTGATTTTCTGGCGCCTCAGCTTGCCACCGACGCGGATATTCTCGCGGTCCATTCCCAGGAGTATTTCTACAAACTGAAGACCGACAACTTGAGCTACGCCGAGAAACTACGCATGGAGATTCCGTACTCCAAGGAACTGATCGTCGCCTGCTGGTTGGCCGCGGGCGGCTCGATTCTCGCGGGCCGTCGTGCCCTCGAAGACGGCTGGGCCGCCAACATTGGCGGCGGTTTTCATCACGCCTATCCCGACCACGGCGAAGGATTCTGCGTGATTCACGATGTGGCCGTCGCGATTCGCCGGTTGCAATTTGATGGCGTCATCGAACGCGCCATGGTCGTCGATACCGACGTGCATCAGGGCAACGGAACCGCCGCCATCTTCGGCGGCGACGGGACCGTTTTCACACTTTCCATACATCAGGAAAATAATTATCCCTATCCGAAACCGCCTTCCACCATCGATGTCAATCTCACTGATGGCGTGGGCGACGATGATTACCTCGCCATTCTCGAAAAGCACTTGCATCAGGCATTTCATGACTCGGCGCCGCAGCTCTTGTTTTATGTCGGGGGCGCGGATCCATACCGCGAAGATCAGCTCGGAGGTCTCGCCCTCACGATGGAAGGGCTGGCTCGGCGCGACGCACTCGTATTCGATTACGCGCGGCGGAATCGCGTGCCCGTCGCCATCACGCTAGCGGGCGGCTACGCTCGGCGCGTGTCAGACACAGTGCAGATTCACGTCAATACGATACTCGCAGCACGCGATGCCGCACACCAACAACAATTCCTCACCGCGCGTTAGTGGTCGCTCAGTGCGTTCTGGAGCGCCACATTAAAGGATTTCTGAAAGTCGCTTAAATCGAGACCGCCGACGCGGTACACAGTCTTGCCGTCGCGGTCGAGAACGATCACGGTCGGCAGACTCTCAACCTTTAGGAACGCATCTAGCCCGTCAGCGAACGCGATTGGAATATCCCATTTCTCGCGTTGAAGAAATGGCGCCACCTGTGTCTCGTCCTCATCCGTATTCACAGCAAGAAAGACCACGTTCGGATTGCCCCCGTAAGCCTTGGCAATTTGTATGAGCATTGGCTCTAACTCTTGGCACGGGCCGCACCACGTCGCCCAAAAACTCAGCACCACGATTTTCCCTTTCGCTGGCGATAGTGACATCGGGGTGCTGTCCAGCCGCCGCAACACGAACGCAAACGCGTCTTTCGCGTCCTTGTTGACACTCGCTGGCGACGATGCTGCGGGTGGCGCCCCGAGATGATCGTAGGCGGTGAGAATCTCCTCACCCAAACCGTTTTCGTTTCCGTGTACGCTGCGCCAGACGTTACCCAGCCTCGCGCGGACTTCACGTCGATCCACTTTGCCCGTTGCTCCTGAATCCGGAAGGACAAAAGCCAGGGTGTATTCCTCGACGGCCTTTGCAAAGTCGTTTTTCAGCTCTGCGATTTCGCCTAGCATTTCCGCCGAAGGCGCATTGGCTTGAATCGAATAGCTTTTCTGTAGGTCCCTGATCGCCGCATCATAATCGTGCTGCGAATGTTCCACCTGCCCGCGGACAAAATAGAGCACTGTGCGCAGCTTCGTCTGTTGCCGTTGCCAATCCGCTACCGACTCGCGCGGCCCCCGTTGGTCTGGTCCGGCCTTCTCCACGCGGTCCAGCACCCGCGTGATATATCCGGAGGCGCGCATCAAACTCGCGTCGTCGCCTTTGCGCTGCAGGTAATCCACGGCCAAGAGCATCATGTCCGAATCGTCCGGTTGAATCGCGATTAGACGTTCCGCATAGTTGAGTGCGCACCCATCGTCCTGAAGCTGCTGGCAGGCCTCCACGAGAGCGCGGTAGACGCCCGCTTTCCGTGGCGCGTCCGGATACTGCAGCAGGTATTGTTCGAGATTCCGCACCAGCGCCGCGCGATCGCTTCCCGATATAGCCAGCGTCTTCTCCAGGGCCATCTCCGCTGCGGCATCAGGCTTTGGGAGTGGCGCGCTCGCTGGAGGCGTGTTTGGGGGGCTCGCTGCTTGCGCACCTAACGGCTTTGGAACGCACCACGCGAGCACTGCGGCGCAAGCGAAGATCAAGGCAGAACGCATAGCCGCATATTCTAGCGAGTTCGATTCCGCGGCGCTAACAAACCCGATGCGAAAAGGGGGAGGCCTGCGCTTAATGCAAGGTGATTTTCCCCGAGGATGTCTCCACTTCTACTCGCGCTTTGCCATCGCCGATGCGCGCGCGCAAATCATGTTTCCCTGTCGTTCCTTCGAGCACAATCGGGATTCCCGCGTCAATATCGCCCGAGCTGGTATGCGCGTAAAGCCGCAGGCTCGCATCGGTGGGCACATGCAAAGTGACGTCGCCGGAACTTGCCCGCAGATCCCAGTAGTTCGTCGCCCCGGGATTCCCGTCGATTCGAACACCTCCCGAGCCCGTGCGTACGCGCAGATCCGCGTGCGCGCCATCGACGATCACGTCGCCGCTGCCGGTTTCGGCCACCACGGCGTCGTTCGGTTCGGCAATCTCAAGCTTGCCGGAACCAGTGTGTAACCGGACGGCGCCTCTCGCGCTGCGTACGCTGATGTCTCCCGAACCTGTCGTTACCTGCACCTGTCCTTTTATGCCGGAGAACACGATGTCGCCGCTGCCCGTCGTCGCCTGCAGGTCATCGCCAATCTCCGATGCCTTCACATCTCCGGACCCCGACGTAAATGTTGCCGGTCCCTGGATTCCGCGCACCGTGACGTTGCCCGATCCCGTGCCGCAATGCAGCTCTGTGGCTGTCGGCACCTCGATGCGGTAATCGATCGACAGATTATTCAAGCGCGGCCCACCGCCGACGCGAATTAGATTGTTTTCCTGCGACACAGGCGGATTGGCCACAATATCCTGTAATTTCCGGCGAGCATCTTCCGATGACCATCCATGCGCATGGATTTCGCCTTGAATCCGAACCTCATTGCCCGTGCCGGGAGCGATTTCCACGTCGCCGGAGCCGGTCGAAACCTCCAGTTGCACGGGACCGGCGACCGTGAACGTTTTCTCGAATGACCCATCCGCCCCAACTCCGCTCATGCATCCTGCCACGGTTGCAGTGGCGAGCAGAGCAGACGCCATCCAGATTCGCGTCGATCTCAGCGTGAGCACCGAACCTCCATGCCTTTGAGTCTCCTGCTTTCTTCAGCGCCAGGCCTTGTCTTCATGATCTTCATTTTGCACGACCGGAGCGGTAATCGTGCTCTTCCTACCAGAATGATACGAAGGGGCGCAAGCAGAAGTTCCGCGCAGCCGCGTAGCGGCTTCAGCGAACCGATCTTCACTTCATTTTCAGCAGGGAATTCAGCGAACCTTGGCGGTATCCATCGAGGTCAATCGCGACGAACGCAAATCCGGCTTCCTTCACCCGAGCTGAAATCTGGCCAGTCATGCTCGGCTCCAGCCCGCGCGCGAGTTCGTCGGACGCAAGCTCGATGCGCGCCAGTTCTCCGTGAGCGCGCACTCGAAATTGGCGGAACCCAAGTTCGCGCAGCGCGGCTTCGCCACGCTCGATCTTCCGCAGCACTTCCCGGGTCACTGGCGTGCCGTACGGCACGCGTGACGATAGGCATGCTGAGGCCGGGCGGTCCCAGGTTCGCAGACCCGCCACCCGCGATAGAAGCCGTACTTCCGCTTTCGTCATCTCTGCGTCGAGTAGTGGCGCTAGCACCAAATGCTCTAGCGCCGCGCGATGCCCGGGACGAAAGTCACGCGGATCGTCCGCGTTCACTCCGTAAGCAATTGCCCGAAAATCCCGCTCTCGCGCTACCGCCTCCATTCGCTCAAAAAGCTCATCCTTGCAGTGGTAGCAGCGGTCGGCGTTGTTGGCGACGTAAAGCGGATTCTCGAACTCTTTCGTTTCTATGAATTCGTGCCGAATTCCGGTGTCACTCAAGAATTGTTCGGCCTGCTGGCGGTCGTAGCCGGAAAAGCTCGGCGATAGCGCCGTAATGGCCAGCGCTCGCTCACCAAGCGCGCGATCCGCCGCCCAGGCCAGGTAAGCGGAATCAGCGCCGCCCGAAAACGCTACCAGAACCGAATCGAGCCCTCGCAGCGCTTCGAAAAGCCTCGCCTCCTTTTCGCGAGCAATTGCTTCTGGGTCTGGACATATTCTTGTGGAAACCTGCGAAGCCATAGGTACGCAGTATAGCGTAGCTTCGCACGGCAAGTCTGAGATGTGATCCAATTGAAACGCAGCAGGGAAAATCTCTACTGGAAATCCAGCATCACGTCTACCTTCGCGGCCCCGGGGTCTTTCTGTAAATACTTCCCGATCTTCTCGTAATGGACTGGCAATCCGGCAAACGACTGTTTAACGCCCGTCTCGATGAACTCCTCATAGACGCCCTCGTTAAAAATCGCGCCTTGGGGAATCCTCCATCCTGATCGAATCCGTCGTTCGCCTTCCATTGATAGGCCCGACAGCACCAGACTGCCCATGTGATACTGCGGTCCCTCTTTCAGAATCACGTCATACCTGGCGCGATTGGTCGCGTCGTCTAAATGCGCCGACGGCATCAACTCCAAGTCCAGATAGCCAAGCTTGTAATACGCCTTGCGCACTTCCTCCCAGGTGGCTTCGATCTTCATTCCGTCGGCTTCGCCACCTTGATTCAGCTGGACTAACTTGCTCAAATCGGCGGAAGGGATCGCCTGATTGCCAACCCAATATGCCCCGTTCCATGTGTACGCGTGTCCGGGAGTGATCGGCACCCGCACGTTCACTGTGCGCCCCGTAACGCTCACGATCGGCGCGCCAAAACTCGCCCGAAGGAATGCGTGCGCCAGGTAGACGGGCCGAATCTGTTCGTATTCGAACGTTTCCACATTTGTGCGCGAAAATGGTTTGCCGATTAGATCGCTCAATCGATCCTGAATTCCGTGATCGTTCTTCGCCAAGTCGTCGGTAAACTCCACGTGCTCGACGTCGAGACTGGCTTCATTCGCCTGAAACCTGATAACCGGCGCGGCCTGTCCCGGCAAGGTTACGAGTTCGTAAGAAACAGTGCTTGAGACGCCACGACTCACGAGTTCTCTGCTTAGTGCCGAGGCAACATCGCCTAGCACGCTTCCATGATCGGGAACTCGGCCATCGAAAAGCCGCACTGAAGACTTTAATGCGGCCATCAGATCGGCCTCCGTAAACCACGGAAAATTATCGAAGTAAGCGGCGTAAGTTTTCGCGTCCGCCACTTCATATTGAACGCGCACTCCCGCATTATCCGTATCGAACCGGTATTGCACGTTCGCAAAAAGCCCAGATGCGGCCAACGCGTCCGCACCCTTCTGAATGTCGTTGCGAGTAACCGTCGCGCCGACGTGCAAGCCCGTGGTGGGCACGATTTGTTGCGAGTCGAATCGCGAAGACCCGTTCACTGCAAGCCCCGTGAGCGGCGCCGAACCGGGTGTTCCTTCTTGCGCGCACATCGGCAGGGCAACCAGAAGCATGATTACGGGAAAAACTCTGCGGAACACCATAAGCTCAAAAATTATGGAAAAACCACGTTGACGTCAACGGTCGCGTTTTGTCTGTCCCGCCGAAAACTGAACGTTGCTTTGGTCTTCTTTATGCCCATCTCGGATAGCCGCCGCAAAGCCACTTTATCGACGAATTCCTCGGCATAACTTCCGTCGTAGACCGCTCCCGCTTTCAGCTGCCATTTTGACGCCAGGTCGGCGGCCGCCTTTTCGGGGACTCCTAAAAATATCACGCGTCCCATGTGGTACTGCACCCCTTCATCGATATTCACCGCATAGGCTGCCAGAGACTTGGAATCGTCGAGACTCACCCGGGGCTGCACTCTCGCGTCGATGTAACCAATCTTGCCGTAGCCATCGCGAATCGCTTTGAAACCGTCTTCGATCTTCTGTTCGTTGGCCACTTCACCTTGCTTCATGCCCAGCGCCTGCTCCATCTGCTCGTTTGTCATCTGATGATTTCCGGACCATTCCGCTTTATCCCAAAAATATTGAGAGCCTTCTTTCACCCGCAACGTAAGGGCAACATCGGGCGCGGCGCCCTCCGCCGGGCTGCCGATGATGCTCCATTCTGGCCGGCTGAACGCCGCGCGGAGATATCCTCTCTGGTGGTAGAAGGGAACCAGAGTTGCCGAAGCGAAATCGCTCATGTTCGCAATCGAGAAATCCTGACCGATTGCCCCCGTCGCCGCGGTCTCCAGTTCCTTTTCCGAAATCGCCGACGCACCCGGAAAACTGGCGCTCTTGATCGGCATCGATATTCCAACGACGCGAAACAGCATTACCTTCCCAGTTCCGCTGGGACCCGGAGACGGAATCGGCTGCACATCGGCGGCGATCCCGTTCGCTTTTAACAGATCGCGAAGTGCATCGATGATCTCCTGCTCCATTCCACCGCTCACCGGGGTGATTCCGCCGAAGAGGGGAACGTGAGCGCGCAGAGTCTTGTCGAGTTGCTCGTCGGAAAACCAAACGAAATTGTCGAACAAGCACGGCAATAGCTGCCGGTTTTCGACAACCGTAAAAATCGCCGTGAGCTGATTCCCCAGAGTGGAATACTGAAACGCGACTTTATCGAACGCGCCCGACTTCGCTAGACGGTCGGCCGCGACAGACAGATCCGCGGTCGTTATCGGGTCGCCTACGCGCAGCCCGGTGCCGGCTGCCGCCTGTTTTTCTGTGAACTTATTCAGTCCTGAAAATCTGATCGAGGCTAACCGGTACGCGCCATTCTGGCCTTGCACCTGCGCCGGAACAACCGCCATCAGGATCGCAATTCCTATCGCAATCAGAACGCGATGTCCGGGTGGCGCGAAACAACCCCGCGCATCGGGAATGGGCATTCGTGGATTGTATGGAAACTCATCGTGTCAGGGAAGGTTATTCGACGGTGACCGATTTCGCCAGATTTCGGGGTTGGTCGACGTCGCAGCCGCGCCTCACAGCGATGTGATACGCCAGCAGTTGCAGCGGCACAATTTCCAGAATCGGCGCGATTAACTCCGGCGCCGGCGGAATCTCAATCGCATGACTGGCCGTCTCGCGCGCCAGCCTGTCGCCTTCGCTCACGATTGCAATCACGATTCCGTCTCGCGCCTTCACTTCCTGCATGTTCGAAAGCGTTTTCTCGTAGCGCGTCATTGATGACGGATCCGTCTCATCACGCGTCGCTATCACCACCACAGGCAGGTTTCCGTCGATCAGCGCGTTCGGCCCATGCTTCATTTCGCCCGCCGGATAGCCTTCCGCGTGGATGTACGAAATTTCCTTCAGCTTCAATGCGCCCTCGAGCGCGATCGGATAGTGAATCCCGCGCCCAAGATACAAAAAATCGGTATGCCGGAAGAATTGCTTCGCCAGATCTTCCACGTCCGCGTCACGCTGCAGAATGCTTTCGATTTTGTGCGGAATCCGTGTCAGCTCCTGCATCAGCTTCAGCGATTCCAGGGCGCCGAGTTCTCCTCTCGCTTGTCCCAGGTGAAGCGCGATGAGCAACAGCGCTGTCAGTTGCCCCGTGAAGGCCTTCGTCGACGCCACTCCAATTTCCGGCCCCGCATGCGTGTAAATCGTACCATTTGCCTCACGCGTCAGCATGGAGCCGACCACGTTGCAAATGGCCACGATTTTCGCCCCCTTTTGTCGCGCCTCACGCTCGGCCGCCAGCGTGTCGGCTGTTTCGCCAGATTGGCTGATCGCAATTACCAGGCTGTGCTCATCGAGAATCGGATCCCGATACCGGAACTCACTGCCGTAATCCACTTCCACTGGTATCTGCGCGAGCCGCTCGATCATGAACTTTCCGGCGAGTCCCGCGTGCCAGCTTGTGCCACACGCAACGATCTTCACATCCCGGAAATTTCGGAACTCCTGCTCCGTAATCTCCATCGAATCCAGGAACACCTTCCCGCTTACCTGCGAAATCCGCCCCAGCAGCGTGTCCCGCACGGCGCGCGGCTGCTCGAAGATCTCCTTTTGCATGAAGTGCTTGAACCCGCCCTTTTCTGCCATGATCGGGTCCCAGGTAATGTGCTGAGCCGGACGTTTGATTTCGCGGCTTTCGAAGTCGATGAGCCGCACGCCTTGCGGCGTCAGAATCGCCATCTCGCCGTCACCAAGAAAGAAAACGCGCCGTGTGTGCTCCAGCAGCGCGGGAATGTCGCTTGCCACGAAAGACTCGTGCTCTCCCAGGCCGATCACAATGGGCGGTCCCATTCGCGCGGCCACAATTTTGTTCGGATCGCGCGAGGACACAGCCACCAGGGCATAGGCGCCGCTCATCACCTTCACGGCTTTCAACACAGCTTCGTCGAGTGTCGCGTCCTTCGAGAATTTCTCTACCAGGTGAGCGATGATCTCCGTATCTGTTTCAGTCTGAAATTTGTGGCCTTCGTGCGCGAGTTGCTGTTTTAGCTCCAAGTAATTTTCGATGATCCCATTGTGCACAACTACAATCTCGCCCGTGCAATCGCGGTGCGGATGCGCATTTTCCTCTGTCGGGCGTCCATGCGTAGCCCAGCGCGTGTGCCCGATTCCGTAGACTCCATCGATTGGAGTGCTGCGAATCGACTCTTCCAGGTTGCGAAGCTTGCCAGGCGCGCGCCGAATCTCGAGCTTGCCGTTATCCCCGACCACGGCGATGCCCGCGGAGTCGTACCCACGATATTCCAGTCGTCGCAGACCATCGAGAATCAGTGGCACCACGCGCTTCGGCCCGATATAACCGACAATCCCGCACATCGCCGTAACTCCCCTGAAGGAAGGTCAACGAAAAAATTAGGCGGCCGGCCGGCTCGCGCTCCGTCGGCGCCACTCAGCTCAGGTTAGCACAGTCCCACATATTGCCGCGAAGCCGTCTCGCGAGGAAATTTCATAGGAAAACACTGTCTCGGAGTGCTTGCTCAGTCGAGAATTTCGAACCGGAACTCTTCGATAATCGGATTCGTCAGGACTTCCTTCGAGATTCGCTCCACTTCCTTTTGCGCTTGATCCCGATTCAGCCCGTCAAGTTGCAGCACAAAGAATTTCCCCTGCCTCACATCTTGTACGCCAGAGTGTCCGAGCGACGACAGCGCCTTCAGAATCGTTTGACCTTGTGGGTCGAGGACGGTGGATTTGAGCATGACCCACACGTGAGCTTTCATGGATTTCCTTTTCGCGGAAGTCTGATTGTAGAAGTATATCAGTGGGTTGCTTTGGCCGCCGCGCGGAAGTCGTCTAACATTTGTCGCTTATCCAGAGGTGGAAGAAACGCGGCGCTGAAGCTCTGCTCGGCCAGCCCAAGAAGCTGTTCGTTTGTGAGTCCCAGGCTGGCGGCATTCGAATATTCCGTCAGCAGGTCGGTACGAAACATCGCCGGGTCGTCTGTCGAAAGCGTCACCGCCAGCCCTCTTTCAACAAATTTCTGCAGCGGATGATCCGCAAGCGCGGCGTCCGCTTTATCCAGCTGCTTGGCCAGTGCACCCGTGCATAAGTTGCTGGTCAGGCAGTTTTCCAATACCACCTTGCGGTTTGCCAGCGATTCGGCGAGCGCCTCATCGCGCATCACCGCAATCCCGTGTCCGACGCGTTCTGCCCCCAATATCTCAATCGCTTCGTGTACAGACTCCGGCCCCCCGATTTCGCCCGCGTGGCAAACAATGCGCAGCCCTTCGCTGCGTGCATAGTCGAACGCCGGCCGCATATTCGCCGCGGGGAACGCCAACTCGTCGCCACCCATCCCGAACGCGACCACGCCCATTTTTTGTAGCTTCGCCGCCCAGCGCGCCACCTCCATCGTTGCTTCCGCGCCGAACTGCCTCGCCGCGTCGAAGATCCACGCAGTGCGCAGCTTCCGGAGGGGGACGCTCGCCGCCGTTTCGACGATCGCCTCGAAATTCGCCTCCACGTTCTGCATCCTCCGCAGCATCACACCCGCGGAAATCGTGATCTCCGCGTACACTACGTTTTGCCGGATCAATTCTTCGGCGAGCCGCCTCGTGATCAGCCGGTAGTCGTCCGGCTCGCGCAGAAACGACGTCACCCACTTGAATGCTTCGATGAACCCTGCAAAGTTCGAGTAGTTGTATCGCGCCACCACCGCTTCAGCTGTGATTTCCTCACCGTGCCGCCCCGCCAATTCGACCGCGGTCTCCGGCCGGATCGAGCCTTCGAGGTGAAGGTGAATTTCTGCTTTTGGCAGCGCGTCGACGATGGTAGGTGTGCGCGCGGTTTCGTTCACGACGGTTTCGTCAAGAAGCCTGTTTCATTGAGAGTTGGAGGGCAGCGTTGGTCGCCCAGCATTGATCCACGCCGTCATCCAGTACGACCCGATATCCGTCGCTGCATCCGATAGCTGACGCACAAGTACCGCGCCCGCCTGCGCATAAAATCGGTCGTAATATTCCTCGTTATAGCTCGTCAGTCCTTGGTGCGCCCGACGGTCGCATAGAAGAATATTTTCGAGCCACGAATGCGCTTCCAGGGCCATATCGAACGCGCGATCGGTGGGATCCGAAATGAACGCCGCTTCGTTCGGTTTCACAAAGAAAAAAAGCTGATACCGATCTACCAGCACTGTATCAAATCGGCCTCGCACGCCAGCTTGACTCGATAACTTCCCGTCCGAATTGATCGTTGTATTAAAAGGATCGTGTGCCGCCGCCACGTAGTGCGCGAGCGAAGCCGCGGCTACCTTTGCTTCGGGCCAGCTATGCGCCTCGAACGCATCCGTCAGTTTCTTGCTGTACAGCCCGATCTGCCATGGCAGCAAGCCGTACGTCTCGAGCGTGTGCCGACCGTACTTCTCTACCGCTGAATTGTAGACGCGAGGCAGTGCCGAGTACGGGAACGATCCGTAGTGATCCAGCTGGATATAGTCCTTGTGCTCGTCCGACGCAATTTTTGCGTCCAACGTTCCTGCGTCGGTCACATGTTGTACGAGGTATTGCCGGTTGTCGTCGAAGAAAGTACCCATCTCCTCTGGCAGCGTGTCTATGGCTTTGTTCGTCACAAGCCGCTCGCCATTTTCTCCCCAGCCGTACGTGGCTGCTGCAGCGAGCGCCGAAAGACATGCAAGCACTACGAATCCCTCACATGCGCGACGCCCTATCAATTTACTTTTCCTTCGCGGCTGCCGCTGCCATCTTTGCGTTGGAAAGCTCGCTGTGGCGGCGTCCATAGAGGTTGTAGAGCACGAGCCCGATGATCAGCCATACGAAAAATCGAATCCAGTTCATAATCGGCAGGCCGGCCATCAGCAACAGGCAAGTGAGAATGGTCACCACTGGTGCCAGCGGGCCTCCTGGCGCGCGGAACGCGCGAGGACGAGTTGGCTCGCGATATCTCAGGATCAGCACACCTCCCGCTACCAGCGCGAACGCAAACAGCGTCCCGATATTCGAAAGGTCCGCCAGCGTCCCGATATCCAGCAGGCCTGCCGGGATTCCTACCAAGAATCCCGCCACCCACGTGGAAAAATCCGGTGTCCGAAACCTCTTGTGCACGCGGCTGAAGACGCCCGGCAGCAATCCGTCGCGTGACATCGCAAACCACACGCGCGCCTGCCCCAGCTGAAACACCAGTAGCGACGAAATCATCCCCATCAGCGCGCCAAGCAACACGATCAGCCGTACGTTCCCGAATCCCAGGCGCTTCATTGTATTCACTACCGGCGCAGCGTCGTCGAGCAGCGTCTGCCATGGAACAAGTCCTGTCAGCACCACCACCACGCCGATATAAAGAATCGTGCAGATGATCAGCGTCGCGATAATTCCGATCGGCAGATCCCTCTGTGGATTTCGGCATTCTTCTGCCGCTGTCGATACCGAATCGAACCCGATGTACGTGAAAAAAATGATGGAGCCGCCCGTCAGTATCCCGGGCCATCCGTTGGGAGCGAAAGGGCGCCAATTATCCGGATGAATGTAGTGCGCGGCGAATCCAATGAAGACGAGAATCGCCATAATCTTCAGCAGCACCATCACATTGTTTGTCTCGGCCGATTCGCGGATCCCGCGTACCAAAATTACCGTCAGCAGCATCACAATGATGAACGCGGGCCAGTTAAACCCGAAATGCCATCCTGCATCGTAGAGCGTATTGCCCTGCAAATCCGTTAGTCCGCTTGGCAGGTATGCCGGCGTAATCCACCGGAGGCTCGGGTGAATGTGAAACCAGTCGAGCAAATCCACCACGTGCGCGGAAAATCCCACGCTCACCGCCATGTTCGAAACCGCATATTCCAAAATCAGATCCCAGCCGATGATCCACGCGATCAGTTCGCCCATCGTCGCGTACGTATACGTGTATGCGCTTCCCGCGATTGGAATCATTGCCGCTAATTCCGCATAGCACAACGCCGCGAACCCGCACACGATCGCTACCAACACGAAAGAGAGCGCAATCGCTGGCCCAGCGCCTGGCCGCCCGAATGAGGCCGAGTGATAAATCAGGTATTCCAGCAGCGGCGCGTTCAGAATCGACTTCGCCTGCAGCTTCTGTCCCGCAATCGCAGTCCCCACCACCGTGAAAATCCCGGAACCGATCACCGCGCCAATCCCTAGGGAAGTCAGGCTGACCCACCCAAGCGATTTCTTCAGTCGCTTCTCGGGATTCTCCGAATCGGCAATCAGTTGATCGATGTTTTTCTTGCGGAAGAATTGTGGGTCCAATCGCACCTTCCCGAAACAGGTCGGGGAACTCTAACCCTCACGGAGTGTTCACGCAACATCACACTTGTCGTCGCGAACCATGTTGAAACCCGTAAGAATCTATGTAATGGCAAACCGAGCCACGCGCTACACAATCTGTAAATTCGCGTATCTCTCGACCAGCTTTTTCGCCCCATAATCTTCAAAGCTCACTGTGAGTTTCCGCTCGTCGCCCTCGCCCTCAACTTCGATAATCGTTCCGACGCCGTATTTTGAATGCCTTACGCGCGTCCCCACCAACGAATCTTTTCGGGCGCGAGCCGGGGCCGGCGGCGGCCTGAACTGCGTTCGCGGCTTCGCGGCCGGATAGCCATAGTCGCGTCCATACCGGGAGTTTCGCCGCGAATATTCGGCGTATTCAGGATCGGGCTCATACCGCCGTGTTTCGCCGGGCTCCGACAACGACCCGCTCGCGGCTTCGATCAGCTCGCCCGGCACCTCCGCCAGGAACCGGGAGGGGATTGACGGCCGCAGCCGTTCTTCGCCGTATGTCCGCCGGTAGATTGCTCGCGACAGCGTCAACTTGTTCTTCGCTCGCGTCATGCCCACATAAAACAGCCGCCGCTCCTCCTCCAATTCCGCCGCCGTGTTGAACGACCGGCTGTGTGGTAGCACACCATCCTCGAGCCCCGCGAGAAACACGGCGTCGAACTCAAGTCCCTTTGCGCTGTGCAGCGTCATCAATGAGACCGTCACTGCCTCATCGTATTCATCCGCATCGCTCACCAGCGCTGCGTGATCGAGCAAATCCTCCAGTGTCTGTCCCTGCTCGGCGGCCTCGGCCATCGCGTTCGAAAGTTCCCGCAAATTCTCCGCGCGCGACGTGTGCTCTGCATTGTCCTGTTGCTCCACGTAAACCAGGTAATTCGTGCGGTCGAGCACATTCTCGATCAGTTGCGCAGGAACCAAATCCTTGCACTCTCTTTGCAGTGTCTCGATCATTTCGCGAAATCCGCCCAGCGCGCCTTTTTTTCCGGTCACGGCCTCGCCTGATTGAATCACGTCCCACAGCGACTGGCCCGTCTCTCGCGCACGTGCTTCCAGTGCGCCCACTGTCGCCGCGCCAATTCCCCGCGGAGGCACATTCAGCACTCGCAGCAGCGAAACATCATCCTCGGGATGAAACAGCAGACGAATGTAAGCCAGCGCCGTCCGCACCTCGGCGCGTTCGTAGAAGCTGAAACCGCCCACCACGCGGTGCCTCACTCCGAGTCGCCGCAGCACTTCCTCAAACGCCCGGGACTGAGCGCCCGTGCGATACAGAACCGCTACGTGCGCGTCCGGGTCATCGCGCAGAATGGACGCTACCTCGCCGGACACGAAATCCGCCTCACCCGTCGAATCGTGTGCCTCGTAAAATCGAAGTGGCGCTCCCGAGCCGATCGTCGCCCGCAGCTCTTTCCCCAGCCGATCCGAGTTGTGTCCCACGACGGCCGCTGCTGCATCAAGAATCGTCTGCGTTGACCTGTAGTTCTCCTCGAGACGAATGATCTTGGCCTGCGGAAAATCCTCGGTGAACCTCTTCAAGTTTCCCGCCCGCGCCCCCCGCCATCCGTAAATCGACTGGTCCTCATCGCCCACTACGCAGACGTTCTTTCGCACGCCTGCAAGCAGTCGAACCAGTTCCTCCTGCCAGCGATTCGTGTCCTGAAACTCGTCCACCATAATGTATTCGAATCGGCTGCTCCACGCCGCGCGCGCGTCGGCGTGCTCGCGCAGCAATTCCACCGATTTCAGCAGCAGATCGTCGAAATCGACCGCGCCTGCCTTACGCATCATTTCGTTGTAGAGCCGGTAGACCTTGGCCACGTCGGCGCGTTCCTCATTCCGCGCGTCGATCGCCTCTCCTTCCATCTCATCTGGCGTCACGCCGTGATTCTTTGCATGGCTGATCTGCGCGCGAACGCTGCGCGGTGGATAATCATCCGCTGGCAACTCGAGTTGCTGCAGCGCCCGCTTTATCGCAGAAGTCTGATCGTCGTCGTCATAAATCGCGAAATCACGCGGCAAGCCTAGGCGCGGAGCTTCGCGCCGTAGCAGTCGCGCGCAGAACGAATGAAACGTCGATACCCATACCTCTGACGCGTCGTCCCCCGTCGTCCGCAGTAGTTCCGCGATGCGTTGCTTCATTACCTCCGCTGCTTTGTTTGTGAACGTCACCGCCAGGATCGCCCGCCCAGGCACGCCTTTCGCGATGAGATGCGCGACCCGATACGTGATCACGCGCGTCTTGCCCGTTCCGGCGCCGGCCAAAACCAGCACAGGCCCCTCCGTTGCAAGCACCGCCTCGCGCTGGCGTTCGTTCAGGTCGTCTAGAAGTCCCATGGTCTGAGGAGAAGAGGTCACCGCTGCGATTCTAGCCGAGCAATTACGATTCAGCAATTTCGGTCTCGGTGGCGCGCGTGTGTTATGTTCCTCGCGCCTGCTGTCTTTGAGCGGCTACATACAGGGATGAGATTTCGCGACGCAAAGTCCATCGCGTTTTGTGCGCTCTCTGCGCTACTTACCTTTTTGCCGCCATGGCCCCCACTGGGCGGTTCGGATTCCCCTCCGCATTCACCTGCACATTCAGCCCCGGCGCAGCAAATCGACGAAATCTTCACTTCACTTACAAAGCTGGGTGATCCTGGACTTGCCGTCCTCGTGCGCAAAGAGGGGCAAACCGTATTCGAGCGGGGCTACGGCGTGCGCGACCTCCGCACGCGCGTGCCTATTGACGCTGCCACGAATTTTCGCCTCGCTTCCTGCACGAAGCAGTTCACGGCCATGGCTATCATGCTTCTCGTCCACGATGGCAAACTGACTTACGACACGCACCTCACCGATGTCTTCCCGGAATTCCCTGCTTACGCAAAATCCATCACCATCCGCAGTTTGTTGAATCACACTTCGGGCCTTTCGGACTACGAAGACCTCATGGACTTCATGAACACGCACGAAGACATACGCGTTTGGACTGAGACCCGTCAGATTCAGGACGCGCAAGTCTTGCGGCTCTTGGAGGGCGGTTTGCAAGCCGCCGGTTTCATGGATGCGCCGCCCATAACGGGCAAGTTCCCGCCAGGCACAAGATGGTCCTACAGCAACTCCGGATTCGTCGTGCTAGGCGCTATCGTCGCCAAAATCTCCGGAAAATCCTATCCCGAATTGCTTCACGACCGCATTTTTGCGCCCCTCGGAATGACCAACACCATCGCCTTCGTACGCGGAAAAAACGAGGTCCCAAATCGCGCTTATGGCCACTCACTCCTGAACGGTGCCTGGCAGCAGACCGATCAAAGCCCGACCTCCGCCACCCTCGGTGATGGCGGCGTGTACTCTTCGCTCACTGATCTCGCCAAATGGGACGGCGCTCTGAGCAATCACACGCTCCTCACCGAGGCAGAGATGCAGCCCGCCCTCACTCCGGTTAACGTCCCGCACGCTAACGGCAAGTCCGCGGACTCCGCTGCGGACGCAGCAGTCGGCCCCGCTGACCTCGCCCATTACGGTTTCGGTTGGTTCCTTGACCCATACAATGACCACGCGCGCATGTGGCATGACGGCGGCACAGTCGGTTTTCGCACCACCATTCAGCGCTTCACTTCTGATCACCTCACGATCATCGTCCTCTGCAACCGCGAGGATCTCGATCCCAAGGCCCTCGCTCTTCGAGTCGCCGATTTATTTCTGCCCCAGCAGTCTCCGCAGTTGAACCAGTCTCAACTGCACCAGCCGAAGTCGCCCGCATGGTTGCAGCGCATCATCGCCACCATGGGTGGCCCCGGCCTCTTCGTCGTCACCTTCTTCGATTCGTCCGTGCTTTCATTTCCCTTTATTGCCGACGGGTTGCTTATCGACCTCGCAATCCAAAGGCCTCTTCGCATGCCGCTTTACGCGACGATGGCTGCTCTCGGCTCGCTCGCCGGTTGTATTTGGCTCTATTGGCTCGCGAAAAAAGGAGGGGAGGCTTATTTCCACCGTCATGCGGGCAAGCACGCCGTGAGAGCGCGGCAATGGGTAGCTAACAATGCGTTCCTGAGCGTTTTTATTCCTGCGATTTTGCCGCCGCCGTTCCCGTTCAAGATTTTCGTTCTTGCCGAAGGAGTTTTTCAGGTGCCGCTGCCCACCTTTGTTGTCGCGCTCTTGCTCGGCCGCGGCCTGCGTTACTTCGCGGAAGGAATCTTCGGCGTAAAGTACGGTTCGCACAGCCTCATTTTCCTCACTACCCACGGCCCCGCATTTGCCATCGCCACGTTTGCCATCTTGCTCCTGCTTTACCTCGTCAGCCGCCTGCTTCTTCACCACCCAGCCGAACATCGCTAGTTTTCGGAAGCTCCGAGCGCGCCCTTTGACAGGTCCCTAGCCTCCAACTGACAAGCTCCTGGCACGGCTCTCGCGTAAGTCATTTCCATTGAATTTGTTACGATCCCATCCGAGTACTAAACCCCCGTACCAAACTCATGGACCTCGCTTGTACTAGCTCACCCGGACCTTCCCGCCAGTGCGCTCGGCATGGGCTCCCGTCATTCTCATACCTGGTTGGAGCGACTGGGATGGCTGCTAAGGAAAATGGCCTGACGGCGGCACCCTTTCAGGGAGACGGCATGAGCAAGCGCGAACGCGGGTTCACATTGTTAGAGCTCCTTATCGTGGTCGGCATCATCTTGCTGATCGTCGCCATCGCCATTCCCAACTTTTTGCACTCTCGCATGGCATCCAACGAATCCTCGGCTGTGGCCGCACTTCGGACAATCAGTTCAGCTCAAACCAGCTACAACTGGACGTGGAGCAACGGCTTCGCCGCGGACTTGGCTTTGCTCGGCGGCCCTGCAGGAGCTGCGGCCAACTGCAACAATGCCGAAGTGCTCGACCCCACGCTGTCTTCCAGCAACGCCTCCGTCAAGAGCGGTTACACTTTCACGGCCGGTCCCGGCGTCGTTCAAGTGGCGCCACCCCAAGGTTGCGGCCAACCCGGTTATTCGGATGGCTACACGATCATCGCTTGGCCAACGAACGTCGGCATCACCGGCCAGCGTTCTTTTTGCGCAGACAATTCCGGCACCATTCAATATCTTGTCACAGGAGTTCGGCCCGCTCCGGCTCCGCCACTTTGCGCTGGAATGACAGCTGAGCTCCAGTAATTCCCACAGACCTTCGCCTCTTAGCCGCTCGATTCTTTCCTTCGTTTGAACTCTGCAGCCATCACTTTCCAATGCTTGGCAACATTTCCTCGCTTTAATCTTGAGTCTGTGTCGGCTGACCTTTGCTTTCCGTGCTCGTCTGAGCCTCTGGTGACTCGTTGTCACTCGAAATTATGAACTCAGGGCGTGCCCACGGCGGTCAATGCAAGCCGCCACAAATTGTCACTTTTCAGGAAGCCGGGGGCCTCTTTCGGTCCTCCCAGCCTCCATTGACCCAATCCCAGCACGCTGTATCTTGCTGATATCGCTTGATATAATGCGATGCGTGTCGCGTCAGTTAACCCCTGACCCACGCCTGGCATTCACGTTGCATCTATCAGCGGCGTACCCCGCCAGGGAGTACTCGCAAGCGAGAGAATTCTTTGGAGCGATCCTCCAGGAGAGAAATGATGAGCAAGAGAGACAAGGGCTTTTCACTTATCGAATTGCTGATCGTCGTGGCGATCATTTTGATCATCGCGGCCATCGCAATTCCCAACCTGCTTCGGTCGCGTATGGCGGCCAACGAAGCT
>Ga0187783_10000139_pt1 | contig 54737 bp, 43 predicted proteins | sample 1015_SJ02_MP02_2_FD_132471 | JGI IMG/M metagenome (GOLD analysis project Ga0187783, IMG submission 132471) | Tropical peat soil microbial communities from peatlands in Department of Meta, Colombia - 1015_SJ02_MP02_20_MG | ecosystem: Environmental > Terrestrial > Soil > Wetlands > Peat | place... | reverse complement strand
TTTGGTTGTGAGATAAATGGGATGGGTGCAATGAGCCTTTCCAGTGCCCGGTTGACGCCGAAAAAAGGCGGCGTGGTTTCGGATGTTAGCGCGCAAGCGTCCGAGCCCAAATACGTCCTGCCTTTGGAGGAGATCGCAAACTTGGCGCAAGAAGGTGGCCGGCCAGCCGAGACATTGATGAACGTGGTCGCGCTCATTGCCAAACGGTTCCATACCGACGTGTGCTCGGCCTATCTGCTCGAGCCCGACCGAAGCAACCTGGTGCTGGCGGCCACCTTGGGGTTGCGCCCTCAGTGCGTGGGTACGCTGCGGATGGCGCTCACTGAAGGTCTGGCGGGTTTGGTCGCCGAAGAAGTCCGCCCGGTCGCGGTGGAAAATGCCCAAAACCATCCCCGATTCAAGTACTTCCCGCAGGCCGGCGAGGAGAAGTATCACTCCTTCCTCGGCGTCCCGATGATCGATCGTGGCGTTCTGCAAGGCGTACTGGTCGTTCAAACGATCGAGCCGAGGTTGTTCAGTGACGATGAAATCCGTATGCTGGTGGAAGCGTCGTCCCAGGTTGCACCCGTGGTCAGCGAAGCCCGCACCCTCGACCGTTTCATCGTGCCCATCCAGGAGCGGCTGTGGGCGCTCGCGCGGAACCTCTGGTGGAGCTGGGATCCGGAGTCCACGAGCCTGTTCCTCGATTTAGATCCGATTCGCTGGCGCGAACTGAATCACAATCCCGTCACTTTGCTCTCGGAGATCCCTCTGGAAGAAATCGAGCGCCGCGCGGCCGAGCAAGTGCTCCACAGCCGGATTAACTACGCCTATCGGCGTCTGCGGGAGTATCTCGAAAACGATCACACCTGGGGTACCCGGCACGCTGGGATTCTGCGTCCTCGGCCGGTCGGGTACTTTTCTGCTGAGTTCGGCCTGCACGAGTCGATTCCCATCTATTCGGGAGGCTTGGGCATCCTCGCGGGCGATCACGTCAAGAGTGCATCGGATTTGGATATCCCCTTGGTCGGGATGGGCCTTTTTTATGGCCAGGGCTACTTCCGGCAGAGGTTGGACCGAAGCGGCTGGCAGCAGGAGGAGTATCTCGAAACGGACGTCAACCAACTGCCGATGGAGCGTGCGATTGGGGCGAACGGTGAACCTGTGACCGTGCAAATCGAGACCCGAAGCGGCACCATCCGAGCCAAGGTCTGGCGTTTGCGGGTGGGCCGTTGCGATCTGTTCCTGCTCGATTCCAACGCCGACGGCAATGCCCCGGAAGACCGCGAGCTGAGCTCGCGGCTGTATGGCGGTGACCGCCGCGTACGAATTCGTCAGGAGCTACTGCTGGGGGTGGGAGGCTATCGCGCCTTACGAGCGATGGGCATCACTCCAGGAGTTCTTCACCTGAACGAAGGCCACAGCGGATTTTGCGTGCTCGAGGCGATCCGTTGCCGGATGCTCGATGAAGGCCTTTCATTCGAGCAGGCTGCACCTCGCGTTTCCCGACAGACCGTCTTCACGACCCACACTCCGGTACCGGCGGGGCACGACCGCTTCGAGCCCAGCCTGGTCGAGGAGCATCTGGGTCCGTTGCGAGAAAGCCTGGGTCTTTCGGCCGAGGAGCTCTTGGCGCTGGGGCGCGAGCACCCGGCCGATGCCACCGAGGAGTTTTGCATGACCGTGCTCGGGCTGAAGCTGTCGCGGCGCGCCAATGCGGTCTCGACTCTGCATGGTGAGGTCTCCCGCGCCATGTGGACCGGGCTCTATCCGGGGAGGGCCGAAGACGCGGTTCCCATCGGGCACATCACCAACGGCGTGCACGTTCCGACCTGGCTTGCGCCGCAGATGTTTCGTCTCTATGACCGCCATTTGGGTGCAGGCTGGCACGAGCACGGCAGCGAAGCTCGAATCTGGGAAGGCATTGAAAGCGTGGACGATGGCGAGCTCTGGGAGACTCATTTGAGTCTCAAAGCGCGCCTGTTGGAATTTGTGCGGCGCCGAGCGATCCAGCAGGCTGAGCTGCGAGGCGAGAGCTTCGCCACTCTGCAGGCACTGGAACGAATTTTAAGTCTGGACGCACTTACCATCGGATTTGCGCGCCGCTTTGCCACCTACAAGCGAGCAAGCTTGATCCTTTCTGATATGGAACAGTTGGCATCGATTATGAATGATGCAAAGCGTCCCGTGCAGTTCGTATTTGCGGGGAAGTCGCATCCGCTTGACGAGCCAGGCAAGCGGGTGCTCCAGCAGATCGCGCAACTCGCGCGAGACGCGAAAGTCCGTGACAAATTTGTGTTCGTCGAGGACTACGATGTGAACGTGGGCCGCCATTTTGTGCAGGGGGTGGATGTGTGGCTGAATAACCCGAGGCGACCGCTAGAAGCGTCTGGCACGAGCGGGCAGAAAGTGGTCCTGAACGGCGGCCTCAATTTCTCGATTTTGGACGGATGGTGGTCCGAGGCCTACGATGGTTTGAACGGATTCGCCATCGGGACGGGAAAAACCCACGCGGACGTAACCATTCACGACAAACGCGACGCCGAGGATTTATACCGAGTACTCCGTGAAGAAGTCGTTCCGCTTTATTACCAGCGCGACCGCGATGGGTTGCCGCGCGGTTGGATCAAGCGGATGAAGCGGACCATTCGAACTCTGGGCTGGCGATTCAACGCCGATCGCATGGTGATGGACTACACCCGTCAGTGTTACATCCCTGCGGCCGGCGGCACCTCGAGCGATATGACCACGACCTTGTGATCTGGCCGGAAACGGCCGCCACCCTCCGTCGCGCGCACACAGGGCTTCCGCTATAATCGATTCGATCTACACGGACAACAAGGATGAGGCCGTTTTCTTCCAATCGTTCCGGTCAAGAAGCGCGCAGGGCTGAGCGTCTCGGTCCATCCGCTGGAGGCGCGCAGAATCGCGCGGCAAAACAGCAAACCTGGAAAATGCTGCCGCATGTCTGGGCGCTCATCAAACCGCGTAGGGGCATCCTGATTTTGGGATTCCTCTTGATGGCCGTCAACCGTTTATGCGGACTGATTCTCCCGGCAACCCCCAAATACCTGCTCGACGACGTGGTTCAGAAACGCCAGGTAGCTCTTCTGCTGCCTCTCGTTCTGGCCCTGGCCGCGGCCACCATTATTCAGGCTCTCACCTCGTATTCTTTGACGCAGCTGTTATCGAAATCTTCGCAGCGCATGATCACCGAACTGCGCATCAAAGTGCAGGCTCACATTGGGCGGCTTCCCGTGGCTTACTACGATGCCAACAAGACCGGGGCGCTCGTCTCCCGCATCATGAGCGATGTCGAAGGCATACGGAATCTGATCGGCACCGGGCTCGTCGACTTTGCGGGCGGACTCATGACGGCGATATTCGCTCTCGCGTACCTGCTGCGTGTCAGCGCCGAAATGACGGCTGCCGCGGCCTTCTTCTTGGCCATCTTTGCCTTCAGCCTGAGTCGCGCATTCAAGCAAATTCGGCCGATTTACCGGGCGCGACCGAAAATTAACGCAGAAGTGACAGGCCGGCTCACCGAATCGCTGGGCGGCGTGCGCGTGGTGAAGGGTTATCACGCCGAAGCCCGCGAGGAAATCGTTTTTCAGGCTGGGGTACGGCGCCTGCTCGACAACGTCTTGCAGACGCTCACGGCGACGTCGCTCATGAGCGCGTCGACCACGATCCTGATGGGAATCGTCAGCGCATCGATCATGTTTCTCGGAGCCAGGAAAATGTTGGCCGGCTCGATGACTCCGGGTGGCTTCTTCTCCTACAACGCTTTTCTTTTGATGCTGATTGCGCCGGTGGCGCAAGTCGTTGGCATCGGTCCACTGATAACGGAGGCACTGACCGGTCTTGAGCGTACACGCGAGGTTTTGGACGAAAAGCCCGAGGACGGAGATCTTGAACGCACGATCTGCCTCGACCGCGTCGACGGGCGGGTCGTCTTCGACCATGTCGATTTTTCCTATGAAACCGGGAAGCAGGTTTTGTTCGACGTTTCGTTTGAATCACAGCCCGGCACTGTTACGGCGTTCGTGGGTCCATCGGGCGCTGGGAAATCCACAATGATCGGCCTGATCGCGGCGTTCTACACGCCCACGGCGGGGCACGTGCTGGTTGATAGAGCGGATCTGGCACGGGTGCGTCTGGATTCTTACCGCACGCAATTGGGGGTCGTTTTGCAGGAGAGCTTTCTTTTCGACGGAACGATTCGCGAGAACGTAGCTTTCGCCCGCCCGCTTGCCACAGAGGAGGAGATTCTGGCCGCGTGCCGAATTGCTCGGGTGGATGAATTCGCGGAGGGATTCGAACAGAAGTACGACACCGTCGTTGGCGAGCGCGGCGTGAAACTTTCCGGAGGCCAAAAGCAGCGCGTCTCGATCGCGCGTGCGATTTTGGCCGACCCTCGAATTCTGATCCTCGACGAGGCGACCTCCAGTCTCGATTCCGAGTCCGAAGCGCTCATCCAGGAAGGCCTGCGCTACCTGATGCGCGGCCGGACTACATTCGTGATTGCGCACCGGCTTTCCACGATTCGCCGGGCCGACCAGATTCTCGTCGTCGAAGCGGGCCGCATCGTCGAGCGCGGCACCCACTCCTCGCTGCTGGCTCTGTCGGGCCGTTACTATGACCTCTACACCAAACAGCATGGGGTGGAGACCAATCTGTTCCTTGCTCCCGGCGAGGGAGATCGTGTCACAGAAGAAGCTTTTCCCGACGGCTCCTCCGTGCCTGGTCAGGATTCGCAGGGCGCCTCTCTGCCGGAAGCGATCCAATTGATTCGCGGGCGAAGAACTTGATTCGAGATCCCGTCATCTCATCCCACCGCCTGGCGTCGGAATCGGAACCGGGGACATGTCCGAGGTAACGTTCGAGGTTCCCGGCAGTATGGCATCCACCGACGGCCTTCCGGCCGACCGGCGCCGGTGGGCGATGCTCACCTATTGCATCGGGCTTTCGATGTCCGTCCTTGATGGAAACATTGCCAACACGGCGCTGCCCAACATCGCCAGGCAACTTCACGCCAGCCCAGCCTTGTCGATCTGGGTGGTCAACGCATTTTTACTGGCGGTGGCAATCTGCGTGGTTCCGTTTTCCTCGCTCGTCGACATTTTCGGCTACAAGCGTGTCTATCAGATCGGCTTGGGCATGTTCACGATGGCGTCGGTGGGTTGCTCCCTGCCCCACTCACTTAATACCCTGATTCTGGCTCGCGCCTTTCAGGGCGTGGGAGCGGCGTGCATCTGGAGCGCATCGGCTGCGGTGATGCGCTACACCTATCCGCGCGCACTGCTCGGTCGCGGCATCGGCCTCGGCGGAATGGTGGTTTTTACCTCGGCTGCCGCGGGACCCAGCATTGCCTCGGCAATTCTTTCCGTCGCCTCCTGGCACTGGCTTTTCGCCATGAATATTCCCTTTGGCCTGATTTCGCTCAGTCTGTCTCAGCGATTTTTAGCCCCCGCCGAGGGAACGCGCCACCGCTTCGACCTGTGGAGCGCGGTGCTGAATGCCGTAACCGTCACGCTGCTCATCCGCGGCATCGACAGCATCGGCAATCTCAACAGGCTACCGGTTGTGGCAGCCGAGTTGATTGCCTCGGGCGTTCTCTTCGCGCTGCTTATCAAACGGCAGACGGATCTGGATATTCCGATGCTGGCGATCGATTTGTTCAAACGGCCGATCTTCGCCCTTTCCTCGGCGGCCTCTCTATGCACGTTCATGGCGCAAGGCCTGGCCTTTGTCGTGCTGCCGTTTTATTTTATCGATGCCTTTGGATTTTCACAGGTATGGGCCGGCATTTTGCTGACACCATGGCCGCTGGCCGGCGGAGTCATGTCCCATGTCTCGGGGAGGCTCGCGGACCGCTACCCGATCCGATTGCTGGGGCCGGTCGGCATGGCTGCGATGTCGGTCGGCTTGATCCTGCTGGCGACGCTACCGCCCCATCCGACAACCCTTGAGATTGTGTGGAGGGCCGCCTTGGGGGGGTGTGGATTCGGCTTCTTCGGCGCGCCAAACAACCGGGCTATGGTGGCGAGCGCACCGAGGGAACGCAGTGGCGGCGCGGGCGGCATCAGCACCATGTCGCGCCTGTTGGGGCAATCGATCGGCGTCTCCGTCGTAGCGGTGATTTTCACCGTGACGGCACATGGAGGGGTTACCCTGCACGGCGTGAGAATGGCGCTGATCTTTGGCGCTGGCTTCTGTCTCGTGTCTGGCTGGATTTCCGGCGTCCGGCAACCGCACCTGTTGCCGGAATAAGTGTCGGCCCGGCACAGCCGAAACGGTTGTTCAACTTTGCTTTGTCTGCAGCCTGTGGTAGCCGAATTCCCTGCGGGCTTCGTCCAAGCGTTTGCCGCCCCGGACGCCTCTTCTGATGGCGGCTTCGGCCGCGTCGATCTCTTCCGATACGGCCAGCACCTCAGCCTCGTGCTGCTGCGGAATCACGACAACTCCGTCGGCATCGCCGCGCAGGATATCTCCGGGCGCGACGCGGGCGTCCCCGATACTGACGACGATGTTCGTGGCATCGAGCTGTACGCGGTCTTTACCGGTTCTCATCGAATAGCTGCGGCTGTAGACGGGGTAGCCCAGCTCAAGGCACAGCGCCGTATCACGACAGGCACCGTCAATCACCGTGCCTGCGATTCCTCGACGATGGGCGATTTCCGTAAGGATGTCACCCCAGACGGTCGCGTTCTCGCGGCCTCCGTTGTCGATCACGATGACCGAACCGGGCGGGACATCGTCGATGTAATCGCCGACGGTGCCCGCAGGCTTTCCCACCGGGCCATAGAGCATAGTGAACGCACGACCGGTCAAGCGAAAGCGCGGATCGCGGGGCTTGATGTTGAGGCACTGGCCGGCGATGCCCAGCCGGTCCAGCGCGTCGCTGATCGTTGAAGTATCAAGTTTACTGGCGCGGTCCACCTGTGGTTCTAAAGTAGGCAAAGGGCGTCCTCAACGGCGCAGCATTTTTTCGTAGTTCGCGCCCATGACTTCGGTGATCGGTTGGCCGGCGTGGAGCGACTCAGCCATGCGCGCTTCCCGCGCGGCAATGTCCTCGGCGGTTGCCAGAACGGGTTCGATAGTGTCTTGGGAGATGAACACAACACCGCTGCTGTCGGCAATCGCGTAGTCGCCTGCCCTCACCCAGACATCACCGACCCTGATCGGCTGATTGTTGGCCAGTTCGACGATACGGCCGCGTGCCGTCAGCGTGGTCGCGCCGCGCGCGTACAAGGGAAAATCCAGCTGGCGCGCTTCGTCGACATCTCGTACCGGCCCCTCCGCAATCACTCCAGCGAGACCGCGCAGTTTGGCGCCGTGGGAAAGAATACCGCCCCAAGCGGCCGCGGGGATACCGCTCAGTTGCTCGACAACGATGATGTCGCCAGCTCGTGCGGACTCGATGGCCGTCGTGCCGATGTGTCGCAGTACTCCCGGCGGGGGCTCCCCCACACCCAGTCGGATCGTGAGAATTCTTCCAGCGATGCGACGGGTCGCCGTCATTTGCTTGAGTCCGGTCACAGCACCCCGTAGCCCCACTTTATCGATGGCGTCGGACACTGCGCAGGCGTCCAGCTTATTAAGTCGCGCGACGAAATCATTCGTCTGCACCCCGCTCGTCATCGTTGCCCTCGATCGATCACTGCCAATAGACAAAGCCCATGGCATTGCCGGTGCCCGCCTCCGTGCGGTAGCAAGGCACGTAGTCCACGAGATTCATCCTCCTCCCCAGCGCGTTCATGCCCACGGAAAGCGGAATCCAGTTTCGAATCTCGCAGGTATTGCCCAGTAGGAAGCTTTCGGGAACCGCTGCGAGGCCGGCCTCATCTTGTGCCTGCATGGCCTTGAGGACTCGCTGATCGAGATCCTCGTCGATCACGAAATGCGTCAGTCCCCCTGATGCAAACACGGCGACCTTCGCATCTTCCTTCCAGCTTTCGATCGCTTTCACGAGGGCGCGGCCAAACTTCAAACAGCGCCCGATCCTCGGGAGGTTATGAGGAATGCCGGCGTTCAAGAAAAGCGGCACGCTGGGCGGAGGAGCGTCTACCATAATGCGCCGATAGAGGAATCCAAACGCGTGCGGGATCCCGTGCTCGTGACCGTTGACCTTCGGCAGTTTGCAGGACTCGGAAACGTCGAATTCCTGATCGATCAACGAATTCACCATGTGCAACGCAAGATCCGTCTGTCCCTGGTAGACAGCTCCGCCCGGAGGACAGTGGCCGATTTCAGCAATAGCGATTCCCGGAGGCATTTGGGCCTTGGCTTCCTCCGTCTCAGGAACATTTTCGATCTTGCTGCCCGCGAAGACCAAAAACGCAGGCGTATTTTCATCCGTGAACAGCTCGCGCTGGTCGTTGCCGATGATCACAACCGCGTCGGGCCTCACGGCGGCGAATTTTGCGGCCAGTTGATCGAGCGCGCGCTGACAGGCGTCATAGCGCTTCTGGCGCTCCCCCATCGTGATGGCCGCGGCAAATCCAGGCTGGCGAACGGCCAGCAATTTCGCAAAATCGTAGGCTTGGCCGCGATAGAAGTGTCGGGAATTCTTCCGGTCCGCTTCGGCCCGCAAATGCCACATATCCGGCGGAGTAGAAAGCATCGGCCCGTGCGATGAACCGACACCGAGCACAATCTTTGCCATTACGGATACCTCCCTGTTCGCGGGACGACTAGCCCCAGACGCGCCGGGCCGTCTCAACGACCAGGCGCAGCTTCGCCCACTGGTCGTCTTCGCTCAACAGATTTCCTTCTAGGGTCGAAGCAAAACCGCATTGCGGACTGAGCGCAAGACTGTCGATCGGCACGTACCGGGCAGCCTCCTCGATGCGTTGTGCGATGTCATCTTCCTTCTCCAGACTCGCCACCTTGGAGCTGATCAGGCCCAGCACGACGGTCTTGCTTTTGGGCACGAAACGGAGCGGAGCGAACGTGCCCGACCGTGCGTCCTCGTATTCCAGCAGAAATCTGTCCACATCCATCGTTCCAAAAAGCCTCTCCGCAATCGGATCGTAACCTCCCTCCGCATACCAGTGGCTACGACTGTTTCCTCGGCAGAGATGGATTCCCAGCACCACGCCCGGTCGCCGCGCCGCGCGAAAACATTCGTTGTCTGCACGGATGGCCTCCTCCAGAGCAACGTCGGGCTCCACGCGCATGTTCGTGCGAATCCACTCGCGCCACTTCGGGTCCATATAATAGCTATAGCGCGGCGCGTCGATCTGGATGTATTTCACCCCTTCGGCCGCGAGCTTTGCAACTTCCGACTTGATTATCTGAACGATTTCGCACAAAAGCGCCGCGTGATCCTTATAGATCTTGTCCGTCGTGCCCCACTTGAACATGATCGCGGGGAACTGCGTGGCACTCGGCAAGGTCATCTTGATGTCGCCGGGGCTGTGCTGTTTCATGAAGGGCAACTCGTGGCCAGTCAGGGGTCGAACCTGCTTGAGTCTTGAGACGACGATGCCTCGGACGGGACCCAGACGAGCGTTCGGCGGCCGCTGGTCCGGCTGCTCGGTCTTCCACGTCCGCTCAATCCCCTCGCCATAATCGACCCCTTCGATGGCTTCGGTGAAATCGCCCATGAAGTTGGAACGGCGAAATTCGCCGTCCGTAAAAAGATCGAAACCCAATTCCTTCTGCTTGCCAAGCACACGGAGGATTGCGCGGTCTTCGATTTCTCGAAGGTGGCTGTGGCTGGGAGAATCTTCCCTCCGAGCTTCAATCAGGTCCCGCGGCCGCAGGAAGCTCCCGATGTGGTCGGCTCGGTACGGTCGAGACATTGTTCGGGTCTCTTTCTAGAAAATCGCTGGCGAGGTGCAGCTAGCTGGCCTTCTCTCGCTTGGCCTCGAGATTCAGAGGGAAAAGCTTTTTGGCATTTTCTTCGAAGATCAGCTTTTTGTCGGCGGCGCTCAGCCAGTCGAAGCCGTCGAGATAAACCTTCACGTCATCCATCCACTTTCCGGTCTTGGGGTCCTTGGCGGTGCCGACACCCGGACGCTCGGTGCCAAACACGCAACGGTCCGCGCCAACTGTTTTGATCAGCAGCTCGCAGGCCAGTGGCGTGTAGAGCACTGTGTCGTAGTAAAGCTTGCGCAGGTTGTCCATGAAGCTGCTCTGCCCGCCGCGCCTGAGCGTGGGCGCCAAAAAACGTCCGGCGTGATAGGGAACCGCACCGCCTCCATGCGAGCACACCATTTTCAGCTTCGGAAAATCTTGAAACACGCGCGACCCGACGAGCGAAATCACGGAGATTGTCTCTTCGTTAATGAAGTGCGTTGAATAGCTGTGCCGAATGGACCGGCATCCCGCTCCGTGAATATAGCCGGGCACATCGAGCTCCACAAGCTTCTCATACAGCGGATACCAGAACTCGTCGCCCATCCCCGGCGTGTCATAATTGCAGGCTTCGCTCGGGTCGGGATTGATCAGGCAGCCGACGAATCCGAATTCCTTTACGCATCGCTCCAGTTCAGCGACGCAACTTTTCGGGCTCACACCGGGCGCCTGTGGCAGGCCGCAAATACCCCTGAAGACGTTGGGGAACAGACGGCACTGTTGCCCGACTAGGTTGTTGCACTCTTCGATAAACCATTGCGAGACCTTTGTGGGCCTTTCGGCATGCATCATCTGGTAGGGCCGGGGCGAGAGCAGCTGCAGGTCGGTGCCGACTTCTTTGAGCAGGCCGAGATGCGATTTGCCGGTGCCGAAGGTAGGCTCGTTCAGAAACGAGATCATCTCATCGTCGGTGATCTCGACTTTTCCGCGACCGTGAGATCCGCGGTGAGACAAAATGTTGGCCTTATACGCGTAGAGAGAATCCGGTGCCGTCAAATGACCGTGAACATCGATGACCATTTTGTCCACCCCCAGAGGCGAATCTTCCGCACGTAGGCAGTTCTTAGCTTTGAAAGCGTCGCATGTCAACCTGCTGCTTTCAACCCCAAATTGCGTCCGTTCGCAAGTGGGCTGGCTGCGCCACCGACGCGAAAATCTCGATGTTGACCTGGTCGTGCTTACAGCATAGTTTGGGCTTCGGGGGGAAGAGTGCAAAGCAACGCGACTCTTGTCGATCCAGCCAAAAGCGCTGGTGCCGCCGCGCGCGGCCGAGCCGTCTACGCACTGGTGATGCTAACGGTCATCTACTCGTTGAACTTTCTTGATCGGACCGTCATCACCATCCTGATTGACCCTATCAAGCATGATTACCATCTTTCGGACAAGGCGATGGGCTTCATTTCCGGATTCGGCTTCGTGATCTTTTACTCGATTCTGGCCGCACCGGTGGCTCGTTGGGCCGATCGCGGCAATCGCCGGTCGATTATCACTTGGGGCCTGGTGGTTTGGAGCGGTATGACCGCACTGGCTGGCATCGCTCGCAATGCGCTCGAGCTGACGCTCTCACGATTTGGCGTGGGCGTCGGGGAGGCGGCTGGCACCGCGCCTTCCAGCTCGATGATTTCCGACCTGTTTGCTGGTGGCAGGCGCTCAACCGCCATGGCCGTCTATCAACTCGGCCCCGTCTTCGGCGGCTTTTTCGGCGCGTTCATCGGCGGCTGGGTAAATCAATACTACGGCTGGCACAATGCCTTTTTGGTCGCCGGTGTTCCCGGCCTGCTGGTCGCTGTGATCTTCCGCTTGACGGTCAAGGAGCCGACGCGCGGCAGCACTGAACAAAAGCGAGTCGATGCACGTCAGCAGAACCTACGCGAGACCTTTCGCTTCATGCTCGGCCAGCGATGCTACCTGGTGCTCCTGGTCGGGTTCTGTTTCACCACCTTCACGCAATTTGGCTTCGGTACTTGGACGGCCCCCTTTCTCGGACGAATCCACCACCTCAGCAGCAAGGACATCGGCACCTACATCGGCACGGTCAGGGCAGGCGCGGGTCTTGTCGGCACACTCATCGGGGGATACCTTTCCGATTGGGCGGGCCGACGCAATGTGCGCTGGAGAATCCACATCTCCGCAATCTGCTCGATGCTGGCCTGTCCTGGGGTGTTGCTGTTCGCTCTTTCCCGCAGCCTGTTCTGGTGCATCGTCGGATTCACGATGGTCTCGGCGGCGTCGCCCGTACATGTGGGACCGATTGTGGCGGTGTCCCATTCTGTCGTCAAGGTTGGCATGCGTGCCTTTGCGACTTCCGTCATCTATCTCATCTCCGAACTGCTGGGACTGGGTCTGGGACCGTTTCTCATCGGTGTGTTCAACGACCACTACCGGCTTCGGCTGGGTGTGGATGTGATCCGCTATTCGATGTCCGCCGCGGCGCTTACCACGTTGATTGGGGGCCTGCTTTTTTCGCTGGCCGCCCGCTTCCTAGAGCGCGACATGGCCCGCACGGCCGGGGAGTGAAAACGAGCTTCGGGAAACACGTCCGACACGATAAAATTGTTCGGCTGCGAGGGTGAGAAATCGGGCGTTTGACGGCAGGGGCTCATGGTAGACAAGACGCTGCGGACGTGTCAGGAGGCCGTTTCTCGCGTATTCGACGGCGCAACGATTCTGCTAGGTGGTTTCGGTGATCCGGGCTTGCCGGGCCAAATCCTGGAGGCCCTGCGGCTGCAAGGTGCCAAGGACCTCACGGTTGTTCACAATGGCTCGGGCGGAGGGACACACGCGCTGGGCGGTCTGATTCACGACGGCAAGGTACGCAAGCTCATTGCTTCGTTCCCCAGCAATCCCGGCAATGTGTCGTTTCAGGAGAAATACCTAAAGCGCGAAATCGAACTCGAGCTGGTGCCCCAGGGCACGCTCGCGGAGCGGATTCGCGCGGCCGGAGCCGGCCTCGGCGGATTTTTCACGCCGACCGGCGCGGGCACGGACCTTGCGGCGGGCAAAGAGAGCCGCTTGATCGACGGGCGCGAAATGGTCTTCGAAAAAGCGCTCCACGCTGATTTCGCGTTTGTGCGCGCCTACCGGGGCGACCGGCTCGGCAATCTGAACTACCGCATGGCCATGCGCAACTTCAACGTGCCGATGGCGACCGCGGCCAAGTTTGTAGTGGCGGAGATCGACGAGCTGGTGCCCGTCGGAGCGATTGATCCCGAGGATGTCCACACGCCTGGCATTTTTGTGGATCATGTTGTAGAAGTGGTTCGTCATCCCGAGTATCTGAAAATCACCACGGAGGGAAGGTAGGTCATGTCCCTGACACGAGAAGGTATCGCGTATCGCGTCGCGCGCGATCTGCCCGACGGTAGCTACGTCAACCTGGGGATCGGCATCCCGACACTGGTGTCCGGCTTTATCGGCCGCGACAAAGAAATTTTCTTCCACAGCGAGAACGGAATTCTCGGTATGGGACCGCTCGCCCAGCCCGGTCGTGAAGACCCGGACCTGATCAACGCCGGCAAGCAATACGTCACACTGCTGCCGGGCGCAAGCCTATTCGACCACCCCACGTCCTTTTCGATGATCCGCGGCGGGCATATCGACTATGCGGTGCTGGGCGCGCTGGAGGTGGCCGCCAACGGTGATCTGGCCAACTGGCGCACCCCCGGCGAAAAAGTTCCGGGCGTCGGCGGCGCGATGGACCTGGCCTTCGGCGTCCGCAATGTGATTGTGACGATGACGCATGTCACCAACAAGGGCAAACCCAAAATCCTCAACCAGTGCACTCTTCCGCTGACGGCACCTCACTGCGTCAAATTCATCTACACCGACATGGCCGTGATTGACGTCACGGCGGAGGGACTCGTACTTCGCGAATTCGCTCCGGGCCTCGATCCCAAGACCATCCAGTCTCACACCGAAGCACCGCTTCGCGTATCGCCCCATTGCAGGGAAATGGACGTTCCGGCCGACTTCCACGCGGCCCAACCGACTCGCTGACCGCTGGGGTCCGAAATTGCTGAAAGCAATCGACATGCACGCGCACATCCAGACGGGTGATCGCGCCAAGCGGGGTTGGGGAGACTCCGCCAAGACGGGAGTCCCCATCAACACGGGCAGATGGCGTCCCGATCCCGACGGCATGGCCGAGATGTACCAACACCACGACATGATGGCCGTCATTTTCGATGTGGACGGGGAAACTCGCAGCGGCGTGAGGATCGATAATGGCGAAACCGCCGAGTGGATGAAGAAATATCCGGACACGTTCATCGGCTTTGGCAGCGTCGATCCGTGGAAGGGCAAAATCGCAGTGAACGAAGTGAAGCGTTGCGCCGATCTGGGTCTGCGCGGCATGAAGTTTCAGCAAGCCGCACAGGGATTTAATCCCAACGACGAGCGCTTCCGCCCGATGTACGAGGAAATCGTCAAACGCAACCTGCCCGTAATCTTTCACACTGGAACGACGGCTGTGGCAGCTGGCTCGCCTGGAGGCAAGGGAATCACACTGGAGTACTGCAAGCCGATCCCTTATATCGACAACCTCGCCGCATGGTATCCGGAGATGCGCATCATCATGGCCCATCCCTCCTGGCCCTGGCACGACGACCAGCTCGCTGTCCTCCGGCACAAAGCGAACACCTACATGGATCTGTCGGGCTGGGCGCCAAAATATTTTCCGCAATCGACGGTTCACAACATCAACACGCTCGTGCAAGACAAGGCTTTCTTCGGCACAGACTTTCCGATGATGACACCCGAGCGCTGGCTCGAGGAATTTGCCGCGCTTCCCCTGAAAGACTCCGTTCGCCCCAAAATCCTTCTGCACAATGCCGCGAGATTTTTGGGCATCGAGCTGCCCTCCCCAGGACCCAAGGACTAGCCTGAACTCGCTGCGTCTCTATTCGGTTGCTCGAGCACGCTCCAGCAGTCGATACAGCGCGGGCATCACCAGGAGCGTCAGAAGGTCGAAACGAGAAGGCCTCCAATCACGGCCAGCGCCAACGGTCTTTGTAGTTCCGCGCCGGACCCGATGCCCAGCGCCAGCGGCAACAGGCCAAATAGCATCGCGAGTGTGGTCATCAGGATCAATGCGGTTCGTTTCGTCCAGCGACGTGCCCGCTGGAGTGCGATAGTCCAGGACGTATCCACCCTCGTCCATTTCCGGAAGCAGGCCGATCTCGAACTGGGTGTAAAGGACGATGGTCCCGATCACGAGCCCCAAGGCGGCCATGGCCACGATTCCGCGATGGCGGAGCGACCAGCGCACAGCTTTCTCGTAGGCGCAGTTCACCGACTCGATTAGTTTGGCTGATTGGGCCCGGTGGGTGCCGCTCGCAAGGAACCGGCTGGACAGTGCAACTTATTGCTTTTTCGCAAGTTTGTGTTGTTGACTAAGTGTGGGAGAGGCTGCAGCCGCAGATCCTGGGTTCGATAATCTAAGCTTATGAAATTTCGTGTGCTAGCACTCGATTACGATGGAACGATTGCTCAAAACGGCAAGCTCGACCCCAGCGTCAAAGCGGCCATCCTAGAGGCCCGCGTCGGAGGGCTTGTGGTCGTGTTGGTGACAGGGCGCATCCTGTCGGAATTGAGCAGGGTGGCCGGCGATCTTGGCTTCCTTGACGCAATTGTTGCTGAGAATGGAGCCGTGCTTTCATTCTCGAGCGGCCATTCCCGCTTGATCGGCGCGCCTCCTCCTGCCGTTTTTCTCAACGAATTGCGTCGGCGCCGGATTGATTTTCTCGCCGGCGACTGCGTGGTCGAATCGGACGCCAACTTGGCGCCACAGATCCTGACCGTCATTCGACAGCTCGAACTGCCCTTATCGCTCCTATTTAATCGCAACCGTCTGATGGTGTTGCCGCAGGGCGTCAGCAAAGGCATCGGCCTTCGCGCGGCGCTTTCGACGCTTCGTCTGTCGGTGCACAACGCGATCGGCATCGGTGACGCAGAGAATGATCACGATTTGCTGGCCACTTGCGAGATAGGCGTCGCGGTAGGTTGGGGGAGCCAGGCCCTCCAGCAACGGGCCGACGAAGTCCTGGAAGGAGAGGGTCCCAGTGCGGTAGCGAGTTATATCCGACGGATGGCGGAGGAAATCCGTCTGCCCCCGGAACGCATGGGGCGCTACCGCCTCGCTCTCGGCACCGATACGAACGGGCGTCTGCTTACGGTCGACGTTCGCGGGCGTAACGTGCTCATCGCGGGCGAAATGCAATCCGGCAAATCTTGGATCAACGGACTTGCCTGCGAACAGCTCATTCTCCTGGGTTATTCGGTATGCGTGATTGACCCGGAGGGTGATTACCGACCTTTGGAATCGTTGCCCGGAGTGGTCTTGTTCAGCGCGGAAGATTCACCTCCGGAACTTCCCGATGTTGCCCGAGCCCTCCGGCATCCGGACATGAGCGTGATCATCGATCTGTCCCACCTTACTGATCAGGATAAAGTCCAATACCTCTATGCACTATTGCCTATGCTGGCCGCTTTGAGGCGAACCACGGGTTTGCCGCACCGAATCGTTCTCGACGAAGCGCACTACTTTCTGCGAGAACGGAACGTCAAGGACCTGCTCGACCTGAGCCTGGGGGCCTACACGCTGGTTACATATCGTTTGGCCGATCTGCATCCGGAAGTCCGCAGGGCGGTCGAAGCCATCGTGGTCAAGCGAATCACGGACCCGGCCGAGGTGCACGCGCTGGTAGCTATGGTTGGTCAGCCGAGGAAGGAAAGCGACTGGCGAGCGATTCTGGGACAACTGAAGATTGATGAAGCAGCTCTGCTCCCGGGCTCGGAGGAAGCCCATGGCGGACTGCGCCGCTTTGATCTCTTGCCGCGCTTGACCTCGCAGGTCCGGCACAAAGCAAACTACCAGGACATTCCACTCGTAGGGGAACACGGATTCGTATTCACCCAGGATGGCAGACCCATGGGACCTCCCGTGAGAGCCCTCGAGGACTTCATCGCGCCCCTCAAGGACCTTCCGCCATCCGTTGTGGCGGCGCATGCGCAGCGAGGAGACTTTTCTAACTGGCTTGCCAACGCATTTCACGATCATACGCTGGCGTCGGATATTCGGAGAATCGAGCAGAAGTCGAGGCAGGGGCATACGCCGAATCTCTCGGATCTGCTCATCCGAGCGATCGCGCGGCGCTACGAACTCTCTTCCGCGCGGTCCGCTCAGGAAGACTGAGAGAAGGCACCCGTAGGTACGCCGTCCGGAAGGACCCTCAAGCCATGCGGATGCTAGGAAATCAGAGCAGAGCAATCCACAGAAGCTGGCCGGAGGCGTCAGAATCGCTCATCCCACCCGGCAAAACTCCAAAGCTGAACTGATTGAAAAGCCCTTCTGTTACAATGAGATAGAGGATGACTGCTCAACTTGCACCGGGGCTGAATAAGGCCGCTCGCCGCCGAAAGGTCTGGTATAGCCATCTCTGGGTCCACGTCCTGCTGGCCATGATCTTGGGCGTCACTCTCGGTCTGTGTGATCCGCGTCTCGGCATCGCGATGCAGCCGCTGGGAGACGCTTTCATCAAAGCCATCCGTATGCTCATCGCGCCGATCATTTTCTGCACTGTCGTTCACGGAATCGCACGGATGGTAGACGTCGCTCGCGTTGGTCGCGTCGCCCTGAAAGCCATCCTTTACTTCGAACTGCTGACCACGATGGCTCTCATCGTGGGACTGGTCGCGGTCAATCTATGGAAGCCCGGCCGCGAGATGAACATCAATCTCGCGCACCTGGACACCTCCGGCATCGAGGCCTACACGGCGCACCCGGGGAACGCGAGCGTTGCGCAGTTTCTTACCAACATCATTCCCAACACATTCCTAGGGGCCTTTACAGAAGGCAACGTCCTTTCGGTTCTGTTTGTCTCCGTGCTCTGCGGCTTTGCGCTCACACAGGTCGGAGCACGTGGCAAACCCGTTGTCGATTTCATCGAGGCCTCCTCGCGGATGCTGTTCGGCGTGGTGGGGATCATTATGTGGGCAGCGCCCCTCGGCGCCTTCGGCGCGATCGCGTTCACGGTTGGGAAATTCGGCGCCGGCTCGCTCGTACCGCTCGGCAAACTGCTTGGGGGGTTCTATATAACGTGTTTGATCTTTATCTTTGGCGTTCTGTGGCCCGTCGCCCATTGGTGCGGCTTTAGCATTTTCAAGCTGATCCGATACATTCGCGAGGAACTGCTCATCGTGCTTGCCACCACATCGTCCGAAACGGTTCTGCCGCAGTTAATGAGAAAGCTCGAAGGACTGGGCTGTGAGGAGACGATTGTGGGCTTGGTGATCCCGACGGGATATTCCTTCAATCTCGATGGGACCTGCCTGTATCTTGCGACGACGACCGTGTTCCTGGCACAGGCCACGAATACACACCTAAGCCTCTGGCAGCAGCTGGGCCTTCTGGCGGTTCTGCTGTTGTCATCGAAAGGAGCGGCGGGAGTCGCCGGCGCCGCGTTTGTGGTCTTGGCGGCGACGATCGCTTCGACCGGAACGATCCCGGTCGCGAGCCTGGCACTGGTTCTCGGCATTCACCGGCTGATGTCAGAGGGTCTGACGCCTACCAACGTGGTCGGAAACGCTGTCGCTACGATTGTGGTGGCAAGCTGGGAGCGGTCGCTCGATCGAGACCGCCTCATTTCGGTGCTTGACGGCACATGGCAGGCCGCGCCACAGAGCTAAACCACTGCCTGCGCTTTTGTGGTGGAGTTGAGGATTCTTTCCAGCCGGTCCAGAACCTGGATCGCCGTTAGGCACTGCTGCACGCTGGCGTTTGGCTCACGTTTTTCCTGGATCGCGGCGAAAAATTCGCGATCCTGCAGCTCGATGCCGTTCATGGATACAGCCACGCCACTGAGATCGATCTTTTTCTGCTCACCGTCGATCAGGTCATCGTAGTGCGCGATATAGGTGCCGTTATCGCAGATGTAGCGGAAAAACGTCCCGATCGGCCCCCTGTTATTGAACGAAAGCGAGAGTGTGCAGATGGCGCCCGAAGCCACCTTCATGACAATCCCCATGTCCATGGCGATCTTCAGTTCAGGATGAGGCGCGCCCTGAACGGCGTAGCAATCGGAAACCAGCTCGCCCGTCTGATACTGGAAGAGGTCGACGGTGTGACAGGCGTGATGCCACAGCAGATGGTCGGTCCAGCTTCGAGGTTGCCCTGCCGCGTTCATGTTGGTGCGCCGGAAAAAGTAGGTCTGCACGTTCATCTGCTGTATCTTCAGCTGGCCAGCCTTGATTTTCCCGTGCACGTATTGATGGCTGGGATTGAACCGCCGCGTGTGCCCACCCATGCACACGAGGCCCGTCTCTTTCTGAGCCTTCACGAGACGCTCGGAATCCGCCAGCGTATCGGCGATGGGAATCTCGATTTGAACATGTTTGCCGGCACGCATGCACTGGACTCCTTGGTTCGCGTGCATTCCCGTTGGTGTTGCGAGGATCATCGCCTGGAGGCCCGGCTGCCGCAGGCTCTCGGAGAGGTCGCCAGTCCAATGGGGAATTTTGAACCGCTTCGCAACCTCCTCTGTTGCAGTCTGGTTTCCTCCGGTGAGCGTAATGACCTCAATGCCAGGAATATTGCCGAGGGCTTCCAGATGCTTCACGCCGAATGCCCCCTGTCCCGCAACGCCAATCTTCATACCTTCTTTCCTCGCTTGCACGGCTGGACGGAATCGGAGCGGGGCCGACGATCGCGACTACTGGGTTGCTCCCGCCTTCTCCAAATTCCCCTTCTCGGCGCGAAGCTTGCGCAGTTCCGAGTGCATTCGGATAACTGCCATCCACATTCCCAACGGATGCGCACCGGCCTCGACCAGCGGGTGAACCTGTCCATCGCGAAACTTCTCGATATCGTCATCCTGCAGCGTTTCCAAAACCTTCGCTTCCTGAGGCGTCATCCCGTACTCCTTTGCCACGGAGGGGAGATCATGAATCAAACGAAGCCGTAGGTCGCGCTTGAACCGGCTGTCGTACAGAACCTTGTTCAGCTTGTAAGACGCCGGCGAGGGATGCTTATAGAACTCGTAGCCGCCCTGAAACTTATAGTCGGGCGGAGCACCCATCCCTTCCTTGGAAGGTCCGATGCCCTTCAGGGGCAGGAAGCGCATCACCGCATGGCCATGGTGCCAGGTCGGCTGGTAGGTCACCAGTTCGCCCTTCACGTTCCCGATCGCGCCGAACATGATCATCCAGGACAGCATCTCCGTGTTACCGACCTCATCCAATTGCTCGTTGGTCAGATTGACGAGCGAATCGAGGTATCCCTTTTCCATCTGCCCGATGGCCCAGTAGTCAAAATCAAATGCCGGCTTGGGGTACTTCCACGTTCCCGGATAGTGCGACATCCCACCGCTGGCAACGATGGCGACGTTCTCCGGCCGGCCCGCAATGACTTTCGCGATCGCCTTTCCCAGCGCTGCACAACGCTGGGCCGTCGGCAACGGTGGAAGATAGGCGTTGACGAAAATTGGCACCACGGGAATCGGGCGCTGCTCGATCACCCACTCGTACACGGCCGCGAAAGCATGACCCAGGACGGCATCCTGCGAATAGCCGAGATCGAACCCGGCCTTCATCAGCTTGTCGAGCAAGTCTTCGGTCAGGGCCTCATGAATTTTCAACTCGTATTTTCGGCCGGCAAACTCGGCGTGAGAATACTCTCCAGACAAGATGGCGAAGGTCGGAACCGAACTCAGAAAAAACGTCTCCAAGTGATCGCTGCCGATGACGATCACCGCATCCGGCTTGCTCTCCTCCAAATCCTTGCCGATCAGTCGCATCGCGGCGACATCCGCATCCAGCTGCTTCGGATCCTCACTCGGCGGACGATCGAAAAGTTGTGGTGCGTGCACGGTTCCAAATGCAGAAACAATCTTTCCCATGACATGTACCTCGTTTCTGGTCCAAAGAACGCGCCTTCGTCGTTCCTGGTTTCCAAACCCTACGGTCCGAGAGCAGGCTCGGGCAGAAATTCGCTACCCCGATTGTTGCGGAATCCCCAGGATTTCGTCAAGTGCCACGTCCTGCCGGTGCCGCGAGTCGTTCGACCCGCACGCTCATTTCAGGATGTAAGGGGATCGGGCTTTTCGACGTTGACGGCAAGGTCCTGAATGGCCTGCTGGACCAGCGAAGCTGGCACTCTGCCTTCGCTCAGCAGCTCGCGGAGGGTCGCCAAGGTGATAAAGCGCGCGTCGACTTCGAAAAAGTCGCGCAGAGATTGGCGGCTTTCGCTGCGGCCAAATCCGTCGGTCCCGAGCGACGCGACGCGCCTCGGCATCCACTTGCTTACGAGATTGGCCTGCGCCTTCAGGTAGTCCGATGCCGCCACGAAAACCCCGTGCGTTCCGGCCAGACATTGGGAAACGTACGGCACACGGGGTTTCTCGGTTGGATGCAGGAGATTCCAGCGCTCCGTCTGGATGCCGTCGCTGTAGAGCGCTTTGTAGCTTGTGACGCTCCACACATCGGCGGCCACGCCGTACTTCTCCTCTAAGAGTTCCTGTGCCTTGAGCACCTCGCGCAAAATCGCGCCGCTCCCGAAAAGCTGAGCCCGCAGTTTCGACCTGCCGTTGCCGGCAGTCCTCAGCCGATATATTCCCTTCAAGATGCCCTCGCGCGATCCCGGGGGCATGGCCGGCATGGCATACGGCTCGTTCATCACCGTGATGTAGTAGAAGATGCTTTCGCCCTTCCGGTACATGCGGTCGATCCCCTCTTCGATGATCGTGGCGATTTCATAGGCAAACGCGGGGTCGTAGGCCTGCAGGGTAGGAACGGGAAGCGCCAGGATGTGGCTGTTGCCGTCCTGATGCTGGAGACCTTCGCCGGCGAGCGTCGTGCGCCCGGCCGTGCCTCCGAGCAAAAACCCACGGCAGCGCGTGTCCGCCGCAGCCCATATCAGATCCGCCACGCGCTGCAGTCCGAACATCGAGTAGAAAATGAAGAACGGAATCGTGTTGATACCATGCGTCGCGTAAGCAGAACCAGCCGCAATAAACGAAGAAATCGATCCCGCTTCCGTAATCCCCTCTTCCAGAATCTGCCCGTCCTTGGCTTCCTTGTAGTACAGCAGCGTGTTCATATCGACTGGCTCATAGAGCTGCCCTTGGCTGCTGTAAATTCCAACCGGCCGAAACAGCGACTCCATGCCAAACGTGCGCGCCTCATCCGGAACAATGGGAACAATCAGTTTGCCAATCTCGGGATCTCGCAGCATCTTGCGTAGCATCCCCACGAAGGCCATCGTCGTGGAAACCTCGCGCCCTTCGCTGCCCGTCAGGAATTCTGTAAATAAATTCTCCTCGTGAGCCGCCAACGGCTTCGAGCGGACGCGCCGCTCGGGCAAATAGCCGCCGAGCTTCTTGCGGCAACTCTGCATGTATCGAATCTCGGGGCTGTTGTCCGGCGGGCGGTAGAAAGACACTTCGGCAATCTGGTCTTCGCGGATTTTCAAGCCGAAACGCTCGCCGAAAAGCCGCAGGGTGTCTTCATCCACCTTCTTCTGCTGATGGGTGACGTTTCGCCCCTCTCCAGCTTCACCGAGGCCGTATCCTTTGATCGTCCGGGCCAGAATCACCGTCGGGGAACCCTTGTGCTCGACGGCAGCCTGATAGGCCGCGTAAACCTTCCGCGGGTCGTGGCCGCCGTGGCGCAGCTTGCGAAGCTCCTCGTCTGAGAGGTGCTCGACCATCTTCATCAGCCGCGGATCCGCCCCGAAAACGTGCTCGCGGATGTAGGCGCCGGTCTCCACGATGAACTTCTGATACTCGCCGTCGACGATTTCGCCGAGCCGCTTGGCCAGCATCCCATCCAGGTCTTTCTCAAAAAGGGGATCCCAGTCCGTTCCCCAGATCACTTTGATGACGTTCCAGCCGGCGCCTCGGAATGCCGCCTCCAGCTCTTGGATGATATGCCCGTTGCCGCGTACGGGCCCATCGAGCCGCTGCAAGTTGCAGTTGACAACGAAGATCAGATTGTCGAGATGTTCGCGGGAGGCCAGGGTGATGGCTCCCAGCGCTTCCGGCTCATCGGTTTCGCCGTCTCCCAGAAACGCCCATACCTTCGCGTCCGTCGCGGGCTTGAGTCCTCTATCCTCGAGATAGCGATTGAACCGAGCTTGATAAATCGCCATGATCGGGCTCAGTCCCATCGAGACGGTGGGAAATTCCCAGAAGTCCGGCATCAGCCAGGGATGCGGATAAGATGACAGACCGCCTCCTGGTTTCAGTTCGCGGCGGAAGTTCTCGAGCTGCTGCGCTGTCAGACGTCCCTCCAAAAATGCGCGTGCATACACACCGGGGGCAGCATGGCCCTGGAAATAGACCGTATCGCCCTCAAAATCCTTGGTACGCGAGCGGAAGAAGTGATTGAAGCCTATCTCAAACAGCGTCGCCACCGAGCCATACGTCGAAATGTGTCCGCCGATATTGTGTTCGACGCGATTGGCGCGCACCACCATCGCCAGCGCATTCCACCGCACCAAGCTCTTGATCTTTCGCTCCAGATTGTGATCGCCCGGAAGAGTAGCTTGCAGGCTCACGTGAATCGTGTTCACGTACGGCGTGTTGGCCGTAAACGGTACCTGCACCCCCGAAGCCAAGGCCCGGCTGCGAATTTCCTCGAGAATCTTCGATGCCAGCTCGCGTCCCCCCTGCTCGACGACCGCATCGAATGACTCGATCCACTCCCATATCTCTTCCAGGTGGTCTACTTCGGTTGGAATGATCGGTTGCACTGCCATCGTATGTAACCTTCCGAAGGGATCCCCATCACGCAATTCTTGCTTCTGTTCTAAATATACCTCATTTCTCGCGTTGCGTGCGGCGAATGAACATCGCAATTTTGGATGGATCGGGGTCCGTTTTCTGTTTTGCGGGGCAAGCCGCAGGAAGAGCGCGAAGACAGCTCGCGCCGGCTGACGAGCGGGTCGGGGCTCGTGGTTCCGGGCGGACTATAGGTGGCGGAGTGGATCTTCGACTTCCTCACCGGTTGACCTTTTCGCATCACGTTCGAGCGATTTTGTGACCAGTTCCTTGGAGCCGAGTCCGACTGCGAGTGCTAGGCCGAACACGATTCCTCCGAAGAGAATACCGAAGGCCAGCTCCACGATCCCAGGCGCAATTCTCAAATGCTCCAGAGCCATCGCGACCGCGAGCACGATCACCAACCACTTGACCCCTTCGCTGAGAAGGCGGGCATATTGCAGGTTCAAGTTCACCGCTCCGATCAGCACGCTTCGCCCCACAAAGCGGGCGATAATCGTGCCGACCAACAAAACCAGGACGGCGCCCACGACGTTGGGAATGTAGGCCAGGATGCTGCGCACCAGCAGAGAAGTCCATTCGAAATCGAAGGCGGCGATCCCTATGAGAAAGCCAGCCAGGATGACCAGGATGAGGATCGAACGCGATACGAACAGGGTGGGGCTGCTCAGGGGAGAACCCTCGGCGAGCGAGGCAAAACCCCAGCCCGCCATCCGCTCGTCGAAACGCAGGCTGGCAAGCAGGCGCCGCACGACAACTGCAAGAATCCAGCCCAATACCAACGACAGGAGGACGGCGAGGATGAGCGCTGCCAATCCGGGCAGCAGACTGGCCACTTCGGTGAGGAACCGGGCCGTCGACTGAGCCAGGGCTTGCTTGACTTGCTCCCACATAAGAACCTCCCTTATCCAAGCAGCTAGGGGTTAAAGCGATCCGGCCAGCGCCATCGGGAAACCAGATAGGGTTTCCCGGCTTCGAAGGCGAGGGCGAGCCGCTCAAGTCTTTGATCTGAGCCGACAGAACCGTCCCTCTGCAGATCATGAGCATAGGATGCGACCCAGCCGAGGTAGAGAGGGGTCATGGATTTGAGCAGGTGGTCTCGATTGATCGTGCGCAGGCGATGTGCCAGCGCGAAATCATACACAATGCGCACCCATAGTTCGTCCGGCATCTGAAACCGTTCCGGTGGCAGGCGCGATAGCTTTCTGAGCTCGAACAGCGTGGAGGGTGGCAAGACCAGGCCCCAAATCTCCTGCAGTTCCCGGTTCCCGAGTGCGAAGGAATCCAGCAAGCGGGTGGTGTCCATCGTGCTTGCATCTTCCCGCACCGGCACAGGTTCGCCGATGGTGGGCACGGCCGCGGAAACCCGCATCCTTTGCCAGCAAGCAGCGTTTCGCTCAATATCAAGAAAAACAGGACCTAAGACCTCGGCCAGCAACGAACCAGTGTTGCTCCAATCCGGTGGCGGGTATAGGCGCGTTCCAAAATGCACTTCGGCGACCGTCAGGTTGTCACAGAGTGCGGTGGGCGCAAGCGACGCGAGCGGGTGAAGGCCATTTCCGCCGGCCCGTCGAGCCTGCCCGGCTCCCAGGATCTTCTGGACCAGCCGGCGCGAGACCCCGAAATCGGGCCCCATGGGATTGCTTAAACGCTTTCCATAGAGCGTTCGCGTCACCGGGGCGATGATCGAGCTATTGAGAAGTCCTTCAAACTTATGCCGGGCATACCGAGGCACCACCAAATCGACGTCTCCATCCATGAGCGGCCGGGCGAGTCGGCAGGCCCTCTGCGGTGTGGCAGACTCGGGTCTGGAGGCGATGATGCAGCAAGCTCTCGATTGCAATTTCTCGCTGGCGGCAAAGACGGATTGATAGGTCCCCGCCATACCCAGAGGCGATACACCGGAGCCGTTCGGCCTTGCCAGAAGCGAAGGAACAGAAAATATGGGAGAGGAGCCGGGCGAATCGGAATCGATCGGGGATGGACTTTTACGATCCTCGCTCTCCAAAACGGCAATCCGCAAAGAGCCAGGAAGGGTTCGGAGGGCATCGCGCAGAGCCATCAAGGCTTCGGAATCGAGTTCGGTCAGGATTCCGACAACCAGCTCGGCGCTGTCGAGTTGCCGGCTTTCCGCCTGAGGCTGCCGCGAAATAGAATCCGTCTCCACTGCTTGATCCTTGAAATTCCTTCCCGAGACCCTCGCGTACTTGGCCGGTCCAGCGGCGGCCCATGCTTTACAGATCGAGTGACATGATACCCATAAGCGGGATGCGAACCCATGCGGGGCGCACATTCAGTTCATATCGCACTTCGTACAGAGCTTTATCCATAAGAAAGATGTCGAGCAGCTTTCGAAAATCGCCGATGTCAGGCGGTGAGAAATCAGCGCCGTGAGTCGTTTCTCGATACGCGCGCAAGAATTCGGCGGCGACACAGTGTTCCCAAAGCTGGGCCCAGGGTTCCAGCCTCGCCATATCGCCGCCGTGGCGCGTTCTATGGTTGATTAAGCTGGAGTAGGCGGCGTAACTGAACGAGCGCAGCATGCCAGCCACGTCCTTGAGCGGGCACTGCTTGGCCCGGCGGTCGGCAAGAGGACGGGCCGGTTCACCTTCAAAATCCAAAATCACAAAGTCAGTTCTGACCTTGAGTACTTGACCGAGGTGGTAGTCTCCGTGGATTCGAATCCGTCGGGTGGGAACTGTCTCCGGTCGGAACGCCTCGAAGTGATCCAGAATACGGGTTCGTCGGCTCAGCACACCCGCTGCGGTCTCCATCACCTCATCCGGCAAATATGGAAGACGCTCCTTGAGCATTTCGAGGACACCGGAGGCGTGCTCGCGCAGATCGGCAAGCAAAGCCTGGAGCTCGGTCACACTCAACGGTTCCGGCGCGAGAGACGGATCGTTGGAAGCAGAAGCCAAGGCGAGGTGCAATTCAGCCGTTCGACGCCCGAGCGTAGCGGCAGAATCCAGATAGATGCCGACGTGGTCTCGAGCCAGCTGGGACACCGGGTGTTCAGAAAGCTCGAGCGGGTCTGCCCGCTGGGCGCTTATACCTTCTGGAAACGGACGTGGCGCGAACGTTTCAAAGTAGCGATCCAGCTCTTCGACGGTCCACTGCCAACCGTCACCTTCATTTGCCACCAGGCCCTGCAGCATGGCCAGAACGAACGGTTCACCATCGCCGAGCCGGGTGTACTGGATCGAGCCGGCAAAAGGAGGGATGCGATCGAATTTGACTCCTTCGGTGAGGTAGCGACCAATTTCGGCATCCGGGTTTAGCCCGGGTTCCTGGCGGCGAAGCAGTTTCAGGACCAGGCGATCGCCATAGAGAATCGAGGTATTGCTTTGCTCGGCCGAGCTTCGACGCACGGCCAAGCCGGCGTCTGCTGGCCCGCGGATCTCCGTCAGGCGGCCGCCGCGGACACCACGGATATGGCCGTAACACGTCTTGACCTCGCGTCCCTCCTCGATGAGCGAAAGAAAGTCCAGACAGGTGTTGTCATCGAGGACTCCGTCGTGCAAGAGGCCGAATTTTTCCGCGGCGGAAACCGGGGCAATGATGGCCTGGGGTGCTGCTCGCTGCAATTCGGCGGCCGCCTCGCCGAGAGTCATCCCCAGAGGCATGAGATAGAGCTCCCGGGGCCCGCTGTCAAACTCGACTTCGAGCAGTACCATGGCGGAATTAGGGGCCCCTAGCACCGCCCAGTCAGCCACCCGCGTTGCCTTGATGTTGCGAGATTTTCCTGCGAACCAGCGCTGTTGGGGGAGGTATTCGGGAAAATTCACCGTTTCCAGGCGTTGGCGGCTGGCGCCGTCAAAAATGCTCTCCCAACCGGCGACGGCATTGAGCGCTGCCTGCTCTGCTAGGCCTTTGCCCGCCTCCGTTGGCTGAGTCCTCTGTTGCAGTTCCAGCCACAGGAAACTATAGGACGCGAGGGTAAAGCGGTAGGGCTGGCGCCCGATGGTTGGAAACTCGACGTAGCCGAGCATCTCGACGGGAACCATGCCCTCCAGTTCAGACAGATCCAGATCCACAGGTTGCGCAAAACGGGAAAGATTGGCGATGCACAAGACGTTTTCGTCCTCATACTGGCGCAGATAGGCGAGCACTTTCCGATTCGAGGGATCGAGAAATTTCATGCTCCCGCGCCCGAAAACGCTGAAAAGCTTGCGCAGCGCGATCATGTTCCGCATCCAGTTCAGAAGCGACGATGGATCGCCTTGCTCGGCCTCGACGTTGATCGCTTCATAGCCCCAAACCGGATCCATAATGATGGGGCTGTACAAGCGGGCCGGCACGGCCGTGGAGAAGCCTGCGTTCCGGTCGGCATTCCACTGCATCGGAGTGCGCACGCCGTTGCGATCGCCAAGATAAATGTTGTCTCCCATCCCGATTTCATCACCATAGTAGAGGATGGGGGTACCCGGGAAGGAGAGAAGCAAGCTATTGAGCAGCTCGATCCGCCTCCGATTGTTGTCGACGAGCGGCGCCAGGCGCCGGCGTATGCCGAGGTTGATGCGCATCCTCGGGTCGGCGCTGTAGGCGATATACATGTAGTCGCGCTCGTCATTGGTAACCATCTCGAGCGTCAGCTCATCATGATTGCGGAGAAACAGGCCCCACTGGCAATTCTCTGGGATCTCCGGTGTTTGCGCGATGATATCGGTAATCGGTAAGCGATCTTCCTGCCGCAAGCCCATGTAGATGCGCGGCATCAGTGGAAAGTGGAATGCCATGTGGCATTCGTCTCCGTCGCCAAAATAGGGGCGCACGTCGGTGGGCCACTGGTTGGCCTCCGCCAGGAGCAATCGATTCGAATAGCCCGCGTCGATTTCCCGTCGGAGTTTTTTCATGATTTCGTGCGTTTGCGGCAGATTTTCGCAACTGGTTCCATCACGCTCCACCAGGTACGGAATGGCGTCCACGCGGAGTCCATCGACACCCATATCCAACCAATAGCGCATCACCTTCAGGACTTCCTCGATGACGGTAGGGTTATCGTAGTTCAAATCCGGCTGATGGGAAAAAAAACGGTGCCAGTAATACTGCTTGGCAACCGGGTCCCAGGTCCAATTGGATCTCTCCGTGTCGGAGAAAATGATCCGGGCGTCTTTGTATTTTTCTTCCGACTCGCTCCAGACGTAGAAATTGCGCTCCACCGAATCGCGCGGCGCCAAACGCGCCCTCTGGAACCAGGGATGCTGATCGGAGGTGTGATTCACGACCAGTTCGATGATCACCTGCAGATCCCGATCGTGCGCAGCCGAGAGGAATGCGCGGAAATCCTCGACCGTGCCATACATGGGATGCACGTTGAGATAATCGGAGATGTCGTAGCCGTCATCTTTGAGAGGCGATGGAAAGAAGGGTAAAAGCCACAAACAGGTGACTCCGAGATCTTGCAGATAGTCTATCTTCTGAATCAGGCCGGGAAAATCGCCGATTCCGTCGGCATTGCTATCTTTAAAGGCGCGGACGTGAAGCTCGTAGATAATCGCGTCTTTGTACCACAGAGGATCCGTCGCGCTCCCGCTCAGCCTAGCCATATTCTGTCCCTGCCCCACCTTGTTCGAAAGGCGCTCATTGTGCTGATTCCGATTCCGCCCTGGGCGCTCATTTCTCGGCGCGCTAGAGGTAATAGTCGAAGTCTCGTTCTGTGCGAGCCCATCGCCGAACTCGCAAAATGTGCGCCGGCAGACTCTCCGGGGTCAGCTTCACGTAATTGCGGGAACCCTGCCACAAATATTGGCCGTGGCCCAACAGGTCGTGGACTTGAAACGCGTGATTGGCATCGAGGCCCAGGGAGCCCAAATCCAGCTGAACCCAACCCGATTGAACGTGGAAGCAATCCAGATTGACGATCACCACAACCACGTTGGAGAGGTCGTCGGTGGCCTTGCTGTAACAAATCAAATAGGGGTTGTCAATTTCATGAAAGACCAAGTTCTGATGGCTCTGCAGTGCGGCGTTTTCCAGACGAATTCGATTCAGTTGGGCGATGAGGCCTCGGAGGCTGTGCGGAGAATCGAGGTTCCGTTGCACCAGTTCGTACTTTTCCGAGTTGAGATACTCTTCGCTTCCAGGTTCGACGGCGGCGTTTTCGCACAGCTCGAAGGCAGGCCCATAGATGCCGTAGCTGGCACTCAGTGTGGCAGCCAAAATGAGTCGCACCATGAAGGCCGGACGTCCACCCACTTGGAGAAATTCCGAGAGAATGTCGGGTGTGTTGGGCCAAAGATTCGGAAGAAAATACTCTTTCAGTTCCGTCAGGGTTAATTCACGAAAATAATCGGTGAGCTCTTGCTTGGTGTTGCGCCAGGTGAAATAGGTATAGGACTGCGAGAACCCAAGCTTGCCGAGGCGATACATCACATGAGGCTTGGTAAACGCTTCGGCGAGGAAAAGCACATCGGGATGTTGTTGCTTGATTTCACCAATGACCCACTCCCAGAAGGCAAAAGGTTTCGTGTGAGGATTGTCGACGCGGAAGCTGCGCACACCCTGCTCGATCCAGAACTCGAAAATGCTTTTTAGCTCCTGCCACAAAGCCTTCCATTGCGGGCTTTCAAAATCCAGAGGATAGATGTCCTGATACTTCTTCGGCGGGTTCTCGGCATATTGGATGGTGCCGTCAGGGCGCGTACGGAACCATTCTTGATGATCTCGCACATAGGGATGATCCGGCGTGCACTGAAACGCGATGTCCAGGGCCACCTCAAGCCCGTGATCCCGTGCCTTTTCGACGAACCTTTTGAAGTCCTCCAGCGTACCCAGCTCGGGGTGAATCGACTTATGGCCACCCTCCGCCGATCCGATGGCCCAAGGACTGCCCACATCAACGGGCCCTGCGCTCACGGAGTTGTTCTTCCCTTTGCGGAAGGATTTTCCGATGGGATGGACCGGCGGAAGATAGACCACGTCAAAACCCATCGACGCAATATACGGCAGCCTCGCCTCGCAATCGCGAAAGGTCCCGTGACGTCCAGCCTCGGGCGAGCAGGATCGCGGAAAGATCTCGTACCAGGATGAGAATCGCGCCTTCTTTCGGTCGACTACGACGACGAGCTGTTTATCGTAGCGGCAAGTGGCATCGCGTTCGGGGTAGCGTTTCATCAGCTCCAGCAGCTCTGCTTCGAGAGCGATCGTTTTCCCATAATCCCGGCTGGCGTTTTCGCGAAGCCTGCGCGCCCAGGTCCAGAGAAGCTCGGCGTGATCGCCCTCGGCTCGCCCCGCCGCGCCTTCGATCAATCCGGCTCCGCTCAGCAAGTCGATGGCGACGTCCTGGCCTGCAGCAATTTTCTTTGCCAGAGAGCTGCGCCAGGTTTGAAAGCGATCGATCCAGGCCTCCACCGTGTAGTGGTGGCGCCCCAACGCTGTCACCGAAAATTCCCCGCGCCATCGATCGTTGCTGACCGGGGCCATCGGAGCCGCCTCGAGTTCGCTTCCAACCAGCCCATGCAGGATCTGACAGCCGACCTGATCGTGTCCGTCGGCGAAAACATCGGCTTCCACGACCACTGTTTCTCCCACGACCCGCTTGATGGCGAATCGCCCAGCATCGACTTCGGGCATAAGTCGCTCGATCACGACGCGACCGCATCGGTTCGGGGACAGTGGTGGCATTCGCTCGAGCTCTCCCTTCCTATCCATTTTATGGCTGGCCTGACGCGTTTGAAAGTCGAGCATTTGCGCTGTCGCACCATGTGCCACGGTTGCCGATAATGGGAACCCCGATCAAGTCCGACGACCGGGCTCGGCTGAGCGTGACCGGACTGGGTGAAAATTCGAGCCGTTTTCCCTCCGCGGGCTCGCCACGTGAAGTTCCGATCTGTTGATCTGAACCGTATACCGTGCCGAGCAGCCGGGAGGAGCGGCAAACCACGCGGGGACTGCCTTTTCGGATTCGCTCTGTTCGTGGGTTCTCTGGGTTTGTCGCGCACGAACCCTAACGCGCCGACTTGTCTACGCGGGCTTGGCAACAGCCGCTTTGCGTACCGCAGCCAAGCCCTTCCAATCCTCCAGATCCTGGTCCGGTTTTTCCTTGCGGTATTTCGCGTAGAAGGCCACACACTCGGGGTCTTCCAAAATGTCGACCTGGACACCCTTTTGACGCAGCATCTCCTCATTGCCAGCAGAATTGGTAACGTCACCGACCACCACTCTCGTAAATTGACGCATGTAGATCAAAGCCGCACAGATGTCGCAGGGGCTAAGGGAGGTGAACATGGTGGTCTGGCTGAAATCTCGACGGCCGGCATCCCGCACAGCTGAAGTTTCGCCGTGATTGTAAGGGTGGTTCTCTTGGACCAGCGTGTTGTGGCCTTTGCCTAGAATCTGGCGCGTTTCATTGTCAATGATCACGCCGCCGATGGGAGAGCCACCTTCCTCATAGCCCTGCTTGGCCAAAAGGAAAGCGATGCGCATAAAGTCTTTGTCCGTCAGCTTTTTGAAATATCCGTCTTCGACAATCTTCGAGAGGCTTTTGGTCGGAAGATGGGCAATCAGGTTCAGAACCTCGTCGCTGACAGGTGCCTCGCGCGTGACGAAGGGTCTCATGGTGCCTCCTTGAGGAACCCAGAGTGGAGTGGAGCGGTCTATGGTACGAGAAAAGATACGCAAAAGGAACGCTGGCTGGCGTGCCGTTTTCAACTGATCGGCTTTCACCGCCTTCTTTTAACGCGCTACCATGCGGAAGTGACACAAACGAAGTAGGCCCTGGAAAGTCTACGCTCCTAGGCAGCCGCTTCGGCCCTCTTGTTAGAGTGAGTCGATCGCGGACGGCGGAGCAAGAACAGGCTTCCGCATACTCCCGACGCGAGAGAGCCACCCAGGATTCCGATCTTAGACATGTTGAGTAGGACGCCGTCCCCGAAAGCAAGAGCCGCGATGAACAGGGACATGGTGAAGCCAATTCCGCACAGCCAGGCCGCTCCAAACAGAGCTCGACTCGACAGATCCGTTGGTGCCATGGCCAAACGCCATTTTGCAGACACCGAGGCAAAGAGCCAGATTCCCAAGGGCTTGCCAAGAAATAGCCCCAGGGCGACCCCCAAGCTCACCGGATGCCGTGCCGCGGCCGTCCCATTTCCCAAAATCTGCACGCCCGAATTCACAAACGCAAACAGCGGCATGATGAGAAAGCTCACCCAAGGGTGAAGGAAGTGTTCGATACGGTGCAGCGGCGATTCGATCAGCACCAACTGAGATTCCATGGTGTGGATGGCGGAATGCGCCTCGGAGGAATTAGGAGGGGCCGCTTCAAATCGGTCAATCAACCAGCGGCTGCGCTTAAGAAAAGAGGCGCGATCCACATAGGTCCGGGCCGGAATGGTAAAGGCCAGCAGAACCCCAGCCACGGTCGCATGGACTCCCGACTTGAGCACCGCATACCAGACGAAAAGACCAACGATGCCGTACAGGGCGGGCTTCCGCACACCCAGCAAGTTGGCCCCGAGGCAAACCGCAAGACCAACGAAAGCAAAAGCAAGACCGACAAAGTGAATGCGGTCGGTATAAAAAACTGCGATGACGAACACGGCGATCAGGTCGTCGGCGATCGCCAGGGCCGTTACGAAGATCTTGAGCGACGCGGGAAGACGCTTACCCAGAATTGCGAGCACCCCCAGCACGAAAGCAATGTCGGTGGCCATGGGGATGGCCCACCCTTTCTGTGCATCTCCGTGGACGATGAGTAGATAGAAAAGTGCTGGGACGACGGCGCCACCGACTGCTGCGATGAGAGGAAAGGCCGCTTGGCGGAGAGAAGACAACTCTCCAATGAGTACCTCCCGCTTGATTTCCAGTCCCACCACGAAAAAGAAAACAGCCATGAGCCCGTCGTTGACCCATTCATGGTTGGTTTCGGTCAGCGCGAATCGGCCGAAGGCAATAGACAGTGGCGTGTTCCAGATTGCATGGTAGCTTTCCGCCCAAGGTGAGTTGGCCCAGGCCAGGGCCGCAATGGTACTGGCCAGAAGCAGAATGCCGCTGGCCGCCTCCATTTTCGCAAAGCGGACAAACGGACTGGTGAGCACTTCGATGGGAAGAGTTGACGTCAGCGGAGGCTCGAGGTCGCTAGCGATAGGGACCTCTTATATTCTAGAAAGCGTGCAAGAAGAACTGTAAATTCTGACAGTCAGCGGATCGAAGGGTGCAACGCGGTTTGTCAGAGCCAGGCGCACAACTGGGGAGGACTGCCGGGGAGGGTGTACAATTCTGTGGTTTTGAAAAGCACATGCCCAGCATGATAGAACCGGCGGCACAGCAAACACGAGAACTGATACGGAGCTTTTTTCCCAGTGAGAAACGCCAGAAGTACAGCGTCCAATCCCTGGTTTCCATCCTCCAGCGATTCCTCGAGGCCCCCGACCTGAGCACGCGGCTGGATGCGTTCGTGGCGCTAAAGGAGTGGGTAAACAGGCACTCTCCCTCACCAGGGGGCCAGGACCAGACTCGGTTGGACACCCTTCTGTCCCTCATCGAGTCCCAGAGCGAACTCCGTGTTAGGTTCCAGGCCGGGGTCCGGGAGATACTGACCGACGTTCGTTCCGTCGAGTTGTTTGCGGAGGCAGGACTGCATCCGCGAGAGGGTTTGTGGTCTGAGGCAGTGCGGCGGTTGGTGGAGGAAGTGTTGCCTTCCGCCCGCGAGGATACCGACCTTTCCAAACTCGTCTTCCGGCTCTATCCCACCAGCCAGGCCATTGAGCGTCTGCTAGCGCTACCTGACGAAACCTTCGAGCGCATGGTGCGGTTGATTTCGCCTGTGAACGATCGAAGCGCCTGGCAGGCGCAAAGGGAGGATCTGACACAGGCTTTCCGCCTCTTGGGCGTGCACGTCGCAGGGATCGGCCTTTCACCGGGCCTGCGCGTCCGCAGCCATGCGGGGACCATCGAAGAGTCGCCTTTCTACCAACTTCAGCAGGCGAGCGGAGAACTGGTACGGCGCCATGCTGACGCCCCGGCGCTGGAGAATTGGCGCAGACAGCTCCAACGTTGCCGCGAGGAGCTGGAGTACGTGCACCAGCGCATGGAAGACACAGGAGTCAGCACCGCCCTGGTGTTTGATCTCGGAACGATTGAGCGTGCGATGGTTCGGATGGAAGGCATCGCAGCGGTTTTGTTCGTGGCTGGGCCGCACGAGTCAATTGCAGCCACCAAGCGCCTGCTCGATGACATCATGAACGCGCGCCGCAATGACACGAGCCTCAGGGCGCTGTTTCGTGAAAATTCCGCGCTAATCGCGCGCAAGGTTGTGGAGCGAACTGGAAAGGCCGGAGAGCATTACATCGCCAACTCGCCGAATGAATATCGCGCGATCTGGAGGGCATCGCTGGGTGGCGGATTGTTGACGGTGTTGACGGCGGCGCTAAAATTGCGCATCGTTGAAGCACACCTTCCCCCGTTCCTTGAGGGTATCGCGGCCGGCACCAACTATGCCGCCAGTTTTCTTATTCTCCAGCACTTTCACTTCGCCCTGGCCACCAAGCAGCCGTCGGTCACTGCAGCCACGTTTGCCGGCATCGTGCGCACGACGCACGGGCGGGCGCAGCTGGAGAGGCTTACGCAGCTCATCAGCCGGATCACGCGCAGCCAGCTGGTATCTGCCGCCGGAAACCTGCTAGCCGTATGCCTGGGGTGCATCGCGTTCGCGCGGTTGTGGGCTTTTATTTTCTCGCGCCCGTATTTGACGATTCCAAGCGCAGAGCATGTTTACGAAACTCTAGACCCTCTGGCTTCTGGAACGATGCTCTTTGCGGCGCTAACCGGTGTGATCCTGTGGATTTCAGCGTTGGCCGGAGGCTGGTGTGAGAACTTTGCTACCTTCAACCGGGTGCCCGAAGCGATAGCCCATCATCCATGGGGGCGGCGGTTCGGCCGCGAAAACATGAAAGAGCTGGCAGACTCCGTGGATGCCAACCTCTCCGGTTGGACGACCAGCATTGTACTCGGATACCTGCTGGGATTTGTCCCGGAATTCGGACGGTTTCTTGGCATACCGCTCGATGTTCGTCACGTGACGCTCTCAACGGGTACCCTAGCTCTCGCGGCAGCCAGTTTCGGGAGGGACTGGCTGTATCGGGGGTGGTTCATTTACACGGTCTTTGGCGTCGCTGTGACGTTCGTGCTGAATCTGGGTGTGAGTTTTTCGATTGCGGCTGCGGTCGCTATGAAAGCCTACGGGGTGTCAAGACGTGACCAGCTTCGGTTGATGCGATATACAGCCGCAAGCTTCCTGCAATCTCCGCGCCGCTTTCTCATCCCTCCCGCAAAGACCTTGAACCACGATCTGATCGAAGAGGGTGCCAAGGCTGAAAACAGCCGACCATTCTCCCAACCGTGATCGGACCTGAAATAGTACGCTTGACATAAACCATTGCCTGTGAGATATGGCCAAGTTCCGGAAAAGGAGGGGAACTACGATGACATGCAAATCGCTGATTACTCTGGCGGCTTTGTTTCTACTGTCATCTATCGGCAGTTGGGGCGCCGAAGACGGAGCCGCACTCTACAAGACAAAGTGCTCGGGCTGCCACGGGGCGAATGGCGAAGGCAAGCCGGCCATAAAGGCCCCCGCGCTGAAGGGAATAACTCTCGATGCGAAACAGATCGCAGACCACATTACCAAAGGTGAGCCAACCAGCAAGGCGCCACACAACAAGGGCATGGCAGGCATAAACGACGACCAAGCCACCGCGATTGCACAATTCGTAAAGTCACTCAAGTGAACGACCGGGGGTCGTGTTGCCGCCCAAAAACGGGGCAGCAAGCGATGCTCTTCCCCGATCCCGGCTAGCGGGAACCAGATCGGTTAGCACGAGCGACTGAATACCGATTTGGCGAATAGCTCCGCCTTCGACCTTTGAACCGATCACCACGCTCGATGCCCTTTGGATACGAGTTCGCCGTCTGTAGCACGACTACCTCAACGGAATCCGGCAGCTCCGCAGACAGACAATTTAAGCCATGAGGCGAGAGGGTAGCCATCAAGTACAAAGAAGAAGTCCCGGTCACTCACTTTACCGATCTCTGCGCTTTACCTCGATCGAACGACGTTGCGTCAGCCGAGGGCAACGTAATCTTGAAGGACGAGCCAGGCGTACAACCGAAGGCTTGGCTGGCCTGGAGTTCCGGGAAGGATAGCGCTTGGAGTCTGCACGTTGTGCGGGCGCGTCGCCAGCTGAATGTTGTTGCGCTTCTGACTACGGTGAATCGAACGCACGACCGCGTGGCCATGCATGCGGTTCGCAAATCCCTGCTCGAAGCGCAGGCGGCCGCTGCCGGGCTGCCACTGCGGATCGTCTCGATCCCTTCGCCTTGCCCCAACCAACAGTACGAACGAGCCATGGCCGTGGCCATGAGCCGCGCGCAGTCTGAAGGTGTAACACATGTGATCTTCGGCGACCTGTTTCTTGAGGATGTTCGCCACTACCGCGAAGAAAACCTCGCGAAATGCGGGATGACGCCGGTGTTCCCTTTGTGGGGTGTGCCCACACGACAACTTGCCGAAGAGATGATCGCCGGCGGGCTGCGCTCCTATGTCACCTGCGTCGATCCACGGAAGCTCGATCGGTCGTTCGCGGGGCGTGAATGGAATGGCGCCTTGCTTCGGGATTTGCCTCCGTCGGTCGACCCCTGTGGCGAAAACGGCGAGTTCCACACTTTTGCCTGCGCTGGGCCGATGTTCCGGAGGCCGATCGCCGTCGAGCACGGTGAGGTGGTGGAACGGGACGGCTTTGTGTTCGCCGACCTGCTGGGAGGAGCCCCCTAGGAAAAATGTACCATGAAGTGAACGGATTCCTGACCCGTTGTAATCAACAACCGAGCGAGTTAAGCTTTTGTTTCCCCCCTTTTGAGCATGAGTACGTTTCCAAGCCGTGAATTGAGCCCGGAGAAACCGAAGGAGATTCCCACGTCGGACACGACGCTGTCCTTCGAAGGGTCACCGGACCGGCCGACCTTGACACTCGAATCTCCCGGGCTGTATATCAACCGGGAACTCAGTTTGTTGGAATTCCAGAAAAGAGTCCTGGAGCAGGCACAGGATCCGGACAATCCTCTGTTGGAGAGAGTAAAGTTTCTTTCGATCGTCAGCTCCAATCTGGATGAGTTCTTCATGGTGCGAGTCGCGGGCCTGCAACAGCAGGTGGCCGGCGGCACCCAGGAAACGAGCGGCGATGGCTTAACGCCGCTGGCTCAACTGCGACTCATTGGCGAGGAGGTTCGGAAGCTCGTTGACCAGATGCAGGCTCTGTTCCGCGACACGCTTCTGCCGGAGCTTCAGCGCGAGGGAATCCGAATCTTAGACATTTCCTCGCTACTGCCGGAAGAGCGGGCCGAGGTGGATTCGTATTTCCTTGAGAATGTATTTCCCGTCCTCACTCCCCTGGCGTTTGACCCTAGCCGTCCATTCCCTCACATCTCGAGCGGCAGTTTGAATCTCGCCGTGGTGGTCGGAGATGGCCAGGGGGCGGAAAACTTTGCACGCGTAAAAGTGCCCGACTCCCTGCCGCGGCTAATTCCGCTAGTCGCCTGTCCGCGTGCAGTGAACGCTTCTAAATCATCGAAACCGGAGCGGACATTCCTGTGGCTAGAGCAGTTGATTGCCGCCAATCTTCATGTGCTGTTTCCGCGAATGGAAATCATCGAAGCGTACCCTTTCCGAGTGACTCGCGATGCAGAAGTCGCAATTCAGGAACTGGAGAGCGATGACCTGCTGGAGACCGTCGAGGAGGCCATGAGACAGCGGCGGTTTTCCTCAGTTGTCCGTCTGCAGGTAGATGCCAACGTATCGGAAAGGATTCTGGAGATCCTGACCAGCAACCTGCCCATCGACAAACAGGATGTCTACCGTATCCGAGGCTCGATCGGTCTGTCACGATTAATGGAGCTGTACGCGTTGGACCGCCCAGATTTAAAGGATAAGCCGTTTGTGCCGTTTGTTCCTCCGAGCCTTCGAGCCGATGCTGAGGAGGACATATTCTCCGTCATCCGGCGAGAAGATCTCCTGCTGCATCATCCTTACGAGTCATTTCAGCCGGTTGTAGATTTCCTCCAGGAGGCTGCGCAGGACCCGCAGGTGTTGGCCATCAAGGTGACGTTGTATCGCGTGGGGCGCAATTCGCCGATTGTGGGTGCCCTGCTCGACGCCATTGAGCGCGGAAAACAGGTGGCTGTCCTCGTCGAACTCAAAGCTCGTTTCGATGAAGAAAGCAACATCGAGTGGGCGCGGACTCTGGAAGATGCGGGCGTGCATGTGGTCTACGGCTTGGTCAACTTGAAAGTCCATTCCAAGATCGCCTTGGTAGTCCGGCGCGAAGGCGAACACATTCGTCGCTATGTGCACCTGGGTACGGGCAATTACAACCCCGTGACCGCGCGCGTCTACACGGACTTCGGTTTTTTGACGTGCAATGAAAAAATCGCGGACGACGCCAGTTATTTTTTCAACGCGTTAACGGGATATTCGCGGAAAAACGAGACGCGCGAGCTCTTGGTAGCCCCCGTCAACCTAAGACAACGACTCGAAGAGTTGATTCGCAGGGAAATCGCCCTTCAGGAAAAAGGCGATCATGGCCATCTCATTTTCAAAATGAACGCGCTGGAAGATCCGCAAACGATTCGGCTGCTCTATCGGGCTTCGCAAGCGGGCGTGAAGGTGGATCTGCTGGTACGGGGACTTTGCTGTCTGCGGCCGTCGGTCGGTGGATTCAGTGACAATATCCGCGTCACCAGCATCGTAGGTCGGTTCCTCGAACACAGCCGCGTGTATTATTTCCGGAACGGAGGCGCGGAAGAGATTTACCTCGGCAGCGCCGACCTGATGCGGCGGAACCTGAGCCATCGCGTTGAAATCCTATTTCCCGTTGCCAATTCCAAGTTGGTTCTTCGCATAAAGGACATTCTCACTGTTCAGCTGGCGGACAAAAAGAAATCTCACGATTTGCGCAGCGACGGACACTATAGAAAGAGCGACGCATCGGACGGAGTCGATAGCCAGCTACAGTTTCTCACCCAGGAAGGGGCCCCCCGGAAGGTCGCCAAAGGTCTGGCAGTCTTGTCCCGCAAGCGGCGCGTGGGGGACCGCAGGGCGCGGCCCAAAGCTTGATTCTCTGGAACAACGCGAGGTGCCCTGTCGTGCTCTGAGCCTCTGACACTCCTAACGCCAACACCCCACGCTTCCGAGCCCAGCTGGCGCGGTCGCTGAGAATCCGGAAACTTCTAGCGGGTTTCTATGCGCCAGCAGCTTTCGTTTTGTGTCCGTGGTGCTCCACGTGCAGTTTTGCGGCTTCTGCAGCGTGATGAGTGGCGTGCTCATGATGTCCGTGCGCACTGTGCGCGTGATGCGCGGCGGTCTCGTAGTTGCCCGCTTCATGGTGTTTGGCAGCCTCGCGATGATGTCGTGCCGCGTGCTCGTGATGCTCTGCTGCTTTGTGATGGTGCTCTGCGGCTTGCTTGGACATGATCCCTCCGTGTGTGAATCTCCAAACAGCAGCGAGAAAGCTAGCGGGTGTTCATGAATGCGTGGTTAACGGACGATGAATGAATAACAAGCGGTTTAAAGCGATTCCCACCGGGTTCACCCCATCGCTACCAGCACGGCAAAGTCGAGAGAGTTTGCCTTTGAACGGTCGATCCAGGGAAGCATCACGGGCATGGTCGAAATTGGAAGTGAAAGGTCGCGGGACTGCCAGAGTCAGGTCAAATGATGCCTTCCTTTTCCAACTGCTGAACCACCAGCCTGGCCACATCGTCAATCACCTTTGACACAGAGCGAGGATTGACCGTGTTGCTGGTGCCCGTCCAAACCAGTTCACCGTCGGACTTCGCCGTCGAGTAGAAATTTGTCTCGATTTGAGCTGTGGTGTCTGTCTGAAGATAGCCCGGGGAATAGACCTCTGGGTAGAGCGCGCCGTAATAGCCGTAAAAAGTAGCGTAATACGGATAAAGCGGGTAAGCCTGCCCAGGAACGTAGGTAACCGACTTGTCGTATTTGACCAGCCGAGACACCATAACCGCGTCAAAGCCCTGACTCCGAACAACGTCTTTCAATTGATCCATCTCAATCGGAGTCGACTCCGGCCGGGGAAGCAGGGAGTAGCTGGGAACAGCCTGTACGCCCGGCCTTGCAATTCCGGCGACCATGCGATCCTCAAAATCAGCGCGGCCGGAAGCCCGGCCGTTCATGGCAAGTACCAGGATGTTCTTGAAGCGGCCGCCGGAATATTGCGGGTTTTTCCAAGAAAAGGCCAGTTTGGATTTAGCACTCGATATCGTCACTACACTCAGAAGAGCAAGAATCAGAACCGTTTGCTTTTTCATGTCCCCTTCCCACAGCCCAGCTGGTAGCCAACATCGGCGCTGCGCCTGGGAGGCATCAGCCGCATATCTCCAAGCACGCACCTCACCGGGCGACCCACGCGGGTGCTCCCAGTAAAGTAGGCTTTAACCGGTGTCAAGGGAACTGTCAAGGAAATCAGCGCGAGTGAGCACTCGAATGCCTCAGTCGTCGCGGGTCCAGCGCATGGCAGTGCCATGCCCACATTTCTCAGGCGAGGCCGATGAATTTGCCGGAGCCCGGCCCGGGGGCAGGGGAGAAACGGCACCGGAGGACGACTCCCTCACGCTCTTGATATTCGAGTGAATACATAGAGAAACAAGCTTCGCACAGCCAAAAATGCTGTACGGAGTGGGTATTGGCCGGGCGCCCCTCCTCAACAGGCTGCTTGGGGAAGCGGAATAGCCTACCCTGTCGATGATGGAATATGGCCGAGCAGTTCGGATTGGCGCACTTGGATACCATGGTCTTGCTCTCTTCCTCAGAGCGGCTGCACCCGCCCTCGGACGGACTGCTTGCCTCCCTCGGAGCATGAAGTTTCCATGCCAGGTTCTGAATTCTGTAGCTCGGAGATTTTGTCTCTCAGCCACCTGGCGACGGCCGATTCAACTTTCTCCTGACTGCCTAAGTGATACAAGGAGTCGAGTGTTTCGCCTTTTTCGTTCAGTGGAATGTGGCGGCAAGGAAACGTCTCGAGAAGTTGGTCTCGAGGCACAAAGGACGCCAAAACGCATTCCGAGCAAGGGCTTGGTTGTGCCTTTCCGCTCCACCGGAGGCAGGTAGGCGAGTCTTCGAAAATCAACGGGGCCCGCCAAGACGGACAGCCTACGCTCCAATAGCCGCCGCTCTCCAAGAACGCAAGCTCAGCCTTTAGCGCATTCACGAGCTTTTGGCGATCGCCTTGCATCTGGCTCTCCGCAATCGAGCCTGCTCTCCAAACTCCGCTTCTGCAGTGACGCAGGTCACATGCAACACCAGAAATCCGGCATCTGGACTGTCGCGTTTGCCCATCGTGATTGGGGACGTACAATGCTTAGAGGTTCCAGATCGCGAGAGCATCTCAGCCTAGGGGCGTCCCATGGATGAGCGGGCCGAGGATCCAGCTCGATTGAATCAAACTGATCGTTACACTGCCTTTATGAACGTCGTGCGCAATCGCATGACGAACCGCGCATTTGCGCCTTACCGTGTGCCACGCAAACACTTCGAGATGATCCTCGAGGCAGCTCGCCATGCCCCTTCGGGACGCCAATGCCCAGCCTTGACACTATATTGTCGTCACCGACCTGAACATGAAGAAGAGATCGCGCCCGGAGCGAGGACGTCAAGACCCGTCCCGTTTTTGACGGTGAATAGCCTGTAGCTGGAATGAATAGCCGAATCCAACGAAGTCATGCACGGCTGCCGACGAAAGGCCAAAGCCGAAATGAAAGTCGAGCTGCTGATTGGGCGTGAGCTTAAAGGAAGTGCCGACATGCAGGAGATCTTGTGAACCTCCGCGCTCGGGAAACTCGCCAGCGTATTCAATAAAAGCGTCCCAGCGACTGGTGATCTGCCGGTCCAGTAGGAAGCTGGCCTGACCGGTGAAATTGCGACTAGCACCTTCGGTCGGCCACAACAGCGAAAACATTCCGGCAGCCGTCCAATTCTTGGATACCGGATGGGACCAGGGCAGCTGGACCTCCGGATCGTAACCGTGACTGGAGATAATGTTCGCGCCGGTCGGAAAACTCAGCGAGACAACCAGCGACGCATCGAATCCTCCCGACGTCGCAAAAAGCTGCTGTTTTACCCCTAGACTGAGGTCGCCCCACCCGGTGCCAAAGCCGCTTCCCGTGTTGAAATTCTGGAAATAATCCGGCGGGGTGAAACGCAACTCGGTCTTCGAAGTGAGCCCAAATCGGACGAGCGTTTCCGGAAAGTCAAAGCCTTGCTGTCCTTGGTTCCCCGTTTCAGTGAAGCCGTTCTCAAATTGCAGATACCCGCTCGGTACGACAATGCTTGAATCGGTCACGGCAGGGCGATCCGTCGTGATCACGGGTTGCACGCTGGCAGCACCCTGCTGATCCTGACCGTACAGCGCAGCGTTTCCAAACAGGATCCCGGACAGCAACCAGCCGGCGACGATGAGCCTGCCGGATATCGTTGAAGCGATCGATCTCCCAGGCGGAAGCCAAAGACGTCGGCGTCGCCTCCCGTGCAGGGGGGGCCACGGCAGCTGTGGGTCTGTAAGCCATCTCAAGATGCCTGGTTCCTCCCGCTTCTGGAAAGACCTTCAACTCTCGGCTAAGCACCCAACATGCTGGAATCGGAGATCCGGAGCGGCAAGTCGCGACCGAGATAATCTCACAAGGAGCGTCCTAGAGACTCGGCAATGGGACCAAGCGCAAAAGCGGCAACGAAGCAAAGAGTTCCGACGAGCAAGATCGTGCCGAAAACCAAAGCGCCAAAGACCGCAGTTCCGCTAACGGTCTACGCGCGTTAGACTACTGGGAAAAGCCAAAAAAAAACCTATAAGGCATCTGCAAAGCAATCATTACGAACCGTTTCTTGCCCGCAAGTAGCCATCTTCTTTCAACAAACAATTTCAACCGATTAACACTTCTTCTCAGAAGAATCAGGGGAGTTTGCTTGATTGAACCAGGGTCGCCCAGACCAAGAGGCCGATCTGCTACGATGCAAATGTTTGACGAAGCGAAGCGCTCCGACCTGCGCGGACCTATGGAACAACAGTAGGACCGTGAGAGCTTCCGAATAGTGCGTTCTTGATTTCCTTCGCGACCCAGACCGGCCCCACCAGGAAATAAACCACGCCTTGAAAGAAAGCGGGCTTGTTGCCTTCAATGCGGTGGCCTAGGAACAGCAGAATCCATCCGCCGACGAACAGTGCCAGCCCCGTACGCCAGAAAGTCAGAACGAACAAGATGATTCCCGCGATGATGATGGGGATTCCGATCCCGTGCAGAACTTTGTTCCAAGCGTTCGCGTGCTCGTGATCGTACTGCTCCATGTATTTGTCAAAGGAAGGCATCAGACGCCTCTCCGCTTCCCCTAATTGCTCCGTATATACGCCCGCCGCGCCACCGAAGCAAGTCCTGGTTCATACGATCCGGAGGGCATCGAAGCCTCGACACACCTCTAAGGTGCCGGCGGACGCCTACTCGGCCGAGGCGCGCCGGGGCCCCTGGCCTGTTGTGGCCTGGCCTGGCCGCGCCAGCTCGCGTTCGATGATCCGTCGGGCATGGACTCCGCCGACGTCGATTTTCAGGTTTCGGAGATCGCGGTCGGCGCGCAGAAGCAAGTTCTTTTGCTGTGCCTCTAGGATCTGCGTGTCTTCCGCGAAAACGGTGGACTGAGCGTCGCGAATGCGGAACGTCAAGCCCCGGTCGTCGGTTTGGAAATTCCGTACCATCCCCCAGTGATACCACGTGGATGTCTCCGTCTCGGGGGTCATCAGGTTGACCACAATGCCGGTGACTCCCTTTGAGCGGTCGCCCTCTGGAGCGCCGGTCCCGGTCAGCGCCACGCCAACGTCGATGGTCACATTCGCGGGCAGAGAAAATCGGCAGATCTGCCAGCGATCGCACTTCTCCTGAGACCGCAGATTTGCAGCCCAGAACGGGGGCGGATCGATGTTGTACATCCATCGGGTGACCGTCGCCGACTGATCGTCCGAGGTCGCCTTGATTGGCGCCTCGACAATTTCGTGCTGTCCGATGCTGGTCGGATGGACATAGGTCTCGTGCGACAAATCCATGAGGTTGTCCACCAGGAGGAGGTAATTGCACCTCACGCGGTAGGTGCTGCCCTCGAAGGCCCAACCCGGGTCCGAGCACCAGTGCAGATCGGGGATTTTACTTTCGTGGGCGAGCTGCGGGTCGCCAATCCAGACCCAGACAAATCGGTACTTTTCGGCCACCGGGTAGGTTCGCGTGTGCATATCCCGTCGAACACCTTCTTGACCCGGCATCCACACACACTGGCCGCGTTCGTCGAATTCAAGTCCGTGGTAGCGACAGACGAGATGATCCCCCTGTAGATAGCCCATAGACAGCGGGAGAAGCCGGTGGGGGCAGCAGTCTTCGAAGGCGGACAGAGCGCCATTGACGTGTCGATAGAGAACGATGGGCTCGCTGCAGATCATGCGGGCAAACGGAGCGTGCTTTACCTCAAAGTCCCAGGCGGCGGCGTACCAGAAATTTCGAAGGTACATGGAGACTCCTGAACACCTCCGGAGGGGCCAAGCCGGGCCAATCTACACCTCCCCATCGGAATGTGCAATCCGATCGGCGAAAGGCACATGGTCTGCTCTGTCTGCGGATCTGCCAGGTTGTCACCAGGGGGCCGACCGACACCGAGAAACATAGCGGTGCAGATATACCGATAGGATCGCCACGCAAACAAGTACCGCGCAGCCGACGACGAACCACTCCGGCAAGTTGGGATACACAATTGTGTCTAGAAGGCGCACAAGGAAGGGTCCTTGTGCGGGTTCGATACCTGCGCGAGCCTCGAGCCACTGTTCTGCCACGGTGAGCGGGCACGGCGGCCAGGGAACTGACTCGATGATGACTGCGTAAACCAGCGAAGCGATGTGGAGTGTGCGCAGCACGGGCCGGCCGCGGGTCACGGTGCAGCCCAGCAACACCCAGCCGCACCAAAGCAAATGCAGGAATAGAACAGCTTCCACGAGAACGGCTGCCGCCGGGATAAGACAGTTACCCCGCTGGTCGAATTACCCGTCTCCATTATCTCCTGCCCCCTTGCGGGAGCCCTGAGATTTTTCCGTGGCCTCCTAGAAGATATTGACTGCGCGGGCTGCCAGTAAGGCAATGATCGCGAGAGAGATCAGCGACTGAAGCATAGTGGCTAACTTGGCCCATCGCGATAAAACGGCGGTATCGGTGGGTGAAAAGGCAGTACTTGTATTGAATGCGAGAAACAAGTAGTCAACGAAATTGGGTACCCACGAGGAATCTCGGTTTCCCCAGCCGGTCATTTGAGGGAAGAGGAATGAGCTTTTCGACATCCCATCAGGAAGTTCTCGTCGCAGCGGGCCACCTCCGTCGAGTTTCCAATACCATAAGGCAAAAATGAGAATGTTGGTCACCCAAAGTAAACCGGCCGAGCGCAGCAAGGCCTGCGGTGTCTCAAGGTGTTCCGGGATGCCTTGGACCAAATGAATTAGGGAAACGATCATTGCCACGGTGATGACGCCGTTCGCAACGAAGGTGAGGATTCGCGTCACACGGTTATCGCGGCGATAGGCGGAAATCACAATCGGAATCAGCAAAAGACCAACAATTGCCAGCAAGAGCCAATTGGGACCCAGAGAAATGGGCTCCGGAAGCGCCAAATAAACACCTGCTGCAGCCAACATGGCTACGAAGGCGGGCCAGCGGGGTTCGCGAAGAGCGTGGCGGTGCAAACGCTGGAGGCGAAGCTGCACGGGATTAGTCTAATACAGCTGAATAGGAGGCTGTGCCAAGCATCCTCCGGGCGGGCCTCTCTGGCGCGGTGATGGAAATCACCTCAACGGCGTAATGAGCGTCACGGCATCGGCCCTCAGGACTGCAGACACTGATGATGTGCGTTATGCCTCAAGTCAGGGACGCAACGCGGTAGCTGAGGTAGCGGGGATGCGTCTGAAACCAGTGCCAGCAGATCGTGATATACAGCGCGAGCATACCCCGGAGGCAATTCGCCAACGGTTCGCGCGTGGGCCGCGTCGGAGCTATCTCCGGGACTGGGTCTATGGGGGCATTGACGGCATCGTGACGACATTTGCGATCGTCTCTGGAGTGGTTGGGGCTCGCCTTTCGCCGCACATCATTCTGATTCTTGGCAGCGCCAGTCTGATCGCGGACGGGTTCGCCATGGCGGCGGGAGATTATCTGGCAACGCGGTCCGAAGACGAGGAATTTCAACGCGCCGAGGCGATTGAACGCCGCCATATCGAGGGGTACCCGGAAGGCGAACGTGAAGAGGTACGTGAGATTCTGCGGCGGCGTGGGATCCCCGGTGAACTGCTCGACCCAGCCGTCGCGTCGATTACGGCCGACCGTGATCTGTGGGTACGAACGATGCTTCGGGACGAATACGGTCTGCCAGAGGCGGTGCGGTCCCCGTGGCGGGCCGCTCTGATGACCTTCTCGGCCTTTCTTGTTTGCGGGTTCGTTCCCTTGATTCCATTCGTCGCAGAATGGAAAAACCCCTTCTTCACCGCCTGTGCCGTAACGGGGGTGATGTTCGTTTTAATTGGCGCGTTTAAAAGCAGATGGTCCGTCCAGAGCTGGTGGCATTCCGGATTGGCGACTGTTGCTATAGGCGGTGCTGCTGCTGCTGCTGCGTACTTGATCGGCGCTTGGCTTCGCAGTCTTACAGGTTGATCTCGCCAATGGGGCAGTTTTCCAGGCTCCTGCTTCGAATTGTAATCTCCGCTTCTCGGTGAGAAGTGAACTCGTTGCCTCGAGCGCGGGGGGACTGGTCCGCGAGCCGGAGGTCCAAGCCGGCCGTGTTTTGTGGCAGCTCGGCGCATCGCTTGATTCTTCCTTTGTTCTGCGTCCTGGCCCTGCCTGCGATTGTCACGTTCGGCGCTTCACCGGCAAGGGCCGCGTCGTGCGAGCGCCTGAAACCAATCTCTAATGGCCCGACACCAAGATTACGTTGGCGACAAGTATACCCGCCAGGGCTTTCGCGCCCCCCCGATCCCGCCACAGGCGGACCGTCCGGCACAGCGCAGACCGTCCCTCGGCTCGACGTTTGCGCGGATCACGGGCGCCGCCCTCTCTGGCGGCTTTTTTGCCAGCAGCTTGCCCTTTGCGTCAATGACGCCAGTCTTCGATCGCGGTAGACTGAGTGCGCCAGTAGCGAACTGATCCGGGTGTGGACACCGAACAGGTTCGCCACTGATGTAGGAACAACCTAGGGAAACTGACAAGCCATGCGCAGAGTGCTGATTCGCGACGCGACAGTGGTCACCATGGACCCCGCCCTGGGAGATCTGCACCCCGGAAGCGTTTTGATTGAGGATGAAAGGGTTGTGGCCGTGGCGGACCAGATCGATGCGGATGCCGAGGCAATCGACGGACGCTCGTTCATCGTGATACCCGGCCTAGTGAACGCCCACATGCACACCTGGCAGACGGGTTTGCGGTCTGTTTCCTCGAACTGGACGCTGCTCGAATATTTTCGATGGATGCATGCTGGTCTGGCAACGCAATTTCTTCCCGAAGACATCCGCATCGCCACGCTCGCCGGCGCACTCAACCAACTGAACTGCGGCACAACCACTCTGGTCGATTGGTGCCACAACAATCCGACGCCGCAGCACACCGATGCCGCCATCGAAGGCCTCCGAGAATCGGGAATCCGCGCCGCCTTTTTTCACGGCTCACCGAAGCCGGATCCGAAGCCAGGGGAGCGACATTTCTCGGAAGTCCCCCATCCTCGCGGTGAAGTCGAGCGGCTGCTACGTGGGCCATTCGCTTCACAAAAGCAGTTGCTCACCCTTGGTCTCGCGATCCTGGGCCCGCATTACTCGACTCTGGAAGTCTCGCTGCACGATTTTCGATTGGCACGGGATATGGGTCTGATTGCATCGATGCATCAGGGCGGCGGGCCGCCAAGGACTCCCCAAGGCTGGGACGTGCTCGACAGAGAAGGGCTCGTCGGGGATTTTGTGAACATCGTTCACGGCAACGACCTGTCGGATGATCGGTTGGCACGCTTTGTTGACTACCGCGTGACGTTTTCGGTGACCCCCGAGAACGAAATGGCGCAGGGACATGGCCACCCCATTGTGGGCCGCTTGCGCAAGCTCGGTGTGGCTCCCTCGCTGGGTATTGATCTTGAGAGCGTCATCTCGGGAGACATGTTGACGGCTGCTCGCATTGCGCTGGCGCACCAGCGTTCGCTGGACAATGCTACATCTCGCGCTGCGACCGGCGCGATTCCCGAGACATCCACGATTCCCGTGCGGGACGCCCTTTCCTGGATCACGATCGAAGGAGCCCGAATGCTCCGCTTAGAGGATCGGATCGGCACGATCACACCGGGCAAACAAGCCGACCTGGTCTTGATCCGCACCGACGCACTCAACCTTTGGCCGGTCCACGATCCTGTGGCAACGGTGATCATGCAGGCTGGCCTTGCGAACATTGATTCCGTTATGGTCGCGGGCGTGTGGCGGAAGAAAGATGGGAAATTGCTGTTTGCCGATTTGGATCGAGTGAAGAGCGACCTGTTGCGTTCTGGCAGCAGAATCCTAGCGGCGCTGGGCTGGCGACCAGACTTGCGTAAACCAGAGAGACGAGAACGCATCGCTGCGCAGTAGCGGACGTAGGGCCCGAACAACTGCTCCGGCATCTGATATCCGACTAACGGCGTCTCCCGGACCCGCTCGGGATGACCGCGCAGCGCCAAGCGAGAAACGGTGTCCGCATCATTTCTTCCGCCCCGCCTGCCAGTTGACCACGAACGTGAAAGGCGCTGGACCGTTGATAGCACGCGAAGGCGCAGGCACCAGGAACCGTTTGCCGTCGGCGGAGACGTCCCAGAACAGAGCGCCCGTGGGAACCCGGAAGAGAGCTTTAGGTATTCCCGCTTGAAAGATGGCATTCGTGATTTCTCGGTTGGCCACGACCTGCTGGAATTCTCATCGCCATTTCGCCAAGAGACAAGCTCCCGTCACTCAGTAATAATCCGGTCCGCCCATTCCACGAGCGAAACAAAGACCGCCGGGCTCCCGAATTTTGCTCCCCAATTACTCAGGTCTGTTTCCGTGACCCCACGGGCCCGGGAACAGGCTCCTCAAGAGAATACAGCAATTTTTCTTGCCACAATCTTTTCGCGCGTTTCGCTTAATGGTGGCCACCCCACCGGCATGATGGCCCGCTTTGGCTGTGGGCATAAGACCCGGGAAAGCTCGTTCGCCGCCTCGAAGACTCGAGCGTCGTCAGGCCTTGGCCATGGCGCCTCGGATCACGCGATAAATGATGAGCAAGATAATGGCGCCAACGACTGACATGATGAAGCCGGCACCCTGGGCGGCCTGGTACCAGCCGACGGCCCGGCCAAGGTAGGTCGCGAGAATAGAACCTGCTACTCCGAGAATCATGGTGATCCAAATGCCGCCCGGATTCTTGCCGGGCATTAGGAATCTCGCTACGGCTCCTACCACCAACCCGATGATCAGTTCCCAAAGCAAGCTGAGCATTGGCGCGCCCTCCTCGAAGATTTTGATTCACCCCGAACCTGGAAACAGCGATCAAGGATTGTTTGCGGCCCTTCTTCGGGCACAATTTCTCAGCAAGGCACACATCCGCGACATAGGACATGAGTCAGCCCATCCGGCCCCCCTACGCCTGCTTTTGGCGTTCCGCCACCTTCGCCAGCGCAATCGTCAGAGCGGTTCCGCCGAGGGTCTTGATGAGCGTTGCATGCTGCGCGTAGAAGCTGCTCACAGACTCGACGACGGAAGGATTTGCCGTGTGGGCATGGTTAGCAAGTTGCTGGACTGCTTCGGGCGAAAGCGTCTGCGCCTGATCGGGAGTCAGCTGCGTTTTGCCCGCTCCCATCAGCCCGGCGAGTCCCGCGCCCGACAAAATCTGTGTAAGAGCGCCGGGTGGTACCGCTGACAGCAGTTGATTGATCATTCCGGCTTTCTGTTCGCCGCTCGAGTTGTTGAACAGCGTTGTAAGCATTTGGCCAAAGGCCGGCGTTTTGTCCGAATTAAACGCAGCGGTGAGGCCCTCCGCGATCACGCTGGCGGGAGCGGCTTGAGCAACTTGATCGAAGTGCGCGTGAACGTCGGGCGCAGGCGCGGCGGCTGCACCTCCTCCGGATGTATATTTCTTCAACAGATTTCCCAGTTGATCTGTCCAGGTCATATCCTTCCTCCATCATCAGATTGTTTTCTTACTTGCTAGAAATGCTCTGTCGAAGGCAGGTGCGCGAAAACTATGGGATTACGAGATCCATGCCGGCTCTAATCTTGTCGGGGTCAGAGAGTTTGTCTCTGTTCGCCTCGAAAATCTTCATGTACTTGTTCGCGTCACCGTAGAACTGCTTGCTGATTTTCGAAAGGTTGTCACCCGGTTGTACGGTGTAGGTGCGAGTGGCCGGCGTCGAAGATGCGCCTCCCGCGGCGGCTGCTGCCGCCGCCGCTGGGGCTTGGATATCCGCGATGAGGTCGGAGTAGCTGGGATCAACCAGCTTGATCTGATCCCACACGCGGTTCTTCAAGTCCGCCGAAGGAGCGGAAGCCCGTATCAAAAGCTTGTCACCTTCCATGTTTAGATTCTGAAGCTGAACGCCCTGCGACTGAATGAAATTCAATACGGACTGATACTTGATTTTCAATTGCTCAAATCGATCTGCCATCAAAAGTCTCCTTTCAATCAATCGAAACATGAAATCGTTACGGCATGCGAAGGTTTATTTTGTAGGCTGTTTGGCGATGATGAGTTTGGAGATCTTGTCGTAGGTGGCTTGTGGAATTACTTTCTTCCTGACCAGGTCCGTCTTTGCTTTGTAAGGTCGCCCGTCAATGATCTTCTGTGAGTAAGCTGCCCCGATTCCCGGCAGTGCATCCAGTTGCTCCTTGGTAGCGGAATTGATGTCCACCAAGTCGGTCGCCGTGGATGTGCTCTTGGCCTGTGCGGCGTTCCCCGCAGTGCAGGGCGTCGCAATTCCCATCCAGGCCGCCAGAGCTACCAGCAAGCAAACCATCACGCCGGAAACCGCCAGAGTCCGCCTTGTGTTCGTCATGACTTTGCTCCTTGTGCTGATTTTTATTCGTTCTTGGCCGGACGGTAGCCCGCCTTCACCGCGTCGGCCTCGGACATATATTTACCCTGTTTTGTTTTGCCGTAATACCTCGTCCCCTCTTTGTGATACACCCCGGTCTCGGTGTTCACCCAAACCATTCCGTTGCCAGGTGAGCCCTGCGCGGGCGCCGGGCTTTTCGCCGACGCGGCTGGGGTAGTCGGGGCCGCCGGAGACTGTTCGGCAGCAGGCGCAGCAACCTTCTGAGGCGGAGGGTTTGCCGACGAAGGGGTGGGCGACGACGATGCGCCCGCCGTCGCTGGCACTTTGCTCACCGTTACGAGCGGCGTGATCTTGCCAATGGTCGCGGCCGAGACCCCAGCCTTCGATAAGTCGTTGACCGAGGAATAGGGACGACCGGCGATGATCTTTTTCGCTGTGGCGTCGCCGACGCCCGGCAACTCCTTCAGTTCGGCGGCGCTGGCGGTGTTCAGATCCACCATTGTGCCGGTCGCTGCCGCCGTGCTCGACGCGCTTGGCTTGGCCGCAGCAGCCGACTTGCCTGTGTTTGCGCCAGCAGCTGCCGGTGTGGCCCCGCCAAAGGTAACGAGAGGAGTGATTTTCTTGATCGTCGCGGCCGAGACCCCAGCCTTGGACAAATCACTCGCCGAGGAGTAGGGGCGACCAGCGATAATTTTCTTCGCCGTGGCGGGGCCTACTCCCGGCAAACTTTCCAACTGCTGTTCGCTCGCACTATTTAGGTCCATCAGCGCGTTTGTGCCGCTTGCTTGCCCGCCAGATGCCGAGTTCGCGGCCGCTCGCATGGCCACGGCGAACGCGGCGATGGTCAACCACGTCCCGAGGATCTTAGAAGTTTTTCTCACTGTTCCCCCTGCGTTGCGATGTTTTCAGTAACGCCCATCTTCAAACATGTGGTTTCGCTTGCCATGAACGTGGACCTTTTATTCGCGCACGCGCTGGCTGCCGCGACAACAACATGCTCCTGCTTGATCAAACTCTACCTCGAGCCTAGGAAGCTACTTCACCGCAATGAATTCGATTCGCCGGTTGCGGAACCGGCCTTCCTCGGTGTCGTTCGAAGCAACGGGCTTGGTGTCTCCATTGCTTTTCGTCGTGAGCATGGAAGAATCGACTCCCTGCTGAACAAGGTAGTCACGGACAGCGTTCGCACGCTGCTGAGAAAGCGCCATGTTTGAAGCTGAGTCTCCGGTGTTGTCGGTATTGCCATCGATTTCGATCACTGTGCCTGCAGGAGCGGCCTTGATCGCTACCGCAGCTTTATCGAGGAATGCGGTACTTTCCGGCGGGAGCTGTGCGCTGGCAGTCGGAAAGTTGATGATGTACAGGTTCAGCGCGCTCACGAGATCAGTTGCGGCGAAGCCCGGCTGTAAGTTCGCTAGCGCCGCGCTGGCTTTTTCCGAAGCGAGACGAACCTGCTCGGCTGGATCGAACGCAGTTCCCCGTCGGGCCAGCCAAAATACAAACAGCAGGAGCAGGGCCAGCAGCGCGAGCACGGCCCATAGGTAGCCCCGACGACCGCTCCGCTGCACTGCCGCCTCGGCCGCCTGCACCGCCTGTCGGGTTCCGGAAGCAATGGCCGCCGTCGGTCCTGTAACGTAGCTCATGATATCAGCCGGCAACCGCGACGTGACGACGCCCCCGGGAGCTAATCTCTGGACCAATCGGGGCAGCATGAAGGCAATGGCGGTGGCCGCCGCGCTGAACGATAGACCCGCCTTGGAAGCGATGCCACTGACCGTATCGCGGCCGAGCGCATTCTCAACAGTGTCAGGGGAGATAGACTTGGTCTCGCCATTCAGCCAGGAGGAGACAGTATTGCCTACACCGGCCAGACGGAAGCGATCCAGAAATCCACTGAGCCCCCCTTCCTGCTGCGTAATCAGAGACAGTAGTCCGGAAAGGAGTGAACTAGCACTGTTTGTGCTCATCCCAAACTGGTTTCCGACCTCGCTGAGTACAGAATCAAGGGCACCCATGGTGTTTCTCCTTTTCTTCTTTCACTCGTCATCTTGACCGCGCATCCGCCAAGGTGCGAGAAAAATAAGCGCCTGCTCAAGACAATACAATTGGACCTTGGTCCAATTGATCATCAAGCGGACGCTGACGTAACAAGACTTTGCTGCGCAACCAACGGCAGTTGCACTTGAAATACCGTTCCTGGCTCGGATCGATCGAGTAAAGTGATGCGCCCGCCGAGAGACTCGATCAGGGAACGGCAGATCGACAGGCCCATTCCCAGCCCATCGCTTTTCGTAGTGAAAAACGGCGTAAACAACCTCTCTTTATTCTCCTTGGCGACGCCGCATCCATTGTCCTCGACCAGGATGGTTCCAAAGTTCGAGTCGATCTGGACCTCAGTGGTCAAGATGAGAACCTTGGATTGGGAGGGCAACTGCACTAGCGCGTCCATGCCGTTGTTGACCATATTCAGAATGACTTGTTGCAGGGCGACCGCATCGGCGAGGACAAAAATGGCATTTGGAAACGGAACCACTCGAATCTGAATGCCTCTGCGCAACGCTTCGTTCCTCACCAGTCGGCTCACGTCATCCACGATTCTGTTCAAATCCACTTGGACATGGGCAATCGCGTGCCTTTGAAACATGGCACGCATGTTCTGCACGAACGCTCGCGCTCTCTGGTCATCTGCGGTGATGTCGGCAAGGGCCCCCCGGATCTCTTCCAGATCCGGTTGAAACCGATTGGCAAAGCGAGTCGCAGCCTGTGCGTTACTCAGGATGGAGGCCAATGGCTGCGCCAGTTCGTGCGCCAGAGAGGCAGCCATCTGTCCCATCGAAGCGACACGATTCAGGTGAGATATTTCTTCCAGCATCCTGATTCGGTCCCGTTCCGCCTGCTTCTGCTCCTCTACAAGAACCGCGAGAAACATAAAAGGGATCGCGGCGAAAAACAGAAACAGCTGTAGCGAAAGCGCATTATTGAGAGGCCCTTGCCCGGTGAAAGGGCCACGATCA
>Ga0187783_10000138_pt1 | contig 54980 bp, 44 predicted proteins | sample 1015_SJ02_MP02_2_FD_132471 | JGI IMG/M metagenome (GOLD analysis project Ga0187783, IMG submission 132471) | Tropical peat soil microbial communities from peatlands in Department of Meta, Colombia - 1015_SJ02_MP02_20_MG | ecosystem: Environmental > Terrestrial > Soil > Wetlands > Peat | place... | reverse complement strand
TCCGATCTGGCAATTCCTCCGTAGGCCGCGGCCTCCGGCTTGGCCACGTGCCGCCCGACGGCCGGAGCGATGAGGTGAATTTCCTGCATCAATTGCGAGAACTGATCGGGATAGAGCGACTGCACGCCATCGGAGAGTGCTCGCTCGGGATCCGGATGCACCTCGATAATAAGTCCATCGGCCCCGGCCGCAACCGCGGCGCGGGCCATGGCCGCTACTTTGTCTCGCCGGCCCGTGCCGTGCGAGGGATCGGCAAAGATGGGGAGGTGCGAAAGGCTCTTGATAACGGGGATCGCGGCAATATCGAGGGTGTTTCGCAGATACGTCTCAAATGTACGGATCCCGCGCTCACAGAGAACCACTTTGTAGTTGCCCCCGGACATAATGTATTCGGCGCTGAGCAACAGCTCTTCGAGGGTCGCCGACATACCCCGCTTGAGCAACACCGGCTTGTCGATTTCACCCAGCCCGCGAAGCAAGTGGTAATTTTGCATATTGCGCGCGCCTACCTGCAGCACATCCACATAGGGCAACAGGATTTCGATCTGCGAAGGGTCCATCACCTCGCTGACGACGAGCAGCCCATTTTGGTCCGCTGCATCTCTCATCATCTTCAGCCCTGCTTCGCCGAGACCCTGAAAGCTGTAGGGCGATGAGCGAGGTTTGAACGCCCCGCCGCGCAGCAGCTTGGCGCCGGCCTTGGCGACGCGTGCAGCGATCGAGTGAATTTGCTCGAACGATTCGACCGCACACGGCCCCGCGGCGACGATCACCTCAGAACCGCCGGCCACAACTCCTCGGCCCAGATCGATCACGCTGCCTTCGGGCCGCACGCTGCGAGCCGCCAGCTTGAATGGATGCGAAATGCGCACAATTTCTTCGACGCCCGGCGCGGAGCTGAGCGCCAGAAGCTCTTCGCGACGCTTGTCGCTGTTGCCCACGACTCCGATCACGGTCCGCTCTTTTCCGCGGATCAGATGTGCTTCGAAGCCGCATTCCTTGATGCGTTCCACGATGTGACTGATCTGTTCCTCCGTCGCTTCACCGAGCATGTTGAAGATCATCTTCGAGTCCTCGCAGAGTCCTAGGATTTCTGGCTGTCCAGTGGCGGCGCGGAAACATATGATCCAAGGATCCGCAGATCCACGACCCGTTTCTCCAGCTCGCCGAGCGCCGCGGCCACTTCCGGGTCGCGCCGGGACGCCTGCAAATCCAGATAAAATCGGTATTGCCACGGGCTGCCGTGCACCGGGCGGCTTTCGATCTTCATCAGATTGACGTGGCGTCGTGCGAACGGCTCCAACGAGTGATACAGCGCGCCCGGTTGGTGGTGGAGCTGGAAGACGAGCGAAAGTTTATCTGCTTCGTCGGAAAGGGCGCCGGACCGAGAGAGCAGCAGGAAGCGTGTGTAGTTCTCGCGGTTGTCTTCCAAATGCTCGCGCAGGACTCGACCTCCGTAGAGTTCCGCGGCGCGCCGGCTGGCGATGGCCGCTCGCGTACGATCCCCGGACTTGACCACGTTGCACACACTGCCAGCAGTGTCCTCGGTGGCGATTCGCTTCAGGTGGGGATGGGCAGCGAAGAATTGTTCGCATTGGGCCAGCGCGACGGGGTGCGATTCAACCACGGCGATTTGGTCGAACCGCGCACCCGGGAGAGCGATCAGGTTATGCACGATCGGGATGATGACCTCCGCCAGAATATGGAGCGGACTATCCACGAGAAGATCGAACGAGCGGTGGACCGAGCCCGCCAGGCTGTTCTCAATCGGCGCGAGAATGTAATCGGCCGCGCCTTCGGTGATGGCGCTGAAGGCGGCTTCGAACGTGGGGCGCGGAACGAGCAAAATTTCCTCGCCCAGCAACTTCACAGCGGCCTCCTCGCTAAAGGCGCCCCGCTCACCTTGGAAGGCCACCCGCGCATTTTTCTCCAGCTTCATCGCCCCGCCGATCTCGCGCTTTTGCTCCGATGCCTACTCCCTCGAGTTTTCTGGAGAGTCGGAAGGCTGAAACCGAAGCGCGTTTGCGTGCGAATGGATTCATCGAGAATCACCTGATAGATCTTCCCGATCGTTTTGCCATCGAGCGGGCCGGGGTTGGCCTGCTTCATGCGTGTCAGAATTTCCTGCTCGCGTTCGGGCGCCCGCAACGGAACGCCTGCCGCACACTTCATGCGCCCGACTTCCAGCGACAGCTCGGCGCGAAGGTTCAGCAGATGCAGCAGGGCCGTATCGATTGCATCGATTTTGCGCCGCCAATCGTCGATTTTCATAAGCCCCCTTGCACCGGTCCCTCGTCGGATCGGGTCGCGGACAACAAAAAAGCCGCGCCCTCCTTCTGAGGATCGCGGCCTTGGTCGAAACTTGGTGCGGCTTTTAGCTGCCGATCGGATCCGCGCGCGTTTCGCCAGCCCGCTCCCCCGTAAAGGAGAAGCGGTAGGTAAAGGCGAAGTAGCGAGAGGACAATTCCATCTCTTGGCTATCCTTCCGTTCCCAATCGTGCTCGGAACCCAGCCCCGAATATACAAAACGCTCGGGACAGCGTCAAGGGGTTCGGGGGCGCCGCGCTCATAAACTCAACTTATGCAGTCGGCAAGAATTACAAATTGGACTCATGTCTCGCCATGAGGCGAAATAGAGCTGGGCGTCGCCAGGGAGACTCCTAGCGGCCGAGGCCGCGGAAAGCGATTGTCGATTTGGACATGAGACGTTACTCTATGACGCGCTCGACTCCTGTAGCGGTATGCGCAACGATCGGGTGGGGGCCGCCCTCCTAGGCCAAGCGAAGCGGTACGCGCCCCGCGCCTCGACAGGTAGCGGGGCTTTTTGTTTTTCAGGCAGAGAGGGAAATGCATAGCGACGTCATCAAGAAAGGAGTCTCGCGAGCGCCGGCGCGCGCGATGCTAAAGGCCACCGGACTGACCGATGCCGATCTGGCGAAACCGCTGGTCGCCATCGCGAACAGCTGGTCCGATGTAACACCCTGCAATGTGCACCTCCGCGGCCTCGCGGAAAAAGTGAAACAGGGCGTACGCGCCGCCGGCGGCACCCCGATCGAGTGCAACACGATCGTGATTTCCGACGGCATCACCATGGGTACAGAAGGAATGAAAGGCTCGCTCGTTTCGCGGGAGGTGATCGCGGACTCGATCGAGCTGTTCGTTCGCTCGCACGCCTTCGATGCCGTCGTGGCGATCTGCGGATGCGACAAGACGATTCCAGCCACGGTGATGGCACTGGCGCGGCTAAATCTTCCTGGACTCTCGCTGTACGGCGGCTCGATCCTGCCCGGCCATTATCGTGGGCATGACGTGACCATTCAGGACGTATTCGAGGCACCCGGCGCGTATGCCACGGGAAAAATGAGCGAGCAGGAGGTCTCCGAGCTCGAGAACGTGGCCTGCCCGGGTGCGGGTGCTTGTGGCGGTCAATTCACCGCCAACACCATGGCTACGGCGATCACTTTTCTGGGCCTGTCGCCCATGGGCGCAAACGAGATTCCCGCCGTGCATCCGGCCAAGACAGAGGCAGCCATCAACTGCGGCAAGACGGTGATGCAGCTGCTCGCGAAAGATATTCGCCCGAACCAGATTATTACTCTGGCGTCGCTTCGAAACGCCATCGCCTCGATCGCTTCGACTGGGGGCTCGACGAACGCCGTCCTTCATCTGCTGGCCATCGCACGCGACGCCGGCGTCACGCTCACCATCGATGAGTTCGACAGGATCTCCGTGAAGGCGCCGATCCTCGCCGATCTGAAGCCGGGAGGCCGCTTTGCCGCACCGGATATGTTTTTGGCGGGAGGGATGCGCCTACTGGGAAAGCGGCTTGCGGAAGCCGGCCTGCTGGAGGACGGCATCACGTCGTCGGGGCGGAACCTCTTCGAGGAAATTCGCGACGCACACGAGACACTGAATCAGGAAGTGATCCGCCCCCTATCGAACCCGATCAAGAAAGACGGCGGCCTGGCCATTTTGCGCGGCTCGCTCGCCCCCGAGGGTTGCGTCGTGAAGCTTTCCGGTCATGAGCGCGTCTTCCACAGCGGACCCGCACGTGCCTTCGACTCGGAGGAGTCCTGCTTTGAAGCCGTGCAGCGGCGCGAGATCAAGCCGGGCGACGTAGTGGTCATCCGTTACGAAGGCCCGAAGGGCGGGCCGGGAATGCGCGAGATGCTTCAGGTGACAGGCGCGCTGGTCGGACAGGGACTGGGTGAATCGATTGCGCTCATCACCGACGGCCGCTTCAGTGGCGCCACGCATGGCCTGATGGTTGGCCACGTAGCACCGGAAGCGGCCGTGGGTGGCCCGATTGCCTTCCTTCGCGACGGCGACAAAATTACGCTCGACGTCCACGCCAGGCGGCTCGATGTCGAAGCGAATCTTGAGGAACGGCGCGCCGAGTGGAGGCCACCGGTCCCGCACTACCAGAGCGGCGTGATGGCGAAGTACGCACGGCTGGTTTCGTCGGCGTCGGAAGGAGCCGTCACCAGCGCCACCTAGAGATTCGGTCGGTTCGATGCAAGCTTAGGAGAAACATATGGCGAAGATGTTTTGGGAAAAGGATGCAAATCCGCGCGCGCTCGAAGGCAAGCGCATTGCCGTGATTGGTTACGGCAGCCAGGGACGCGCGCATGCGTTGAATCTGCGCGACAGCGGCCTCGACGTTGTGGTGGGGCTGCGCCGGGGCGGTGCATCGTGGACCCAAGCCGAACAGGACGGCTGGAAGCTCGCGAGCCCGTCGGAGGCATCCGAAGGCGCAGACGTCATCGTCATGCTCGCGCCCGATATGGCTCAGCCCGCGATTTATCGAAATGAGGTCAGGCCCCACCTCCGCGGTGGCGCGATGCTGCTGTTCTCTCACGGATTCAACATCCATTACGGCCAGATCACGCCGCCTCAGGAAGTCGACGTGACCATGGTTGCGCCGAAAGGGCCGGGAAATCTCGTCCGTCGCCAATATGAGGCAGCCCGCGGCGTACCCTGCCTGCTCGCTGTCCATCAGGATGCTTCCGGCCACGCCTTTGATCGTACGCTGGCATACGCTCACGCCCTTGGTGGCACGCGGCCGGGCGTGATTCAGACCACCTTCGCGGAGGAGACCGAGACCGATCTGTTCGGTGAGCAGGCCGTCCTCTGTGGCGGGGCACGCGCTCTAATACAGGCGGGCTGGGAGACTCTTGTCGCCGCCGGCTATCAGCCCGAGTCGGCCTATTTCGAGTGCTTGCACGAATTGAAGCTGATCGTCGATCTCATCTATGAAGGCGGTATCGCCGAAATGCACAAGTTCGTAAGCGAGACGGCCAAGTATGGCGACCTGACCCGCGGAAATCGGGTCATTGATGATCATGTGCGGCAAACGATGAAAAACATTCTCGAAGAGATTCAGAGCGGCGCGTTTGCGAAGGAATGGGTGTTGGAGAATCAGGCGGGCCGCCCCCAGTACGCCAAGCTGCTGGAACGCGATAAGAACCACCCGATTGAAAGCGTAGGCAGGCAACTGCGCGCGCAAATGTCGTGGATCAAGCCGGAGTCAACCGCTGCGGGACGAGGCCGGAAGTGACGGCCCCGGGCTCGGCGTGGCCCAAACGATCTTGACTGCGATGACGGTCCTCAGCTGAAAGATGGCAAGCCCAATCCCCTTTCGCCGCGTCGCTGTCATCGGGACGGGTCTGATCGGCGGGTCGTTCGCACTGGCTCTCCGGCAGCGATTTCCAGAAGTCTCCCTGGTAGGTTTCAGCCGGTCTGGCTCGGCGGCACGCGCCGTGGCTCGTGGAGCCATCCACGAAGTGGCGGCCGATCTCGCATCCGCCGTTCGCGGCGCTGATCTGATCTACATCGCCTTGCCGATTGGCGCGACGATCGAAGCGCTCGGTACAATCGCAAAAGGCGCCGGCCCTCAAGCCCTCGTCACCGACGCAGGCAGCACCAAGTCTGTCATTTGCCAGGCGGCCCAGGCACACTTCCGCGGGGGCGCGCTGTTCCTGGGGGGTCACCCCATGGCGGGGAAGGAACAGTCCGGCATCGAGCAGGCAGATCCGGAACTTTTTGGCGGCGCTCCCTACGTCCTGATGGGAATCGAAGCGACCGCGGATCGGCGTGCCAGGCAATTCCAAGAAGTCATCCGCGCGCTCGGCGCGCGGCCCGTGTGGTGCGATCCGGATACACACGACTGGGCTGTGGGCGTCGTCTCGCATCTGCCACAGCTTGTCGCCGTAGCGCTGGCTCGCGTCGTCGAGGATGAAACGGACGAGACCGGGTTGCCGCTTTCGCTAGCAGGCCCGGGGTTACAGGACACGTTGCGCTTGGCCGGAAGCCCGTACAGCGTGTGGCGAGACATCTTGCTGACGAACACGGATAACCTATCCCGCGCTCTGGACCGGCTCGAGCAGGCCATTGAATATCTTCGTATGAACCTGACTGGCAAAGATCTCGAGCAGGAGTTCGCCGGCGCGAACCAACTGTACAGGCAGCTGCGCCGACCCTCATAGTTCTAGTACCACAACGAACCTTCGGCGCGCGCACGGCAGCCGGCTGGCGTACTACGCTCTGGAAATTCGGTTCGCAGGTTTGCTAGCCTTGTTCGGCCGAGGCTTTCGAAGCAAGCCCGGCAGCTTGTTCGCCATTCAAATGCGGAGGCTCCATGTCACAGAGTCCACAGGTTCCCCAGCAAAATCTCCCGACCGTTCCCGTTCAGCCGTTCCGCGTCGATGTACCGCTCCATCAGCTTTTGCAAAAGTCGCCGGAACAACCCGTGCATCTTCGCCCCGCCAAGCCTTCCGCCGAGGAGCTTTCGCTGCCAACGCCGATTTTTCCGGAGCACCCTGAGTTGCTGCACGAGCTGGATGCGGCGGACATTGAGGCCCACGAAACGGTACTTCGCACGGGCACGCGGAAGTGGCCGCCGTCGCGCATATGGGACAACATGACGGGCTGGATGTTCCCGTACTTCAAGTCACGTCTCTTGCCGGGTGATTTTCAGCCGATCATCGCTTACCTGTTTACGGACTGGAAGTGCAACCTGGATTGTCATTACTGCTGGTCGTATGACAACCGCGTCAAGGGCATGAGCGAGGACATCGCCCGCCGCGCCATCGACTGGCTGCACGACACACCCTGCCGCGTGCTGGCGCCGACAGGGGGCGAACCACTGCTGAGACCCGATCTCGTGCACAAGGTGGTCTCCTACGCGGCGAAGAAAGGATTTTGGGTGTATTTGGCGACGAATGGTCGCCTTCTGCGGCCCGAAGTGACGGATCGGCTGGCCGACGCAGGCATCGCGACGATCAATTTCGCCGTGGACTGCATCAATGAAAAGCCCGGGCTGCCGAAAGCTTTCGAACACGTGAAGTCCTACTTCGACTATCTCGTGAGGCGGCAGTATCGCTACGGATACACCATGTTCTTCAACACGAACATCTGCCGGAACAATATCGAAGATGTCAAGCAACTCGCCGAAATCGCGCACGACAACGGCATCGCCATCACTTTCCATATCAACGAAGCACCCATGATGGAGCAGAAGGACTTCAAGCACTTCCAGAGGAACGCTACTTACATCTACCCCGAGAACTTTCCGGAGGTGGATGATTTGCTTGACTGGCTGATCGAAAAGCAGCACCGCGGCTACAAAATGGTCGATTCCGTCGCGCGTTTGGAGAACATGAAGGGCTTCATGCGCGGTGTGGGCGAGCATTGGGGATGCCGCGCAGGACAGAACTGGCTGATCATCCGCACCAATGGAACTCTGGCGCCATGCTTCCCCATGTACAACGCAAAATACGACTGGGGCACGGTCGCCAACCACAAGTTCGATACCAAGCAACTCAACGAAATGAAGCAGGGGTGCGAACCGCACTGTTTCTCAACGCTTGGATACAACATCGCCTACTGCTACAGCACAACGCGCGTCATGAAGTGGTTGTTCAAACAGGCGGCGCGTGGATTCCAAGGTGTCACCGGGAGTTTCGAGGACTAGGTTCATCCAAACTGAATCGGCGGTTTCACAGGCCTTCGAGTTGGACAGGAGATGGATCCGATGAGGGGACGGACACTGCGATCGGCGATGGTCCTCGGCGTGGTGTTTTGCTGCTTTGCGATCTCCGCGGTGGCTGCGGACATCAGCGGGCAGTGGACGGCGACATTTAACACCCAGGTGGGGGAGCAACACTACGTCTACACGTTTAAGGTGGATGGTGAAAAGCTCACCGGGACCGCGAAATCCGACAATGGAACTTCTGAAATTCAAAACGGCACGGTGAAAGGCGACGACGTCTCCTTCGTCGAAAACCTGGACTACCAAGGCCAGAAGCTCACGATCACCTACAAGGGCAAGGTCCAAGGAGACGAGATCCACTTCACCCGAGATGTCGCCGGTGTTGCCACCGAAGAACTGGTTGCCAAGCGGGTGAAGTAGCCAGTCGTGCTAGGACGGAAAGCCGCAGGTTCCCTCGCCGCACGCGGCGGCGACGGGCATTCTCAGCGAACGCGAGTCCCGCCGAATGCTTCCCTGGGGCCGCCAGGTATCCACCAAGCCGCTCTGCATATAAAGGAAGTCCGTCGTCTGCCATAGCGGGTTTGTCTCGCCGCCCACGATCACGACGTTGATCTGGCTGGGATCGTGATACGGTTTGATCAACGCGTCGTTCGGCAGCCGGGCCCACGAGGCATACGGTTCGGCGCCCTGCCGTGCCAGCGGCGCTACGAGCGCGTAAATGACGTCGGCACCCCAGTACTGGCCCGCGGGAACCTCGACGTGCTCTGACAGCCACTGGCTGAGCTCCCGCTTGCTGTGAAAGCCCTGCTGCTTCAAACCCTTGGCGACCAGCGGATCCATAACCAAGGTCGCGGCCGAACGCAGCGCTGAAAACGCCTTCAGCAGGATGACCGTCTCTTCGCTCGCGGGCCGAATCGAGTTTGCCGCTCCCATGCTGTTGATCACGCTCCAGCCGCGAAACAAGCTCACGACGCTCTGGTCGGATCGAAAGCCCTTCTCGACGTGGAAGGGCTCCCAGACGCAGGCCTCCTCGTTCTCCGCGCAGCACATGTTGTTGTAGTTCAGGTTGTGGCCTTGCGATGGCATAAACGTCTCACCGAGGCGCGCATCGGCGAGGTTGATGGTCATCAAGGTCCAAGCGCGCCCGATGACGGAATTGGCGTAGTTAAATGGGCCGAGAGCGCCGACTCCCGCATTCATGCCGATTTCCTTCCGGATGGGTCCATTCACGACGGCCATGCGCGCAAACGAGGTGGTCGAACTTGGGAATGCGGGCTCCTGCATCGCAGCGATCGTCAGAATCACCGGGAAGTGTTCGGGGCGGGCTCCCGCCATGACCGCATTTACCGCGACTTTTTCGACCGTGTACTCCAGTCGTTCCTGCGTCGTGGTCACGGACATCCGTCCGACCACTTCATCAGGCGGGTGAGCAGTGCCGGTGAGCATCTCCGCCACCCTCTCTTCGGTGGGGAGCACAATCGGCAGGCCATCGGTCCAGCCGTTTTCGAGAAACAGGCGCTCGAGAGCCTCTTCGGCGCCCGCTTCGACCAGCCTCGGTCGAGGGGTCCGCATCGGTCTTACCGGATCGGTCTCGCGGCTTGTCAGTGGCTCGGTCAAGCCATCGATGAGTTCTCTCGCAAATGGCTTCCCGGACACGGGATCATGGCCCTCGATGTAGCGGCGCAGCGTTGCACGCGGCATCCCCACCACGGGAAAGGGCGTAAAGCTGAAGCGCAGCTTCATTCCGTGATTGACTGAATCGCGCTTGATGAAGTCAGAGAACCGCGCGGTGGTGATTGGCGCGGTGGGAATTCCGAAGGAATGTTCGAGCTTCCTTGAGTGCTCGGCGACACTCGCCGAACATCCGTCTCAACCGCCGACACCGAAAATTACCGCGTGGCCCTGCTCCTTTACTTCAGCCCATAGGTCCGGATCGTCCAGGAACATATTGCCGCGCTTGCGGCGCAGCACGACTTTTGTATCAGGCATGTTGCGCGAAAACCAGGCGGTCAGTTCCTCCAGAAACTCGTAGCCGCCCGCGAACCCTACGTCAACGCAATAGACAGTCTTGCCGCGCAAAGTGTCCAGGCGCGGCGCCATGGACAACTGCTCAAACACGCCGGTGGGCTGTCCTTGGGGATTTAGAACAGAACGCAGCGGAATCCGTGAGGCACTCTCGAACGAGGTTGATACCATGTCAGCCCTCCTACCAGGACGTAGCACCCGCGCGGCGCCATTCCCCCGAGCCCGTAAGCGGATCATAGCTCCAAATGGCTAGCGGTGATGAACGGTGGCGCGGGTGCCATCGGGATTCTCACTGGTGGCTGCGCCGACGCCATTGCGAACGAGCGCGACAAATGCGGAAGCCGAGCGCGGAAGGGTGCGGTCACGCCGATAGACAATACCCAGCTCCCGCCAGACCTCCATGTCGGAGATGGGTATCAGTTTGGCCTGACCGGCGCGCACCTCATCTTGCGCGAAGCTCTCGCTGATTACGGAAACGCCGAGACCCGCCGCGACAAAGCGTTTGATCATGCCGACGCTCGCCAATTCCATGGTGACCCGCAGGCGCGAGCGAAACGGACGAAACTGTTTATCGAGCACCTGACGCGTAAATCCCATCTTGGGAAAGAGCAAAGGCTGCTCCGCCACATCGCTCGTGCGCACGGTCTTATAGGACGCCAGCGGGTTCGAGGGGCTGACCATCAGCACCAGGCGGTCACGGAAGATCGAATGAACTTTCAGGCTCGGAGACTTGACCGGCAGCGTGACGATCCCCACGTCCACGGTGCCGTCCTCGACCTTCTCAAGAACCTTGTGGCTGAAGTTCCGATAGATGCTGATCTGTACCCCGGGAAAACACCGGCTGTATTCGGCGAAGATGTCGGGCAGAACATAGAGGCAGGTGGCCTCGTTCGCACCGATGGCCAGCGTTCCGTGTGGGGTGCTGGATTGATCTGCCACCGCCCGCAAGGATTCGTTGCGAAGCGTCAAGAGCTTGCCGGCGTATTCCAGCAGCGTCTCACCTGCAACCGTGAGCCGCACGGATTTCCCCACGCGGTCGAAAAGCTTCTGGCCGTACTCTTGCTCAAGCTGCCGAATCTGCGCGCTCACCGCGGGCTGAGAGCGGTACAGCTTCTGGCCCGCGCGCGAAAAACTACCCTGTTTGGCAATCTCGACAAAAGTGACCAGGTGATCGAAGTCCATACGTTGTTTTACTGAGTCACAGTCCCGATAAAGATGTGGCGAATTATAGCAAAAAGGTGGGTCCCGACAGGGCCAAAACCCGGATCGAGCGAGAGGCCGTTCTCAATCCCGCGCTTCCGAGGACGGGCCACGAGCCGAAGGCCTGGGGATGTCAGATTAGTGCGTGCTCGTTGGGGCGGCAGAAGAAGCGCCGGGGACGTGGTGGGGCGCGCCGCGGGTTGGGTCGCGCCACTCGCGGCCATCGCGGCGGAGGAGCTCATCGGCTTGCAGCGGGCCCCAGCTGCCCGCCGTGTAGTTGGGAAAATCGCGCGGCGGAAGCGCCTTCCAGACGTCGAGAACTGGCTGAACCACCGACCAACCCGCTTCGACCATGTCGGCACGCTGAAACAGAGTCGGATCCCCCATCATGCAGTCGTAGATCAAGGTCTCGTAACCGGTCGAAGGGGTGGTGCCAAAGTAATCGGAGTACTGAAAATCCATGTTCACGGCGCCGAGGCGCACGACAGGCCCGGGTACCTTGGCCTCAAAGTTCAGCGAGATCCCTTCGTCGGGCTGGATATTGATGACGAGCTCATTCGGCGTCACTGTGTCGACCGATGTCTTGCGGAACAGAACCAGTGGCGGACGGCGGAAACGGATCACAACCTGCGTCACGCGCCGCGCCATGCGCTTACCCGTGCGGAGATAAAACGGCACGCCGGCCCAGCGCCAGCTATCGATCTGCAGAGCCATGGCCACGTACGTCGGAGTTTGCGAATCGGGTGCCACGTGCGGCTCCGCGCGATAAGCGGCTACGTGCTTGTTCCCAATGAGCCCCTCGCCATATTGTCCGCGAACGGCGTGGTCTAACACCCGCTCCGGGCTAAACGCCTGAATCGCGCGAAGGACTTTGATCTGCTCGTCATGTACGGCCTGGGCCTCGAATGAAATCGGCGGCTCCATCGCGGTGAGCGTAATCAGCTGAAAAATGTGGTTCGGGACCATGTCGCGCAGCGCACCGGCGGTCTCATAGTAGCCGCCCCGCAATTCGACGCCGAGTTCCTCGGCGACGGTGACCTGCACGTGATCGACGTAGCGACGGTTCCACACCGGCTCGAAGATGCCATTGGCGAAGCGGAAGGCCAGAAGGTTCTGCACCGTTTCCTTGCCGAGATAGTGGTCCATGCGGTAGGTTTGCGTTTCTTTCAGTACCTCCCCCACGGAGTGGTTGAGCGCGATGGCGGAAGCAAGATCGTGTCCGAAGGGCTTTTCAATGACCACGCGCTTCCACGTGTGGGCATCCTCCCGAGCCAGACCCACCGCACCCAGATGCTGGATGACAAGCGGAAAAAACTCCGGGCTGACAGCGAGGTAGAAAAGGCAATTCCCCTCGGTACCCGCATCCTTCTGCACCTGCTCGAGGGCTGCTTCTAGCTTGGCGTAGAGGCCGGCATCGCGAAAATCACCGGAGACGTAATACATGCGGTTGACAAGCCATGCCCAGGAGTCTTGGTTAACGGAACCCGCGGAAAACTGGTGCATATTTTCAGTTGCGCGCTGCCGGAATTCCTCCGACGAATAGGGCTCGAAGGAGACCCCGACGACGGCGAACTGATCGGGCAGGAGTTTGCTTCGCGCAAGGTTATAGATCGCGGGGATAAGCATCCGTTTGGCTAGGTCGCCCGCCGCGCCGAAAATGACCATCGTACAGGGACCGGCCGGAATGCCCTGACCATCCTGCGCATATTGGGGAGCCGTGAACGAGTTCATGGGTAAGGTCTATCCCGGTGGCCACCCGTTGCGGGGAAGCCATCGCTTCTGTCCTGCAACTTCCCGCTCATCGCCATGCCGGCAGGGCGGCGACGCTCTTTTCTTAGCGCGCTGATCGACGGCGGCCAACCGAGAGTCGAACGCGACAGCGAACAACTCCCGTCTTCGGCGAGCCGGTCAGTGACGGCTTTCATCGAAATGCCGACGCGAGAAAGATCCTCCATCGTATCGCGGGCGTCGTCAGCGGCCTCTTCCAAACGGGCACGTGGTTGCCCACGATCCCGAAAGGGATCGAGTGCAGCAGGCGGCACGGTGTTGACGGTGTCCGAGCCGATCAGTTTCGGCCTTTAGGGGATTTCGGGTTGCGTGAGGGACGTTCTTTGGCTTGCCTACCAGGGTCATGGCTGTCTCCCACACCATCCCAGCGCAATTTTACTCCACGAAAGCCAGCGGAGCGAAACTTCCTGTGTTACAGCGCGATGAAAGGCTTCGGACCGGAGCCGCCGCTGACAGGATCGTTCGAGCCGGTGAGCAGGAAGGGCCGCCCGGATGCCAACAAGACATCGTCCGATCCGGATCGGTCACCGCGAGCCACGTGAACTGAGCTTCATTCGTTGCGTCTTCGTACCCGGCGATCCACGTGAGGAGGCCGCGCCGGCGACGCCATATTTGCGCAATAAGCGCAAGGGTCGGAGGGCGGCGTACAGCGGCGCGAGAACCGGTGGCAAGGGGATGGCGGTCCAATCGTCATCAGAAGGCTGGGTCGCCAGGCGCAGCGAGTACCGCCAACCTTCGACAGAGCCTTCTAACATGTGCCGGCGGAGATGAAAGCGGGCAACGGCCCCTAGCTCCCGAGGCGAGCGCGCCAGAAGGCGACGCTCGATCTTCCGAGCGATGGAGTTCGCCGCGGCGTCGGACCGCACGCGAGCCGTGACCTCTTCCGAGGGCGGGTGGAAAAGCCGCAGTGCCAGCGCCAAGCTGACGGCGACCATGCGATGGGCGCGCATCGACTGGGCGCGGCGGAAGACCTGATCCCAATCGAGATGGGCATACGCTTGAACAAACGCGGCCAAATCCGCAATCCAGGACAACTGCTCCCAGAAGTGCTTCGAACCGTGGATCGAAAGGAGCAGAAAAGTATCCTCGGGTGAAAACGTTTTCAGCTCAGGCCCCCCGACGGGAACTGCCACAAGGCGGGTCGCGAGGTCATCAATGTCCGCAGTCACGGGAAAGTGGCGAAGCGTTCGTTCGGTGTGGAGCTCGACCATCATCTGCCGTAACTCGTCGCGATAGCCGTATTCACCGGGGGCCAGCAGGGCGGTAGCGCCCGCCGAAACAATCCCTGGAAACTTGGGACGGAAGCCGAGACCCATCATGATTTCGTTTGCTTTGCTCATGTCGCGCTGGCGCACGATGATATCGAGATCCTCAAACTGGCGCAGTGCCACGTCGCCGTACACTTCGACCGCCAGTACGGGCCCCTTGTAAGGAATCGCCTGCAGGCTCTCTCGCTGAAACTGACTCAGGATGGCGACCAACTCGGCGCTGAGGACCAGATTGCGCAGCGCGAAGCCACGGCTGGTTTCCTTCAGCTGCATCAGCTGCTGGGGATCCAGAAGATCGGAAGCAACCACGGAAAGCTGATGGCATAGCAACGGTGTCACGGCCTGATTCGCGGCCTCGAGCAGCAGGAAATCCCAGTCGATCGGTAAGCTGAGAAGTCGCCGAATCTCTTCGGCAACGGGAGGGTCAATGGTTGGGCGCGCGCAACAAACAAGCAGCTGCTTTTCCAGCGAGGGGAGTTCGTCCGATACAGGAGCCATCACGCTTGCGCGACGAGCGCGGCAACGCGATTTTACGACATCCGGGGCAAGATGACCGGGGATTCTTCAGCGAAGCTACGTTTCCGCCAAAGGCGACAGAAATGTGCTGAGTCGATTCGCACGGCGGGATGTCCCGTTGCAGGTTGCTGCCGAAGGAAGAGATTCAGCGAACCAGCTGGGCGGCAAAGATTTCGCTCAATTTGGATGCCAGGGTTGCCAAGGTGAAAGGCTTCTGCAGGAGCACCGCGTCGTCTCCCAAAATGCCCTGCTGGCTAACAGCCTGTTCGGTGTAGCCGGACATGTACAGGACCTTGATTTCGGGACGCAGTCGAGTCATGCGATCGGCCAGCTCGCGACCGCCGATTCCCGGCATCACCACATCGGTCATGAGCAGGTGAATCGGCCCCGCGTGCATGGCAGCCAATTCGAGCGCCGTGTGGCCGTCTGCGGCGACGAGGACCGTGTAGTTGCTCATTTCCAGGTATTCACGCGCGAGTTCCCGCACGCCTGCCTCGTCCTCCACGAGCAAGATCACCTCGGAGCCCTTGGGCATCGGCCGGACGTCCGGGACCGCATCCTGCCCGCCGATCGGGACCTCCTCTGCGATTCGTGGCAGATAAATCTTGAAGGTTGTTCCCTGGCCGGGCTCGCTGTACACCCAAACGTAACCGCCGCTCTGCTTGACGACGCCGTAGACGGTGGCCAGGCCGAGGCCCGTACCCTTCCCTTTTTCTTTGGTCGTGAAGAAGGGCTCGAAAATGTGCGCCTTCGTCTTCTCATCCATGCCAACGCCGTTGTCGGTAACAGCGAGCATGACGTATTTGCCCGGAGCAATGGCCGCTGCCGCCTTCGACACAGCGGAATCAAATTCGACGTTGGCGGTTTCAATCGTAAGGCGGCCGCCGTGCGGCATCGCATCGCGCGCGTTCACGGCGAGGTTCATGACCACTTGTTCGATCTGGCTTCGGTCCGCTTTGACGAGCCAAAGATCGTCGGTCGAGACCGTTTGCAACTCGATGTCTTCGCCAATGACGCGGCGAAGCATTTTCTCCATCTCGGCAACGACCGAATTCACGTTCAGCACCTTCGGAGCCAAAATCTGCTTGCGACTGAAGGCCAGGAGTTGGCGGGTCAGCGCCGCCGCACGCTGGGCCGCGGCCTGGATCTGCTCGGCATTGCGGCGCAAGGACTCGCCCGCAGGCAGCCGTTCGGAGAGCAGGTCGGCATAGCCCTGAATCACCATGAGTAGGTTGTTGAAATCGTGGGCGATGCCGCCAGCCAGACGCCCCACCGCCTCCATCTTCTGCGCTTGGCGGAACTGCTCTTCCAATTTCCTGCGGTCGGTCACGTCCAGGGACATGCAAATGGCGCCGTGCACGTGGCCCGTGGAATCTCGCAGGGGCTCGACATGGCAGGCGTAGGAGTTGTCCTTCCACTCAAGGGAAAAAGCGACGCGCTCGCCAGCGATGGCGCGGCGATGGGCTGAGATCGGGGCAAAGGATGGATCGGCGGTGCCGAAATAGTCCTTCAGGGACAGGCCCACAATTTCGTTTGGCTTCAGTCCTAACTGAGCGAGTCCTAGGCCCAGGGCAGAAGTGAAGCGGAAGTTTCTGTCGACAGTCCACAAGACGGCGGGGAGCTGTTCAACGAGGACCCGCAGGCGAGCCTCGCTCTCGCGGACTCTCTCTTCGGAGCGCTTGCGCTCGATGGCCAGGGCGATCTGTCCGCCCACGGAGGAAAGAAACTGAAGGTCGCGTTCATCGTAGGCGTTTTCACGATGATAGTTCTGAACGACCAAAACACCGATCGTGCTGGAGGGAGTTTGCAAAGGGACGCCGAGCCACGAAGCAGACGGCGTGCCGACCAGCTCGACCTCGCCACTTTCGGCGAGACGAGCGAACTCCTGTTGCGGGATGCTCGCGGCACGACCGTTGCGAAAAACGTAGGCGGTGCAGCTGCGGTCCATCCGCTGCGCAGGAGGAGGCGGATCGAATTTGTCCATAAAGAAAGGGAAATGAAACATGCCGGTGGCTGGATCGTGAAGAGCCACGAAACAGTTGTCTGCGTCTAGGACCTCGGTCAGCGCCGAGTGGATGCGGCGCAGCAGGTCGTCCAGGTTGTCGGTGAGATTCACGGCGCGTACGATATCGGTCGTGACTTGCCGCTCGAGCTCAGCGCGTTTGCGGCTGGTGATGTCTTCCGCGGTCCCGTCATGGCCGACGATGCCGCCGGTGCCATCCCGCAAGGCGCGCGCATTCAGCGAAACCCAAATCGTGCTGCCGTCCTTTCGCACGATCCGGCATTCGTAGCCTTCCAGAACGCCGTCCTGCTCAAGCCGTCGCAGAATCTCTTTGCGCTCGTCTTCGTCCGCGTACAGTTGCTTACCGAGGTCGTGGAAGGCGCGAATCATGTCGGCGGATGATCGATAGCCGGCAATGCGAGCCATCGCTGGATTCACCGCCAGGAATCGCCCTTCCGGGGTGGCTTCGAAGAATCCTTCGATGGCACTGTCGAACATCCGTTCGTACTTTCTCTCGGCGCGCCGCTGAGCTTCCTCGGCCCGGCATTGCTCGGTTATATCTTCGTACATCCCGAAAGCTCCGGCCGGCTTGCCACTGACAACCAGCGGCACCGCGATGATTCGGACATCGACCAGAGAGCCATCGCGACGACGACGTTTGCTGCAAGCACGGACGACCTCACCGTGAAAGACGCGCTCCACCAGGCCGAGCATCTCGGCCTGGCGATCGGGGGGTGCTATGAACGAATCCAATACTTTTCCGCGCAACTCTTCGGAGCAATAACCAAACAGACGCTCGAAAGCCGGATTGCACATCTGCACCCGGCGCTCCAAGTCGAGGGCCACGACGGCAAGCGGATTGTTTTCACTCAAGCCCTGGATATAGGCGGTGTGCTTTGCGACTTTCTCCTCTGCTGCCCGGCGTTCGCTAATGTCCAGCGCCGCGCACAGCACGGCATCGTGCCCGCCGAATCGGATTCGCTGCGAGGTAACTTCCACGGGGAAGGCTTCCCCATTCTTTCGCCGGTGCCTCCAGCATCCTCGATTGGCGATGGACACGCCTGGCGAATCAATGAATTTCAAAAGGCGGGGGATGTCTTCGGCCGGGCGAATGTCGGTGATTCGCATATGAAGGAATTCATCACGGGAGTAGCCGTAGGAGCGGACGGCTGCGGCGTTAACCTCAAGAATCTCGAGCGAGTGGACGTCACAAACATACATAGGGAGGGGATTGGCGGAAAATAACAGCTCAAAACCAGCGTCCACCGGGGGGAGGCCCTGATCGGAAGCGGCCGCTCGCCTCTTCGGCCCCGGCTTGTTCGGCGCCGGAGCGGTGCGCGAGGCAGTGTTTGACTTGGCACCCAGCGTGCCTGTTCGGCTCGGCATGACGTTAGACGCAGCTATTTTCGGAGCGGGAACCCGCTCCTAAGACGACCCCGTAGGTAGATATAGGTGGCGGCACCTCACCTCACAATGGTACCTTCGTACCAAGTTGAACTTGCTGATTCCAGAATAGTTGCGCGATTCACGGCCTCGAACAGGACGGAGGAAAAACGAACGAAGTGCGAAGCTTCTCGGTCCTTGCTCCGTTCCGGGGGCGCTGCCACTCCATTGCCAATCTTCCCGTTTAATGGCGGTTTAAAGCCTTTCCGTGCAGACGATTGACCTCGCAAGCGAGCCTATGCTAGCTTTTGAAATTTCCGTTCTATCAAAAGACAGGGCGCGACAGTTCACGCCTGCGGAGGACATGGGTTTGGCACACGCGCATGAGAAGTTCCTATTTACCTCGGAGTCGGTGACCGAGGGCCACCCCGACAAAATTGCGGACCAGATTTCCGACGCGGTGCTCGACACCGTCATGCAGTACGACCCCATGGGGCGGGTCGCTTGCGAGACTCTGATCACGACAGGGCTTGTCGTGGTTGCCGGCGAGATCACCATCAAGAAGGAAGCCCGCGGCGTGCTCGAATATGAGCGCATCGCACGCAACGTGATCGCCGACATTGGCTATAACCGCGCCAAGTATGGCTTTGACGCCGAAACCTGCGGCATTCTATCGGCGGTCAAGCCGCAGTCGCCCGACATTGCCCTGGGAGTCGACACCGGCGGAGCCGGCGACCAGGGTTTGATGTTCGGCTACGCCTGCGACGAAACGCCGGAATTGATGCCGATGCCGATCCAGCTGGCACATCAACTGACCCTGAAGCTCTCCGAAGTCCGCAAGAACAATGTTCTTAGTTTTCTCCGGCCAGACGGAAAATCGCAGGTATCGGTCGAATACGCCAATGGACGCCCGATACGCGTCGACACGGTCGTCATCTCAACGCAGCACAGCGACGCTATTTCGCACGGCGAGCTGCGCGAGGCGATCATCGACAAAGTCATCAAGCCCGTGGTCCCCCAAGCGATGTTTGATAAGACCACCATCCACGTGAACCCAACCGGCCGCTTCGTCACCGGCGGTCCGATGGGAGATGCCGGCCTCACGGGCCGCAAGATTATCGTGGACACCTACGGCGGCTACGGCCGTCACGGCGGCGGCGCGTTCTCCGGCAAGGATCCCTCGAAGGTGGATCGCTCAGCCTGCTACATGGCCCGGTACATCGCGAAGAATGTGGTCGCCGCGGGTCTCGCGCGAAAAGTCGAAGTGCAGCTCGCCTACGCGATCGGTGTAGCGGAGCCGGTTTCGGTGATGGTGGATACGTTCGGCACCGGAACGATTGCAAACTCTCAGATCACGGAAATCGTGCGGGCGTTGTTTACGCTCACACCTCGGGGAATCATCGAAGCACTGGATTTACGCCGTCCGATCTATCGCGCGACAGCGGCCTACGGCCACTTTGGGCGCACCGGGCCTGGCTTTACCTGGGAGCGTACGGACAAGGCCGAGGCCATCAAGAACGAAGCGGCTTCCTCCGGTACGCCGGTAGCGACGCGCTAGCTTTCGTCCCGAATACTAATCGAAAGGGATACCCTCGTGGAAACAGCAACCAAGGTTAAGGGAGACGTGAAGAATCTCGACCTCGCCGATGCGGGCAAGCGCAGGATCGAATGGGCGAATCAGCACATGCCCGTGCTGCAATTGATACGCAAGCGCTTCATCAAGGAACAGCCGCTCAAGGGCATCCGCATGGCGGCCTGCCTGCACGTCACGACCGAGACGGCCAACCTCGCCGTCACCTTGCGTGACGGCGGCGCCGATCTGGTGGTCTGCGCTTCCAATCCGCTTTCGACCCAGGACGAAACCGCCGCATCTTTGATCAAGGACTACGGCATTCCGACCTATGCCATCAAAGGCGAAGACAACGCCACTTACTATGCCCACATCAACGCCGCCCTCGACCATAAGCCGCGGATCACGATGGACGACGGCGCCGACCTCGTTACCCAACTGCTCACCAAGCGCACGCACCAGATTTCGGACGTCATCGGGGGCACCGAAGAAACCACGACCGGCGTCATTCGCCTGCGCGCGATGGCCAAGGACGGCACGCTGAAGTTCCCGGTCATTGCCGTCAACGACGCCCTGACCAAGCACTTCTTCGACAACCGGTACGGCACGGGCCAGTCGACACTGGACGGCGTGATTCGCGCCACCAACCTGTTGGTGGCAGGACTTAAGGTCGTGGTCGCAGGATACGGATGGTGCGGACGTGGCGTGTCGATGCGCGCCAAAGGGCTGGGAGCGGATGTGATCGTCACCGAAATTAACCCGACGAAGGCCATCGAAGCAGTGATGGATGGCTTCCGCGTCATGCCGATGAATGAAGCGGCCAAGATCGGCGACGTCTTTATCACCGTCACGGGGAACAAGGCGGTGCTTACGCACGAGCACTTCGAACGAATGAAGGACGGTGCGGTGGTCAGCAACTCGGGCCACTTCAATGTCGAGATCGATATTCCGGCACTTGAAAAGCTCTCCAGCGGCCGGAGAGAAGCTCGGCCCTTCGTCGAAGAGTACGCCATGAAGGATGGCCGGCGCATCTACCTGCTCGGCGATGGCCGTCTGATCAACCTCGCCGCCGCTGAAGGGCACCCCGCCTCCGTGATGGACATGAGTTTTGCGAACCAGGCGCTTTCGGCCGAATACATGGTCAAGCACGCAAGCGAGCTCAAGCCCCGTGTCTATCCCGTTCCTGAGCACCTCGATCAGCAAATCGCCAAGCTCAAGCTCGAATCGCTTGGTGTCACGATCGACAAGCTCACGCCCGAGCAGGAACACTACCTGGCATCCTGGCAGGAGGGTACCTAAAGCATGCGGTCGCTGCGGGCCCGATTGCTTGGCCGAGACGCTTTTGCCGCCCCTGGGGACCTCTCCATGTTCTCGCGGGCGCCTGTGCTGGTAAAATCCCGCCGGCGATGGCTAATCGCTTCATGCCTGTCAGCTTGGCTTGGGGCCTCGCGCTCAGCACTGTACTGAGCGCTTCGGGTCGTGCCACCCCTCAGGGGAACACGCCTCGGACGGCTGCCACCGAGCAGGCGCCGTCTGATTCGGCCGAGGTTCACTTCACGGGCGAGGTCCTGCGCGGGCAAATCTACGAACATGACGTGGGGCATGATCTTGCGTTTCGATTGACCCCAACGACCACCGACGAGGGCGGTGGTTGGGTCATCGGCATGTGGCCTACCGCCGCGCCCGCCGATGATGTCACCGAATTCGTCGAAATCGCGACGCCGCCCTATCATGCCTATAATGAACGCTATCTGGCTGCCGCGGCCGGTTACTCGGCGCGCGAAGCCGTCGAGGTCACCAAACGGACATTCTACTTTGTCCAGTCGCTGGCCGACGAACACATCGCCAGCGAGGTGGTGAACGCCGCGCTTTATCCCAGCACCGTTTCCGAGGACGAGAAGACTCGGATCGATGCCGAATCGGGGGGAATCTACTTGGGCAGCGGCGAGCTTCACATCCTGCACTCGCGCATCACGCAGGGCAAAGGAGGCTCGCCGGACACGATCGCCTGGGTGCGATTCGAAGTCGTGCTGCACTTTGCTCCCGGCATCACCCTACAATCGGTCCTCGCGCCGAAACCGCCGTCCCATCGCTGACCTTTGCGACCATTCAAAATATGAATTGCTGGCCTAAGTATGTTGCATCGCGGGACTGTCGAGCCTGATCCTTTCTCGTGTTATCCTCGACCTCCGCGTGATACAAGCATTCCCATGATTGACGATCCGGTGCTACGGGACGATTGGCATGCGGTTGGTTGGGCTTCCGAGATCACCCGCAGCGCACCGGTCTCTGTGCGCCTGCTAGAGGAGAGCCTCGTTGTTTGGCGCAACCACGATGGCGTCCACGCCTGGAAGGACCTGTGCGTCCATCGGGGGTCGCGGCTGTCGGCGGGGCGGGTTCACAACAACTGTCTAGCGTGTCCATACCACGGCTGGGAATATGACTCTTCGGGCCGCTGCGTTCTCATCCCCGCTCATCCCGATCAGCCGCCACCGGCGCGCGCCGCAGTGACGACCTATTCCGTGATGGAGGCCTACGGCCTGGTTTGGGTTTGCCTCGGAACTCCGAAGCGGAATCCCTCGGTCTTTCCGGAGTGGGACGACACTTCGTTCCGAAAGGTTTTCGCCGGCCCGTATGTCTATCGCGCTTCCGGTCCCCGAGTCATCGAAAACCTTCTGGACGTAGCTCATTTCCCTTTCGTTCATGCCGGTTACCTAGGGGATCCGGCGAAGGCTCGGATCGGCGATTACGAAGTGGAGGCTTCGGGCGACGAGATTATCGCCAAGGACATTCCCGTTTGGCAGCCCGATCCGGATGGCACGGGCCAGTCGGCCGACGTTTTCTACACCTATTACGTTTCGCGTCCCCTCTCGCTGCACTTCACCAAAGTGCACGGGCCCAATCGCTTCTCAATGTTTGCCTCCGTGACTCCGGCCGGCGATCGGGAGAGTCTCGCCTGGCTGGTCATGGCGCTCAACTATGCGCACGAAACACCCGCGCATGAGATTCGCCGATTTCAAGACGAGGTCAGTAACCAGGACATCCCCGTAGTCGAAGGGCAGCGGCCCGAACTGCTTCCCTTGGACCTACAGGCTGAATTACACCTGCGCTCAGACCGGGCTGCGCTGGCCTACCGCAAATGGCTGAAGAAAATTGGCCTGCGATACGGAACGGCTTGAGCGGCCAATGGCCCAAACGATCTCCATTCCGAAGACCTCTCCACCTTGGTTTGTCTCCGGCGATTGGGATGGCTTCACGGCGCTGTTTTTCAGCGGGTTTCCTGATCTTCTTCTGATCGCTGGGCTTGCCCCCCTGTGTGGTTTTTCCGCAAGCCTGGTGACAACACGCATCTTGCCCGGCGTGGCCCTCTCGATCCTGGTCGGAAATATCTTCTATGCCTGGCAAGCGCGCCGCCTCGCGGAGAAAACCGGTCGGAGCGACGTTACCGCGATTCCGTTCGGCGTGAACGCCCCCACCATCTTCGTCTATGTCGCGCTGATCATGCAGCCGGTTTACGAACGGACGCACGACCCCGACCTCGCTTGGAAAGCTGGGGTCTTCGCGTCGTTTTTGAGCGGCGTCGTTCAAACCGCCGGCGCATTTTGCACGGACTGGCTGCGTCGACACACGCCCCGAGCCGCCCTATTGTGCCCACTGGCAGGCACGGCCATGGCTTTTCTCTGTCTGGACTTCATCCTCCGCGTGTTTCAAACGCCGGCGCTCGGACTGCTGCCCACCATCGTGATCCTGACCGTTTTTGCTTCGCGCGTTCGCTTGCCTTTGCGGATTCCCGGCAGCTTGGCCTGCATCGTCATGGGAGCGGCGCTGGCCGCTCTGCTGCGCTGGGCGCACGTCTATCATCCCGCTGCGGCACCCCTTCTGGCCATCGGGATCCATCTTCCGCGCCCCGTCAATCTCTATGATTTCCTGATGCACGCCCAGGGATGGAAATTCCTCTCTGTTATCATTCCGATGAGCGTGCTCGACACGCTGGTCTCGCTGCAGGTTCTCGAAAGTGTGCAGGTCGCCGGAGAAGATTACCCGACCACGCCTTCCCTGCTTACGAATGGAATGGCCACGCTCGCGGCGTCACTGTTCGGCAGCCCTTTTCCCACGGCACTTTATTTCGGCCACATGGTGCACAAAGAACTGGGCGCTCGCGCTGGCTATTCGATCCTAAGCGGGGCGACCACCATGCTCGTCTGTCTCACGGGTCTCGTCGTTCCCTTGCTCCGCGCGGTTCCCCTCGAAGTAGTGGCCATGGTCGTTGTCTGGTTCGGTTTGGTCATGGTCGCTCAGGCGTTCACGGAGATTCCCAAGGCTCATGCCATTGCCGTGGGCTTCGGATTAATCCCGATGATCGCAGCGTGGGTGGTCGGTGTGATCGATATTGCGCTGCGCACGGCCGGTTCGAGCTTCCTCGAAGCCGCACCCAATTTTGGTGATCAGCTGTATGTGTACGGGCTGATCGCGCTCGGACAGGGGGCACTACTTATCTCGATGATCTGGGCCGCCGTGATCGCCTATCTGCTCGACCGCCGCCTTCTGCGAGCGGCCGCCTGGCTCGTCGGGGCAGCGGTGCTGTCGTTCATGGGCTTCATCCACGCATTTCGCATCACCGATCGCGGCGTCGAAACCGTGATCGGCCTGTTCGCCGCTCCGTCATTCGCGTGGAGTTATCTGGCAGCCGCCGCGTTTGTGACGGCGTTTCATTTTTACGCTGTCCGAGCACGCCCTGCTCCGATACTCTGAGCGAGTCATATGAAGAGGATCGCCTACGTTTTGGGGGTGCTCGCGCTTTTCTTTGAAATGGCGCGACTCACGCCTGCCCAGCAGCAGCCATCGCCGACCACGGGCACGCATGAAAGCTCAGCGCGCCCGGACGTGGAAGCGCTGATCCAGCAGAGCGGCGGGGACGTATCGCTCGCCTTTCGCTCTCTCGACGGCGGCCAGGAGCTTTTGATCCAAGCCGACCGTCCGTTCCAGGACTCGCTGGTCATGAAGATTCCGGTAATGATCGAACTGTTCGCGCGGGCTGAGGAGCAGCAGGTGAAGATGAGCGACGCCATCCCGGTTCGCAACCTGTTTCGTAGCGTGGTGGACGCGAGCGCCTACACGATCGACCGCGCTGCCGACGACAGTCTGGTGAGCGACACCGGCAAAATGATGACGCTCTACGGGCTATGTGAAGCGATGATCACGACCAACAGCGACATCGCTGCCAACCTGCTCATCGAACGGCTCAGTTTAGAGGCGGTTCAGGAACGGCTTCACAGACTCGGAGCCGAGGGTATGGTTCTCGCTTCGGGCTTCGGTGATGACAAGGCCGTCGCGGCAGGGTTGAGGAACACCACGACCCCGCACGCTCTCATGACACTGCTTCTGATGCTGGCGCAGAACAGCGTGGTCAGCGCTGAAGCAAGCGCACAAATGGTTGGCTTGCTGGCTCACTCGCGGCTCCCCGGCAGCATCGTTCCCGACGCGACCGTGCCCTCCGCCGCTTCGACCGGAGGGGACCAGCACGACGCCGCCATCATCATCGGAGCGCGCTCGTTCGTGCTGGTCACCGATGTGCGCGGGCTCACACCACCTGCTAGCGCGGCACTGGTCGCGCGAATCTCTCGCGCCCTATCGGCTTCGATTTGACCTGGCTCAGGCGGCTTCGCGGCGATAGAGGAGATAGGCACGAATGAAGGGATCGATATCGCCATCGAGGACCTTCTGCACGTCCCCGCGTTCGAATTTCGTGCGATGGTCCTTGATCATCTGATAAGGCTGCATCACGTAGGATCGAATCTGGCTACCGAAACTGATCTCCGGTTTTGAAGCGTCGAGCTTGCGCGCCTCCTCACGGCGCCTTTCCAGTTCGAGCTCGTAGAGCTGCGAGCGAAGAAGGGTCATCGCCATCTCGCGGTTCTTGTGCTGGCTACGCTCGTTCTGACATTGCACGACGATCCCGGACGGGATGTGCGTGATGCGAACGGCGGTCTCCACCTTGTTCACGTTCTGCCCGCCTTTGCCGCCGGATCGGTAGGTATCGACGCGCAGATCGTCAGGATTGATGACCACCTCGATGCGGTCGTCGATCTCGGGGATCACGAAAACCGACGCGAACGATGTGTGGCGGCGCGCCTGCTGGTCGAAAGGCGAAATGCGCACCAGGCGATGCACGCCGCTTTCACCGGCGAGCATGCCATAGGCGTTTTCGCCCTCGATCTGTACGGTTGCCGATTTGATGCCGGCTTCTTCCCCTGGCGTCGATTCCAGAACGTTCGCGCGAAATCCTTTGCCTTCCGCCCATCGAAGATACATCCGCAGCAACATCTCGGCCCAGTCCTGTGAGTCGATGCCTCCCGCGCCCGGTTTGATTGTGACGATGGCGTTGAGGCGGTCACTTTCGCCGGCGAGCAAGGTTTTGGTTTCCAGCTCAGAAACGTAGGCGTCGGCGGTGCCAAGCTCTTCTGCAATGTCTCGGAGCAGAGACTCACGCTGAGCCGTGTTCGTCTCTTCGTGCGCGAGGTGAAAATACGTATCGAGGTCGCTGACCCTGCTTGTCAGCGTCTTATCCGCGTTCACGCGATCTTCCCAGCGTTTGCGCTCTTGCAGGACGGACTGGGCCTTTTCCTGATTCAGCCAGAAGTTTGGATCGCTTACTTTTTCCTCGATGGCCGCCAGCTGCTTCTGGGCGGAGGCGGCGTCAAAGATAGCTCCTGACCAGCCCAATGCGTTTCGCCAGCTCGGCGTAGCGTTGCTCGAGGTCTTCGATGTGTTCAGCCATGCTCAAATCCTACACAGGAAAGCGGAAACGCGAAATGCGAATTCGCACTCACACGGCTAAGGCCGAGATCGTTTCGACCATCGCCTGGCCAAGGCCATTCCGACACCCCCGAGGGATGCCACGACGGAGAGCCATGCGAACCAATCGCCAAAGCGAGCGTAGAGCGTCAAGTCGCTGCGGAAGTCGTAGGGGGCATCGAGCTGGCTGCGAATGTCGGTTTGTAGTTCGGCGACGGTGCGGCCGTAGGGATCGACATCAACGGTAAAGCCGTTGTTCGTGTCTCGCAGCAGCCAGCGACGATTCTCGACCGCGCGCACGCGGGCCATCATCACGTGTTGCGCCGGCGCGGCTGAGCGACCAAACCAGCCGTCGTTCGACATATTGATCAAAAGCTCGGCGCCAGCCGCCGTAAATTGTCTTACTTCGTTCGGGAAAATCGCCTCGTAGCAGATGAACGCGCCGAACGTCCCCCCCGGCAGCCTGCCGACCTGGTAGCGCGTGCCCGCCGTGAAATCGCCGATGTCGGCCGTCAGCTTGCCCGCAAACCTCAGCCACTTCCGGAGTGGGACGTATTCGCCAAACGGGACCAGATGAACTTTGTCGTAGGTGAAAAGGCGGCCACCCGATGCGGCCAGCAAAACAGCACTGTTCGTTGCTTGCCACTTTCCGGAAGCGTCCTGCCTCCAGTCTTCGATACCGACTAGAAAATCCTGTCCTGCGCCAGCTGCAATCTGCCGCGCGCGCCCGGCGAAGACCGTGTCCTCGAGACTGAACGGCGCGGGAACTTCGGGCCAGATAACGACTCCCGGTATTTTCGTCGCGGCACCGATGCTGATGCGCTCCAGTAGGTCGAGTTCCGCAGCATGCCGCTGCATCCAGTCGGGAGGATACGTGTAGGACTGAGGAAAGTTGGTCTGCACCAAGTGCGCCACATAGTGGGAGTGGGCCTGCGGCACAAAATAACCGCCCCCCTCGCCCACCAGGATCAGGGCGGCCAGCGAAACAAGCACCGCTCGCCAGCCGCGCACGCTCCCGGCAAGGATCGCGTGCGCCACCAAGGCACCAAAGCCCGCAACCAGAAAGCTGAGGCCGTAAATTCCGGTAATCGACGTAAGCTGCAGCAGTGCCAGGTTGCCGCTCGCCGCATAGCCCGCCAAATTCCACGGGAAGCCGATGATCGGAACATGCGCACGCGCGAATTCCAGGGCCACCCACAGAAACGGTGCCAGCGCGCAGGCGAAGGCAGGCCCCGTTCTCGAACCGAGCGCCACGCCCCAGGAAAAAACCGTGCAGATCATTCCGAACAGGATGGCAATGAGCAGGACCAGCCCTGCCGCGATCAGAGGTGGCACGTTGCCATACTGATGAACCACAACCTCGATCCACATCAGACACATGGGATAGAACACAAGGGAGTGAAGAAACCCATACAGGGGCGCCACCGTCAGCCGCGCGCCATAGGACGCGAGGATCAACAGTCCGACCGAAATCCACGCCAGCAGCCAAAGGTTATAACTGGGAAAGGAAAGCGCCATCGCGGCACCGCTCGCAAGCGCCAGCAGAAGCCGCGTGTGCCATGAATAATTCATTCAAAAGGGTTTTCAGTGCTTGATGATCGCCTTGAAACCGGCATGGTCCAGAGCCACGCGAGCGGAATCGGCGGCATGTTCGTCGAAATAGGGACCCACCTGCACTCGGTAGAAGCTGTCCGCGGTAGGCGTGACGACGAAGGAAGGGAAGTTTTTCTGCTGAAGGGCGTCCGCCATTGCCAGCGCGTCGCTTTCGCGGCGGAGCGCCGCAACCTGGAGCACAATCGCCCCTTTGCCCAACCGCGGCTCCTGAAATCGCGCCGATGCCGGCACCGTGCGGGCGTCGGGAGCTGGGGCGGCTTTTGGATGAGAGGCCGAGGCAACGGGCGCGGGGGCGGTAGACGGCGAAGAAGGCGCCGCCGGTTGGAGCCGATTGTCGCTGTTCCGGGAGTAAAAGTCCCATTCGTTGTTGGCAGGAACGACGGGCGCGGGCGTGGCATCCCGTTCGGCGTTCTTCAGGGGAGCGCGAACCGAAGAGGCGCTCCTTGCCAAGGCGTCGGCGGCATGAACGGCCCCGCCATAGGGGTTGTGGCCCATCACGTAGCCGAGCGTGAAGAACACGCCACAAAGCAGGACGACCCCCAAAAACAGGCCGACCAGGTGCCTGCTTTCCAGCACCCGGTCACCGCCGCGTTTTCCCCCTCCCGCCATCTATTTCCTGCTCCCGTCCGTCCTCATCCACTGCGAAAGAATGTCGATGGGCACCGGAAAAACGACCGTGGTATTCTTCTCCACGCCGATCTCGGTCAAAGTCTGTAGGTAGCGCAATTGGATCGAAGCGGGCTGCCTTTCAAGCACTGCGGCCGCATCCGCAAGCTTGCTGGAGGCTTCAAATTCGCCATCCGCGTGAATGACCTTGGCGCGACGCTCGCGCTCCGCTTCAGCCTGTTTGGCGATGGCGCGCTGCATCGACTCCGGAATATCAACCTGCTTGACCTCTACCTTCGTTACCTTGATACCCCAAGGCTCGGTATCCTGGTCAAGGATTAGTTGCAGCTTCGAGTTTACTTTTTCGCGCTCCGACAGTATTTCATCGAGCTCAAATTGCCCGACGACGCTCCGCAAGTTCGTCTGCGCCAGTTGGGACGTCGCGTAGAGGTAGTTCTGTACTTGCGAGAGCGCGAGGTTTGCGTCAACGACGCGGAAGTAGCAAACCGCGTTCACCTTCGCCGACACATTGTCCCGCGTGATTACATCCTGTGCGGGAACATCGAGCGTCTCAATGCGCAGGGAAATGCGCGTCAACTTGTCGATCGGGTAGAGAACCAATTGCAGGCCCGGACCTTTTGGCTCCGGCAGCATGCGGCCGAGCCGCAGGATCACACCACGCTCCCATTCCTTGATGACGTAGATCGAATTGAACAGCCAAAAGAGCACGATAATGACAATGGCCACTCCCAAGAGCGACGCGAAGCTGAAATCCATCGCTGCCTCCTCGATTCGGCGCGCTAAGAAGACACGGGCCGCTGTGTACTCGGTTCCACGTCCAGTGTGAGACCATGAATGCTCCTCACGCGCACGCGCGCACCTTTGGGGATACTTCCGCCGTTCACCGCCGCGGCCCTCCACAACTCGCCGTGCACGCGCACCATACCAACCGCGGGAGCTGCTCCGACCGGCTCGGTCACCTCGCCTTCCTCACCCAGAAGCTCTTCCCGACCGGTCGCACGCTTCCAGGAACGGGAGCGCAAGACGGCGCGCGTCAGAATCGTGGCAATCACCGCAAAGGGTATGGCCACGGCCATGGCCGTGCTGGGCCGGACTCCCATTCCGGTCCACGGTGACTCGACCAGCATGATGGCGCCCAGGATCAAGGCAACGGTTCCCCCAACGCCCAGCACGCCATGCGTCGGAAATTTGGCTTCGAGCACGAAGAGCGATAACGCCAAAATGATCAAAGCAATACCGATCAAGGTGACCGGCAACTGCTGGAAGGCAAGCAACGCGAGCAGAATGGCGATACCGCCGATGACCCCCGGCGCAAACATGCCTGGATGATTGAACTCGACATACAGTCCAAGCACGCCGATGATCAATAGGACGAACGCCACATTCGGCTCCACGATGCGCGTCAGAAGCTTCTCGCGGGGCGTCATTTCCACGGCGCGAAGGATGGGATGGGGAAGCGTGAGTTGCTGGATCGAACCGTCAAAGCGCGTGATCGTGCGCCCGTTGAGCTTGGCGAGGAGGTCGCTTTCCGAAGAGGCCACCAGGTCGATGAGCTTGCCGTCGAGCGCTTCCTGATCGCTGAAGGCCTTTGCGTCCACGACTGCCGTCACGGCAAGGTCGGTGTTGCGCCCGCGCTTGCTGACGTAGCTGCGCAGAAAGGCCGACGCATCGTTGGTGACCTTCTTGCGCATCGTCTCGTCAATCTGCACCGTCTGGCCGAACATCTCAAATACGGGAGACGCGGCCCCGGTATTCGTTCCTGGAGCCATGGCTGCGACATCGGCCGATTCGAGAATGAAAAATCCGGCGGAGGCGGCGCGTACCCCCGCCGGCGCGACATAGATCGCAACCGGTACAGAGGAGCTCAGAATGGCCTCTACGATCTTGCGCATGGAAGTGTCCAGGCCGCCCGGCGTATTCATCGTGATCAAGATCAGGCTGGCGTGATCGCGGCCTGCCTTCTCGATCCCGTTGACAATGTATTGCGCGAGTATCGGTTCGATTTCGCCGTCAATCCGGAGCACGATCGCCTGGGCATTTACCGCGGGGTTCGCCGAAGGAGGGGAATCCTCCGCGCATGTCGCCGTGCCGAGCGACACTCCGATTAGCACCGCTGCGCACAGCAGCAGGCGTTCGAATGAGTGGAAAACCATTCCGAGCGCGTATTATAGCAATACCGCGGAGGGAAACCGCGCATGCTTTTGGCCGTGGCCGGGCCTGAGCGCCGGCCCGGCCCCGTGAGTTCAGTTCGTAACGGGCTTGTCCTGCCCAGCCTCATAGGGAGGGCGCCGATGCAGAACGTCCTGCACCTGTGGATCTTTGATGACGCGTGCAAAATCGGGGTCTTTCTCGGCGGCTAGGAAGTTCTTGTAACCGTCGTCGCGAGCCAGCTTCAGGTAGCGCGCGGCATGCTCGGCATCCCCCAACTTCGCATAGGATTTCGCAACCAGAAAATACAACGTTCCCGGATCCGCAGTAGAGCGGTGCTGCAGGAGAGAACCGGTCGTTCCCCTCGGTTCAAAGATATCAGGGTCCAGCGCGAGCGCCTTGCTGAACGACTCCATGGCCTGCGGGTATAGCTTTACGCTGCAATAGGCATACCCGAGGTTGGTGTAAATGGCAGCGAGGTTGTCCCCTCCAACGGCCACCGCTTTCTTGTAATACTTGATGGCTTTGCCGAAGCGCTCTCGCGAGTACTCGATCGTGCCAAGGTTATTCAGCACAAAGCTGGAATTTGCGTTGGCGCGCAGCGCTTTCTTGTAGAAGCGCTCGGCGAGAGTGTCTTCCCCCAACTGTTCATAGGCGATGCCGATTTTATTGAGGACCTGGGCATTTCCGGGTTTTAGCTCCAGAAGGCCTTGGTAGGCCAGCGCCGCCTCGTGATAGTCCTTGCGAGCCATCATCAGGTCCCCTCGCATTTCGGCGGCCTGCTGCTTGGTCACCGGCGCCGCGCTGGAGTCCTGATTGGTAGAGGACTGGGTGGCCGCTGCCGTGGGCGCATCGGAAGTCTGCCGACCGGAAGCGTTTGTCAACGCGAGCGAAAGCGGGATTGCGAAGAGGGCCCAGAGTTTCACTGCCCTGCCCCTGTATCAACTGGCATTCCGCTGGCCCCGCCTGCGGCTAGGGCTTGGAATTGCTTGCCGGTTGCTTGTTGCTTCCAAAGATACCAAATATCCGGTCGATGAACCCCTTTTTCTTCTCAGACTCCTCGTTTGAGGCATCCCCGTTGCCTTGCCCGGGTTTCTCGGGCGAGGCCGGGGGCTGGGAGGCACTGGTCGATCCGGGTGGTGCCGGTTGCGCCGTTGGGGACGGATCCGCTCCTTTGCCAAACAGACTCTTCAGCCACGAACCGGGTGTCGATTGGGCATGGGCGGCGCTGCTCTGATCGCAATACTGCGTTGGCTCGCTCCCGGCTATGAAATGCTCGCTCACCGTGGTGGGGCAGGAGGCGTTTGCAAGCTGCCCGGTCTGAGAATCAACCATCGCTTCGGTCACTCCCGGCGGCGGTTGGAATTCCTGGGGGTTGCTGTACCTAGGAAGAACAACCGCTCGCTTCATGAACTCTCCCCAAATGGGGGCCGCGGCCTGGCCGCCCGCCAGCCCAAGGTCGCGATTGTCGTCGAAGCCAACCCAGACCACGCACAGAAGGTTCGACGTATAGCCTACAAACCAGCCATCCCGGGAAGTCCCCGTCTTGCCCGCGGCGGGCGCGTCAAATCCCATGGCACGAACCGGATAGCCCGTCCCGTGATTGATCACGTCCTCCATCAGGCTCGTCGTCAGATAAGCGACCCGCGGGTCGAGCACGGCCCGGGTCACGGGCTGGGCCGTTTGCTGGGAAGAGCCATCGGCCGCGACGACACTGCGGATGAATAGGGGTTCGGTGCGAACCCCGTTATTGGCAAAGGCCGTGTAACCCGTCGCGACTTCGAGCGGCGTCATTTCGTAGGCGCCGAGTGCTACGGCCGGCGTGGCCTGAATGTTGTTGCCGAGCCCCATCTGCCGTGCCACATCGACGACGCGCTGATAACCGATCATCTCGGCCACCTTCACGGTCGCGACGTTGAGGGAACGCATCAGCGCGTCGCGAACCATGACGGGACCGTAGAATTGTTGGCCGTAGTTTTCAGGCGTGTATTCTTTGCCGTCGAATTGAAACGTGGTTGGCGAATCATCGACGGTGGTCGCCGGCGTAACGACCGGCTGCAGGTTCTCGACAGCATTATCAAACGCAGCGGCATAGACGAAGGGCTTGAACGCCGAACCTGGCTGCCGGTGCGCTAGGGCGTGATTCAGCTGGCTCTCCCCGTAGTTACGGCCGCCGATCAACGCGCGAATCTCACCCGTGCGGGGGTCCAGCGCCACAAGCGCGACCTGAGCAGGCGGAACGGACTGACCCTTCTTCTTCCAGATGGCGTAGCGGCGTGACAGGAGTTTGTCCAGATTTTCGACGCCGATCTGTACGGCTTCGGTCGCGGCGCGCTGGAGGCCCGGATCCAGCGTGGTGTAAATGCGATAGCTCTGCGTTTCCAGATCGTTTTCAGAGAATTTCTCCAAAAGCTGATCCTTCACCATGTCGACGAAGTACGGCGCAGAGCTGCTAGCCAGCCCGCCACTGGTGAATTTGAGCTTCGCTTTCTTGGCACTGGCCTCTTGCTCGGGAGTCAACAAGCCGTCTGCGACCATTTCGCCCAGCACGCGATCCCGGGCTTCCTCGGCGCGGTCCACATGACGCTCGGCGGAGGAGTAGCGGTTCGGCGCACGAATGATTCCGGCAAGGAATGCCGCTTCCCCGGTGGTCAATTCACGGACGTCTTTGCCGAAATAGGCGTTCGCGGCTTCGCCAAAACCGCGAATGGAAAAACTGCCCCGATTGCCGAGATAGATGTCGTTGGCGTAAAGCTCGAAAATCTGCGGCTTCGAGAAACGCTCGTTGATTTCGGCGGCCATTACAATTTCTTTCAGCTTCCGCCGCCATTCACGCTTGGTGGAAAAGAAGAACGTTCGCGCCACCTGCATGTCGATGGTGCTGGCACCCTGGGCCTTCTGGCCGCGACTGATGTCGTGAAAGGCCGCACCAAATACGCGGAGCATATCGAGGGCACCGTGCTCGAAGAAGCGCTTGTCTTCTGCCGCAAGCACCGCGTGTACGAGCACGGGCGGCAAATCGTCGAAGCGAACAACCCGGCGCTTCTCTCGCGAGCTATCAAACAAGTTCGTCAGCAACTCAGGTTCGATATCCGCGAAGTCCAGAGGGCCGGCGTCAGACGATCGGGCGATGCTGGAAATCTGCGTACCGGAAAAGCCGACGCGCAAACCGTTGCGGCCTTGGAAATAGGAGGTCGAGGACGGAATAACCTCAACCGTCGATGCTGTGGTGCGGAATCTCCCCGGCGAGCCAGCCACAGCGCCTTCCTGGTAACCGGCCCGCAGCAAGTAGCTGGCGAGTTCGCTCGGGCGCATGGTCTCGCCGACGTAGATCCGTTCCGGAAACGAATACACGCGCGATGTATTCTGGAAAATCTGTCCGGTAAGCCGCTGGTCGATCAAATGGCCGAACTGGATGTAGTAATAAGCAAAGACGCTCGCGCCGGCAAGCAGTACGACCAGGACCATCGTCAGGATGGCCATGCCGATCCAGGAGGTGAAGAAGCCGCTGGCAATTCGAATTCGCAATCAATCTCTCCGGTATGAACGTTCCAAGCCCCGCCGGGCGCCATCAACCGCGGCTGGACCGCGCGGCTTGGCGGGGCGCACTGAGATAGAATCTATTTTAGATCGTATGGTTGTCAGCGTGGGGATGAAATTGCAACGTGAATTGGTACACTTTCAGATCGATTGGCACCGAGTAGTCAAGCCCAATATCCACGTAGCCCCTGGTGGGGTCCACATCCACGCGAATGGCGTCCCGCGTGGCGGGAATTTCGAGCTCCTGGGCCTTTTTGTAAACGTCCTCGCGAAGGTCGTCGAGGCTCTTCTTGGGATAGCCCGTAAGCGCGAACCTGGCTTCCGTTTGAATGGCATCCTGGAACTGAAAGTTGGCAAAATAGACGGGAACAATCTTGGCGACGGAGAAAATGATCGCCCCCAGGACAAGCAGTGCCAAAATGACGTTCAGCTTCGAACCGCCGAGCTCCCGGATCTGCTTTTGCCCAACCATCTGATCGGTGTGTCTCCTCGCGATTCCTCGCCCGCCCAGCAATACCTTCAACCTAGCACGACGGGACGGGGGCCAACCCGGCGACCGCAAACTGTGTTCGCGATGAGTAAACGCTGGCGACGGCTGGTCGGAACGGGCCCAACGCCACAGCCCATTGGGATGGTTAGTACGCCCGGGCGAAGATAGCCTTTTGCTTGGCGGGTTTCCGGCAGTAAGCGCAGGGGCCGGAGCCGACGGGTCCGCAGGGGCTCGCCCGAAGCGATTGGTCGAGCGGAATACAGCGCATGGTGGCCTTCGTCTCTTCTTTGATCCTCTCCTCGCAATCGCTGCTGCCGCACCACCAGGAGAAGGCAAAGCCCTTCTCGACGGCCTTTTTGAACTCTCCGTAATCGGCTGGCTCCACGGTATGGGAGGCACGGAATTCGAGCGCGCGGTCATGCAGAGCCTTTTGAATCTCCTCGAGCAGCTCGGCCGCGGCCGCAGCCACTCCCTGCTGCGGAATGAATCGCTTACCTTCCTTGCCCGGGCGATCGCGCCGAGCGAGCACCAGCGAGCCTTTCGCCACGTCTTTGGGGCCCAGCTCCAGCCGCAAGGGAACGCCGCGCATCTCCCAGTCGTTGAACTTGAAGCCGGGGCTGAGGCCCTCGCGCTCGTCCAGCTTGACACGAACTCCCCGATCGGTGAGCTCACGCAACAAACGCCGGGCGTTTTCGAAAACCGTGGCCTTCTCTTCGTCTGTCTTAAAGATTGGCACGATCACGATCTGATAGGGAGCCAAACGGGGAGGCAGAATCAAGCCCTGATCGTCGCCGTGGACCATGATCAGCGCACCGACCACGCGCGTCGAAAGCCCCCACGATGTCGTCCAGCAGTGCTGCAGAATTCCATTCTTATCCAGGTAGCGAATCTCGAATGCCTTTGCGAAATTCTGTCCCAGGTTATGCGACGTGCAAAACTGCAGCGCCTTGCCATCCCCCATCATCGCTTCCAGCGAATAGGTGATCTCGGCGCCTGCAAACTTTTCTGCCTCGGATTTCCGTCCCGCAATTACGGGAATGGCTGCCTCGTTGACGGCGAAATCCGAATAGACGTCGACCATTTGACGTGTCTCGGCCTCGGCCTCGTCGGCGGTCGCATGCGCCGTGTGGCCCTCCTGCCAGAAAAACTCCAGTGTGCGCAGGAACAGCCGTGTGCGCAATTCCCAGCGCACCACGCTATTCCACTGGTTGATCAGCAATGGTAGATCGCGATAGGACTGGATCCACTTTGCGTACGAGTGGCCGATGATCGTCTCCGAAGTCGGCCGGATCACCAGTGGTTCTTCCAGCTCTTCGCCGCCGCCGTGGGTTACAACGGCCAGTTCGGGCGAAAATCCCGCCACATGCGATTTTTCCTTCTCGATGAAGTTGCGCGGGATCAGCAGGGGAAATGCCGCGTTGACGTGCCCGGTGGCCTTGAACCGCTTGTCGAGCGCCGCGGTGATGTTTTCCCACAGCGCCCAGCCATACGGACGAACGATCATGCAGCCGCGAACCGGCGCGTAATCCGCCAGTTCCGCGCGCAAAACGACCTGGTTGTACCACTCCGAAAAATCCGCGTCCCGCGTGGTCAGCTTCAGGTCTGACATTCTCCACCTTGTCTGTATTGGGTTACGGCTGCGCGTAAATGAGTTAGGTTAGGGGACAGGGGAGGCGAAGTCAATCGGAGTGCGAGGGTGGATTTTTCTTCTTTGATTCGCCCCCTTCGCCGAGCCATTTGGATTTGCTAAGATGAGCCGCTCATGAGCAAAAACTCACCTGATCTCAGCAGGATGAGCCGCTCGCTGGATGAAACCGATCCTGCCATTGCCGCGTTGCTTCACGAAGAAGTGCGCCGCCAGGCGACCGGCCTCGAGCTGATTCCTTCGGAGAATTTTGTTTCCGAGGCAGTGCTTGAGGCGATGGGCTCCGTCCTCACCAACAAATACGCCGAGGGTTATCCCGGAAGGCGCTACTACGGGGGCTGCGAATTCGTGGACCAAGCCGAACAGCTCGCCATCGATCGTGCGAAGGCTCTGTTCGGCGCCGATCACGCCAACGTGCAGCCGCATTCTGGCACGCAGGCCAACCTGGCGGTCTATTTGACCGCGCTCAAGCCGGGAGACACCGTCCTGGGCATGAATCTCGCGCACGGCGGCCATCTGACCCACGGCCATCCGCTGAATTTTTCGGGTCTCACCTACCACTTCGTCCCTTACGGCGTCGCCAGGGAAACTGAGACGATCGACTACGACGAACTCGCCCGCCTAGCCCAGCTGCACCAGCCCAAGATGATCGTTGCGGGAGCGAGCGCCTATTCGCGCAGGTTCGATTTCGCTCGCATGGCCGAAATCGCGCACTCCGTCAGCGCGCTGCTCTTCGTCGACATGGCACACATCGCGGGGTTGATCGCCGCGGGCGTCCATCCCAGTCCCGTGGCGCACGCAGATTTCGTCTCGACGACCACGCACAAGACCCTGCGCGGTCCTCGCGGAGGGCTGATTCTGTGCCGCGAAAAATACGCAAAGGACCTCGATCGCTCCACCTTCCCCGGGATTCAGGGCGGCCCACTGATGCATGTGATCGCCGCAAAAGCGGTTTGCCTGAAGGAAGCTGCAGAAGCCGGCTTCGCCGACTATCAGCGCCAAGTGGTCGCCAACGCAAAAGCGCTTGCCTCCGCGATGGCCGGCCGCGGGTTCCGTATCGTCAGTGGCGGCACGGACAACCACCTTTTCCTTGTGGATGTCCATTCGCGCGGCCTGACCGGAGCCGTGGTCCAGCCTGCGCTTGATCGCGCCGGCATCACGGTCAACAAAAACTCGATTCCCTTCGATCCCCTGCCGCCGCTCAAGGCCAGCGGCATTCGCATGGGTACCCCCGCGGTCACCACACGTGGCATGCGCGAAAGGGAAATGGAAAAAATTGCGGGATGGATTGCCGAAGTGCTCGATCACCTCGGTGACCCCGTCACCGAGCAGCGCGTTCGGGCAGAAGTCGCCGCCTTCGCCGCCCAGTTCCCTCTCTACGCGCGCCGCCTTGAATCGGCCGAGGCCGCTCTTGCGGGGGCCCGCTAGCCGTCCTTGTCCATCGAGTGGTCGCGTTTCTCTACAGGAGGGTGGTCAGTTCGAGTTCGGTTGCCGAGCCATCCCGGATCGAAAATGCGCGGATCGGCCATAAGGCGTCGGCACACGGGGACACGATCAGGTACACCGCCTCCGAATAATAGGCAAGCTCGATATCGCGCACCGATGGTCTGTTCTCGCCCGTGGGGTGCGAGTGATAGATGCCGAGGAAATCGAGCCCCTGCGCCCGGAATTCGCGCATGATCCGGACGAGTTCGCTGGGCCTCATCTCATAGTTCTTCGCCGGATCGCTAGCCACATTTTCCGCCGGGACCGCCTGCGTGATCACGCCTGCCCGGCCCCCCAGCAATCCGCAGCACTCGCCGAGGGGCTCGCGCCGGGCGTGGGCGACGAGCTGTGCCAAAAGTTCGCCGCGAATTTGAATCCCACCGTTCATGAGCAGATCGAGACGACGGGCCCTTGAAAGATTCAGACCTCAGAACGATTCGGTGGGGTCCTCCGCCCGCACTCCGCGCGGAGCTGGCTGCCTCACGAGCTAGGCCTTCTGCGCCTGGCGGCGGAGAAAAGTCGGCACGTCCAGATCATCGGCGGCCATTTCCGGTGCCAGATCGCTGACGTTATGCGCAACCTGCTGCACGACGTTGGTCTGCTCGGGAGCGATATTCGTCTCGCGGCCCGCCTTCCAGGTTTTCGGCAGATAGGAGGGCCGCGCCTGCGCCTTCTTGCCCGCAATCTCTCGGAAACCGGCCGCAATCACCGTAATCTTCACGGACTCCTTCATCTGGTCGTCCTGCACAGCGCCGAAGATGATATTCGCGTTTTCATGCGCCGCCTTCTGGATAATCGAGGATGCCTCGTGAACTTCGTGAAGCGAGAGCGTCGACGACCCGGTAACATTGATCAGGATTCCTTGCGCGCCGTTGATGTTGTTGTCTTCCAGCAAGGGGCTGTTGATGGCCCGATTCGCGGCGTCGATGGCGCGGTTCGATCCTGAGGCAACCGCCGTGCCCATCACCGCAAAACCCTGGCCGGACATGATGGTCCGCACGTCGGCAAAATCGCGGTTGATGATGCCCGGAATGGTGATGATGTCGGAAATCCCTTGCACGGCCTGCCGCAGAATATCATCCGCGATGCGAAACGCTTCGAAAAAGCTCGTTCCCTGCTCGACGCACTCCATCAACCGCTCGTTGGGAATCACGATGACCGTGTCGACCGAGCCAATCAGTTCGGCAAGCGCCTGCTCCGCTTGCTGCATGCGGCGCTTCCCTTCAAAGGCGAACGGCTTGGTTACGACGGCGACGGTCAGCGCGCCCAACTCGCTGGCAAGATTTGCCACCACCGGGGCCGCGCCACTGCCGGTGCCGCCTCCGAGGCCGGATGTGACAAAAACCATGTCCGCACCATCGAGCGCCTCGAGAATTTTCTCCGTGTCTTCCAGAGCCGCCTTGCGGCCGACCTCTGGGTTCGCCCCGGCCCCCAGCCCCTTCGTCAATTTTGCTCCCAACTGGAGCTTCACCGGGGCTTGCGAAAGCTTTAGGGCCTGCAGGTCGGTGTTGGCCGCGATAAATTCGACGCCCTCGACCTTGGCGCGAATCATCCGGTTGACTGCATTCGATCCGCCGCCGCCGACGCCGATGACTTTAATCTTCGCGCCGTCTTGCGACTCCTCGCTAAAGGAAACTCGAAGGTTCGATTCCTTTGGTGCCATGCTTCCTCCCCTAAGAGAAATGACGGAAACCGCTCACGCCCCTGCAAACATGCTCTTCAACTTGCCCAGAAAGCCCGTCGGACGCGCTCCGGCAGCCCGCCGTGCTCGCGCTGTGTAGAGAACGAGTCCGATGACCGTGGAATACTCGGGCTGAGAAACCTGTTCGCTCATCTCCGCAAGCCCGCGCGGCACGGCGACGCGCACCGGCAGGTTGAAAAATCGTTCCGCCAGCTCCGGCAGGCCTCGGAGATGAGACCCGCCTCCGGTGAGCACGATGCCGGCCGGGATCTGCGATTCCAGTCCGGCGCGCCGCAGCTCGTCGCGAACCAGCGCCAGCAGCTCCTGCGCCCTCGGACCGACGATATCGGCGACCATCCTCGTGAATATCGTTCGTGAGGGACGGTCGCCCACGCTGGCTATCTCGACGGGGACATCCTCTGCCAGTAGTTCTCGGCATGCCTGGGCGTGCTCGCGCTTGATTTTCTCCGCCTCGGGAATGGGCGTGCGCAAGCCCACCGCCAGATCGTTCGTGAAATGATCGCCACCGACAGGAATCGCCGCGGTGTGTCGCACCATTCCGCCCGTGTACGCTATCAGCTCCGTCGTCCCGCCGCCCACATCGAGCAGGCAGGCGCCGAGCTCACGCTCATCCTGCGTGAGGCATGCCTCGGCCGAGGCAAAGGGCTCGAGCACCGTGTCGTCCACTCGCACACCGGCGCGGTTGACCGCAGTTACGATGTTTTGCGTCGCGGTACCCGAAGCGGTCACAATATGTACGTTCGCCTCCAGCCGCTGACCGACCATGCCGATGGCATCGCGAATGTTGTCCTGACCGTCCAGAAAGAACTCCTGCGGTAGGACATGCAGCACCTCGCGGTCCTCCGGCAGTGTCACGCCGCGTGCAGCCTCGATCGCGCGCCGCACGTCGTCGCGCTGAATATCCCGGGGTTTGGAACCGACGGTGATTGCGCCACGGCTGTTCACGCCGCGGACGTGTTTGCCTGCCACGCCAATCACGGCCGATTCAACGGGCACACCCACGATCGTCTCGGCCTCTTCGACAGCCCGGCGGATCGAGCTGACCGCGAGATCGAGATTCACGATCTGGCCCTTCCGCCAGCCCTTTGATTCGGCTGCTCCCAAGGCTGCGAATTTCACTCCGCCGTCACCATCGATTTCGGCGATGAGCGCGCACGTTTTGGTGCTTCCGATATCGAGCGCGACGAGATGCCGCTCCTTCTTGGTCAAACCCTCGCTCCTGGCCGTTCCGCTCGCTTGGTCGGGGTCGGTCCGTGCGTAGCGAACCGAGCCCGCGTTTGTCTGCCTGACCGATCCTCTCAGTGCCGCCGCTTCTGGCTGGCCGCGGAGGTGGTCTCCTGATTCACGACGGCCTCGCGGCTGAAACGCAGATCGACCGATTCGATCCGCCCCGCCCTCGCTTGCCACGCACCAAATTCATCGACGAGGGTTTGATACTTGCCGCCAAAATCGCTGTCACCGAAATGGACCAGGACGGGCGCCGCGGCCGCTGGGTCGGAGTTGCTCTCCAAACCAGTGAGCGTCGCTCGCAAATCATGCGGATCCGACAGATCGACCTCGCTGATTTGATCGGTCGCTTCTGACCGGACCGAGCCGATCTCTTCCATGAATTTGGAAAAACGCCCGACGCGCTCTTGCCGGTCCTCGAGCCCCATCTCCCGGCTGAGTCCGGTCACAACCGGAAAATGAAAATCGCCCTCCAGAGGCCGTTCCAGGATCACGCCGTGCACATCGAGGAGCGACAGCTCGTTCCCATCGCGCAAAAACGCGATCGCCGTGCGCTCGGTGATCTCGACCTGGATCCTGTTCGGCATGATGCGGCGCACCGAGGCCTGCTCCACCCAGGGGATCATTTCCAGTTGGCGCCGCCGCTCGGCGATGGGAATCCGGAGGACGCTCCTGCCTCGGTCCGGCAGAAAAACCTTTCGTACACTCTCTCGCGTGACCTGATGATTCCCTTCGAGACTGATCTGGTCAGGATGAAGCAGCGCCATCTCGGGCGAAGTCAGCAAGAAACGGCCGCATTGATACGCGGCCGCTGCACCGGCGAGGCCGACCGCCGTCCACATGGTCACGCCGAGGTATGTTTTCCACGCCTGCCGGCCAAACTTGCGCCGCTTGATCTCGACGGGCTTTTGCCGGCGGAGATACTTCGGCTCCTCCTCCGCCATCACTTCTCCCGGATACACCTCGACATCCATGGCCTTTAATTTCGCCAGACAATCACCTCATTTTCGAGTTCGATTCCGTAGGCCTTCTGCACTTGCTCGCGCACCTCATCGATCAACTGCAGCATGTCCGCGCCGCGCGCCTGCCCCCGATTGACAAAGAAGTTTGCGTGGCGATCGCTCACCATCGCATCGCCCACGCGGTGGCCCTTCAGACCCAGTTCGTCGATCATGCGTCCGGCCGACCGGCCCGGCGGATTTTTGAAAATGCAGCCCGCGCTTTTCTGATGAAGCGGTTGACTGGATCTTCGTTTCTCGTTGCACACCTTGATGTCCGCCAGAATTTCTGCAAATGGCTGGGAGGGTAGCTCGAGCTTCACCCGCAGCATGACGTCTTCTGCTGCGAACGATGTATGCCGGTAGTCGAAACGGATCTCGCCGCCACGCAGCGTTTCGAGCCGCCCCGAAGCAGCACGGTATAACTCTACTTCGCGCACGTGCGGACCGATCTGCGTGCCATACGCGCCGGCATTCATGCGCAGCGCTCCGCCCACACTGCCCGGTACTCCAATGAGACCCTCCATGCCGCCCAGGTTGTGCTTGGCGCAAAACGTGACGGTCGCGCCTAAATCCGCCGCGGCATCCACGTACGCTGCGTTTCCTTCCACCCGCATGCCGGGTCCTGATGTCAACAGGTGCAGAACCACAAAGGACAGCTCACCATCCTCCACCAGCACGTTCGTGCCGCCGCCGAGAAACCGGTGCGGGATTCCCTCATCGGCCAAAAGACCCATGATCGCGGGGATCGTTTCGTGGCGGCACAACAGGATTTCATCGGTCGTGCCGCCGATCCCGAGCGACGTATGTTCGCGAAGCGACACGCCCCGCCGCAACTCGGCGCCGAGTTCCTCCAGTCGCGTCGCCAGGCTGGCGCTAATCCGCATGAGAGATCGAGACCCTCGATTCCAGCAGCATCGCCAGCTCTTCGGTGACGCGGCCCACGCTGCCGGCACCGATCGTCAGCACGGCATCACCAGGACGCGCCTCGCGCAGTATGAATTCGATGCCGCCTTGCAAGGTGCTGGAATAGACCACCCTCTTGTGTCCGGCCGTGCTGATGGCGTCGGCCAGCTTCTCGGCACCGATCCCCTCGATGGGCGATTCCCCCGCGGCGTAGATATCGGTGATCACCAGCACGTCGGCCTGATTGAACGATCGCCGGAAATCCTCCCAAAGGTACTGCGTGCGTGTGTAGCGATGCGGCTGAAAAAGCACCAACAGCCGTTGGTAGCCGCATCCGCGCGCGGCATCGAGCGTGGCCCGAATCTCCGCGGGATGATGACCGTAATCGTCGATGAGCGTGACGCCGGAGAATGCCCCTTTTACTTCGAACCTGCGACTGACCCCGGAAAACTTCTCGAGCCCCTGCCGGATTAGGTCCGCGGGAACGTTGAGTGCCAGAGCCACGGCAGCGGCAGCGGTGGCATTCTGTACATTGTGAATTCCGGGCGGCGCAGGCAAGCCGAACAGACCCAGGTCTTCGCCCCGGTATTTCAAGCGGAACTGACTGGAAAGACCGTTCAGCTTCATATCGGAGATCACCAGGTCCGCCTGGCTCGAAGTGCCGTAGGTGATCACGGGACGCTTCACGCGCGGCAAAATCGCTTGAACAGACGGCTCGTCCAAACACAAGATCACCGAGCCATAGAACGGCACGCGATTTGCGAATTGCCGAAACGCCTCTTGAATTTCCTCAAGCGATTGGTAGTGATCCAGATGTTCGCGGTCGATCGTGGTGATCACGGCAATCACCGGCGCCAGGAGAAGAAACGACCCGTCGCTCTCATCCGCCTCCACCACCATGTACTCGCCTTCCCCTACCCGTGCGTTCGAACCTGCATGATTCACACGCCCGCCGACCACGAACGTCGGATCGAGTCCCGCCGCCGCCAACACAGAGGCCACCAGCGAAGTGGTAGTGGTCTTTCCGTGTGCGCCGGCCACGGCGATACCGAATTTCAGACGCATCAGTTCGGCCAGCATTTCCGCACGCGGAATCACTGGAATCTTCTGGCGGTGCGCCTCGACCAGCTCGATGTTATCGGCAGACACCGCGGAGGAGACCACGACCACCTGTGCCCCGTGCACATTTTCGGCGGCATGGGCCTCGTAAATCGTGGCGCCGAGACGGACCAGGTGCTCGGTGACCGGCGAAGACTTTACGTCAGAGCCCGAGACCGCGTAACCGCTGGAAAGAAGCACCTCGGCGATGCCGCTCATTCCGCTGCCCCCGATGCCGACCAGATGGATGCGCTGGAAATTGCGAAACGTCACGCTCACGGCCGGGCCACCTTTTCCAGGAGGTCCACGATGTCCTCCACCGCGCGCGGCCGGGCGAGTCGACGGGCGCAGTCTTCCATCTCTTGAATTTTGCCGGGTTGGTCTAGCAGGGAGAAGATTTCGTTGGTCAGTCGTTCCGGGCTCAGCTCATTTTGCGGCAGCAGCCGACTGGCGCCGGCGTCCTGCATGGCCTGGGCGTTCCCCATCTGATGCGCATCGGTGGCTGCACCGAAAGGGATGAAGATGGCGGCTCGTCCGGAGGCGGCTACCTCCGCGACCGTGATGGCTCCCGACCTGCAAACGATTAGGTCGGCCTGGGCAAACCTCTCCGCCATATTTTCGATGAAGGGGACGACCTCCGCCTGAAATTGGCGTCGCGCATAAGCGACTCGCACGGCATTATAGTCGCGTTCGCCGGTCTGATGCACGATGAAAAGCTGATTTTTTCGCACGACCAGACGGTCGAGCGAATCGACGACCGCCCGGTTGATCGGCAATGCACCCCGGCTTCCCCCCGTAATGAGGAGCGTAAAGGGCGGCTGATGCTGCTTGGGGGCGATGGCGAAAAACTCCTTGCGTATGGGGCAGCCCGTCACCACCGTTTTGCAGCCGAAATGAGCGGCCGCCGTGGGACTAGCGACGGCAACTTGTTTCGCCAGCCCGGCCAGAACGCGGTTGGTGAATCCCGGCTCGACGTTCGGTTCGAAAACAACCGTCGGGATCCGATGAAGAATGGCCATAAGCACCATCGGGCCCGAAGCGTATCCGCCCACCCCCAGCGCCACGTCCAGTCGGTGGCGATGAAGAATCCTTTCCGAGTCCCAAAGTCCAGCCGGAAGCATCGCCAGATTGCGCAGGAACGTGGTGCCGCCAATGCCTTTGAGCCCTCGGACGCGGATCAACTCCAGCGGCAAACCCGCTTGCGGTACCAGGCGCGCTTCCATTCCCCGCTCCGTTCCCACAAACACAACGCGCCTTTCCGCCGAGCCTTGCCCTCGACTGGTTCGCCGCAACCATTCTTCGGCGACGGCGAGCCCTGGGAAAACGTGCCCGCCGGTTCCGCCCCCAGCAATCAAAAGGCCCTTGGCATCGCTGGTCACGTTTCATCCGCGTGTTGGCTGATGTTCAACAGCACGCCGGTGGCCAGCAGCATCCCGATCAGGCTGGAACCTCCGTAGCTGATGAATGGGAGCGGGATGCCTTTGGTCGGCACCAGGCCGAGCACCACGCTCAGGTTCACCAGCGCCTGTCCGACCACCATCGCGGTGATTCCTACTGCCAACAAGCGGCCGAAGGCGTCCGGGGCCTGGAGCGCCGCAACGAATCCGCGCCAACCGTACATGGCAAACAGGGCCAGCACCAGGACTGCCCCGATGAACCCGATCTCTTCACAAACGATCGAGTAGATGAAGTCGGTGTGCGCCTCGGGCAAGAAAAACAGTTTTTGTCGGCTCTCCATCAAACCTACGCCCGAGAAGCCGCCCGATCCGACGGCAATCAGAGATTGCGCCAGTTGAAATCCGCGGCCTTGCGGGTCAGCGCCGGGCGAGAAGTAAGCCTCCACGCGCTCCAGGCGATACGGCACGCTGGCGATCGCAATATAAATCAGAGGCACAGCTGCCAGCACCGCTGCGGCGATGTATCGGTAGGAAAGCCCTGCCATGAACAGCATCACCGCGGCGATGAAGAAAATCATGCACGCCGTGCCCATGTCCGGCTCTTTGTAAACCAGCACCACCATCGCGAGCACGGTCCCGAGCGCCGGCAAAAGCGTCTGGCGGAGGCTGTTGACTCCGGCGCCTCGGGACGCGGACCGGCTTTCGAGAAACCAGGCGAGATAGAAAATCACCACCAGTTTTGCAATTTCCGATGGCTGGAAGCTCAACGGACCCAGGCGAATCCATCGGTGCGTCGCATGCGACCGGTCCAGAAAAAACGCCGCAATCAGCAGGACGAGCGTGAAGGAAATCGCGGTGAAAATCACGCGCGGCTGCCGAAGCTTGCGGTAATCGGTGCGCATCAGCCAAAACATTCCGGCCATCCCGATCGCCGCCCACAGGAGCTGGCGCAAGAAAAATGCGTAGCCGTTGCCCCCTTGCTCGCGCAGCGTCACAGCGGAGGCGCTGAAGACCATCACCGCGCCGGCTAGGCACAGCACCAGGGTAACAACGAAGAGCTTTCGATCATATTGCAGGCTTCGCGGCATCCTTTATCCCGTTCGCGCCGTTGCGCCCGAGCGAGATCGGTTCTCGAGATCTCCCACGAGCTGCTTGAACACGCGGCCTCGATGCTCGTAATTCTCAAACTGGTCAAAGCTGGCACATGCCGGAGTCAGCAGGACCGTGTCGCCCGGCCGGGCCGCACTGATCGCCAGCTCCACGGCGCGTTCCAAGGTGTCTGCGTGGACGTAGGGCACGGCCGGGCCCAAATCCGCGGCCAGCTTTTCGGCGGCGGCGCCGATCAGAATCGCCGTCCGCGCGCGTTGCCGCAGCGGCTCGGCGAGCGGGGTGTACGGGCTGCCCTTGTCCTGGCCGCCCAAAATTACGATCAGCGGACCGGGAAAGGCCTCGATCGCTCTCCGTGCGGCATCCACGTTCGTGGCCTTGGAATCGTTGAAAAATCCTACGCCGCGGATTTCGGCTACAAATTCCAGACGATGCTCGACACCGCGAAACGTCTTTACTCCGCCTGCAATCGCGCCCGGATCGGCCCCGGCCAAATACGCTGCGGCGCACGCCGCCAGCACGTTTTCCACATTGTGGTCGCCGCGCAGACAGATGTCATCCCTCCATCCAAGCCCAATCTCATCGCCCTCCCACCGGAACATGATCTGGCGGTCGCGCAAGAACGCGCCCGTGGCGACCCGCTTCTGCCGGCTGAACCAGAAGACCTGCTGGTGCGATGGCATCCGCCTCGTCACTTCGGAATCATCGGCGTTCAGTACCGCACAATCGCGATCGAGCTGATTCGAGAACAGCTGCATTTTTGCCGCGGCATACTCCTCAAACGACGCGTGCCGGTCCAGATGGTCCGGCGTAAGGTTGAGCAGCACACCGATTTCCGGACGAAACGCTTCGATGTTCTCTAGCTGAAAGCTGCTCAGCTCGGCGACCGTGACGGTAGCGTCGTTCGACGACTCGACCAGGGAAAGCAGCGGTGTGCCGATGTTACCGCCCACGAGCGTCTCCATGCCCGCCGTTTTCAGGATGTGCGCCGTGAGCGCCGTGGTCGTGGTTTTGCCGTTGGAGCCGGTGACCGCCACCAGCTTGCCGCGCAGGAATCGCCAGGCGAGCTCGATTTCACTCCACACCGGAATACCTCGGGAGCGCGCACCTGCCAGCAGCGGCAACGTCTTGGGCACTCCCGGACTCACGACAATCAAGTCCTTCTCCAGAAACAGTTCGGGCGCATGTCCGCCCAGCTCCAGTTTGACTCCCACCGCGCGCAGTGCCTGTGCGGTCGGGGCCAATTCGCGCTCGGGCTTTTCATCCGTCGCCGTAACCGTCGCGCCATAACCGGCTGCGAAAAGCGAAACCACTTCGCCCGTGCGCGCCAGCCCCACCACCAAGATGCGCTTTCCTTCCAAGTCGAATCCGAGTCTCACCTGGCCTACCTCAATTTCAGAGTTGTCAGGGAAAAAAGCGCCAGCACCAGCGCCATGATCCAGAATCGAACGATGATCTTCGATTCGCTCCAGCCCCCCAGTTCGAAATGATGGTGCAAAGGGGCCATGCGAAATACCCGCTTCCCGGTCAGGCGGAACGAGCCTACCTGGATGATCACGGACAGTAGTTCCAAAATGAAAACCCCGCCAATCGAGAGCATCAAGATCTCCTGCTTGAGAATCACCGCCACCGTGCCGATCGCGCCCCCAAGAGCCAGCGACCCGACGTCGCCCATGAATATTTCCGCCGGATGCGTGTTGTACCAGAGGAAGCCTAGCGACGCGCCCGCCAACGACCCGCAGAAAATGGTGAGCTCCGCCGCATCGGGGACTCTTTGGATCTCGAGGTACTCGGCGAAGCGCGCGTTGCTGGAGAGATAGGTGATGACTGTCAGCGCCACGGCCGTGATCAACACGCAGCCGATCGCGAGCCCGTCAAGACCGTCGGTGAGATTGACTCCGTTCGACAGTCCGGCGATGACCAGGACCAGGAACAGCACGAAGGGTACGTAGGCAATGGGCCAGATCACAGGAAGGTTGCGGGCCGACTCGACCACCAGGTCCGGGTGCAGTTTCTTCATGAACGGCACGCTCAACTGCGTCGAATAGGCGCCCTTGGCCTGCAAGCCCACGAGCACCGCGCCCACAAATGCGCACGTCAGAATCTGCAGGGCAAACTTTCCGGCGGCGGTGAGTCCCCGATTGTGCTTGCGGACAACCTTATTGTAATCGTCGATGAAACCGATCGTCCCGAACGCCACCGTCGCCGCGACTGCCAATAGCACGTAGGGGTTTCGCAAATCGGCCCAGAGTAGGGTGGGAATGACGATCGCCGAGACGATGAGCAGGCCACCCATCGTCGGCGTTCCGGCCTTTTCCTGGTGTCGTCTCGGACCCTCCTCGCGAATGTACTGCTTCACTTGCATCGCCCGCAGCCGCTCGATCATCCATGGCCCCAGCAGCAGCGACAGGGCTAGCGCCGTAAGGCTGGCCACCGCCGTGCGAACGGTGATGTAGCGAAATACGTTCAGCGGACTGAAATGCCGCCGTAGCGCGAAAAAGAAGAGGTAGTAAAGCATTTCAGTGACGTCCTCGCCAGTTTCGCTCGAGGGCGTCGACGGAAAGCGTTCGGCGCTTGTGCCGGGCGTCCATTGCTTCGAGCACCCGTTCCATTTTCGTGCCGCGCGAGCCCTTCAGCAGCATGAGATCGCCGCGGGTCACAAACCCTTTTAGAAAGGCCGCCGCCTCTAGGGAATTTTCAAAAAATTGTGTGCGGTCCTGCGGGTGTCCCGCCTCCACGGCGCCGCGAATCAGATCGGCTGCATGCCCTTGCACGCCAAAAATCCAGTCGACCTGGCGGCGGGCGGCGGCGCGGCCACATTCTCGATGCAGCTCAGCAGAGGAATCTCCGAGCTCCAGCATCTCGCCGGCGGCGACAATGCGGCGCTGATATCCAGGCGTCGCCGCCAGTAGCTCGACCAGCGCTAGGAGCGCGGTCGGGCTCGAGTTGTATGAATCGTTGATCACGGAGAACCCTTCTTCGAAGCGCACCACTTCCCCGCGCTTGTCCGCCGGGGTGAGCGCAGGAAAGACACGTTTGGCTTCCTGCGCACCGATACCCCAAAGGCTCGCCGCCGCCAGCGCCGCGAGGGCGTTCATCACGTTGTGCCGCCCAATCAGGGGCAAGTCGAGCCTCCTGCGCCCGGCGGGCGAGACGAAATCAAAGACCGTGCCTTCCAGGCCTCGCTCCTCGATCCTCTCGGCGCGAAACTCGGCCTCGGCATTCGTCCCGAACCGAAGCACAGGCCCGCGGGCCACCTGCGCAAAACCAGCCACCCGCTCATCGTCTGCGTTCAGCACAGCTGTGGCCCCAGGCCAGGCAAGATTCTCGATCAACTCGCGCTCGGCTAGCGCAATTTCGTCGATCGAGGAAAAAAACTCCAGATGCTCCACGGCAACGCGAGTCACGACGCCCACCTGCGGTGAGGCCATTCGCGCCAGAGCCGCCAACTCACCCCGATGCGACATCCCCAGTTCGACTACCGCGGCTTGATGCTCCTCGCCGATTTTCAGCAGTGTGAGGGGCAAGCCGTATTCGTTGTTCAGGTTTCCTTGCGTTTTCAGCACGCCGAACCGCGCGCCCACGAGCGCCGCCAGAATCTCCTTGGTCGTGGTCTTCCCAACCGATCCAGCCACCGCGCCGATCATCCTCCCCGGTTTCGTCTCCCGCCACACTTGGCATGCCCGCGAGGCCAGCCGCCCGAGCGCGGCGAGCGTGTCTTCCACGGCGAACAGTTTGCCCTGGATTTCCTCTGGATAGTCGGCCAGGCGTGTACGCGCCACCACCCCGGCCACCGCGCCGCGCTCCAATGCCCCCGAGACGAAACTGTGTCCGTCGTGACGCGGTCCGCGTATGGCGATAAACAGCTCCCCGGGCTGGACTGTGCGAGAGTCAATCGAAACGCCCGTCAGCGCAACCGTGGCGTCGAGCCGCGTGGGAAGCGCGACACCCAGCGCTTCCCCCAGTTGAGCCAGTGTCCACCGCATGGGCGCCTCCACGGCGCTAGGCTTCACGGCTCTCCGGCTTATCCAGCCGGGAGTTTGGAATAGCCCTTGCGGCGCAGGATTTCCCGCGCCTTTTCGCGATCGTCGAACTCAATGGTTCCCTGCGCGAGCACCTGATAGGCTTCGTGCCCCTTGCCCGCTAGCAAAACGATATCCCCCGGACGCGCTTCTTCCAGGGCGGCTGCCAGCGCCAGCCCCCGGTCCGGCTCAACTCGATACGTCGCGTTGACCCTCTGTAAGCCCACCGCCACGTCGTTGATGATTCGCAGGGGGTCTTCCCCTCGAGGATTGTCGCTGGTGAGCACCACCAGGTCGCTCAGCGAGCCCGCTGCCTCACCCATCAACGGCCGCTTCGTTCGATCGCGCTCCCCACCCGCGCCAAACAGGGTAATAATCCGCGCTTGGGGGCCAAGTTCCCGCGCCGTTCGGATCAAATTGCGCAGCGCGTCATCGGTGTGTGCGTAATCCACGACGACGAGAAACGGTTGCCCCTGGTCAATCGTTTGAAATCGCCCAGGAACCAGATCGAGACGAGCGACCCCCTCGGAGATTTTCGCGGCGGAGATCCCTAGCCCGAGGGCCGCGCCGATCGCAGCCAATATGTTGTACACGTTGATCCGACCCACCAGCGACGATCGCACCTCGATATTTCCCGCCGGGGTCTGGGCCGTGAATGCGAGACCCTGAAAACTGAGCTCCAGCTTTCTGGCGGTCACATCCGCCCTTTCGCTGAGGCCGTAGGTTAGGGTGCGCCGTGCCATGCGGTCCAGCGACGCAGAATATGCATCGTCGCTGTTGATCACGGCCAGGTCGGGCGCTCCGGCGCCGGTACCTTCAAACAGCCGCCGCTTTGCTGCGAAATACTCCTCGAATGTTCCGTGGTAGTCCAGGTGATCACGCGTCAGATTGGTGAAGACCGCCACCGCGAACCGACAGCCCCAGAGCCGTTCCATCGCCAGCGCATGTGAGCTCACTTCGAGCACCACGTGCGTACCCCCCGCGTCGCGGACCTCGTGAAACATCTGCTGCAAGTCGAGCGACTCAGGCGTCGTGTTCACTGCGGCTCGGCTTTCCTTTGGAGTGCGGTATCCCGTCGTGCCGATCAAGCCCGTCGTGTGCCCGGCGGCGCGCAGGATCGAATCCACCAAAAAGGTCGTGGTGGTTTTGCCGTTCGTTCCCGTAACGCCGATAAGCCGGAGCGCCCGGGCCGGGTTTCCGTACCAGTTGGCCGCGACCTGCGACAAGCCGCGTCGCTCGCTTCCGCGTCCGAACTCAACCCAGGTCACTTCGCCGGAAAGCGACTCGGGCCGGGGCCGGCTGCTAGCCACTGCGATCGCGCCGCGCCCGACCGCGTCGTTCACAAATTTCGTTCCATCCAGCTTTTCGCCTTGCAGGGCAAAAAAGAGACTTCCCGGCGTGGCCTTGCGGCTGTCATAGACGACGGATTGAATCTGGACATCCGTCGGCCCCGTCACTTGTTCGAGCTCGCTGCCCGACAGCAGTTCCCTCAGTTTCATTCCCGGAACCTTCAGTTTCGCGCGCCCTCCGCCGTTTCTCAACTTCGGCCGCTGGTTAAGACTTATGCTCAATTCCGGGCCCTTCGCGCCGCGCCGCCGTCCAACTCCCCGGGCCGACCAAAGCGCACCGTCACCTGACTGCCCCGCAAAACCTGCGCGCCGGCTTCCGGAAACTGTTGCAAAGCAATTCCGGTGCCGATCAGCGCCGGCGCCAAGCCGAGCTTCGAACACAACTCTGTGACGCCACGTACGCTCTGGCCGGTGAGGCTGGGAACCGCGACACTCGGATCGCCAAACGCCATCGTGGGAGCTGAGGGCAACGGCGGACCTGGCTTCTCGATCGCCTCCGCAAAACTCTGGCGGAACTCATCGCCGCCCGTCTCCCTAGATTCGATCCCCTCGGGGGCGCGGGCGTTCTGCGCCGTCTCCGCATCGGCGGCCGATGGCACATCGTGCGGCACGCCGAGGTAAGCCAGCACCTGCTGGGCGACTCGCTGAAACACGGGCCCGCCGACCTCACCTCCGTGATGCGGTCCCACCGGGGAATCCAGCACGACCAGAATGGTGATCGCCGGATTGTTCACGGGCGCAAAACCGACAAACGACGAGTTGTACTGCGTCCGCGAATAGCGTCCGGTGGCAGGATCGATTTTCTGCGCCGTTCCCGATTTTCCCGCTGCGGTATACCCATCCAGCCGCGCGGGCTTGCCCGTGCCCTCGCGGATGACACCTTCCATCATCTCCCGCATCGTCGCCGCCGTTCGGGCATCGGTGGACTGCCGGGGCTCGCGCAGCGGGCGCAACGCGCCGGGATTGCCTCCATTGATTTCGCGCACGACGTGGGGCGCATAGAGGGTCCCACCGTTGGCGACCGCTGAGATCGCCGAAATAATCTGGATGGGTGTAAGGCTCACCTCCTGCCCCATCGCCAGCGATCCAAGCGAGCTGGCCGACCAGTTCTCCACCGGCCGCAGCAGGCCGCGGTTTTCGCCCGGCAGTTCGATCCCCGTGGGTTGCCCGATTCCGAAGGCGCGGGCCGTGTCATAGAACCGTGATGGGCCGAGCCGCAGAGCCAGCTTGATCGCGCCCACATCGCTGGAGTGTTCCAGAATTTCGCGCACGCTCAGCACGCCAAATTTCTTCCAGTCATGAATCAGCCGCCCCGCCACGAGAATCTGGCCCATCTGGCAATCGATCGGTTCATCCTCGTTGGCAACGCCGTTTTCAAGAGCACCTGTCAGGGTGATCACTTTAAACGTCGAGCCCGGCTCGTAGGCCGAGGCCACGGCCCGGTCGACGCGATTTTCCTCTGGATATTTTCCCGGATTGTTTGGATCGAATGTCGGCCAGTTGGCCACAGCCAGCAGGTCACCCGTGTTCGGGTCTTCGACCACGACGCTGCCGGCTTTCGCACGCGTTTGCTCGATCGCCTGTGCGAGCTCCTTTTCTGCAACGTACTGGATGGTTTCGTCGATCGTGAGCGTGACGCTCGCGCCGGGATCGGCCGCCGCTTCGCTACGGTCGTACCATTGCCGCCGCCCGTCCGCCATCACGATCATTTTGCCCGGCTTGCCAAGAATCTGTTTATCGAGCGAGTATTCGATTCCGCCGTTGCCTTTTTCATCGACATCCACATAGCCCAGCACCGACGCAGCCAGTTCTCTCTGCGGATAGACGCGGCGGTTCTCTTTCTGAAAGAACACTCCTTTCAAGTTCATGTCACTGATTCGTTGCACGGCTTCGGGCGGGACCTTCCGGGCCAACCGCACGGGCGTGCGAGCCCCCTCGATTCTGGTCACTAGATCCTCCGCCGGCACATCGAGAACACGCGAAAGCAACCGCGCCACCATCCCCACATCGGTGATCTCGGCCGGGTCGGCAAACACCGAGTCCATCGGCAGGCTCACGGCCAGTTCGTGACTCTTGCGGTCGTAGATCGTGCCTCGCATCGGGCTGATCTCGAAAATTCGCTGCTGCTGGCGTTGTGCTCTAGCCAGGTATTCGCTGTAGCGGAAAAGCTGCAGGTAACTGACACGGGCCAGAATGATGGCGATCCAGACGACCGCGAGGGACCAGACGATCAGCCAGCGGAGACGCGGATTCGGCTGCTCCATGAACCCCGGCCTTCCTGATCGGAATCATGCTCCGGCGGCTCTGTGCACGCCCAAGAAGCCGGTCCGCCCGGCGGACCCCTTTCATGCCGATCTCGCTTGAGATATCAGGGCCGGGTGGACTGCGCCACCGGGCGCGCATCGGCCAACACGCCGTCGCCGGGCAGATCGGCCGGAGCCACTTGTCCGGGCACAGGGACCGTCAATCCCAGCTGGTTTCGTGCGATCGCATCGACACGCATCGGCGATCGGAGTGTCGCCACCTCCAGCTGCAATTGCTGGTTGAGCACCGCGGCCTGTGTCCGCTCGCTGGCGAGCTGCTCGAGCTGGTAACGGATCTGGATGTACTGGAAATGTTGCCAGGCGTAGGTGAGCAGGCACGCGGCCATCGCCGCGCCGGTCCAAAGCCGACGACGAAACTCCTTCAGCTGGGCCGTCGCCAAAGGACGCGACAGCCTCGAGTTGTCAATGCGCTTGACCGTGTAGTATTCCGTCATGACCGACTCTCAGCCGGGCGGGCTGCCAGTGGCGACATTTTCTGTGCGACGCGCATCTTCGCGCTGCGCGCCCGAGGGTTGCGTGTGATTTCCTGTTGGCTGGGTCGGATGACCCTTCGGGTCAGCACCCGGAAGAGGCCTTGCCGCTCCAGACGCTGAAAGGCCTGCTTCACGGGTCGATCCTCGCGCGAATGGTAGGTGAGGATCACCCATCGTCCTTCCGAACTTAAAGTGGCAGGGGTCCGCGAAAGAAACTGCTCGAGTTCCTCCTCTTCTCGATTCACCGCTATCCGCAGCGCCAGAAACGTTTTTGTCGCGGGCTGCAGTTTC
>Ga0187783_10000137_pt1 | contig 54984 bp, 45 predicted proteins | sample 1015_SJ02_MP02_2_FD_132471 | JGI IMG/M metagenome (GOLD analysis project Ga0187783, IMG submission 132471) | Tropical peat soil microbial communities from peatlands in Department of Meta, Colombia - 1015_SJ02_MP02_20_MG | ecosystem: Environmental > Terrestrial > Soil > Wetlands > Peat | place... | reverse complement strand
TCTTTCAGCCGAGCGAAGGCACGTTCCGTCTGCATCCGGGGCCCGTGTTCACCGATTTGCTGCTGGTCGATGAGATCAATCGCATGCCGCCTCGCACCCAGTCGGCTCTGCTTGAAGCCATGGAAGAATTGCAGGTGACGATCGACGGTAAAAGCTATCCGCTCTCGCGGTCGTTTTCGGTCTTCGCGACGCAGAATCCCATTGAATTTGAAGGCACTTACCCTCTGCCGGAAGCCCAGCTTGACCGCTTCCTGATGAAGATTCGCATCAGCTATCCGAACGCCGCACAAGAATCGGAAATCCTGTCGCGCTATCAAGGTGGATTCGAGGTCAGAGACCTCAACCGGGCGGGGCTGGAACCGATATCGCGCGAAGCTTTGCAGGCCGGGAGGGAGGAGATCACGCGCGTTCGCGTCGAGCCGAAGCTGTTCGACTACATCGTCTCGATCGTACGTGCCACACGCGATTCCGCCGCAGCCAGCCTCGGGGCCAGTCCCCGTGCTGCCGTCGCCATGATGCTCGCGTCGAAAGCCTTCGCCGCGATCGAGGGCCGCGACTTCCTGATCCCGGATGACATTAAAAGCGCCGCGCCGCCGATTTTGCGGCATCGCTTGCTGCTGAAGCCGGAAGCGGATCTCGAAGGCATCTCGCCCGATCAAGTGATCAGCGAAATCATCGCCAAGATTGCAGTTCCGAAATAGCACCGTGACTCGTCTCGTCCCTCCGAATATCTTCGCGCGAGCGGAGCCCACGGGCCGCTTTGCCGTCGCCTTCGGTCGGCGATTTTTCCTGCTCTGTTTGATCGGACTCGCCTGGGTGGCTCCGGCCTGGCGCGAGCCCCGTTTTCTGTACGCCTTGGCTCTCTGGGACGGGATCGCGCTCGGGCTTTGGATCTGGGATCTGACCCGTATGCCCAAGACGAGTCAAATTGAGGTCCGGCGCATTTGGAGCGAGCCGCTCGGTCTTGCGAAATCCGGCATCATTCAGCTTCAGGTCTGCAATTCGTCTGGCTTGCCCATTTTCGCCAGCCTTTGGGATGAAGCGCCTCCCACTTTTTGCCGCGACCTTCCCAACGTCGAAATCTACGCGCCGGCTTGTGGCGTAGGAACGGCCTGCTACTCCATCAATCCTCGCGCGCGCGGCGACGCCGGCTTTGGCGACGTATGGCTGCGCTATCAAAGCCCGCTGCACCTTGCGGAGCGGTGGGCCCGTGCGCGGCTCACACAAAGGGTGCGCGTCTATCCCAACATCGAAGAGACGCGGAAGATGCGCATCTATCTGATCCGCAGCCGCCAGATCGAGCTCGAAAAACGACTCAAACGCCAACGCGGGCAGGGCCGCGAATTTGAGAGCCTTCGCGACTATCGCGAAGGCGACGAATTTCGCGACATTTCCTGGAGCGCAACGGCGCGACGCGGGAAGCTGATCACAAAAGTACATCAGCTCGAGCGGAGTCAGGTTCTATGGCTCGTGCTCGATGCCGGCCGCTTGCTGCGCTCCCCGATCGACGGTTTGACGAAGCTCGACTACACCGTCAGTGCGGCCCTGTGCCTCGCACAAGTCGCCTTCTATTCGGGCGACCGCGTCGCCTTACTCGCCTACGGGCGAAAGCTGCAGCAGCGCGTCGGTGCCGGACGGGGAGTGCCTCATCTGCGCGTCCTGATGGAGAGCATGGCGCAGGTCCGCGCCGAACCATACGAAGCCGACCATCTGTTCGCCGCCGAGACCTTGCTTTCTTTGCAGAGCCGGCGCAGCCTGATCATCTGGCTCACCGACCTTGCCGAAACAGCGGCGACACCAGAAGTGATCGAGTGCGCCGCGAAAATGGCCGCTCGCCACTTGGTGCTGCTCGCCATCATGGGACAGCCCGAGCTGCGGGAAGTCGTGGCGTCGCCGCCTAAGAACCCCTCCGAGATGTATCGCTACACGGCCGCGCTGGAAATCGTCGAGCGCCGCAGCCTTTTGCTCGGACGATTGCGTCAGCACGGCGCGCTGACGCTGGAAGTCGATCCCGATCGGCTATCTACCGCTCTCGTCAACCGCTATTTGGAAGTGAAGGAACGAAGCATGCTCTAAAGCGACGGGGGGCCGCTCGCCTCGCCCAGCCGGCGGGCGGGGATTTCCCGGGGCGTCTTTTTCTTTACGTACAACAGGAGCAGACTGAACATTCCGGCAGCGACCCCGTACTTGAGTGCAATCGGCAAATCGGAAGGCGATACGAATCCCTCGATCGTGCCTGCCGCGATCAGCAGGGGGATGATTCCCAGTACGAGCCGTACCCCTCGCCCTGCCTCGCGGACCAGTGACGCGCGGCGCGGCAGTGTGCCGGGAAACAGCAAACCCTTCGCGATCAGCAGTCCACCGCCGCCGGCAATGAAAATCGCCGGCAATTCGATCACACCATGGGGCGCGACAAAACTCAGAAGCTGCTCGGACATTCCCGCTTGCCAGCAGGCCGCGTTCACGACGCCGAAAAGCAATCCGTTGAGCGCCAGCATCCAGACCGTTCCCAGGCCCCCGGTGATTCCGAGTGCAAACGTGGAGAACGATACGGCGAGATTGTTTGTCATGATGGCGCTCGAGGCGATCGGCTTGATCGTGACGATCGAGTGCGTCCACATCTGCCGCTTTTCGATCGTTTCCATCATGCGCGGGCCCAGCAGATAGGCCTGAAATCCGGGGTTGACGACCGCAAGCATCATGCCCGCGGCGGCCAGAACCAAGAAGATCGCGCAGGCCACCAATGTATATGCCAGCGTGTCAGAGAATATCTGCGGAAATGTCTCTCGATAGAACGTGATGATGCCGCTGGGCCGCGAGCGGCGTCCCATGTAGATGAGATTGTGAGCTCGCCCAAGGAGCTGATTGAGATAGCGCGCGATGTTGCCGCTGGAGGAATCCTCACGGCTCGTCGCAAGGTCCGAAGCGGTCTGGCGGTATAATAGGGCCAATTCCTGCAGCTCGGAGTGAGTGAGCTTGCGCACGCCCGCGCGGCCCGAGCGCGTCAGGAGCTCGTCCATTCGCGCCCAATACGGTCGACGCTTCTGAAGCCAACTGGTGGAGATCACGAATGTCCTCGTCGGGAAAGCTTACCATCGAAACTCCCGAACAAACGATGCTGGAGTTTCCGCTGGCTGGCATTGGCAGCCGCTTTCTCGCGATCGCTTTGGACACGCTCCTACAGGTAGTTGCCATGTGCGTAGTGGGCATGGTTCTGATCGCGGTGGCCATTCCCTTCAGCCTTGTTTTTCGCAGCGGTGGCTTGTGGGTGGTGGCGATCCTCATTCTTTTTGTCTTCACCATTGACGTCGGCTACTTTGCGCTGTTCGAGGCCTTATGGAATGGCCAAACGCCCGGCAAGCGCTGGACTCACTTGCGCGTGATCAAGGACAGTGGCCGCCCGATCAGTGCCTACGATGCTGTTCTTCGCAACCTGTTGCGCATTGTAGACTGGCTGCCAACGCTGTACGCTGCCGGGATCATCACGATGATCGTCAGCCGTGAAAACAGGCGTATCGGTGACTATGCGGCGGGTACGGTCGTCGTCCACGAGAAGCCGCTCGAGGGTGTCGGCCAGATCTGGAACATCCGCGCTGTGCCGGCGCAGACCGTACCGTTCGGCTCTTCCTGGCAAGTCACACCTGAGGAGTTGCAACTCGTCGAGACGTTTCTCGAGCGCCGGGACAGCCTTCACCCCCAGGTGCGCAGCTCCATGGCCCGCCAGATTGCCGATCGCGTCGGGGGGCGCATCGGTGTAGGTCCTGCCCATCGTGCGAATACCGAAAAATTTCTCGAGGCCATCGCGGAGCAGCGCCGCGCCTCCGCTCGCTTCCACTGACCCAGCTCGTTTTCAGCCCCAACGAAAGACACAACTCGATCAAACCGCTCATTTCCACCGTTTGGGTGACTGCGGCAAAGCCCAGCTGGTTAAATCTCGAGCTGGTAGAGACCGAAAGGCAAGCGCTGGAGCTCCAAAATGCCCTGATCGCTAGTCGCCAGGGTATTGTGGTATTGATTCGCTTCGCTGACGATTTCGACCGTCATTTTCAGGCCAAGCCCTGACGGATCAGTCACTTTCAACCGTAACTCACCGCTATTACTTTGACCCAAGAGCGGCAGGGTACAGCCTAAAAAAGTGCCAAAAATCGCATCAGGAATCTCCGAAGTCGGTGCGCACGCCACGCGAGGAGGCCCCTGCTGACAGACCGACGGCTCCTTTGTCCCCTCACCTGAATATTCCGCCGCTGGCCATTCTGTTCAGTGTTTGTCGTTCTTCGTGGCGAAACGAACAGACAAGCGTCAAAAACCTTGAACAGAAGCGGGGAGAAAAGGAATATACACACAGGGACCTATGCAGCTTCCACCGGCAGATTCGATCGATCGACTGTCCTTTCTGACGACGGCGGGCGGCGCCGTTTCCGTGAAGTCATCGGAGATCGAACGAGAGGTCATCGGCCTGTTTGAACAATTTCGGAACCCCCTTCTCCGTTACGTGCTGGCATTTGGTTTGTCTGTGCAGGACGGGGAGGAGGTTGCTCAGGAAGTGTTTCTCGCGCTTTTCCGGCACATGACAATGGGGAAATCCCGTCACAACCTTCGAGGCTGGATCTTTTCGGTCGCCCACAACCTCGCCTTGAAACAGCGCCATGCCCATCGCCGGTTCGAGGGCGCCTCAGCCGAAACACTTTTCGAAGGCGCATTGGACCCGTCTCCGAATCCGGAGGAACAAGTACTGTCAAAGGAACGGCAGACACGTTTATTCACTTTTCTTCGCACCCTACCGGTGCAGGACCGATGCTGCCTCTATCTGCGGGCCGAGGGGTTCCGCTACCGAGAAATCGCTCACATCGTGGGCATTTCCCTGGGAGCCGTATCGGCGTCGCTGACACGATCCCTCATGCGGCTGATGAAAGCAGACGATAGATAGGTAGGTAGGACATGTTGGCTAAGAACTTTCACCCATCGGATCAAGACATGCTCCTTTTTTCCGATGGGGAGCTGAAAGGGCGTAGAGCGGCGCGAGTGCGAGCGCACCTCACCGCTTGCTGGCGATGCCGGGCCCAAAGAATCGAGCAGACGATCGGCGATTTCATGGCGATTCATCGCCAGAGCTCTGAACTGCCGCCCATCGCGGGCCCGCGCGCGCTGCTAAAGGCGCGGCTTGAACAATCGGCGTCCGACCACGGCCACGACGGACGGCAAGGTTCGCTCGTTTGGCTCCATGCACGCGGTCTGGCCTACCTCTGCGCGTTGGGACTACTGGCTGCGGTGGGAACAGGGGTTCTGATTCGACACACCATCGCGCTCGCTGCGGCCTCACGTGAATACGCCGGACTGCTACCGAACCCGCGGCTGACGCCTGGCGCCACGAGGGCCATCGCCCTCGGTGATCTCTGTTCCATGGATCATGATGAGGTGGTGCTCGGGATATCGGCCACATTGCGACAGGAAGTGTTCGATGAGTATGGAATGGGAGGTGTGCCCTTGGAGAATTACGAGGTGGACTACCTGATTACGCCCGGTTTGGGAGGCTCAGACGACATCCGCAACCTGTGGCCGCAGCCGCGCTACCACGCCACCTGGAATTCATTTGTCAAGGATCGACTGGAGGATCATCTGCATCAGATGGTTTGCCGCAGGGAGCTCAAGCTGACCACTGCGCAGAAAGACGTGGCGAAAGACTGGATTTCCGCCTACAAGAAGTATTTCCATACAAACCTACCGCTTTCGATGGATCCCAACGGCGGTCGATTGATTCAAATGAGCGCGAGTTTTCTTCCTTGCCACAGCGGGTCGACCGATAGCGCCTCCGATTGTTTTGCGATGCCGATTCTGATGAAGTGGGATTGACCATAGGACCGGCAACCCTCATCCGTGATGCCGCCCCTTCGTTCCGCGCACCATCTTGTTCCGAATCACTTCTACCAACTCCTCGGCCGCGGCTGTCAGGGGCCGGTCACGCCGGTAGACCAGGTACAGCGTTCGTGTCAGACGCATCTGCCGAATTCGCAACGCACGCAGATCGCCATGGGCTACCTCCCCCTCCACGCACATCCGCGGCACAATCGCGACGCCCTTCTTCATCCGGACGAAGAGCTTGATGCTCTCGATGGTGGGCAGCTCGATATCCATTTTCAGCGGTACGCGGCGCCGTGCAAACATCTGTACGACGCGCTGGCGGTACGGGGACTCCACACTGTGCGCGACAAACGTCTCCTGCCCGAGCTCGTGGACGTCCACCTCGCGCCGCTTGGCGAGCTTGTGTCCTGGCCACACCACCATCACCAGCGAATCCCGATAAAATTCTACTGCCTCGAGTTCACGCTCTTCGGGCAGATAGGAAATCACCCCGATATCGAGATGGTGATTCATCACCTCACGTGGCACATCTCGCGAAAACACCCGATGCACTCGGATTTGAATGCCGGGATGAAGCATCCGATATCGTTCTAGCGCTGGCAACAAGGCGTGGATCGAGCTTTCGTTCACTCCCAGCGAAATCTGACCACGCTCGAGTCCACGCAGCTCCTGCATGCCCTTCCGGATTTCCTCGCGGAGATTCAGCATCCGGTCCGCGTATTCCGAGAGCAGCACGCCGGCGTCGGTCAGCGTCCGCGCACCCGAGCCACGTACAAACAGGGGCTGGCCTACCCAGTCCTCCAACTTTCGAATCGCGATGCTTACCGCCGGCTGGGTCCGGTAGAGCTTCTCCGCCGCACGCGAAAAGCTGCGCTCGCGCGCCACTGTTTGAAATACCTGTAGGGATGCAAGGTCCATGGGAGGCTTTGGGCCGGTGCGCTATATAAGCAGAATTTATTTCTGTTTGCAAACATTATAAATTGGACTCGCTGGCCTCGTTTCTGGCATCTTGGAGGTGAGGAGTTCGAATGGACACTCTGGAGATCTTCGACACCACGCTACGTGATGGCGAGCAGTCACCCGGCTTTTCCATGAACAAGGCGGAAAAGCTACAGCTGGCCCGCCAGATCGAGCAGTTGGGCGCCGACATTATCGAAGCCGGCTTTCCGATCGCCTCGCCCGGAGATCTGGACGCCACACGTGCCGTAGCCGCCGAAATCAAGCAGTCCCGCGTCGCTGCGCTCGCGCGCGCCCGTCAGGAGGATGTAGACGCGGCGCTGAGAGGCCTGGAGCCCGCCCGCAAGCCCCGTCTGCATGTCTTCTTGGCCACTTCCGATCTGCACCTCAAACACAAGCTGCGCATCGATCGCGAACAGGCGCTTGAGCAGATTACAAAGATGGTGCGCTTCGGTCGCCAATATTGCGAGGAAGTGGAGTTTTCCGCCGAAGATGCAAGTCGCACCGACATCGATTACCTGTGCCAGGTCGTGCGGGCCGCCGTCGAATCCGGTGCGACGATCATCAATCTGCCGGACACGGTCGGTTATTCCACTCCCGACGATTACGCGGAGATGTTTCGTCAGGTGCGCGCGCGGCTCGGCGCAGCTCCCCATATCGTGCTGAGTGCCCATTGTCACGATGATCTGGGTCTCGCGCTGGCCAATTCCCTGGCGGCTATTGACGCCGGCGTGCGCCAGATCGAATGCACGATCAACGGCATCGGCGAGCGAGCCGGCAACGCATCGCTAGAAGAACTGGCGGTCGCGCTGCATGTGCGCAACAATCGCTTTCCGGTCGCCACACGCATCCAGCTGGAAAAGCTCTATCCCACAAGCCGTTTGCTCTCGACGATCACCGGCGTTTCCGTTCCCCCGAATAAGGCGGTAGTCGGCGCAAACGCCTTCGCGCACGAAGCGGGGATCCATCAAGACGGCATTCTCAAAAATCCGCTGACGTACGAAATCATCGTTCCCGAGAAGGTTGGCGTGCCGGCGCGTCGCCTCGTTTTGGGAAAGCATTCCGGGCGCAATGCCTTTCGCTCACGTCTTGGCGAACTCGGCTTTGAAACGACCGATGCGGAACTCGCCGAATGCTACCGGCTCGCGATTCTACGCGCCGATGAAGAAAAGGAAATCACCGATCGCGATCTGATCACGATTATCCACCAGGTCCGCCGCGGCCACGCGCCTGTTGCGGCAGGCGGCGGCCCCGCTACCGCCGTCCGGTAGCCCCGGTTATCGGTGTTGGGGCCCGCTCGCGAGCTCCGACATAAATCGTCAAAGGCGCACAGCGGGCTTGCGACACCAGGCTGATACCACCGTTCGTGGATCACGGACTTTCTTGATGACCGCATCGCGAAAAACCATCGCGCTGTTGCCCGGCGACGGCATCGGCCCTGAGGTCATCCGCGCCGCCGTCGCGCTTCTCACCGACTGTGCCTCCGCCTTCGGCCATCGATTTGAATTCCGCGAGTATCCGTTCGGAGGGAATGCGATCGACGCCTGTGGGGTGCCCCTGCCGCCTGAAACATTGGCTGGCTGCCGCGCGGCCGACGCGGTCCTGCTAGGCGCCGTCGGGGGGCCCCAGTGGGAATCGCTGCCGTTCGGCACGCGGCCCGAAGCTGGCCTTCTGGCGATCCGCAAGGAGCTCGGCCTGTACATCAATCTTCGTCCGATACGATTGCGCCATGTGCTCCGCAACATTTCCCCGCTTCGCCTGGAGCGTCTCGGTGATTGCGACTTCGAAATCGTTCGCGAACTCGCTGGAGACATCTACTTTGGCGAGCACAAAATCAACAGACAAAAAGCCAGCGATCTCGCGGAATATTCCGTTCCGGAAATCGAACGCGTCGCTCGCTACGCCTTTGAACGCGCCAAGGCCCGCAAGCGTCATCTCACGAGTGTCGACAAAGCGAATGTCCTCGCCAGTTCCACGCTCTGGCGCGAGACAGTCACGGCCTTGTCACGCGAATATCCCGACATTTCGCTCGACCATCAATATGTGGACAACGCCGCGATGCAAATCCTGCTGCGGCCCACGCAGTTCGACGTCATTTTGACCGGCAACATGTTCGGTGACATCCTCAGCGACGAGGCCGCGGCGCTGGCTGGCTCCATCGGCCTGATTCCGTCGCTCAGCCGCGGCCGCCCGGATCAACCGGCGCTCTACGAACCCATTCACGGTTCGGCTCCCGCGATGGCGGGCAAGGATGTGGCCTGTCCGCTCGGCGCGGTTTTTTCGGCAACCCTGATGTTGCGGGAATCCTTCGGCCTCCAAATCGAATCACAATCGATCGAGCAAGCGGTTGATCGCGTTCTCGAGCAGGGTTACCGCACCGCAGACATTGCAGAACCGGGCAGCCGTACGGTGAGCTGCTCGGAATTCACCGAGGGAATCCGAGGCCAGCTGCGGGCCGCCCCCTCCGCGGCTTGAGCGAACGCGGCCCGGTCAACCGTTTCTGAGCACCAAGCACTCTGCCGTTATGTCGTACAGCGCCTGTTTTCGCGGCGTGAAGGCAGCGAAGAGAAATCCGAAAAAAAAGATGGACCCGAAGATCAGTTTTCCCAAATAGCGCCACGATGCACGCGTAAAGCTGATGCGGCGTCCGGCCAGGTCCGTCACCCGTAATCCGAGCAGCTTCTTTCCCGGTGTGGCCTGCCACGCGGAGCTCTCAAAACAGGCGAAGTAAAGCCAGGTCACCATAAACACAAGAAGCCACATCGCCAAGACTTGCCGGCTTTGATTCTGGTAGAGAAACCAAGGATTGTCTGGCGGAATCGCTCCGCGCTCCATCAGCGGCAGAAAAATCGCTAGCGCCGCGAGGAATCCGATCAGCAGCGAATCAAGAAGGTAGGCGACCGCCCGCAACCAAAATCCAGCGTAGACCACCACGAGACCGCCGGGCGGCGATCCGGCCCCGGAACCGCCGGATTGTGTGCCGGAAGACGTTTGGACTTGTTCACCGCATGCGGGGCATGACTCGGAGCCTCCAGGCAGTTCGGCTCCGCATTTCGGACACCGCAAATGATCCCCCCTGTGGCTATCGGCGGCCCGGCAATCCTACGCAATCCTTTGCACCAGGCAGCTTGCGATCATGTCGTGCAGCGCCTGCTTTTTTTCCGTGAAGCCCGCCATGATGCAGTCGATCAGATAATACAAGCCACCGAGCGAAGGAACGAAACTAATCCCCCGGCCCGCGAAGAAACGCCCGCTGGCTTTGCCAAAACTCACGCGACTTCCCTGGAGATCGGTCACGTACAGCCCCAGGGCCTTCTTGCCCAGAGTCGCCTGCCACGAGGAGCTTTCCAGAAGGCTCCAGTACAACCAAGTTCCCAGTAAATTGAGAAGAACGAATAGGAAGATTCGAGAACCCAAAACACTTGCGATCAGTAGTGGGTTTGGATTCTGCGTAGCAGTCAGATCCCGAAGCATGGGGACCGCGCTCGCGAAGATCATGACGGCCAAGAAACCGTACGGGATCCCCAGCAGGACGTTGTCGATGATGTCGGCAACCAATCGTAGCCAGAAGCCGGCGTATAGCCCCGTGTCTCGCGCAGTCGGCGTGCCAGATCGGGATACCCCAGCCCCGCTGGCGGCGGGCGCCCCGCCGGCCGCCGATCCGCTCGACGCTTGGCCTACGCTGTAACCAACGATGGGTCTACCACAGGAATTGCAGAACGGCGCGCCTTCTTTCACCGTCGCGCCGCATGATGAACAGAACATAGTGCCCCCTCAAGACCACTTCTTTGCGCCGGCAAGTCGACCCGCTGCGCATGGTACCGAACTGAAAACCGGAGGGTCAACTAGACGCGCTGCGCCACCCATCGACGATTATGGTGAGAAAGATTCAGGCTTGGGCCCGCACGACAAGAACGGGGCAGGGTGCGTGATGCAAGACCTCTTGTGAGACACTGCCTAGAAGCAGGCCGCCTATTTTCCCCCGCCCGTGGCTACCCATCACAATCAGATCGGCCGGCCATTTCTTGGCCGCGTCGATAATCTTGGCGGCAGGCACACCGGCCTCCAGGAATTCGGGAACCGCGGAGCGAGTCGCGGCACGCTCCCGAAACTTGGCCAGCAGACGCCTCGCTTCTCGCTCCGACATGTCCATAAGCCTATCCGCCGGTACGCTCCACATCGTGCCGGGGCCGACCGATGGATCGAAAACGTGGACGAAGCCAATCTTGGCTTTGAGTGGTTTGGCAAGCTCAATTCCGACATCGGCGGCATGGGCCGAAAACTCGCTGTCGTCCACAGCAATGAGTATCCTTTTGAAGCTCACTTCCGTCTCCTGTTTTTACATACAATGGCAATCGAAATCTGACTGTGATCTGAATCACAACCGCGGCGGCTTCCCTTCGCCGCCGTGCAGCGCGGTGGAGACACTGAAACACGCCCTGTTTTTCCGCCGGGAGGTACCCCTTGACAAGACCTCACGGAAAAACCTAAAATCGATAGGCGAACAAAAAGCGAAACTTCGCACTGCGCCATGAACTTGAAAGCCTCCGTTTTACGCTTGCAGGTGGAATCCTCTTTGGCCGCACGTGTCGCCAGTCCTTTTCAATTTCGCAAACGCCTCATCGTGGAAACAGCTCCAACCGGCGTGTCTCCTATCGATCTGCTGGTGGGAGGATTTCCGCGAGGTAGTTTGACGGAAATTTACGGCCCGCCGTGCTCCGGTCGGACCAGCTTATTGGTTTCCGCGCTGGCGTCGCGAACAGCCGCGTCAGAAGTGTGTGCTTTGGTGGATGCGCGCGATGCTTTCGATCCTCATTCTGCAGAAGCGGCCGGCGTGAAGCTCGAGCAACTGCTCTGGGTGCGCTGCCAGAATGTCGATCAAGCGCTCCGCGTGACAGACCTGCTAATTCAGGGTGGCGGACTTGGACTGATCGCATTGGATCTGGGGGACACTCCGCCGCACGTGGTCCGCAACGTTTCGATGTCGGTGTGGTTTCGTTTTCGCCGGGCCGTGGAGCATACGCCGACAATTTTTCTCGTTTTGGAGCAGGAATCGAACGTCAAAACGTGCGCTTCCCTGATCCTGGAAGTGCACGCGCAAGAGACGCGATGGTCAGAAACGGCCGGGAGCACCGGCGAAATTTCGCGGCTGCACTCGCCGGGATGCCTGTTCGATGGCTGGAAGATTCGCGCCGAAATGATTCGCTCGCAAGCCAAGCAGGAAGACCACAGCGGCGTCGATTTCGAGACGGAAATCACCAGGAACTACCAGATGTAGCTTCCAGGAGGTGCGTCCGCAAAAGTGAAGACTTTTTCTTGTTCTTTTGTCTCGCCATCAGGTTCTTATGGCATTTGCTTCCATTTTCGTTCCCAATTTTTTGCTGCAGTCGGTCGTGCGCGCCGAGCCAACATTTCGCAAAAGTGGGCTCGCTTTGATCGATGGGAATCCACCGTTGTCAACAGTGGTGGCCATCGACGAAACAGCCGCGCAGAAGGGAATCGAAATCGGAATGACAAAAACAGATGCCGAGCAACTTGCCGATGTGGAGATTTGTCCTCGTCTTCCGGCGCAGGAAAAGGCGGCTCATGCCGCCCTGCTCGACATCGGATGGTCGATTTCTCCGCGGATTGAAGACGCCGCGCAGGATGCGATTGTTCTGGATTTATCCGGCCTGACCTCCCTATTCGGCGCAGAAAAAGATATTGGCATTCAGCTTGTGGAACGCTCGGCTGCGTGCGGCTTGCGCGGAAACGTCGCCATCGCGTCGAACATCGACACCGCTCTGATTGCCGCGCGGGGATTTACAGGAGTCACGGTGATTGTACCAGGGGAAGAATCACAATATCTAAGGGGATTGCCCGTCAGCGCGCTTTCACCTTCCGGCGAAACCGCCGAAATATTGAGCCGCTGGGGTGTGGCCACGTGCGCGGATCTTGCTCGCCTGCCGATCCTGGATCTCTCCGAACGCCTGGGCCAGGAAGGAGTCGGCCTGCACGCGCGGGCGCGAGGAGCCTCCGTGCGCTCGCTCGTGATCGCACAGCCGACGTATTGCTTCGAAGAAGAGATGGGGCTGGATGACGCGGTTGAGGAACTCGAACCATTGTCATTTCTTTTGGGGCGTCTGCTTAACCAGCTTTGCGAGCGTTTGACGGCTCGTTCGCTCGCCGCCGCCGCCCTTCGCGTGCGGTTCGACTTACAACCATCCTTTGAAAATGCCATGGACGCGCAAGAAGCGTTTTGGACGCAAAAGCAGCCCTGCCTGTACGACACGGAGATACAGCTGCCTGTGCCGGTGCGCGATTCAAAGATGCTTTTGAAATTGCTGCGGCTGCGCTTGCAACGAAATCCTCCGAGTGCGCCGATTCAGAAAATCACATTGACGGCAGAGGCAGCGCGCCCGCGCACGATCGAGGGCAGCTTGTTTCTCCCTAGCTCTCCCGACCCTGAAAAACTGGAACTCACGATTGCGCGCATTGCCCATGTGGTGGGCGAAGGAAATGTCGGATCGCCGTCGCTGACTGATACCTACCGCCCGGGAGATTTTCAGATGCATCGCTTTCTGATCCCTCGAGAAGCTTCCAAAACAAACCGTGCTCGCCGTAAGGCAAACGAGCCAGCCCATGGCAGGATTCCGGCGAGTTTTCGGGTCTTCCGACCTGCCGTTCCCGCGACACTGGATTTCAACGCAGGATGCCCGACCCGGGTCGCCTTTCAGGGCTTGCGAGGGGAAGTGAGCGAGGCCTCCGGCCCCTGGCGCACGTGGGGCGATTGGTGGCGGGAAGATCCCTGGCAGCAGGATGAATGGGATTTAGAAATTCATTTTCGGGATGTGGCGCGACGAGACCGCTGTTTTCTCAGCGGTTATCATCCCAATCCCGGCATCTATTGCTTCTATTACGATTCGCTGCGCCGAAGCTGGTTTGTGCGGGGAGTTTACGACTGATGTATATCGAACTGCACGCGCGATCGGCGTTCAGCTTTCTGGAGGGCGCATCGGTACCGGAAGAATTCGTCCAGGTATGCGCCGAGCGTGGGATGCCCGCCATGGCTTTGCTTGACCGCGACGGTGTGTACGGCGCGCCTCGTTTTCACGGGGCAGCGAAGAAGCGCTCCCTTCGTGCGCATGTGGGCGCGGAAGTCACGTCGGCCGCGGGGTGGCGCTATGCTCTGCTTGCCCAGTCGCGCGCGGGTTATCAGAATCTGTGCCGCCTCATTACGCAAATGAAGCTGCGCGCAAAAAAGGGCGAAGGCAAGGTCCGCGCGGAGGAAATGGCGGAACTGAGCGACGGCCTGATCTGTCTGACAGGCGGTCAGGAAGGCCCGCTGGCCCATGCCTTGACAAAAGGCGGAATCGAGCAGGGCCTGAAATCGGTCGAGCAGCTATGCCAGAGCTTTGGCCGGGAAAATGTGTATGTGGAACTTCAGCGGCACTTCTGCCGCACCGAAGAAGCGCGCAACCAGGTTGCCATTCGGATCGCGCGAAAGCTGAAGCTGCCGTTGCTTGCAACGAATGGAGTTTCCTTCGCCCGTTTACAGCAACGCGAGGTGCTAGATGTTTTTACCTGCATTCGCCGTCACCAAACGCTCTCGACCGCCGGTCGGTTGCTGAGCTCGAATTCCGAGCGCTATTTCAAGGCACACGAAGAGATGTCACAGCTTTTTTCCGACCTGCCCGAGGCCATTGCCAATACGGAAATTCTTTCTTCTCGTTTGCACTTTACATTGAACGACTTGGGATATCAGTTTCCGGTCTACCCAGTTCCTGACGGCGAATCGCAAATGCACTTCTTGCGCCAACGTACGCTCGAAGGCATGATGCGCCACTACGGCTCGGAAAACGAACGTGCGCAGCAGCAGGTCGAGCGTGAACTTGCCCTGATCGAAAAACTCAATCTGGCTGGCTACTTTCTCATTGTCTGGGACATCGTCCGGTTCTGCCGCGAAAAAAACATCCTCGTGCAGGGGCGAGGCTCGGCGGCCAATAGCGCCGTTTGCTATTCCCTGGGCATCACCGCCGTCGATCCAGTGGGAATGGATCTGCTGTTCGAGCGATTTCTGTCCGAAGAGCGCGGTGAATGGCCGGACATCGATCTGGATCTTCCGAGTGGTGATCAGCGCGAGCGTGCGATTCAGTATGTCTACGAACGATATGGAAAACTGGGCGCGGCGATGACTGCGAATGTCATCACGTATCGCGGGCGCTCGGCGGCGCGGGAGGTCGGCAAGGTGCTCGAGTTCGATCCGGAAACCCTCGATCGGCTGACGGCTCTCGTGGGATCGTGGGAATACAAGGATCCGAGCGACACGCTCGAGCGCCAGTTTCGCGATGCCGGTCTCGACGTCCGGCATCGGAGGATCCGGAACTTTCTAAAGCTTTGCCATGCCGTCGAGGATCTGCCGCGACACCTTGGGCAACACTCGGGCGGCATGGTGGTGTGCCAAGGACAATTGGATTCCGTCGTTCCGCTGGAGCCGGCCACGATGGCTGGACGCGTGGTAGTGCAATGGGACAAAGAAGATTGCGCCGACATGGGAATCGTAAAAATCGATTTGCTCGGTCTGGGAATGATGGCCGTTTTGGAGGAATCCCTGAACATCATTCGCGAGCGCTACGGCAACGAGATCGATCTAGGCCATCTCCCGCAGGATGACCACGCAGTCTACGCAACGCTGCAAAATGCGGACACGGTCGGCATGTTTCAAATTGAAAGCCGCGCACAAATGTCGTGTCTGCCGCGGCTCCAACCCAGATGCTTTTACGACATCGTCGTGCAGGTGGCCATCATCCGGCCAGGGCCGATCGTTGGGAACATGGTGCATCCCTACTTGAAGCGACGACAGGGCCGCGAACAGCCCGAATATTTTCATCCTTCTCTGGAACCTGTTTTAAAGCGCACGCTGGGAGTGCCTCTTTTTCAGGAGCAGTTGCTGCGCATGGCGATGATTGCAGCGGGATTTACGGGAGGAGAAGCCGAAGAATTGCGACGGGCCATGGGATTCAAGCGCTCCGAGGCACGCATGAAAGAAATCGAGGTCAAGCTGCGGCGCGGCATGACAGCGAAAGGAATCATCGGAGAAACGCAGGAACACATCGTGCAGTCGATCACTTCGTTCGCCCTTTACGGATTTCCCGAATCGCACGCCGCAAGTTTTGCGCTGATCGCGTATGCCAGCGCCTGGTTAAAATACCACTACCTGGCCGCATTTACGGCTGCGATGCTGAATCACCAACCGATGGGTTTCTACCGGCCAGCGACACTGGTGAAAGATGCCCAGCGTCACGGGCTGAAATTGAAGCCGATCGATGTGACGCGGTCTGCGTGGGACTGCACGCTCGAGAAGATGCCGGAAGGATTCGCCGTGCGTGTGGGGATGCGTTACGTCAAAGGCCTGCGGCAAGAAACTGCCCTTGCAATCCTACGCCAGCGCGGGATTCACCGCTTCCGATCGATCGAAGATTTAAAGCAGCGCGTTCCGGAGATACAGAAACACGAGCTGACGGCACTGGCCGAAGTCGGGGCTTTGAATTTTCTGTCGAACCGATGGGGATTTCATCGCCGTGATGCACTTTGGCAGGTGGAGCGCGCTGCTCGCCGGCCGGGACCGTTGCTTGAAACCCTGGAAGCCTCTCCCTTGTCGGAGGAAGGAAACCAAACGTCGAACGAGCCGCCTGCGATGCCGCAATCACCCTTGCTGCCGATGACCGATGAAGAAAGATTGGTCGCCGACTTTCGCGGGACCGGTATCACCGTCGGACCCCATCCCATGGCGTACCGTCGTGCGGAGATGAAAAAACGCGGAATTCGCACGGCCATCGACCTTAGGAAACTCCCCGATGGTGCACACGTCCAGGTGGCGGGCGCCGTGATTGCGCGACAACGCCCAGGCACGGCAAAAGGGTTCGTCTTTCTCAGCCTTGAGGATGAAACCGGAATCGCGAACGCTATCCTCACGCCGCAATTATTCGAGCAGGATCACACGATCGTTGTGCATAACCAGTTTTTGCTGATCGAAGGCACCCTTCAGAATCAAGAAAACGTGATCTCGGTGAAGGCACAGCGGGTAATGCCTTTGACGATCAGCCGCGCCGAAACACCGTCTCACGATTTTCACTGAGGAAACGGCTACAGTTTTCCCTCGCGCAGATCATCCTTCCAACCCAGGATCGCTTCGGAGGTATCGCGCGCGGCTCCCAAACGGTCCCTGGCCTCTGCCCAGCGCGCGCGAATCAGGCGAGAGACAGGGGCATCGAGTCCGACCGTTTCGCCTAGATCGGCGGCGATCCTCACATCCTTGGCCATCAGGCCGAGCGCAAAACCGGTTGAAAATTTCCCGCCTAACACATGCTCTTTCACCATGAATTCGGTACTGAAATTGCGGCCGGTCGAGGCGTTCAGAATGTCCACCATCTTTTCTGGATCCAAGCCAAACCTTTCACCGATTAGCAGCGCCTCCGCGACGGCGGTGTATCCTGCCGCGGCGATGTAATTGTTAAGAGCTTTCATGGCGTGGCCGGTTCCGAGCGGGCCGGTTTCAAACAACTGCTTGCCCATGGCGAGAAGCACGGGCTTGGCACGCTCGATGGCGCCTTTGTCGTTGCCGCCGATCATGATCGCAAGCGCAGCCGTCCTCGCACGGGGCACCGCACCGGAAACCGGGGCATCGATCAAAACAGCACCCGATCTTTCCAGTGCCTTTCCCAATTCGCGCGTCCCGACCGGTTCCGAAGAGCTCATGTCCATCACGATCGCGCCGGGCCGGAGGGATTTCGCAAACGCGCCGTTCTGGGCCTCGAGAATGACTTCGCGCACGATGGGCCCAGTCGGTAGCATGGTGATGATGATCTCGTTCTGGGCGACTTCGGCCAGCTGGCTCGTTGCCCGGCAGGCGTGTTCGCCGGCGAATCGAGCGCTTTTGTCGGCGTCGAGGTCATAGACGGTGAGGGCGTGACCCGCCCTGGCGATGTGACCGGCCATAGGCCAGCCCATGTTGCCGATGCCGATGAACGCAACCCGCATCCGAGCCGTCGCTTCTCTACTCCAATCCCAATTCCTTCAATACGTCCGTGGCGTGCTGGAAGCTGTCAACGCCCGCCGGTACCCCGGCATAGATCATGCTGTGAAGCAGCACCTCGCGAATTTCATCCTTGCTGACCCCGTTTTTCACGGCACCGCGCACGTGCCCTCTCAGCTGATTGGGCCGATTCAGTGCCACCAGGAGCGCCATGGTCAGCATGCTTCGCGTTTTGCGATCGAGCAGCGAGCGCGTCCAGACCTCGCCGAAGCAGTAGCGCGTCACCATTTCCTGCAGCGGCCGCGTGAAATCGGTTGCAGACTGGAGCACCTGATCGGAGTTTGCCGGCCCAAACATGTCACGCCGGATTTGCAGACCAGCCGAGAAAGTGTCTTGGTTTCCATCGACCTGAGCCCGTGAAGGTGGCGGAACATCGAAATGGAGAATCGTGGCGCCACCCGTTGCGTAATTGGCAACGTCCGCTGCCACCTTCAATCCCACGGGCGATGCCATCGATGCAGCCATCGCCGCGGCATCGGCAAATTCGCCTTCCCATATGCAGAAATAGGGGGATGGATTCCCCACGCCCTCGATGGAAAACGTATGGCGGCTGGACAAAAGCCCGGGAAGCTGCGCGGCCAGGGGAAGATGCGTTTCCTCATAATAGCGCTGGAAATGTGCCGGATCTTTTGGCGGAGGATAGAGAACAAGAACCTTGTGCATACGCTCGCCTCCTTTGGGGTGAACTCGGCGCAGCTAGAGGCGAAAGACCTTGCGCGCGGTTTCGCCCAAGATATTGCGCTTGGCCGCCTCGCCCAGAAACGGCAATCCGGCGATTCGCGCCGGAACGTCGAAGTCCCAGTGCGGCCAGTCGGAGGAGTACATCAACTGGGTTTCCGCGCGGACGGCCTTGAATGTCGCTTCGAGCATGTGGGGCATGGTCACTTCCAGCGGCTGCGAGGTGAAGTACATCTCGGCAATGTATTCGCTGGGGAGCCTCTTCAGCAGCGGGGCGTCGGACTGCCGCATCAGGTATTCATGATCGAGCCGCTGCATCATGAAGGGAACCCAGGCCAGGCCACTCTCGATCCAAATCACCTTCAGCTTCGGAAAGCGCTCCGGCAAGCCGTTGACGATCCAGTTGGTCATGTGCGTCATGTTGCAGGTGACGAAGGACATTGAATGAACGGAAAGAAAGCGGTTCATCGTTGCGGTCATCGAGTCGCCCCAGCTCGGCCCGGCATGGAAGGCCAACGGAAGGCCGCGTTCCTCGAGCTCCTTATAAACTCGCACGTACACGTTTCGGTGCACACCGGTGTGACGCTGGCTGGTGATCATGAAGCCCACCACGCCGGGTATCTCACCAAACTCCCGGATGGTCCGGATCGCGGCGTCGGCATCGTGGAACGGCAGGCACAGCAGCGTTCGCACGCGCTTCTCGCGCGGCAGGATGGTCCGCGTGAACCAGCGGTTGTAAGCGAAGGTCATGGCCGTGACGATGTCCGGCTCTGGATGCAAGCCCATTTCGAGCATGGGCTGGGGAAAAACCACCTGCATCTGAATTCCCATGGAGTCCATCGCCCGGCGAATGAGGGTCAAATCGCGGTGTTCGTCGGATGGCTCAACGTATTCAGCAAGCGCGGCCTGATGCGGAATGCGGCCGAAGACATCCTGAAAGGTGAGGCCCACGGGATGGTTGCTGAACGCGAGCTGGCGCGCGCGCGGCCAATCCTGTGTCATTACTTTGGCGTTGTGACGCAAAACGGGATTTTCTAGGAGATCGAGAATCTCGTGCCAGGAATCGAATTCCACGTGGTGCGCATCCACATCGACGATGAAATACTTATCGAGCTGGTAGCGCGCAATGTCGCGACGCGCGTTGGCGAGGATTTCGCGCGAGTCGGTACGCGTGGTGATCTGCTGAACGGGATGCTCGCGCGCTGTAGCCGTGCCGTTCAGCGTCTTGGTTGTGCTCATGGCTTGATCCTCATTCCTGCTACGACTTCTTAGCTTCCTGTCTAGCGGCCACGCACGCCCGAGGTGCGCGCAAACCAAAGGGCCAGGTCGAAAGGATTCAGATGATGGGCGCGCAACAGCGCCGCGGCCACGACGATGGCTTCGGTGGTCGAAACGGTACCGTCGATTACGGGAATGGCTTCGGCGCCAGGCTCCATTTCTTCGACCCTCGCCGCATACAGCTTGACAGTGCCGCTCATCAGACTGGTCAAGTCCTCACCGCGCACCTCGCCCGCCCCGCCGGCCTCGACCGCCCGCTCGATCTCGACACCGAGTTCACGAACCAGAGCAGACAATTTCGCGGATGGCTCAGACGGTGACATAGATCCCGTCGGTGGATTCTTCAACGGGCACACGAAGGAGCCGTGCCGCAGGCCTACCGGGATGCACGCCCGTTTTGATGTCGTACTCAAATCCGTGCCAAGGACAGACGATGTGCGGGTGCGATTCGTCAAACGCGAAGCCCTGGCTCTCGCCGCCCGGGTCGATCATTTCGGTAACGCGAGGAATCATCTTGCCCTGGCAGACCGGCCCGCCCTGGTGCGCACAGATATTTTCCCAGGCATAGAGACGGCCATCGACCCGAAAGATACCGATCGTTCTATCCCCGACGTCGATAACCAAGCGGCCACCCTCGGGCACCCGATCGCTTCGGCCGACGTAGGTTCGCTCCGATGTGGCGGGCATATTCCCTTCCTGCAGTCGCGAATCGAAACCCGCAGCCAGGCACAGGCGCTGGGGGAGCACAGCGAGAAGCCGCGAGTCTGCGCTCGATAGCGCGTATTGTATGACGCGAGGTGGCGGTTATCAACTCGCGCTCCGCGGGTGGATGTGATATACCCGCTGCTCAATGTTTGAGCAGATTCTCAATCCGACCGGTCATCTGTGGTTAACCATCTTGGTCGCGCTCGTGCCGCTCGTCGCCCTCATTTTGATGCTCGCGGTTTTCCGGGTTACCGCGTGGCTCTCGACCATCCTGGCCGGGGCCGTCACCATGGCGCTGGCGACAGCCGTCTGGCAAGCTCCCGTTCGAAACGCGATGAAATCGTACCTGTTCGGCGGGCTCACCGGCATTTGGTCGATTGACTGGATCACTTTTTGGGGCCTCATCATATTCAACACGCTCGTTTTGACTGGAAACTTTCAACGCTTCGAGAGATGGATGATTCGTCACGCCACCGCCGATGTTCGTATTCAAACGATCATGCTCGCGTGGGCCTTTGGCGCGCTGCTGGAAGGGCTGGTAGGGTTCGGTTATCCGTGGGCCGTGATCGTGCCGATCCTGGTAGGCCTGGGAATTCGAGACCTCGATGCCATCCGCGTGGCTGCGCTAGCCAACAATGCGCCCGTGTCCTACGGAGCACTGGGGGCGCCGATCATCGGACTTGCGGCCGTCACGAGCTTGCCGCTGATTGCACTGTCTGGCTCCATCGGTAACGTGGTCGCAATTCTGGCGCTCTTGCCGCCGTGGGTGCTGATCTTTCTCGTCAGCGGGCGCGAGGGGGTCGCCGAAGCCTGGCCTCTGGCCATCGTCGGGTCGCTCTCTTACGTTGCGGGGCAGTGGCCGGTCGCGCACTACCTGGGTCCCTATCTGCCCGATATCAGCGGCGCGTTGGTTTCCTTCTGGCTCCTGTTCCTGTTCGTGAAAATCTGGCGTCCGAAGACGATCCGCGGATTCGGTGGGGTTCAACTGGAACCGGTCGCGGCGTCTTTGGCCGATTCGCCGGAACGATCTTCGGCGCGCGAAGTGTTTCTCGCCTGGGTGCCGTACATCGTGCTGATTTTGGTGGTTGTTCTATGGACGGGTCCGTGGTCGAAGTTGCCTACCATCAGCGCATTCAAACTATCGATCGCGGCGAAGTCTTCCGTCACCCAAAAGCCGATTACCTCGCTATTCAACTTCACGCCGCTCGGCGGCGGCACGTCGATTCTGGCCTCGTGGCTCGCAATTCTGTCGATTTTGCGGCCAAGCCGGACGATTCTCGGACGAGTGTTCTTACGAACGTTCCAGCAGATATGGGGAGCACTTCTGGTCGCATTTTTTATTTTCGCGCTGGCATATGTGTTCGTCTACACAGGGATGGCCAACTCACTGGCTTACGGTCTGTCCAAGATCGGCATCTTCTTTGTGGTCCTAGCGCCGGTCCTGGGCTGGATTGGCGTCGCGCTGTCGGGCAGCAACACCTCCACCAATGCGATGTTTGGCCCCGTGCAGCTGGTAACGGGACGATTGCTCAATCTCCCTGTGCTGCTGCTGCCGTCATTTAATTCCGTGGGAGCGGAAGTTGGAAAACCGATCGCGCCTCAGACGGCAAGCGTCGGTGTGTCAACGAGCAGGCTCGTTCGCAGTGAGGGGCAGGTGATTCGGCACAACATGGGATGGACTTTAGTGATGTTGGCCTACCTGATTTTGATCGCACTTGTCTTCTACTGTTTTTTCCCGCGTTCGATGTCGCTCTGAAGCCCGATCACGGTGCCGCTTCGGTGAGGGCGACCTCGGAGGCGAGCTTGACGGCCGGGGCCAAGCGGACAGGAGCCGTAATCGAGCGGGCGATTAAGCAGCCTTGCTCGGCCTTCTCCAGCAGCCGGGCGCCTCGCTCGCGATCCTCCTCGTGTGCGATTCTCAAGGCTGGGCACAGGCGAATCTCCGTAAATCTCCGCCCGCTCGCGTCCCGTTCGACGATGCCTTCGGCTTCCACCTCGAGCGATATGAAATGGAAGTTCGATAGATCCGACATCGCGGAAAAACTGCTCACGTAACAGGCCGCGACCGCTGCCACAAAGAAGTGTTCCGGCGTCCAGGCCCGCGCCTCTCCTGGGAATTCAGGCGGCGCACTGAAGACGATAGGGAAAGGGATCTCGTCCGATGCTACAACGCCCGAGCGCGGCCGTGTCGATTTAGCTCTGACTTCGTAGCGCTGCTGCGCTTCCATGGCACACCCCCCTTCCATCTCCCCGACCCAGGTCGCAACGGGTATTCAGGCAACCGATGCCTGCGCCTTGAGGCCGGGCTCGTTGCGGATCACCACGATCGAGCCTTCGGTCGCGATCAGATCCTTGCACCTAAAGTCGGTCATAGTACGCGTCACCGTCTCGCGAGAAATGCCCACAATCTGAGAGATCTCCTCGTGAGTCAGGCCGAGATGGAAGCGCTTGCCCTGATTGGTTTGCCGCCCCTTCGTCGATGTCTCGAGCAGAAATTGCGCCACTTTCTCGCTGGCCGACCGCGAGAGCCCGAGATAGCGAATCTCTTGACACGCCCTGCGGTAGCTGGTACCCAGTTGCCGCATGGCTGCAACCGCAATTGCGGGTTGCTCGTGGATCAGCCTCAGGAAATCCACGCTGCGCACGAAGTCCACCTGGCACGGTTCGAGAGCTTCGGCCGTGACTTCGTAGGGCTCGCTTGAAATCGCCGCGTGCGCGCCCAGCATTTCCCCCGGCTCACAGATCCGGACGATCAAGGTCTTACCGTCAGCGGAGTTCATCGTAAGCTTCACGCGCCCCTTGCAGAGCATGTACACGCCGCGTGAAGCCTGGCCTTCCACGTAGAGAACCGCCTGTGCCGGATATGTCGTCGTGAACTTCACACTGGCCAGCGCCTGTAGCGCCGGGGCGGGCAACTGACAAAAGAAGCCGTCCCTCCGCACCGGGCAGCTCTTGCAGTCCTCGATCAGAATCATTCCGTAGGGAGCGCGCATGTTCATCCTCCTTTTTCGTGGCCATTGCCGATCGAGCGGTTCCGCTTCAGCATTTCACGGAGAAACGCGGATGGCTTCATGAGCCCAACGCCTTCCTCTTGCATGTGGAGAAGCAGCGCTCGGCCCTGCCGATCGACAAAGCTCACGTTCCCTAGATCGACAAACACGTGCTGCTGTTCGGTTTGCCTCAGCGTGTCGGCCCAACTCCTGCGCAACACCTCGACCCAGGGCCCCGCCAATTGGCCTTCGAGCATCAACTCGAGAGAATTTGCTTTTTCCGTTGGAGTGATTCGCAGCACGTTCGTTCTGTCCATCCATCACCAATGCAGGAGCGTCTCCATTACAGCTCAGGAAGGGATGCCTTCGGCAAACGGCTGCCCATCAGAGGCTTAGCTGGAAACGAGGCGAAATCTCAGAGGCGCGGAACGGCTGGAGACCGGGCGACATTTCATCAGCAGACGAAATGTCGTCACATGCTTCGGCCGTTGGGAACGGCTATCGAACCACTTCCACCGAGCAGTGGGCATGCATAGCCACCGACTCGGAGACGCTGCCCATCATGAAGCGATCCAATCCATGCCAGCCGTGCGATCCCACCACAACCAGGTCCGCAGACCACTCTGCCGCTTCGTCCAAAATGACGGCCTTCGGATCGCCGATAAGCGGTTCGCCGACCTCGACTCCGGCAACGCCGGCGTCGCGGAAGGTTTCCGATGCCCGCTCCAGAGCCTCGGAAGCCCGCGATCGACCGGCTTCCTCAATCGCCTGGGCCGCTAGGACAGCCTGAGAGGAATAAAGGTACGATGCAGAGGGATCTGCGAGCGGCATGAAAGGCGGAACGGCGCTGACGAGCTTGATCGTTGTCTTTGCAGGCCAGGGGCGCTCGGCAACCGATCGAACTGCCTTGAGTGAACATTCCGATCCATCGGTGGCAACCAAGAGTTTCACTCCCTCCAGGGGCACGGAAGTGCGACCGGGTCTTTGCCGCACGATTTCTACCGTCGACGAGGCGTGCCGAACCACGGACTGTGCCACGCTTCCCAGCAAAAAGCGGGCCAAGCCGCTACCACCATGCGATCCGACGACAACAAAATCGGCCCCCCAATTTCTCGCATATTGGGTCACCGCGCTTCGCGGAGCACCCGGAAAAACCTCCATCCGAGTCTTCACCCCAGATTTCGCAAGGTCGTCGCCCAGCAGTTTCAAGGAAGCCTCAGCGGCCTTTTGCGCGGCCTCCATCAATTCCGCGCCAAGCGGAAACGGCGTTAGGTCGACAACGTGGAGGAGGCAAGCCTCCGTTCCCGACGGCCAGGGACGTGCCTTCACCGTATCGATCACCCGGTGCGAGGTGGGGGAGAGATCGGTGGCGATCAGCAGCTTCATGTCCAACTCAGCTCCTGCGCTCTTCTCTCAGGCGGGAGAGACCGTACTGGCCGCGCGAGCGGGATGATCCAGCGAGGAAAGCATGAATTGCAGATCGAACGCTTCCTTGCGAATCCGCGAATCATAGTACAGCAGAACAATTGCGATCATCGAGATGGGGCCGGTCAAAGCGCTCCCAAGGGATCCAAAGACGGCCGCCGCGAACGCAAGCCACTGAGACCAGTGGCCTCGCGCCGCCGACGTCATCATGGCAATCGTAAAAGGCATCTGGAACGCAAATATACCAGCATAAGCGATGATGGCAGCGACCAGGATGGCCAAGAAGATCTGGCCGCGGCGGCCACGTGTAAGGAAGATACTGCGGCGTATTGTGGCTAGCACCCCGAGATTTTCGATCATCAGTACCGGAACGGAAACGGCGTAGCGCAGCCAGAAATAGACACAGAACGCCAATCCTGCAAGATAGGCGAAGAAAAGGCCGATGGCGAGAAGGGCGGCGAAGATCGGGTTTCCTCGTCCGGCGCCAAACAAAAGCCCGATTCCAGCCACTCCACCGGCGAAGGTCGCGACAACGGCCAGCATCAGGCCTAGCATGCGCAGCAAAATCGTGAAGACAACTCCCAACAGTCTCCAAAAGCGGCCGCGAATTTTGGCGTAAGAGCCACGCACCGTCGCGGGACGGCCAAGATACACGTCCGCGACAGCGGACGAAGCAGCCGCGATGGCGATTGAATACACCAGTCCAGAAAGGCCAACGACCGCGAGCATGGCCGTAATGAGGCTCGCGATTTGGCCCGGAGTCGGCACCATCGGCGGCCGTCCGGGAGCCGTTGCCGCTGCACTCATCATCGAACCCTGGAAACTGAGAAGCAGCACATTGAAAGGAAGCCAAAACGCAGCGGGAACCGCCATGATGCCTATAAACAGCGCAAAGTGATTGCGGTAGAGCCGGAACGTGCGGTCCAGGAGTTCACCCAGACTGAGAGGTCGTAAATCAACAGCCTCCACCAAGCCCTCCGTTCGATGAGTGTGGGAACTGGCGGACCGAGCCCATCTAACCACAGGGTATCGGCGAGTGCAACGCCACGGGGGGCGGCGATGCTCTATTGCTTGTTATCAGAAGGAACAACCTGGGCCTTATCAAGAGCTATTCCCAGCCGGTGGGAGCCTTGTAGGTTTGGGTGACAATGACCGCTGTGATTTCCTGGATCTTTCGATTCTTGATCTTAAACAGCTCCGCAATTTCCGTGCTGTTGGGCCATTGCGAATACCGCCCCATGGCCATCTTGCCGTGCCCGGGCACTTCGACGGTTTGCTGCGTTCCAGGATGATTGAACCGCACGATGGCCAGGACCAGCCCGCGCTCGATGTCGACAATCGGAAACCGTCGCGGATGTACACTTTGAATGTAGGTAAAGATCTTGGTGCTGAGCTGCGCCTCGCAACTGAGCGTACCGAGCGGGGAAGAGGCGGACGATGGACACGTTTGGATGCCGTTCTCGATGCGAATGCAGTCGGGAGCGAACGGTACGATGTCGCCTCGGCCCTGCTCGATCCCATCGAAGTATTTGCCGACCATGGAAACCATTTCGTCGCGCGAGGGACGCTCGCTAGCCGGCACCGTCTCGAGAAAAGCCGGTCGCGGCTCAGTCAAATTGTCGGTGTTGAGAAACGACGTGGTTGGCTTGCGGGCCACCAGTGTCTCGATCTCGGTAATCCGGCGCTCCGTTACCCTCAAACGCAGCGCCAGTATCGCGGGCGTGCCGTTTTCCTCTACGACCGTGTAGGCGCCCACGGCTCCAGCCTCCGGTTCGGCGAAATAAAGCTTGTAAGTGCCGATCCCTCCGGCCGTTGCCCAAAGACCGTCGCCGAGTTCAAGTCGTACGCCGTCTTCGGTGAACTTGACCGGTTTTGTGACCGGCAGACGCGAGGGATCACGGGCGAGCATCGCCGAAAGATACTGATCCACGAACCCGTCAAGGCAGGTGCGATCACAGCCTTCGTCCGCACCGCCGGATAGCGGCCCTCCAAACAGGCAGGCCATGGAGAGCCAAGCGCACCACAGGCCGGCTCTCATCGCTCGCCTCCGTCCAAGTACTTGGCCACGAAAATCACCACTGCGGTTGATCAGAGCGGCAGTCCTCCCACGAGCTCCATCCGGAGCACATGCCGTAGATCCCCTGGTTGAGTACGGCTTCGATCTCGTGCAGCTGATCGCCGCGAACCTTGAAGATTTCCGCAATCTCCCAGGTGAAGGGCGTGGTCGGACCGGCCGCCACCGTTCCGCCATCCGGCGTCTGGAAGGTACGGGTATCACCGGCGGAATGATCGAAGAAAACCAAACTGAAGACGATACCTCGCTCCTCGTCGACAATCGGATAGCGGCGATCGTGGATCCAAGTAACAAAGTGCAGCAAGCCCGAGCGGAACTGATCCTTGCACGACCATCCCGCCGAATACATGGTCGGCTTCGCCGCCGGGTCGTACTTGGGCGAAGGGGCCGGGCGAGGGGTGCCCGAAGCCGTGAGGCCGGGCAAGGGATGGGGGTTATTGGTCGTCTGCATGCCGTTTTCCAGCCGGTTGCAGTCGTCGGCAAAGAAGGAGTAGTCGCCCTTGCCATCGTTCTGCTGCATGGTCGAAAAATATTTGTTGGCCGTCTTGATCAGGTCGAGCCGCCCGCGCTCGGCCGACGGAATCGTCTCAAAAAAAACCGGGCGAGGACTGCCCATTTTCTCCAAATTTGCGGCGCCACTCTGTGCCATTTGGCCGCGGCCCAGAATGGTTTCAATCTCGGAAATTTTCTGATTGTCGATCCTCAGGCGCAGCGCAACGATGACCGGCTGGCCCGCTTCCTTCATCGTTCCGAGGAAGCCCACTTGACCTGCGCGCGTATCGTCGATGTAAAACTTGTAAGTGCCTCGAGCGGTTGCCGTTCTCCAAAAACCATCGCCCAGGGCGAGGCGCTGGCCGTTTTCGGTAAACTTGACGAACGGGGTCACAGGCAAGTGTGCCGGATCGTGGGCGACGACGGCATCCAGATATCGGTCGACGAGGCCATTGAGGCAGGAGCGATCGCAGGCGCCTGAAGTTCCGGCACCGACCTGGTCTCCCGACGCCCGGTTCATGCCAACCATGAGCGCCACCCACGCTGCTAGAAACACAAAGCTGATGACACGACTTCCCTTCATGGCGCCCCCTCCGGTTTGACAACGGGCCGAGTGTACATCAAAAGGGGCGTCAGGTCCGCAGCCCGTCCCAGCGGTTCGCACAAGACAGTGCACTTGCGATGGCAAGCTAAGCGCGGATGCTCAGTGCCCCGATCCACGACCGAGCCACCGCCGGAGGGCGACAATCGTCCAGACCGCTTCCACGAGTCCAAATGGCCAAGCCCCTTGGAGAAACCCATATGCCGAACCCAGCGCACAGGCACCCGCAAACGCCAGAATGTACCAACGGCTCCGGCGTTCCAACGCGTAGAACACCAGCATGAGAGTAACCGCGACCAAGCCAAAAGCGGTGAGTGGATTCATAGAGTTGTCGCCGTTAAGGCTTGCGCGCGATGATAAGCCACCAATTCTCGTCATACGAATCGTTTTCGATGAAGCGATCCTGCCGACGGGCGATTGCAAAATTGGTCTGTCGAAGCTCGCTTTCGACTTTCTCAGAGGAAACTTCGTGTTCCGCGCTCTGGGGAATGTCGCGGAGGATTGTCTTCGGCTCACGATCGACGACAACAAGGCGCCCGGCCGGAACCAACGATTGGTACACGTGCAGGAGAATCGAACGTGAATCGGTGAATTCGTGATAGGTGTTCGAAATAAGCACCGCATTCACCCGGCTGGGCAGGCGCGGATCGCTTGGTTCGCCCACGACGATTTTTACATTGTGCTCACGCCTGTCAGCAGCTCGAAACCAAAGAAACACTAAGGGCAGTCTGCGGATGTCCTCTGCGAAGACTCGGCCGCTGCCACCAACGGCCGATGAAAGTTTCAGCGTAAAGTATCCCGAACCGCATCCGAGGTCGACGACTACGTCCCCGGGCGCCAGATCCAGCGCCGCGATCACGTCTGACGGGCGCTGCCACCGGTCACGTTCCGCCTCAACGGCATTCAAGCGCCAGATTGTTGCGAGCGCGGAATAGCCTACAGGGAGGGCAAGCAGGACTGCTAGCGCACCAAGAAGGAAAACGAGGAACTTGACGCGATCGCTCAAGCGGCTACGCCGTCGCCTGCCGGACGCCAAGCTGTAAATCGTTCTTCGAATACTTGGCTGGCGCGGAGGGACGGGCTCCCCACTCTATTTCGACACAGGAAATTTTTGATCCAGCGCAATATTCAACGGGAGCACATTGACGCGGGGTTCGCCGAGAAAACCCCAGTCCGGCCGATCGGTGTGCTGAGAAATTAACAGTTTCACTTGATCCGGCGCAACGCCGCGCGCTTTGGCAACGCGTGCGGCCTGTGCCTCAGCATTCGCGGGACTGATGTGCGGATCCAAGCCCGAAGAGGAGGCTGTCACCGCATCCTGTGGAACCGGCTGCTGCGGTTTGAACACCAGTGGCGTCTTGGGATCGTTGAACGCGTCGATCAGCTTGACGTCATCGAGGTTGCCTTGTGCATCCTGGAAGCGGTCCAGCGGCACGGAGGATTCATAGGGGATGCTGTTCTCGACGCAGTAATGCACGAGGCGAAGGCTGATGCCATCGAAATCCACGATCTCCCTACCTTTGTCATCCGTCTTGGTCGTGCCGTGAAGGAGCTTGGCGCTGGTAGGGCCCAAGTTCGTGCCGCTGCTGGCGGTCGCGTCGTAGCCATTGCCCGCCGCCGAAGGGCGCGGATGGAAATATTCCGGCTTGGAGAACGATTGGCCGATGAGGCTCGATCCGACGACCGTACCGTTCACCGTAACCAGGCTGCCCTTGGCCTGTCGGGGAAAGATCAATTCCGAGACACCGGTCATGACCGCTGGGTACAGAAGACCCGTGAGCAATGTGAAAACCAGCGTCAATCGAAGTCCTGGTCCTAGTTCTTTGAGCATGCCAACTCCTTTAGGCGAGACGCAAGGCGACCAGAATTTTGTCGATCAGCCAAATCCCGGGAAACGGGACGATGATTCCGCCCAAGCCATAGATCAGCAGATTGCGCGTCAGCATCTGGCCGGCGCTGACAGGTTTGTATTGCACTCCGCGAAGAGCCAGCGGAACCAGAGCAATGATGATCAGGGCATTAAAAATAACCGCCGCCAGGACTGCACTTTGAGGCGAGTGCAAGCCCATGATGTTCAGCTTGTTGAGCTCTGGGTAAATGGATGCAAACATCGCTGGAATGATCGCAAAATACTTCGCCACGTCGTTGGCGATCGAGAAGGTCGTGAGTGCCCCACGAGTGATCAGCAGCTGCTTGCCGATGGCCACGATTTCGATCAGCTTGGTGGGGTTGCTATCGAGATCGACCATATTACCCGCCTCCTTCGCAACCATCGTTCCCGTGTTCATGGCGACGCCTACGTCTGCCTGAGCCAGTGCCGGCGCATCGTTGGACCCGTCACCCGTCATGGCCACAAGGCGGCCCTGGGTTTGCTCTCTTTGGATGTACTCGAGTTTGTCTTTCGGAGTCGCCTGGGCCAAAAAGTCATCGACTCCGGCTTCTTGAGCGATCGCCGCCGCCGTCAGCGGGTTGTCGCCCGTGATCATGACGGACCGAATTCCCATGGCTCTCAGCGAAGCAAGCCGTTCTCGCATCCCACCCTTCACGATATCTTTCAGGTGAACAACACCGAGGACCCGCGGGCCATCGGCAACGGCAAGCGGGGTGCCGCCATTCCTCGAAATTCGATCGGAGATGTCGGCCAGTGCAGAAGGCACGCTGCCGCCTGCATCTTTCACAAACTGAGCAATTGCTTCGGTGGCGCCTTTTCGCAGCCGGCGGCCATCGATGTCGACTCCGCTCATTCGCGTGTAGGCGGAAAAGGGAATGAATTCCGCTTCATGCTCGCCCACCTCGCGGCCTCGCAAACTGTATTTCTCTTTGGCCAGGACAACCACCGACCGCCCTTCGGGGGTTTCATCCGCCAAACTGGACAACTGAGCAGCGTCCGCTAGTTCGCTTTCGCTCGCTCCCTGAACCGGTATGAACTCGACCGCTTGTCGATTCCCCAAGGTGATGGTTCCCGTCTTATCCAACAAAAGGGTGTTCACGTCGCCCGAAGCTTCCACGGCCTTTCCGCTCATGGCCAAAACGTTGTGCTGCATGACTCGGTCCATCCCGGCAATTCCGATGGCGGAAAGCAATCCGCCGATGGTGGTCGGGATCAGGCATACCAGCAACGACACGAGAACCGCGACGGTCGGTGCCGCACCGCTCCCGACAGCCTGGATGGAATATTTCGCGTAGGGTGGCAGCGTCGCCACGGCCAACAAGAAAATCAGCGTCAGCCCAGCGATCAGAATATTCAGGGCAATTTCATTTGGCGTCTTCTGACGTACTGCACCTTCCACCAGCGCGATCATGCGGTCCAGAAACGTTTCACCGGGATTGGAGGTAATCTTGATTGTGATATGGTCCGACAATACCTTCGTACCACCCGTCACGGCGCTCCGATCTCCTCCCGATTCACGAATGACCGGGGCGCTTTCGCCGGTGATGACGGATTCATCGACGCTGGCGACCCCTTCGATCACTTCGCCGTCCCCTGGAATCAGATAGCCGGCTTCGCAGTAAACGATGTCGCCCGCACGCAACTGCGATGCCGGCACCATCTCAAACTTCTCGTTGGATAAAAGCCTCCGCGCGATGGTGTCCGTTTTGGTCTTACGCAGGGTATCGGCCTGAGCTTTCCCGCGGGCCTCGGCCATGGCCTCGGCAAAATTGGCAAACACCACGGTGAACCACAGCCACAAGGCAATTTGGATGCCGAAAAAAACGCCTCCGGCACCCGCGATGGCATCCTTCACCACGAATACCGTGGTCAAAGCCGCGCCCACCTCCACGACAAACATCACCGGGTTCTTGGCAACCAGCACTGGGTTGAGCTTCACAAACGACTCTTTGACGGCGCGCCGGAGAATTTCGCGGTCAAACAAGGGGCGAGCGCGCACACCCCGGGAAATCAGCGCTGCGCTTTCTTCCGCCTTGATTTCCGGTTTCCGCTCCGCCGGAGAGGTCGTGACAGTCGACATTTCTTGCTCCTCAGTCGTGCGACTTCAGAAAAGTTTCCCGTTCAGCATCTGGAAGTGCTCAACGATCGGACCGAGCGAGAGCGCCGGAAAATAGGTCAGGGCGCCCACGATAACCACCGTTCCAATCAGAAGAACGACAAACAGGGACCCGTTCGTTGGCAATGTACCGCTGGTTATGGGAATCACCTTTTTCGCAGCTAGGCTGCCGGCGATGGCCAACGCCGGGATAATGAAAAAGAACCTTCCTACCAGCATGTCCAGGGCAATCGTGAGGTTGTACCAGGGCGTGTCGGCGTTGATTCCTGCAAAAGCACTTCCATTATTCCCCGCACCGCTCGCATACGCGTACAGGATCTCCGAGAAACCGTGGGTGGCGTTATTGTTCAGGTTCGCGGTCGCGGCTCCGGGCGGATTCCAGTAGCCGTTCTTGGCAAACTGGGCTACCGAACTGAGCGCTGTAAATCCCAAAATAACCAATGCCGTCGAAAGAATTGCGATGATTGCCATCTTGACTTCCTTTTGCTCGATCTTCTTGCCCACGTACTCGGGCGTGCGACCCACCATCAGACCACCGATGAACACGGCGACGACCGCATAGATCAGCATGCTGTAGAGACCGGCGCCTACCCCGCCAAAAATCACTTCATCGGTCTGTATATTAAACATGGGAATGAGCCCGCCGAGCGGCGTGTAGCTGTCGTGCATGCTGTCCACGGCACCGCAACTGGCGTCGGTGGTGACCGTCGCGAACAGAGTCGACTGAGCGATGCCGAATCGGGTTTCCTTGCCCTCCATGTTCCCGCCCGGCTGGCTCCCGGTGTACGTGGGTTCAACACCCATGGTCGAGAGCATGGGATTGCCGCGTTGCTCGGCCCGATAGCAGACTAAGACACCGACAAAGAACATAACCGCCATCGCCGAGAACAGGGCCCAGCCTTGGCGGGTGTCTCCCACCGCCTTCCCAAACATGTACGTCAGTCCGGCACCAACGGCAAAGATCAGCAACATCTGGAACATGTTGGCAAGGGGCGTCGGATTTTCGTAGGGATGGGCTGAGTTGGCATTGAAGAATCCCCCGCCGTTGGTCCCCAGCATTTTGATGGCTAATTGCGACGCCAACGGTCCCTGTTCAATCGTTTGGGTTGCACCTTCCACGGTCTTCACCGTGACAGGGCCCGAGAAGTTCTGGATGGATCCCTGCGAGACGAAGAAAAGAGTCGCCAGAACGCAAATGGGAAGCAGCAGGTAGAGCGTGTAGCGGGTCACATCCACCCAGAAATTTCCGATGGTGTTGGCCGTACGACGCGCAAATCCACGAATCAAGGCGACCGCGACAGCAATTCCGACCGCGGCGGAAATGAAGTTTTGGACGGCCAGGGCGGCCATCTGAACCAGATAGCCAACGGTTGTATCCGGTGAATACGACTGCCAATTCGTGTTCGTCACAAAGCTAATGGCGGTATTAAAGGCCAGATCTGGCGTCATGGGCGTGGCGTTTGCCGGAGCCTGCGGCGTTGAGAAGTGCATGGGGTTGAGCGGCAGGTACCCCTGGAAGCGCTCGAGGGCGTACACGGCCAGGAAGCTGAAGATACTCAGCGAGATCACGGAGGTCGCATACTCCACCCAGGATTGCTCGATCTCTGGCTGAACCCCGCCGAGGCGATAGATCAGCCGCTCCAGGGGATGAAGAATCGGATGGAGGAAAGTCCGTTCCCCTTCAAAGACGCGGTACAGAAACATACCGACGGGTTTGGTAATGGCCAGCAGGATGAGGAAGAAAACTACGATCTGAGCAAGACCCACTAAGGTCATATCCGCACCTCAAAACCGTTCTGGGCGAACCAACGCATACAGCAGATATACGAATAGACCCACCGCCACGATTCCTGCGATTGCGTATTCCATCGAGGCCTCCTACAAACGCTCCGATGCCCGGGCGAACCCCCAGAGCAGGAGAAAGAAAACAATCGCTACCGCGATATAGAACAGGTCCCACATGGCTCACCTCGCTCAAATCAGGAGCTGTAACAGCGCACCTCGGGCCCCTCCATGTCTCAGCGCGCCAAGGCCGGTGCTTCCCGCTTTGCCACTTGTTCTACATGGGTTCCCCCGCTCCGGTTTATGCTGCCTGACCCCGGATAAACGGCGCATAAATAGGCCCTAAGAAGGACGTAAACCACTGCCGAGCGCCGTGACCGGGCTCCAATCAGGGCCCTGATGCCTTTTGGTTGGGGCCTGGCCTGGGAAAGTCGAAGCGGTATCCGGCCCAAGCTTCTGTTAGCAGGAATTGCGGTTTGGAGGGGTCGGGCTCGATCTTCTTCCGCAGTCGATTGACAAATACGCGCAGGTATTCCAATTCATCGCCGTAGTCCGGCCCCCAAACGGCCTGAAGCAGCTCGCGATGCGTGATCGTCTTATTGGGGCGCGCGAGCAGGTAGGACAGCAGGTCAAACTCCTTTGCCGTAAGGTGGGACACGCGTCCACGCACGGTGATCTGTCTTGAAGAAAGGTCGATGATGACGCCTTGCGATGCCAGTTGTTTTAGATCGGTGTTGTCGGGGGGCTGCGGCAATCGACGCAGAGTGGCACGGATGCGCGCAAGCAGTTCGGGCATGCTGAATGGCTTGGTGACATAATCATCGGCGCCGGCGTCCAGCGCTTCCACCTTGTCCTTTTCTGAATTGCTGACGGTTAGCATGATGATGGCAACGTCGGAGCTGGACCGAATCAGCCGGCAGGTTTCGATTCCGCCCATTCCCGGCATGTTCATGTCCAATAGCACGAGGTCATACCCAGCCGATCGCAGTTTCTCAAGTCCCTCTTCGCCGGTGCGCGCGTCACTGACTTGGTAATCGCGAGCGGTCAAGCTGGCCCTCATGGCGCGGCGAATCTGAGGGTCGTCATCGATGACGAGAACCCGGCCCGCGCTCATTCGTGGCCGCTCCGTCCCGCCACGGGAAGTGAAAAGCAAAACTCCGCGCCTTTGCCTGGGTCGCTGACCACCCAGATCTGCTCACCATGGGCATCCATGATTTCGCGCGCGATGGCCAGTCCCATTCCGGTGCCTTTAAGAATCGGGTCTGTTTTGCCGCGATGAAATTTATGGAAGATTCGTGATTGCTCCTCTTCGGCGATTCCGGGACCTTGGTCGGTTACGCAGATCGTGACTCGACCCTGGTTGGATCGCGCATCAATCGAAATCGGGCTTCCCGAGGGAGAATACTTCAAGGCATTGTCGAGCAGGTGCGTGATCACCATCTGTATCAACTCTCCATCCACCCACACCAGCGGCAGGTCATCGGCAGCCGACACTTTAATCTCTCGCCCGTCCATAAAGGGTTTCATTTGCCGCAGAGCGGCGGACAGGAGCGAGCTCGGAAAGTGCACCTGGCGATGGAGTCGAAACTTACCTCCCTCAATCCGCGCGAGCTGGATGGCATCGGTCACCAGTTTCGACAAGCGGTCCGTTCCCTCATCCGCGATAGTTACCAATTCGCGCTGATGCTGCAGCAAGCCGTGGCCAGGATCGGAGAGCAGATCGGTGGTCACAGCCTTGATCGACGTAAGAGGCGTTTTGAATTCATGCGCGATGGCGTCGAGAAGAGTCGATTTCAGTTCTTCACTCTGCCGGGCAACTTCGGCGCGATTCACCGCTTCCTGCGAGAGGGCTCGTTCCAGCCCGATGGCCACGAGATTCAACAACGATTGCAGGGCCGCCTCGGAAATCGACGACCCGAGAATGCCCAGACTGCCAATCGGCCGTCCCCCCAGACGGACCGGCTGGATCGTAAGTCCGCTCCCGTGATCGACAAAAACGGTGGATCGAAGCGCCGCCTCTCGCAGCTGCTGTTCCATTTCGGGCATGTCCTCCTTGCTCGCCCGATGAATCTCGTCGCGATGGCGGTCGTAGAGAGCCACGGCCGGAAACTCGAATGCCTGGGCGATCTGCTGAACGACCTGTTGCGGCATCGGCCGGGTCGCGTCGGTAAGCAAGAGCGCGCGGCTCAGGGAATACAGCCTCTCAATTTCATGCTGACGGTCAATGGCTTCCTTGGTACGCCGCTTGGCGCGTGCCGAAAGTTGGCTCGCGATCAAGGAGGTGGCCAGGAAAGCGAAAAGCGCTACCCAATTTTGCGGCTCGGCACCACTGAGTGTAGCGATCGGTGGGAGAAAGAAATAATTGAGGCACAACATCGCGGCGATGGATGCGATCGTCGATTCGACCAACCCCCCAGCCGTCGCGATCGTCAAGATCGCCACAAAATAGAAGAATCCCGTCGTGGCGGCATTGACATGCAGCAGGCCATAGGACACGAGGGTAATCAGAGCGATGAGGCTCAAGGAGGCCAGGACCCGCCCGGCAACATGCAGGGCCTGCCTGAAGAAATCTCGGAAAACGAAATGAGTCTCCGGCCACGCCGGATGGGCGGTCTCAGCCATTGTCGTTCTACCTGCAACAGGAGTTCTGCTGAGAGAATACCCCATCGAGTGGAAACCTGCTCAGCAAGCCCTCAGCGGCATTCGGTTCTCGTATACTCTGTGTTAGAGTCTGCTCGCGGAACGCATCTTCGGCGCCTTGTGGAAACGGCCCCGATTCGGTGTCGAATATCTCGCTTCGAGAATTCGGCAAACACAGAACTGTGATCGAGCGCCTGCGACTCCTGTTTCGCCACATCGTTTACAACCTGCGCGGCGGATTTCTGATTCGCCCTGTGTTGATTGCCCTTGGACTCGGCTCGCTCGGCGCGATGCTCTCCTGGACCGAGGAGTCCCATCCTTTCATCGGCGACTGGGTGCCGGGTGTGCTTTTCCTTTCTCATGCCGATCCGGGAGTGGCCCAAGTCATCCTCAGCGACATCGCCACCACCACGATGACCGTCGTTTCCATCGTCTTCGCCATTCTACTGATGACACTAACGCTCGCATCGATGCAGTTTTCACCGCGCATCCTGATCAGCTTCGCGCGCGACCGCGTCACGCAGTGGACGCTGGGCATTTTCCTCGGGACATTTCTTTATTGCATGCTCGCGCTCCCGGCGGCGCACGCGCTGCCCCGTCCGTTCGCGCCGGTCACCACCGTGATCGGTGCAATCGTGCTGGCCATTGCATGTGTCGGCCTGCTGCTGTTCTTCATTCACCACATTTCGCACGCCATCAGCGTGAACCACATCGTGGACAGGATCGCTTCGGAAACGGAAGCCGCGATCGATGAAGTGATGCCACGGCCGCGCAGACAAATCCATCTGGAAACGAGCGATGCGGTCGAGCCGGGCAGCTGGAAAACGCCCCTGTTGAGCAGCGAATCGGGCTATATCCGGTTTGTGGATTTGAAGCAGCTTCTATCGCTTGCGACATCCCGTCACGTGAAGGTCCGCCTGGTTCGCCGGATCGGTCAGTTTGTGCCGGCAGGCACTCCCCTGCTGATGGTGAACAAGGTCGAACGTCTTTCCCCGGAAGCGGCCGCCGCGTTTCGCGCCGCGTTCGACTTCGGGCCCACACGCACGTTGCAGCAGGACATTGAATTCGGCGTTTTGCAAATTGTGGACATCGCGCTGAAAGCGATCTCGCCCGCCGTGAATGATCCCACGACAGCCATCGGATGTGTCGATCAGCTTAGCCGCATCCTGATCCGCTTTGCATCCAGGGAGGTGCCGGAGTCTCGCCTGTACGATCTGGGCGGAGCCGCACGCGTCAGCCTCGAGTGGATCGATTTCGAACACCTGTTGAATTCGGCCTTCGAACAGATTCGAATGTACTCGCGGGGCGACCCGGCGGTCAGCCTTCGGCTCCTGCGGGCCCTGGCTGATATCGCGATCAGCACCGAGGACGCGGCTCTCCGAAAAACATTGTGCGAACATGGCCGGCAGGTTGTCGAAGGGTGCTCGGAACGAATTGCGGCGGAGGAGCTGAAGCCGTTGTTCGTTCGCCTGGCTGCACTGAACGGACTGGCTACGCCGTAAGGCCGTCAGCGTTTTCCGCCAGAGCGTACTCGACGGCGCGAGGGCCGGTGGCGCTTGCTCGGTGATGACGGGGGCGGGAAAAGGGCCCGGAGTTCGCGTTCCAGACGGCTCAGATCATCCGCTAGCGTATGGAACTCGTCGCTGGCTCCCTCGAAGCGGTGCTCACGCCCCATGGCTTCCAAGTTACGGGCAGCCACAACGGACTTCTGCGCGTCGAAAATGGCGAAGGCACCGCGCAGAGAGTGCGCCGCGGACGCGAGGCCGTCGGCATTCTTACGAGAGACAGCGCGCTCGATCATGGAAAGCCTTCTAGGAAAGTCCTTAAGAAAGCTGACGACAAGCCTGCGCGCGAGTTTTTCGTTGCCTGCGGTCATATGGGTGAGATGAGCGCGCAAATCTTCTGGCGCCGCGGCCCCCGCTGGCGCTGACTCGCGCGAAGAAGCCGGTGCCGGCCGCTCGATGAGCTGAAAAAGTGTTTTCGGATCGAACGGCTTGCCGACAAGAGCGTCCATACCGGCTTGCTGGGCGCGGCGTTCGTCTTCCGCCGCGGCATTGCCGCTCCAGCCAATCAGGATGGCGGGCGCGGAGCCGGTTTGCTCTTCCTTTTGGCGAATGGCCCGGGCCACTGCCAGACCATCCATCCCGGGCATGTGCTGGTCGATCAGCAAGACCTCGGGTTGGAGGCGCTCGAAGGCAGCAAGAGCTTCGGCGCCGTCGCCCGCACCCGTCACGAAATGGCCACGGGTGCGCAGTGTCTCGATGACCAGCTCACGACTTATTTCATCGTCATCGGCTACCACAATGTGCAGCGCTTGGCCGGCGGGCTTTCGCCGAGTGTCCGGCGAAACGGGCACGGCGGGGGCATCGGCAACGGCAGAACCTGGTGGTGACGCGGCCGATTGTTGTGGTGCGCGCGGAAGACGAAACCAGAAGCGTGAACCGCGGTTGGCACGGTTCGTCGCGCCGATCGTTCCGCCCCAGCGCTCGACCGTCATCTTGCAGAAGTAGAGGCCAAGGCCCACCTTGCCCGGACGGTCCTTTCCCTGGCCGAACAGCGCAAAGATGTGCTCGTTCGAAGAGTCCGTGGGAAGACCGGGGCCTTCATCATCGACGAACGCCGTCAGCTCCGGACCTCCATCTTCCAGGCCGACCGTCACGGCCGAGCCCTTGGGACTGTAGCGCAAGGCATTGTCGAGCAGATTGCCAAAAATGCGATCGACACGAGGCGCGTCTCCGACGACGCGCGCGCCGCGCAGGAAATCCCAGTACGGCGCAAGAATCAGTCGGATGCCGCGTTCGGTGAAGGCCGGGACGAATTGCTCGACGGAGCGGCGCGCGCAGGAGATCAGATCCGCCGATACAGCCTTTCCCTGGCCCGGAGATTGCTCTCCTGCGAGATCGGCGGCAAAGGCCTCGAGAAGCCCGCGGATCATGCGTTCCTGGCGTTGCGATTCGCGACGACCCGTCAGCACAAACTTCGCAGCATCGGGGGCCAGCTTCTTATCGAGCAGAAGCTCAAAGCAGCTGCGCATAGAGGTGAGCGGCTGGGAAAGGTCGTGAATGATGCAGTGGAGCAGGATTTCCTTCTTCTCGATTTCCCGCACCAACCGCTCCTGTGTGAGCAGGGCGTCGCGCCCGGCTTGAAAAACCTGCTGTTGCTGTCGAAACGTGTCGGGGAGATGGCGGATCAGCAGAACTCGCTTGCCCGCCAACCAGAAAGCGGAGGCTTCGAGCGGAAACTGTTTCCCCGAGGAATCCTGTTCGACCCAATAGCCCGAGTTCAGAACGCCGGATCCTTGCGAGGCCCAAAACTGCTCAGCCTCGGTCAGGAAGTTTTCCAAGAACGGGGATTTTTCCGCGAGTTGGAGGGACGTCTGTCCCCCCAGCTGCCAAAGCAGGTCGCACCAGACGGGAAGCGTGGCCAGCGGGGCAAAAGTGCCGCCGTCGCTAAATTCGAACAGCGCGATGGCTTCTTGGGAAAGCAAGGCATCGTAGATCGACTCGGGTGGCACGATAGAAGCGGACCTCAGCACGACGAATGTAGCATAGCCTGGGCGAGACGCGAGAACGCCTGTTCGACGCCTTCGCCCGTCTTGGCGCTCGTTCGTACGACCACCTGGCCGCTGCCCTCGAGTGAGCGGATCGGTTCCAGATCGATCTCCCATTCAGCGATCCGATCACACTTGTTGAGAACGAGAATCCATGGAACTGCGCCCATCGCTTCACGGACGCGTGTTTGGAGCGCGAGTGCATCCTCAAGGGTTTGTGGTCGGGTGGGATCAACGACCAGCAAGTAACCGGACATTCCTCGCAGGTAGGACATGCGCATTTTCTGAAAAACGTCCTCGCCGTGGATGTCCCAAAGGACAAGTGTGACCTCCTCTCGATCGACGGGGACAACCTTCTTATCCACTTTCACGCCAATCGTGGTGTGATATTTCTCGTCGAAAATGCTTTCCACAAAGCGCCGCACCAAGCTGGTCTTGCCGACCGAGAAGGACCCGAGCATGCAGATTTTCTTTTGCAGCATCGGGTCGACCGATCAGTGTGCCGGAGAGAGCGGCGAAAGGTTGACACGGAATGTGACGCTGCGGTTGAAGTGCCGGGCTTCGTCGCCACCTTCGGTGCGAAGCGGTTGTGAGGTTCCCACCCCGCGCGGGATGAGCTCCTCCTGAGGGATCCCGTCGCGTCCGAGGACCGCCGCGACGGCGGCCGCTCGCTGGCTGCTTAACACCTGATTCGAGCTTTCGATGCCCGATGAGTCCGTGTGTCCGACGATCAAAACAGCTGCTTGCTGGCTGGTCTGGTCCGCATACTGCCGAATCGCACGCAGATCGCCCGCGGCTTGTGCGATGACGTCCTGTTGGCCCGGGTCAAGGACCGCCCGTCCGACGGGAAACGTAAGAACGATCGATTCCAGTTGAGCCACCTCACGGCTGCGGAGTGCGGTTGTATCCACCGACAGGACACCGGCAACCAGAGGGGCACGCTCATGAAACCTAGCGATCCAAGCGGAAGGAGCCACGCCGGAAGCCGTGAGCACCCCTTTCCTGTCCGCGAGCGTAACGCTGGAAGGCGGCAGAAGCAGATCGGTGGCGCGCTGTGTCACGAGCCCATCGTCCAGCGAATAGAAAGGGGCCAACGCAAAGTCGGCTTTGCGGGCATCCAACCCGTAGCGCGCCAGATCACCCGCGGGATCGCTCGCCAGCGGATCGCGAAATCCGCGAATATGCCATTGTCCCCCAGACTTCCCGTAAGACGTCACCACGATGCCCGGATGAGTTCCGATCGAGCGCACAAATCGCGACCACTGATGAGCCTGACCCGCGGAGTAGGAGATCCATCCGATCACTATCGCCAACAGCACAGCTCCCGCTGCAACCGCCATCCACGGCCTGCGAGCGGAACCCGACTTTTCGCGGTAGTGCGTCACCAAAAGAGCCTCCAGCCGGGGGTCGGCGGTGCGGAAGGGGCTGGTGTCGCCGCGAAAATTGTGGAGTGCCTCGCTGAAGTCTCCCTCAATCTCCTCCAGCGCCTGCTTCAGCGCGACGCGATAGTCCGCCGGTGCGTGACCACGAATCACCGCGGCGATCGCCGCACGGGGTCCGTCCTCAATCCATACTTCGCACTCGCCCACCGTCATGCTGTCAAGCGAGTCTTGGCGAGAAGAGGCGAAGGAGTCGCGAACAAACTGCTGAATCGCCGAAAGCATTCCCGCAACCATCGAAGGGTCCTGCTTGGCGACCGAGGGTGCGGTGACGTGGCTCAGGGCAAGCCCGGTCTCGCGATGAATCAGAAAAATCTGTTCTACCCGAAACAGTAAGCTGTGCATGAGCACGATTTCTGCGAACGACTTCCCCGTCCGCAGCGCCTCCATCCGCCACTGGACGCCCCGAATGGAAAGGCTGTGCTCAAGCGCCTCGTTGAAGGATTCCAGCATCGAGCGCAGCGTCTCGGTGATGGACTTGCGAATCGCAGGTCCCATGACCGGGAACAGCGCATCGGCCAAAACGTGCGGATCCTTCCGGACCGATTCGCGAAGCGTCTCTTCTACGGTCGGCGCAAGCGCCTCCGAAAGCGCGGCGGCATCGCCCTGTTCGCGGCGCAACTGGATGGCTTCGGCTACCACGGAGCTCACGTCGTGAACGCGGCGCTCGGGATTTTCAATACGGCTGCGAATTTCGACGATTTGTTCCTGCTCGGGCGAGACGATGATGTGGCGAAGCTCTTCGAACGCACGATCACTGGCCTCGGGTCTTTCCTCAGGCTCTGGGACGGGAGCGCGGCGTTGAGCTTGCTCAGCCATGTGGGAAGGTGGTGTTTTAGGCGGCCTCCGACCAGGCCACGACCGGAGGGCCAGCACGGTGACTATTCGTTCGGCAATTCGAATTTGTCCTTCAGACGCAAAGAGAACTCCGCCAAAAGGTCAGCCAGCGCGGCACGATCGGTCTTATCATGGCGCAGGCTCTGAACTTCGCGATCGAGCGACGCAGCCGCTTCGCGACGCAACCTTTCGATCTCGCCGGCAAAGTTCTTAGAGTGCTCGAGAATTTTCGCGCGCAAATCGCTCTGGCTGTCGGAGAGCTGTTCGTCGAGCCCGGCGATCTTTTTTTCCAGCGCTTTCGCGGCGTCCTTGAATTCCTGCGCGAGCTCTTTGGCCCCCTCGCCGCGCTCCGATTTTTCCGCCTTGATACGTTGGCTGAGCGAATCGACCTCTTTTTGCACAAAACCGCTCAGGATCTCAAGGCGCTTGGTCAGATCGTCTCGCAGAGTTTCAACGGCCTTGTTGACATTCTCCTCCAGACGCGCGAACCGCTTTTCGTAATCGCGCATTTGCGAGCCGAAAAGAATGTCGCGAATCTTATCTACATTGGCGCCCTCCTTATCCGATGAGCTGGGAAGTTTCGCTTCGCCTGGGGATGCCATCTTCCTACCTCCCCCTTTCGCATTCGAAATGCCCTTCCGAGGGGGCACACGACTGATGCGCCTGGGCATTGGGACAAGGACAGTACTACGAAAGGTTTCGCGGCGCAAGCAAAGCCGATCGAGGGATCGGGCGCAGCTCAATTGCCCGGAGACGCCGGTCGACTATCGCCCTAGGGCCGCGCAATCTCCCCCGTCTTCAACCGGTCAGATCCCCATCGATTAGCGGAGCTCGAGAGCACTTACGCCAAGCACGCGATGGCCCGAATCACGGCCTCGGGTTTTTCGTACGGAACAACGTGGCCCGACTCCGGGATAATCTTTAGATCTGCGTGTGCGATCCCCTTTAGAAATGCCTGCGCGTAGACGGGCGGGATGAGCTTGTCGGAATCCCCCCAGATCAAGACCGTCTTGGCCTGGATGCGGTAGAGACGAGTGGCGAGACCGCGATCGGGTATGGGAAACATGATTTTACTTGCGGCGCCGAGCTGCCGGGCGTTCCTGACCAGAAAGGCTTGCAAAAACTTCGGATCGCTCAAGTCCGCACCGGTTGACAGCACTTTCGATCCGGCTACTTCATCGTAGAACAGGTACTGCGGCAGCTGATAGGGCAGCAAGGCAAAAATATCCGCGATGGGATGCTCATCCAACCATAGGCCTGCCGGAGCAATCAACGCCAGGCGCGAGACGTCGTGGGGGGCGACGGCCGCCATCTCGCTTGCGATCATGCCCCCCATGGAAAACCCAACCAGAATCGGGTCATTCAAGCCCAGCGCTCCAACGACATCCCAGGTGTGCAGAGTGAAATCGAGCATGTCGCGCAGCTCCGGGCACTCTTCGCTGTCGCCGTAGCCGGGAACCAGGGGAGCGAAGACGTGGAATTTCTCCGAGAGCGCATCGAGAAAGCCCATGTCCAAGTCGAGCCCGCCTGCACCGTGCAGGAACACGAGCGGCTGATCCTGGCCCGCCTCATAGTAGCGCACCGGCACATGCGCGGTTTGGACGGTCTTCAGTTCCATGAAGAAACTCAGAAACCGACAGCGGAGATCACTTCGGAATCCGCCGGCAGCACGCCCGCCGAGACGCGGTTCGATAGCGGCTTACACCAAAACCTGTTATCTCCTTCATATTCTGAGAAGAGGTTTCGAAGTCGTGGCATCACCTTCTCCGCGAAAAGGCGTGTGGAGTACATGCATTTTTCCTTGGGCATATCTCCGATGTGGAAAAGGCAGAAAACATTTCCCACGCGAAGCTGCTGAATGAGGTCTTCCATACGCTGCCGCACCGTTTCCGGACTTCCCGCCACAATATAGCCGCCCTCGACCAAGTCTTTCCAGGGAAGCTCGGGAAACAAGCCGCCGACCGGCCGAGCGTATTGGGAAAGCACACCCTTCTGAATCGTCTTGATGGTGCGGTAGCCCGGCGCGTCTGCGAATCCCGGGTAAACGTGGAGGCAGCGATTATAGAAGTAGCTTACGTGTTTCGAATAGAGCCGCTCGGCTTCCTGATCGGTCTCGGCGACACAAATGGTTTGTGCGAAACCGGCGCGATAAGGCGAGAGATCGGAAGTGTTGCGCTCAGCGACGCGGTCCCAGTAGGCCTGCATCAGCGCTTTGCCGCGCAGATAACCGCCGAAACTCAGATAGGAGTAGGAGTACGTGTGATCGAGGCAAAAGTCGAAGGTCTCAAGCGATCCCCCGCCCGGGATGTGGATGGGCGGGTGGGGTTGTTGGATCGGGCGCGGCCACACGTTCACGTATCGCAGCTTCGTGTACCGGCCGTTGAAGGCGAACGGCTCGCGCTCGTGCCAGGCACGCATGATCAGCTCGTTGGCTTCGCGGTATTTTTCGCGCGTCAGCGCCGGGATTTGGCCGTAACAGTAGTTCGTGTCCATCGACGTACCCACGGGAAAGCCCGCCACGAGACGACCGCCGGAGATGCAGTCGAGCATCGCGAATTCCTCGGCGACCCGAAGCGGTGGATTGTAGAGCGCAATCGATGCCCCCAGAACAACAATGGCAACATCTTGAGTTCGCCGCGCAAGCGACGCAGCAATCAGGTTGGGCGACGGCATCAGCCCGTAGCCATTCTGATGGTGCTCATTGACGCCAATCCCGTCGAAGCCGGAGTTGCCGGCGTATTCGAGCAGATCCATGTAGGTGTTGTACAGCTCGTGGCTTTTCGCCGGATCGAACAACTTCGAATCAATATCCACCCACACGGAGCGATTCTTCTGCCGAAAGTCCTCCGGCAGATAGGGCCAGGGCATCAGGTTAAACCAGGTAAATTTCATTAACGTCCTCCGAGGGAACCGCTACGCTATCACAGAATCTCGCTCGTGGGCACGCGCGTCGCTGCTTGAGGCCACGGAGTTCTACAGGCGCAGCCCCCACAAGGTCGCCGCCGTGAATCTAGCGTTCAGGAATCATTCACGGCTCGCTCACCAATCCGAAAACCCCTGTCAGATTTACCAGTTGCTGCTTGTCCAGACTGTGGTAACGATCGGTCGATAATCTCTGTGGCCAAGGAGTGATGAAAAATGGCACCGGCAACCGCCCCCGAAAAAGCGAGCAATCCCCTAAGTGCTTACGGCTCAGCGCGGTCTACCGTTTCTGGAGCGCCTTTGAGCGCCGAAGAGTTACGCAAAACCCATGCCTACTGGCGCGCCTGCGACTACTTGATGCTGGGCATGATCTACTTGCAGGACAATCCCCTGCTGAAAGAGCCTTTGAAACCAGAGCACATCAAGAATCGGCTTCTGGGGCACTGGGGGTCCAGCCCGGGCCTAGCGTTCACCTACCTGCACCTAAATCGGCTAATCAAGAAGTACGACTTAGACATGATGTTTCTGGCCGGACCCGGGCATGGCGCTCCTGGCGTTCTTGCCCCCGTGTACTTAGAAGGGACCTATTCTGAAATCTACACCGATAAGAGCGAAGACGAGCAAGGTCTGCGCGAGTTTTTCAAACAGTTTTCCTTCCCAGGCGGCATCGGAAGTCACTGCACGCCGGAGACCCCCGGTTCGATTCACGAAGGCGGAGAGCTGGGGTACGTGCTCTCGCATGCCTGCGGTGCTGCTTTTGACAATCCGGACCTGATTGTTGCGGCTGTCGTCGGGGACGGCGAATCGGAAACCGGACCGTTGGCAACTTCCTGGCACATCAATAAATTCCTCAATCCCGTCCGGGACGGCGCGGTACTGCCGGTGCTGCACTTGAACGGCTACAAAATCAACAACCCCACAGTGCTGGCGCGGATTAGTCACGAAGAGCTGGAGAGCCTATTCCGGGGCTACGGCTGGACTCCTTATTTTGTGGAAGGCTCTGACCCCGAGAGCATGCACCAAGCGATGGCCGCGACGACCGAACACTGTGTTTCCGAAATCAGGAGGCATCAACAGGAAGCCCGCAAAACCGGGGCGGTTGGGCGCGTTCGCTGGCCCATGATTGTATTGCGGAGCCCCAAGGGCTGGACTGCTCCCCAAGAAGTCGATGGCCACAGGCTGGAGGGCTTCTGGCGGGCGCATCAGGTTCCGATGGCGGATGTCAAAGCAAATCCCCACCGGCTTCGTGAGCTGGAGAACTGGATGCACTCATACCAGCCACAAGAGCTGTTTGATCAAAACGGAAAGCTTATCCAGGAACTGAGAGAACTTGCACCGACCGGTCTGCGGCGCATGGGTGCCAACCCTCATACCAACGGAGGACGCCTGAAGAAGGCTCTGCGCCTTCCTAACTTCCAGGAATATGCCTTGCCTGTTGAAAAGCCTGGAACAACGGAGGCAGAAAATACTCGTCCGCTGGGCGCGTTCCTGAGAGACATCATGAATCTGAACATGAAGAACTTTCGTGTCTTCGGGCCGGACGAGACCACGTCGAACAAGCTGAACGATATCTACGCCGTGAGCAAAAAGTTCTGGATTGAGGACTACTTCCCGGAGGATGCAGACGGTGGAGAGCTGGCTACCGATGGCCGGGTGATGGAAATGCTAAGCGAACACACCGTCGAGGGCATGCTGGAAGGCTACCTACTCACAGGGCGGCATGGCTTCATTTCGTCCTACGAGGCGTTTATCCACGTGATCGATTCGATGTTCAACCAGCACGCGAAGTGGCTCTCCATCTGCAATCGCCTCTCGTGGCGCGAGAGTGTCGCGGCGCTCAATATCCTCGTAACCTCCACCGTTTGGCGACAGGACCACAACGGTTTCACCCATCAGGATCCGGGATTCCTGGATGTGGTCGTGAACAAAAGTGCCGAGGTGACACGGATTTACATGCCTCCCGACGTCAATTCCCTGCTATCCGTGGCCAATCACTGTCTGAGGAGCGAGAACTACGTCAACGTAATCGTCTGCGATAAGCAGTTACACCTTCAGTATATGGACATGGACGCAGCCGTTACACACTGCACCAAAGGGGTGGGTATCTGGGATTGGGCGTCGAACGACCAGGACACAGAGCCGGATTTGGTGATGGCCTCGGCCGGCGACATACCCACACAGGAAACCCTCGCTGCCATCGTCCTGTTGCGGAACGAGTTTGCTGACCTGAAGATCCGCTACGTCAACGTGATTGATCTCTTTAAGTTGCAGCCGGCTACCGAACACCCGCATGGCTTGTCCGATCGGGACTTTGATCTGCTCTTTACCACCGATAAGCCCATTATTTTCAATTTCCATGGATATCCGTGGCTCATCCATCGCTTGGCATATCGTCGCACCAACCATGCCAACCTGCACGTCCGCGGTTACAAGGAAAAGGGAAACATCAACACGCCTCTCGAGCTAGCGATCGAGAACGAGATCGATCGCTTCAGTTTGGCGATGGACGCGATAAGACGTGTTCCCAAACTCCAGAAAATCGGAGCGCACGCTATGGAGAAGTTCCGCAATGAACAGATTGCATGCCGGAACTATGCCTTCGAGCATGGCACGGACAAACCCGACGTTGCCAGCTGGAAGTGGCCATACTAGCCGTTGCGGGCCTCGATCGGGCCTGGGAGCGTCGAATCGATCGCATGCCGTCTATGTTCATGGCGCTCGATAGAAACAGCGGACCTCGGAAGTGCCGATGAACATCCTCGTACTCAACTCGGGAAGCTCTACTCTGAAGTTCCAGCTGATCTCGACCGACCTTGACCGCATGGCCCAGAACAAGGATGAGCGTTTGTGTCGGGGGCTAATCGAGCGGATCGGAGGCGAAGCAGTAATCGCCCGGGAGACCCGCCGGGGTCTGATAGAGAAGTCTACCGCCTCGCTTGCCGACATTCGAGCGGCATTGGAATATCTCGTGCGCTGGATTGTCTCAGATGAATCTGGAATCACACAGGTTCGATCTCTGGGGGATATTCACGGTGTCGGGCATCGCGTGGTCCACGGTGGCGAACTGTTCGCAGAATCCGTCCTGGTCAACGACGAGGTACTAAAGGGAATCGAACAATGCATTGATCTGGCTCCGCTCCATAATCGCAACAACATCGAGGGCATTGTTGGGTCGCGGAAGGTATTCGGTCCGAAACTGCCCCAGGTGGCTGTTTTCGACACTTCCTTCCACCAGTCCATCGCCGAATACGCATTCCTATACGCCGTTCCCTATCACCTGTATCGGCGCCATCACATTCGTCGCTACGGATTTCATGGCACCTCCCACCGATACGTGGCGGACCGATACAGGGTGTTGCGCGGATTATCCAAAGAACAGACCCACGTGATCAGTCTCCACCTCGGGAATGGCTGCTCGGCGACGGCCATTCGCAAGGGCTGCTCGATGGACACTTCGATGGGCATGACACCACTGGAAGGCCTGGTGATGGGGACACGCTCGGGTGATATTGACCCGGCCATCGTAGATCTCATCGCCACCAAAGAAGGCCTGTCCATCCACGAAGTGGAGTCCCTGCTCAACACGCAATCCGGACTGCTGGGCATCTCCGGGCTGACTAACGACATGCGCGTGCTGCTAGAGGAAATGAAGAACCACGACGACCGCCGGGCACGCCTTGCCATCGAGGTCTTTTGTTACCGCGCCAGAAAGTACATTGGAGCATTTCTTGCCTCGATGGGTGGCGCGGACGCAATTATCTTCACCGGAGGGATCGGCGAGAACTCGCCGGAGATCCGCCGTCGCATCTTGGAAGGTCTCGAATGGGCTGGACTGACACTGGACGACGCCCGTAACCAGCAGGCGGTTGGATCAGAAGGCCAGATCACTACGACGGATTCCCATCTGCACGCGTTCGTGATCCCAACCGACGAAGAGCTCCTGATCGCACGGGATACGGTCCGTTGCATCGCGGACGAGCCTAGCCTGGCAGCCGCAGCCTCCCTCAGTAACTCAAATCTGGGAAGATAGACGATGCAAGATGAATTCCCCATCGCCTATGTGGCACGCCACGGTGAGACGGCCTGGACTCTGACCGGCCAGCACACCGGCCTCACCGACCTGCCGCTCACCGAGCGGGGCGAGGAGAACGCTCGGCGACTCGGGGAGCGTCTGAGAGGACTGACATTCGCAAAGGTGTTGACGAGCCCTCTTGAGCGCGCGCGCCGCACCTGCGAGCTGGCGGGTCTTGGCTTGGTGGCAGAGATCGATTCCGACCTGGTCGAATGGAACTACGGTCAGTATGAAGGACGCCGCGGTTCGGACATCCGCGCGGAACTCCCGGACTGGAATCTATTTCGGGACGGCTGCCCGGGCGGCGAAAGCCCTGCCCAGGTGAGCGCCCGTGCGGACCGCGTCGTCGGCCGAGTGCGCGCCATCCACGGAGACGTACTGTTGTTCACGAGTGGGCATTTCATTCGAGTCTTGGCCTGTCGATGGCTCGGGCTCGAACCCACCGCCAACAGCCGCTATTTCATGTTAAGCACCGCGAGTCTTAGCGCTCTGGGCTACGAAAACGATCTCTCCCGCCCGGTGATCCGATTCTGGAACGATACCCGACACGTGGACGAGGCCAAGCTCGCGTCGCATGCGATCCCATAACAGTTGGCTGTAGAATGCGTTGATACCAGAAAGGACAGACCGATGAGTAGTACAAAGAGCGTCATGGGCACTCAGCCGCAAGCGCGGATAGATCCAGCGAATCTCCTCAAGCAATATGGGTGCGGCCCTATTCCGTTTATGGGAAACGACGGGCTGTACGAACGGCATCTTCTGTTCGATAACGCAAAGGATCTAGGGGCGGTCGGCACCAGAGAACAATACCAAGCCTGCGCACGCTCGGTACGAGATGTTCTCTCGCAGCGGTGGGTGCTCACCGAGAACACCTACGCACGCGAAAATCCCAAGCGGGTGTACTACCTCTCGATGGAGTTTCTGCTTGGCCGCTCACTTGCCAACAATATCACCAACCTTCTAGTGGATCCGCTCGTGGCCCAACTGGCGACCCAGAAGGGCGTGAACCTGTTCCCCGTCCTGGAACGAGAGCCTGACGCCGGACTAGGAAACGGGGGGCTTGGCAGGCTGGCGGCCTGCTTTCTGGACTCCATGGCCACGATCGAGCTTCCCGCCATGGGGTACGGGCTCCGATATGAATACGGCATCTTCAAGCAATCGCTTGAGGATGGCTGGCAGCACGAACAAGGGGATAACTGGCTGCATTACCCGGATCCTTGGGAGGTTTCTCGTCCAGACGAAGCGGTGGAAGTAAAACTGAATTGCTCATTCGAGTTGACAGGAGGAACATTTCGGGTCATCTCCGGCCAGCCGTCCATACTGCTCGGTATTCCCTATGACCGACCGGTTGTCGGCTATGGGGGCAAGACGATCAATACGCTTCGACTGTGGGGCGCAGGCGTATCGAACTACTTCGATTTCAGAGAATTCAGCAGCGGAGAGTTCGCCGAGGCCGTGGCCGGGACACTAGCGGCCGAATCTCTAACGCGCGTTTTGTATCCCGATGACTCGACCAGCATGGGGCAGGGATTGCGTTTCCTCCAGGAGTACTTCCTCGTCGCATGTTCCCTCGGTGATCTCGTCCGCCGCTTCCGCCGAAACAATGCCGACTGGAGCGTGCTGGCAGACAAAGTGGCCATCCAACTGAATGACACGCACCCAGCCATGGCCGTGCCTGAACTGATGCGGATCCTGCTGGATGACGCCCACCTCGGTTGGGATGAGGCCTGGAACCTGACCCAAAAAAGCCTGGCGTACACGAATCACACCCTGCTGCCGGAAGCCTTGGAAAAGTGGCCGCTCGATTGGTTCGCGATCGTGCTTCCGCGACATCTAGCAATCGTGCTCGAAATTAACCGGCGTTTGCTCGATACGGTTCGGAACCGCTTCCCCGGCGACGAAGCACGCGTGGAGCGAGTGAGCCTGGTCGAAGAGGGAGGCCAACGAAAGATCCGCATGGCGAATCTAGCCATCGTAGGGTCGCACAGCACCAACGGGGTGGCTGCGATTCACTCGGAACTGTTGCGCCGAACGACCGTCAAAGAGCTGGCCGAACTGTTCCCTGAGCGCTTCAATAACAAGACCAACGGCGTCACGCCACGTCGCTGGTTGTTGCTCGCAAACCCAGCACTCGCTCGCACGATCACCGAGGCCATCGGCGACGGCTGGATCCGCGACCTCGATCAATTGAGCAAACTGAAGCCGCTGGCCCAAGACAAGGGGTTCCGTGAGGCCGTCAGGCGGGCAAAGCGTGAGGCCAAGTCGCAATTTGCCCATTGGCTGACGGACAAATACGGCCAAGTCGTGAACCCGGACGCCATCTTCGATTCACAGGTCAAACGCATTCACGAATACAAGCGACAACTGCTGAATGCGTTGCGCATTTTGGTGCTGTACAACCGCTTGCGAGAGAATCCCAATCTTGAGATGGCTCCGCGCACATTTTTCTTCGCCGGCAAGGCGGCACCGGCCTACCGTCTGGCCAAGCTGATCATTAAGTTCATTAACAATCTGGCGGGCACCATTGACGGCGATCCGGCAGTGCGCGGCCGTCTTAAGGTGCTGTTTCTGCCCGAATACTGCGTTTCCCTCGCCGAGCGGCTGATTCCAGCCAGTGATGTGTCCAACCAAATCTCCACGGCCGGCTACGAAGCCAGCGGCACCAGCAATATGAAGTTTATGATGAACGGAGCGCTGACGATCGGTACGCGTGACGGGGCCACCATCGAAATGGCCGAGGCGGCCGGCGAGGACAACCTGTTCCTGTTCGGGCTGACGGCCGATCAGGTGATCGACAGCCGTGGTTGGTACAACCCTCGCTGGCACTATGAACATGAGCCGGAAACGCGCTCAGCCCTGGACTCGATTTTTTCGGACTACCTCAGCCGCTACGAGCCTGGGGTCTTCACCCCCCTTACGGACGCGCTCCTGACACACGGGGACTTCTACATGCACCTGGCCGATTTCCGGTCTTATCTCGAGGCAGATCAGCGGCTCGTAGAACTGTATGCCCATCCCGACGAATGGGCGCAAAAGGCGATTGTTAATATTGCGAGCTCCGGCACGTTTTCCAGTGACCGGACGATCGGCGAGTATGCCACGAGCATATGGGGAGCTAAACCATGTCCGGTACCGTAGCCACAAAACCGTCAGGCGGCGAACCGAACCAAGCCGGGTTCATCTCACCGCTCGCGGGGAAGCCTGCCCCAAAAGAGATGTTGGTGGAAGTGTCGCGTCTGGAAAGGGATTATTGGGAGCGGCGACCTGACGTGCAAGACCCAAACCAATTGGTCAGCTTTGGGACAAGCGGGCATCGAGGCTCCCCTCTGACCGGTACCTTTACCGAAGCGCATATCCTGGCCATTACGCAAGCGATTTGCGACTATCGGCGAAGCCACGGGGTGGACGGTCCTCTGTACATGGGGAAGGACACGCATGCGGTCTCTGGCCCCGCTCAGCGGACCGCGCTCGAGGTGCTGGTCAGCAATCGCGTGGAAACCATCATCCAGAAGGACGACGGCTTCACACCCACGCCCGTCATCTCCCGGGCTATCCTCGCCTACAACCGAGGTCGCAAGGACCATCTCGCTGACGGTATCGTCATTACGCCGTCGCATAATCCACCGCGGGACGGCGGTTTCAAGTACAACCCCGTCCACGGCGGCCCGGCCGATACAGACGTGACACAGTGGGTCGAGGCGCGCGCAAACGAACTACTGCGAAACAACAACGCGGAAGTGCAGCGCGTGCCGTTCGCCACGGCCATCCGGTCGGCAACCGTTCATGAGGAGGATTTCATCCTGCCCTATGTGAACGATCTGCGAAACGCGGTGGACATGGAAGCGATTCGCGGGGCCGGTCTCCACATGGGTGTCGATCCACTGGGCGGCGCATCGAGACCCTATTGGGACCCCATCGATTCCGTTTATGGACTCGATATTTCCGTTACCAATCCAACGATCGACCCAACGTTTTCCTTCATGCCCGTGGACCACGACGGAGTGATCCGGATGGACTGCTCCAGCCCCTATGCCATGGCACGCCTTGTGGATCTTAAAGATCGCTATCGTCTGGCTTTCGGCAATGATCCCGACTCGGACCGCCACGGAATCGTGTCGCCCTCCGCCGGATTGATGAATCCCAATCACTATCTGGCCGTAGCGATCCGTTACCTACTCACGCACCGTCCGCGCTGGTCGCAGCAAGCAGCGGTCGGGAAAACCGTGGTGAGCAGCAGCATGATCGATCTGGTGGTGAAGAAGCTCAACCGAAGGTTGTCGGAAGTCCCGGTCGGCTTCAAATGGTTCGCCGAGGGCCTCTTTGACGCTTCCTACTGTTTCGGCGGTGAAGAAAGTGCTGGGGCGAGCTTCTTGCGAATGGATGGCTTGGTTTGGACGACCGATAAGGACGGAATCCTTCTGGACCTGCTCGCCGCTGAAATCACAGCGCGCACCGGCAAGGATCCGGGGGAGCACTATCGTGAATTGACTGCCGAGTTTGGAACCCCTTACTACACGCGTATTGACGCGCCGGCCACCCCGGTTCAAAAGGCAAAGTTGCAGAAACTAGCGCCTGAGGACGTCAAAGAGGCAGTATTGGCAGGCGAGCCCATCGTCGACAAGCTCACCCGCACCCCGGGAAATAACGCCGTGATCGGAGGGCTGAAGGTCGTCACGCGGAGCGGGTGGTTTGCCGCCCGGCCGTCTGGAACCGAGAATCTATACAAGATTTACGCAGAGAGCTTCCAGAGCGAGTCTCACCTCCAAGCGCTTGTGAGCGAGGCAAAAGAGATTGTGAATAAAGCCTTGGGGTGAGTCGCAGTTTCGACGAGACGACACCAGGTGCTGCGAAGCTTGAACGTCGGCGCCAGATGGGTGCCTTTTGCGTTGACGGAGGGGGAACATGAGAGCGACTCAACTGCTCCACAATTTGGGACAAAGTATCTGGCTGGACAACATCACGCGCGACTTGCTCGATCGCGGCACGCTCCAACGTTACATCAACGAGCTGTCGGTCACTGGACTCACTTCGAATCCCACCATTTTCGATCATGCCATCAAGAACAGCACCGCCTACGATGCCGCAATTCGCGAGAAGTTCGCCGAAGGCAAGTCCGGCGAGACGCTCTTTTTTGACCTGGCGCTGGAAGACCTGACCCGAGCCGCCGACTTGTTTCGTCCGATTTACGACCGAACCAATGGGGTGGACGGATGGGTCTCTCTGGAAGTGTCACCGCTGCTCGCCTACGACACCAACAGAACCTTGGCGGCCGCCAAAGATCTCCATGCTCGTGCAGGGCGTCCGAACCTACTGATCAAGATCCCTGGCACGAAGGAAGGATTACCTGCCATCGAGGAGGCCATCTTCGCGGGAATTCCCATCAACGTGACGCTCTTATTTTCAACCGATCACTATCTGGCGGCGGCCGAAGCGTTCCTGCGGGGGGTCGAGCGCCGCATCGAAGCTGGGCTCAAGCCCAATGTCGGCTCCGTGGCCTCGGTCTTTGTCAGCCGCTGGGACGCTGCCGTCAGCGGAAAAGTCCCGGATGAATTGAAGAATAAGCTCGGGATCGCCGTTGCCATGGCCACCTACAAGGCGGCTC
>Ga0187783_10000136_pt1 | contig 55112 bp, 37 predicted proteins | sample 1015_SJ02_MP02_2_FD_132471 | JGI IMG/M metagenome (GOLD analysis project Ga0187783, IMG submission 132471) | Tropical peat soil microbial communities from peatlands in Department of Meta, Colombia - 1015_SJ02_MP02_20_MG | ecosystem: Environmental > Terrestrial > Soil > Wetlands > Peat | place... | reverse complement strand
TCCTCCGGATTCCGGGGACGGCATCGAAATGACGGTCACGGGTAAGAAGTGGCAATGAATGCTGGCGGCAAAGGGCTGCGATCCAGACATCATTGGACGGAATCGGCGTTCCTGCTCTCTTTAGCTCCGAACGAATGGTCGCGTACGGCACGCTGGTCCGCGCATCGATATCGAGGATCAGAAACTTCGGTAGGTACTCTGTCAACCATTCTTCGTAGCGCTTTTGCTCGCGAGACCGCGAAATCCCGTACCGATATTCGCCCAAAACGATAACGGGGATGGCAACCCTGTTGGCTTTACGAAGTATGGATTCGAGTGCTGATTCGCCTTCGGCCAGGGCTGAAACCCCATTGGTGTCCAGGATCACAACCGATCCTCGGGCTCGATTTGCTCAAACTCTTCTTCGATGATGCGGTTGATTCGCGCCGTCTCCTTGCGCAGATGCCGAAGCTTGCCGAAAGCCACCATCCAGGGCTTATCCTCGGTCTTGGCATTGGCCGCTAGTTTATGTTCAACGGCTTCGGTGACGAACTGGCGCAGCGGAATGCCTTGTTCTGCGGCCTTCGACTTCGCGCGACGGAAGATTGGGTCGGGAATTTCAAGCGTCGTCTTCATAATCCGTATCCTCCCATATTTATGGGGCGATGACAAGGCACGATTGCATGCAGAAGCTGCAAGGCAATGCAGAGTGCGGCAAGGCCCCTCTCCGCCAATTACTTTCTTGATCCGAACGCTCATTCTAAAAAAATCCCTAGCGCCCCGCAGACGCGAACCGACTTGCTGCGAACTTTCATGTTGTGACCACGCACCGCGCCGACATAAATTCGTCAACCCAGCCTTTTTGCTGCCATGGCAATCCCGAAAGTTGCATGTTGTCAGATATCATGGTATATACCTTCTGAGAGGATTCATCATGCCGCGTACCGCAAAGCTATTCAGGAATGGCCGAAGCCAGGCAGTGCGGTTGCCCGCAGAGTTCCGATTCGACGGTGAGGAGGTGTTCATTCGCAAGGACGAAAAGACTGGGGATGTGATCCTGTCGCGGCGTCCGGCCTCGTGGGATGAGTTTTTCAGACTTAGAGAAGAAGCCATCAAAGCCGATCCGCGGGCGGTTGAGGAATTCTTGATCGACCGCAACGACTTGCCCCCGCAGGACCGCGAGCTGTTCGGGAGATGAACAGGCGTTACTTGCTGGACACCAGTGCTGCCAGTTATGCCATCGCTAAGAGGAGTCCTGTTTTTGATCGTCGCCTGGGCAGAGTACCGATGGCACAGCTAGCCATTTCTGCGGTGACGGAGGGCGAATTGCGCTATGGTTTGGCGCGCCGTCCTTCAGCGCCCTTGAGATCGACGATAGAGACATTTCTCTTAGCGTTGACAGTCTTTCCCTGGGATTCTGAGGCAGCGCAGTGTTACGGTGACCTCCGGGCCGCACTTGAGCGCGAGGGTCAACTCTTGGGGAGCTTGGATATGATGATTGCCGCGCACGCTCTTTCGCTAGGGCTGGTTCTCGTGTCGAGCGATATGGCGTTCAAGCGGATCAAACACCTGAAGGTGGAAGACTGGACGAAATAAGTCCGCAAACTTACGAGGGCTGAACTGAAATGAGCTCTTCAACCGTGTTACAGCTGTTACATTCGGATGGGTCAATTAGGCATTTCCACGTTCGCTCTTTTGCAGGGTTATTTCCTAATTGTCGCAACTCCTGTGTTTCCTTCGTTTTTCACCCACCAACGCTAACCTACGCTAACCCAAGCGAACACGGTTAAAATCCCACCCTCTCCGCCATATCATTGAACATTGAGCCAAACAGTCAGGCCCAAACACATTCGACCTGCAGAGTTGGGTCGTCCGCTTTGTGTACATCAAGATACCTCACACTTCGCCATTGGAAATCCGAAGCAGTGCCTCCAAAGTTGAGCGGTTTGGGACGGAAGTCAGCAGCAGTCCTCCGACCTCATTGACCCTGGATAGCCTGCAAACTACCATGGCGACACCATGGCGGAATCTCAGCCACTGCTTGGTCAGACCATTTCTCACTACCGCATTCTCGAGAAGCTTGGTGGCGGAGGGATGGGTGTGGTCTACAAGGCCGAAGACACTCGTCTCGATCGCTTTGTCGCCCTGAAGTTTCTTCCCGAAGATCTCGCTCAAGACCGCCAAGCGTTGGAACGTTTCCGCCGCGAAGCCAAGGCCACCTCAGCATTGAATCATCCAAACATTTGCACGATCTACGACATTGGCGAGGAGAGCGGCAGGGCCTTCATGGCAATGGAGTACTTGGACGGCATGACGCTGAAACATCGCATCGGTGGCCGCCCCTTGGACCTGGATACCATTCTCGACTTGAGCATTCAGGTAGCGGACGGGCTCGATGCGGCTCACGCCGAAGGGGTCGTCCACCGGGACATCAAACCAGCGAATATTTTTGTCACTGAGCGGGGCCACGCCAAGATACTCGATTTTGGCTTGGCAAAGCTGACGCAAGAGGGCGATGCGGAAGCAACCCTCGCTATCAACGCGACGGTGGGAATCGAAGAACAACTCACCAGCCCGGGCGAGGCTGTCGGCACGGTCGGTTACATGTCTCCCGAGCAGTTGGCTGCCAAGGATTTGGATGCACGCACGGACTTGTTCTCATTCGGTGCGGTTCTCTATGAAATGGCGACTGGCCAGATGGCCTTTCCGGGCAACACACCAGCGCTTATTCATGATGCGATTTTGAACCGAGCGCCCGTTCCGGCACCCCAGCTGAATCCTACACTGCCTACCAAGCTGGATGAAATCATTACGAAGGCGCTTGAGAAAAACCAGAAGCTGAGATACCAGCATGCCGGTGACATTCGCACCGATTTGCAGCGGCTGAAGCGCGATACGGAAACAGGACGAACTACGGTTGTGAGCAGTGATCCACCGGTGACGGGCTCCGTCGCAGCTTCGACCGTTGCGCCGTCCGCTGCGCACACTGCCTCCGTGCCCTCTGTAAGGGTAGCGACTCGCACGCTGAAATGGGCCGCGATTGCGGGTGCCGCGGTAGTTGTCCTTCTCGCCTTGGCGGGATGGCTCTATTTTGCACGCCGAGCAGGGGCGCTCACGAACAAGGACACGATTGTCCTTTCGGATTTCGAGAACAAGACCGGGGATGCGGTATTCGACGACACGCTGAGACAGGGACTCTCGGTGCAGCTCGAGCAATCCCCGTTTCTGTCGATGATTTCCGAGAGCAAGATGAATCAGACCTTGAAGCTGATGGGCCGCCCTGCAGGAGACCGTTTAACGCCGGAGGCGATGCGCGAAGCCTGCCAGCGCACGGGCAGCAAGGCCATGTTGACGGGCTCGATTGCCGGGCTGGGCAGCCAGTACGTGATTGGGCTCCAAGCGGTGAACTGCCAGAGCGGAGACCTCCTGGCGGAAGCGCAGGAGCAAGCCTCAGGGAAGGAAGGGGTGCTCAAAGCATTGGACGTTGCGGCAGTCAGGCTGCGGAGCAGGTTGGGTGAGTCGCTCAGCACGGTGCAGGAATACGCGACACCACTTGCCGACGCAACCACGCCATCGCTTGAAGCCTTGAAAGCCTATAGCCTGGGACGCAAGACGCTCTATGCGAAAGGCAACACCGCTGCACTGCCCTTCTATAAGCGGGCGATAGAGCTCGACCCGACTTTTGCTTATGCCTACCACGGTCTGGCGGTTAGCTACTCCGACCTCAATGAACCGGGACTGGCAGCGGAGCATGCCCGCAGGGCGTACGACCTGCGAGAAAAGGTAAGCGAACGGGAGCGGTTCTCAATCGAGGGATTCTACTACTACAACGTGACCGGTGAGCTGGAGAGGGCGGCGCAGACTTACGAGCTGTGGCAGCAGACCTATCCGAGAAATTATGTTCCTTACGGGAACCTGGGGGTCATTTACCTCACCCTGGGAAGCCACGAAAAAGCGTTGAGCGAGTGCCGTGAAGCTCTGCGCCTGGAACCCAATAATGTACTCAACTATTCCAACCTGGGCAGCGCCTACCAAGTCCTCAACCGCCTGGATGAGGCAGAGGCGCTGTACAAGCAGGCGGACGAGCGCAAGCTGGAGAACCAGAACCTGCTCGTGAACCGCTACGTCTTGGCATTCTTGAAGGGTGATGCAGCGCAGATGGAAAGGTTCGCTTCGGCGTCCATGGGCAATCCTGGCATGGAAGACTATTTGCTGGCCAACCAAGCCGACGCACGAGCGTGGTATGGGAAGATGAAGGATGCGCGAGAGCTGACGCGGCGGGCCATCGATTCCACCGAGCGCAATGACGCCAAGGAAAGAGCCGCCTCCTATCAAGCTGAATCGGCGCTGCGGGAAGTGGAAATGGGCAATCGGGAACAGGCTCGCGCCGAAGCCCATGCGGCCTTGAAGTTAGCTTCAAACCGTGAAGTGCAGGCAATGGCGGCTTTGGCTCTGGCACGGGCAGGCGACACGGCAGGCGCGGAGAAGTTGGCGGCCGAACTCGACAAGGCATCCCCGCTGGCCACGCTGGTGCAGAGGTATTGGCTGCCGACGATTCGTGCAGCAGTCGCGATGGAGCACAAAGACCCGAACCGGGCTGTGGAACTCCTAAAGGAGTGCAGCGCGATAGAACTTGGCGTCCCCAACAACTTTGTAGTACTGCTCCCGGTTTATGTGCGCGGCAAAGCCTTTCTGGCGCTGAGGGACGGCGAACGAGCGGCAACGGAATTTCAGAAGTTTATTGACCATCGTGGATTGGTTGCAATCCTTCCCTGGGGCGCGCTGGCCCGGCTAGCACTGGCGCGCGCCTACACTCTCGAAGTGCAATCCGCACAAGGCGCAGGAGCAGAAGCCGCTCGTTCCAAAGCCCGCGACGCTTATCAGGATTTCCTCATGCTTTGGAAGGACGCCGACCCCGACATCCCCATCCTGAAGCAAGCCAAAGCGGAGTACGCGAACCTGAAGTGAGCAGATAGCGGGGTCTTCTCGGTCGCTGCTACTCTTTGAGGTGCGGCTACACCATCTGCTTAAGACCTTCTTTGCCCTGAGGACGACACTCTCGCAAGCCGCACTCCGACTCAAGTCACACTCATGAGCAGGAACTGGCTTGCGCCCGATTTTATTCCCTGATCGAGAACGAAGGCGATTTGTACACGACTGGGAATAAATCGGGAGGCGCGCCAGTCTAGATGGATGAAGCAAGCGGAAAGCGAGTCGAGCACGACCGTAGAGATCTGCAAGTCAGGAGAAGAAAATGTCCGGACCGACAAAAGATGAGCTTCTGCACGACCACAATCACGACGGAATTGACCGACGGGGATTCCTGAAGTGCATGGCTTGGGCCGGCACCGGGGCCTTTTGTGTGATCAGAGGCGGGGTACTGAAGTCCTATAGCCTGAGCGGTCTTTCGAGACCCGATGCTCTCGACATCAAGGGTGAGCTGAGTTTCGTTCAGATCAGCGACAGCCACATGGGGTTCAACAAGGCTGCCAATCCAGATGTTGTCGGAACGCTGAAGGCAGCGGTTGACAAGATTAATGGGTTATCGACAGTACCCGAATTCATCTTGCACACGGGCGACGTCAGCCACCTTTCGAAACCGGAAGAGTTCGATACCGTCGACCAGATTCTGAAGAGTGCAAGACCCAAGGACGTATTCTACGTCCCGGGGGAACACGATGTCTTGAATGACGACGGAAAGCAGTTTCTTGAGCGGTATGGCAAAGGCAGTAAGGGAGCAGGCTGGTATAGCTTCGAGAAAAAAGGAGTGCATTTCATCGGACTGGTGAATGTGATGAACCTGAAGTCCGGAGGCCTCGGAACGCTGGGCCGTGACCAAATCGGGTGGCTTAAAGACGACGTCAAGCATTTAAAGTCCAGCACCCCCATTGTGGTATTCGCACACATTCCGCTGTGGTCGGTGTATCCAGAATGGGGCTGGGGTACCGAAGACAGCGCTCAGGCGCTGGCGTGCCTGAAGAAGTTCGGCTCGGTGACCGTTCTGAACGGTCATATTCATCAGACGATGCAGAAGATCGAAGGCAATGTAACGTTCCACACTGCAGCATCGACCGCATTTCCGCAGCCGCAGCCGGGCAAGGCGGATTCGCCGGGCCCAATGAAGGTTCCAGCCGAGCAGTTGTGGAGTGTTCTCGGTATTACCGACGTGAACTACGTGCAGGGCCAACAAGCGTTAGCTGTTGTGGATTCGACGCTCGGCTGAAGGCTGCCAAAGGCGATTTCAGGAACTCCATTTTGTTCAGCTATTACGAGAGGAAAAAACGATGACCAGAAGTGTGTCAATTGCAATCCTCGGGGCAGTACTCATGGTCGGGTTAGAGATAACCGGGACGAATGGCACGAACTCCTCTGTAAACGCACAGGAGAAGTCGTCGACGGTGGAAGTGAAGATCGATAACTTCACCTTCGGGCCAACGACACTGACCGTTCCAGTGGGAACCACGGTTACATGGACCAATCGTGACGATATTCCCCACACCGTCGTCAGCACAGATGATCCGAAGACGTTCAAATCTAAAGTTCTGGACACAGATGAAAAGTTCTCCTTCACGTTTAATAAGGCCGGCACGTTTTCCTACTTTTGTTCGATGCATCCGAAGATGACCGGCAAGGTCATCGTGCAGTGAGTGAGGGCGCGTCTTGGCTGCTTTCGACATCAAAACCGTACGCAAAACACGCACAGCACGTCGTGCTAATTCACTTTCCGATTGCGCTGTCATCATCGGTGTCTGGTTTGACTTCTTGGGTCTTGCCCGGGTATCACTTACCAATCGAGGCTGCAGCGGTGGCGATGGTGGTGTAACGATGCGCGTCAATTCCGACCTCTCCCACTTATCGGACTCGCAGTGGGTGTGTTGCGGCCGATAAGTCCGTCAGAGATTTCCTAAAGTCTGATTCCGCGCTATTCACTGGCCCGGTTATTTCGTCCAGCCTCCTGCAGCTTTTGAATGTCGGCCGGGGTAAGCTTCGGTCGGTCGATCGTCAGGGTCAGCTTGATCAGATTGCCATTGAAATCGAACGGCACCTGGTAATCCTGGTCGTCTACAGGCGTTCCCGTGTCGGCGCCGACATCGAAGTTTTCGTCCCATTGCAGGATGAGCGGCAACGTATGTTCCATCGCCTGCGTTGCTACCACCTTGCCGTCTACTTTCAGGACACCTGTGCCACCGCGGCCGATTCCGCTCATGTTGTTATAGGCCAGCGTGCCCATGCCGAGTCCTTCGTACTTGAAGTCGAATTCGATGGTGTGCTTGCCCGGAGGAACGACGTCAGCGCCTTCCCAGCGTACGCGCTTCAGGTCCACTAGATTCCACAGAAAGACCGGTTTGCCCTTAAGTAGATAGAAGCCGTAGCCACCGAATCGACCACCCTGGGTTACAAGCATGCCTTCGCCGCCCGCCTGCGGTACCTCCACCTCCGCCCTAAAGTTGTAGGAGGAATTGAGAACACTTGGCGCATCGCCCTGCGGCGTGCCCGTCACCTTGCCGGAATAGGTGAAGACAGTGCGGCCTGCGCTCAGGCTGGGGCGCGGCGCAATAAGGCGTGTCGCCACAGAGGAGTCGAGCGGAAGAACCTGATACTTGGCCGCCTCCTTCCAGAAAAGATCCTGCAGTTCCTTGAGCTTCGCCGGGTACTTGTCTACGACATTGTCGAACTGCGTCCAATCCTTTGTCACGTCGTACAGTTCCCACGGGTACGTGGCTGGATCGTCGCTAACAAACCCGGCTGTGACCCAAGGTGGACGCATGACCTTGGAACTGGCGATCCATCCGTCGTGATAAATGGCGTGGTCGCCCATCATTTCGAAGTACTGCGTATGGTGAGTTGACGGCGCAGTCGCATTCGCTTTGCTGAACGTGTAAACCATACTGACACCTTCGATTGGCTGCTGCTTGATGCCGTCCACATACTCAGGTGCTGAAATGTTGGCTGCTTCAAGGATCGTCGGCACGATGTCGATGATGTGGTGGAACTGATTGCGAATCCCACCAGCTTCCGTGATGTGGCCGGGCCAAGAAATGGCCATACCCTGTCGCACGCCGCCGAAATGCGAAGCGATCTGCTTGGTCCAAGAGAAGGGTGTGTCAAACGCCCAGGCCCATGGCACCGCCATATGCGGATAGGTTTTATCCGTGCCCCATGCATCGTAGAAGTACTTCAGCTGGTCCTCGACCGGCACCATGACTTGGTTGAACATCGCAACCTCGTTTGGAGTGCCGAGCAGAGTGCCTTCCGAGCTAGTGCCATTGTCCCCATTGATATAGATGATTAGCGTGTCGTTGAGCTTGCCCATGTCCTCGACCGCCTGAATCACACGGCCGATTTCATGATCGGTGTAGGCCACGTAGGCTGCGAACACATCGACCTGGCGGAGGAACATTTTCTTCTCGTCAGGAGTCAGCGCGTCCCAGTGCTTCAGCAGATCCTCTGGCCACGGCGTCATCTTGGAGCCAGGCGGGATCACACCTAGCTTCTGCTGATTGGCAAAAATCTGGTTCCGCAATTCGTCCCAGCCCTTGTCGAACAGGTGCATGTCGCTAATCTTCTGGATCCATTCCGGCGTGGGGTGATGAGGCGCATGCGTGCCGCCGGGCACGTAGTAAATAAAGAAAGGCTGGTCGGGAGAGACCGCGTTAAGACGCTTCATATACTCGATTGCGTCGTCGGCCATTGCCGTGGTCAGGTTCCAACCTGGATGACCTACATAGGGATAGATCTCGGTGGTGTTACGGAACAGGTTTGGCTCCCATTGATTGGCGTCACCGCCGACAAATCCATAGAAGTATTCGAAACCCATCCCGACCGGCCATTGATCAAAGGGGCCGGCCTGGCTGGCCTCAAAGGCAGGGGTATTGTGATCCTTGCCGAACCACGCGGTGGCATAGCCGTTTTGTTTTAGGATCTGACCGATTGTGGCCTTGTCTTTGGGAATGATGCTGTTATAGCCCGGGTAGCCCGTAGCCTGTTCTGAAATGACACCAAAGCCCACGGAGTGGTGATTACGCCCGGTGATAAGGGCGGCGCGCGTCGGCGAGCAGAGTGCCGTCGAGTTGAAATTCGTATAGCGCAGCCCATTGGTGGCGATGCGATCCAGTGCCGGCGTCGGGATGACCCCGCCGAAAGTGCTGGGCACTCCAAAACCAGAATCGTCGGTCATAATCAGAAGTATGTTCGGTGCACCCTTGGGAGGCACGATGCGCGGGGCCCAGCACGGCTTTGATTCAGAAACGCTGCGCTTGATCACGCCGCCGAATGGCGGAGGCTGAGGTGGTAACTGTTTCGAGCTCAGTGACTGTGTGGCGGCTGGCGAGCAGGGTTCCGGCCCCGCCTGTTGCGCCAATGCGCTCGCCGCTCCGCCAGCCAGCAGTAGGCCCGTGAGCGCGATTCGACACATCCCAAGCGGATTGCCGATTTTTTTCATAGGACTTCTCCTCGACTCTGAACCTTGTCAGGTTTTTTTGAGGTAACCCGCCAGCTCGGACGGGCAGAAGGAACGCGTCAATTGTAATTCCTACTCCCCAATGGAGTGAAGCGTCAAAAGTAACAGCGAAGCACCTCAGCCCCGCACGCTCAATGACAGCCGTCGACCGCCCCTTCCGCCAACTCAAGCGCCCACCAAACCGAGCCGCGCTGCTATCGTGACTGGCGTCCAATGATATTGGAAATTACTGTGAAGGAGGTGGAAGCGTCAACGGCGCGGATAGGCTGAAGGTGACCGCGGATTCAGCAGGTAGCTCAATCTGCTTGTTTCCGGTGAATGCGCCTCCTACAAAGCCCGCCCCTGCACCCACAAGAGCCCCGATACCGGCTCCTTTCCCACCGCCTGCAATTCCCCCGATCAACGCGCCGCCGGCCGCGCCGCCACCGGTCGTGGCAGCTGTTCGCTTGCCCTTGCCTTTGATGGTGCTGTCCAGCACAACGGTCTGAATGGGATAGGTTTGCCCGCCGATCGTGACGCTTTTAAGCGCCAGAGACAATTGTCCCTCTCCCTTGATTTTGCCTTTCTCTTTGGCTGTAACCACCGTGCCCGTGACGTTCGATCCTTTTGGTATCGCCGTTTGGCCGTTCACGCTCACGGGTTGAGCCATGGAGGCGAGAAAGGTTTGACCCGTTTGGCTAAGCTTGGATCCCAGAGTCTGGCTGAGGGTGACGACAAGATCGGTTCCCGCAGGCACGACAATGGGTGGGGGCGGCGGGGGCGGAGGCGGAGCCGAGGTTTGATTGTCTACGCCGGCGATGCCTGGCTCAGAGCGGGCGATCTGTTCTAATTTCTGCTGTGCCGCCGGGCTGTTCGCCGTCCCGGTCAACGTGACCTTGCCATCCTTCGCTGTCACCGCAACATTGGAGTCCTTCGTGTCAGGGTCGGCTGCGACGCGACTCTGGATGTCTTTTACGATGGTGTCGTCGCTCGCGTGCTTGGAGCACCCGGTCGAAAAACCGAGCAACGCTGCGACCACAACGACGGACAAGGCAATTTTTCGCATGAGCTCACCTCCATGCAGGGACATCGAGCGGCAGGCCAAGGCCGAAAAGAAACGCTACGCCTTGTTCCTGTCTGCGTCAAGCTTTCCTATCGCGCGGCGTAAAATGCCAGCGAAGGTTAAACCGTCGGGCGAAAGCGCTACGATCTAATTTTTCTTTGTATTGAACAGGGCTTTTGTTTCCTTCTGGACCATGCTGCCAACGTCGGCGGTGATAAAGGGATCTTCGGACGTGCCGGTCACACGCATCGGGACGGCGGCCGCACCGCCCTGGCTGTTGAGCTTGGTTAGCAGACCTATGCCGACCTTGCCGATGCCTTTGGCTTTAACACCGATGACGATGAGGTTGAAGTTCACGCGATCGTCCGGCGAGATGGTCCCGCTGCCCCTGACCTCACCCATGGCAAGAATCACCGCATCGATTCTGTCAACTGCCGCCCCGGAATTCGTCACGCGCACGTCGAGGTGCAGCCTCTTAAACTCCGTCGTGTTTCCCGTCTCAACGCCGCTCAATGCTGCAATACCGTGAATTTTGGAGCCGACATCGAAGCCAACCAGCCGTGTGTTGTCAACGGTGATCGGCCCGGCAATGACAAGTGACTTTTCCTGTCCGGTGACGGTGAGGTCCATCGAAGCCGTGCCGCCCTTTAGCAGCGATCCATTGGGCAGCCGAACGGCAGCGGCCGCCATCAGCATCTGCAGGTCATCAATGGGCAAGTTCTCCCCTGTGATCTTCAGGTCCAGCACCGTGTCGCGTGCGTCCATTTCAACAATCTGATACGTGCCGCTCACATGGATGGCAGCTTTGCTCACTCGGATGGTGGCGTCCTGAATTTCGCCAGCGTCCTCCTTCAGGTGATGCACACCTGTGTAGCCAACGTCAATCGGTTTGGGCGCGGCAATGGCGCCCTTTCGAAGTTTTAAGTTCTGGAGATGGATCGTGCCGGTGGTAGCGAGAGTTTGCCCGTTCGATGTCGCGTGGAGCTCTAGGTCCGCAAGAAAAGATAGGCCCGCCTCCGGGTTTAGAAGCGCCGCAGCGACCGGGTCAACTTTCTTCACGATGACCTGTGCGTCGCCTGGCGTGGCGGCAACGTCACTGCGGTTGATCGGCCCAAGGCGGCCGGTGGCGCTGATGGTGCCGGCCGCGGGCAGGTTTGCGGACAACTCGAACGGAAATTGTGAAGTGAAGGAGAAGCCCCGCGCGGTGAAATGCACGTGGTCATATACGCTAGGCTCTCCGTGCGGGGGCAGAGCTTGGATGACCGCTCTCCCATCCTCGACGCTGATACGGTCAACGGAAAAGCCGGGTAGCGCCGGCAGGGAGCTCTTGGGATTTCCCGTATCCGGGCCGGCAGCGTGCCCGATGCTTGAAAAATTCCAGGCTCCATCGGAAGCGCGAATGATGCGCATTTGGGGTGACTCGATTTCGAGACTGCGCAGTTCCACCCGATGGGAGAAGATCAATGGCGCAAGTGAGACGCCGATCTGAAGTTCTTTGGCCATTAGAAATGGGGAGGGGCTGAAGCCGGGATCGTCGGCGATCGTGATGTCGGTTGCCACCAGGCTCCGGGAAAAGACCGAAAAGCGGAGATCGCCGAATCGGATACTGCGGCCCAGCGCGGCCGTTAATTGCCTTTCAAGCGCTGGACGCATTTTGTCGGCGTTTACAAGGAAAGGAATCAATATCAACACCGCGACGACGAAGATCAGAAGTGCTCCTAATATTTTCGTCGACCGTTTCACGGCAGCCTCTCAGGCGAGGAGTCGAGCGCAACCCAGCGGGAGCTCGAGTATATGACGAAATCGAAGTGGTTCCTAGTGTAGGGCGATTCTTCCAGGGTCTGTTCAAAATCCGGTCGAGGCTAGCGCCTCGCTGCAAAGAACCTTTTAAGCAGCGCTGCGGCCTCCTCGGCAAGCAAGCCCGATACCACCTCGACGCGGTGATTGATCTGCGGATGATCGAAAATCGAAAAGCAGGAACGCGCCGCTCCCCCTTTGGGATCCTCCGCTCCGTACACGAGTCGGTCGACCCGCGCCTGAATCATGGCACCGGCGCACATGGCACATGGCTCGATGGTAACGTAGAGCGTGGCGCCCAGCAGGCGATAGTTGCGAGTTTTCCTGGCCGCCTCACGTAAGGCGATGATCTCGGCGTGCGCCGTCGGATCGCAATCGGTGATCGTGCGGTTTCCCGCGCGGGCCACCATGGCGCCGTCGACCACAACCACCGCTCCCACCGGTACCTCGCCTCGGTCGATCGCAGCGCGAGCCTCCTCAAGCGCTGCCTGCATGAAGGTGCGATCCAATGCGATGCTTGCGGTCATGGCCCCGTTCGCCGACTCTGATTTCCGAACCAACGGCTCACCACGTAAAGCAGAAATCCAGCTGCGATCACCGCGGCACCGATGGCGAGTTCATTGGTTTGCCCAATGAGCTCGCTGCGGTTGCGCACCACAGCAGCGAGGATCATGGCCAAGGGTGGAATTCCAATCAAAATGGCCCCCGCCGTACCGCCCGGTACGCGATAGGGTCGCGCGAGATCCGGCTCGCGAATCCGGAGCGCGGCCAGCGCCCAGAATTCCAGTAGAATGCTCAGTCCCGTCAGCAGCACGTCCAGAATCAAACTGCGCTCAAAACCTAGCGGGTAGCACAACGCCCAGAAAGCGGCGCAAACGATGATCGCCACCCAAGGCACACCGGTACGCCCATGGATCCGCGTAAATATCTTCGGCAGATAACCGTCTTCAGCCATTACGCCGGGGAGCCTGGTGAACGACATCATCAGCGTTCCAAAGGAACCGACTGCGCCTAGCAGTCCGGCCACCGCAATCGCGACTCCCAACGCTTGGCCGCCGACGATCTGCCCCACGTCGACCCAGCCGCCATTGGTCCAAGCGTTGGGATCGAGTCCGGTCCGCGAAACTGCGGCGACCGGCAGCAGGTAGCTCACCGTGACAAGCAGCACGGCTCCCACCATCGCCCGTGTATAGGTCCGCTGCGGAGATTCCACTTCCTTAGCAATCGTGGATAGGTTGTCCCATCCCATGTAGTTCCACATGGCGATCAGGATTCCGCCGAGCAGGTCTGCATGATGGAGAGAAACCCGGCTGGTCTCGGGCGCCTGCTCGTGAAACGGCGCAATCACAACGAGAGTGACAAAAGGCAGGAGCAAAGCCACGTTGAGTGCCACTGAGCCTTCACCCATCGCTTGCGTGCCCAGAATGTTCCAGGCCGTGCACAACGCAATCATGCAGAAACCGATGATCAACCCACGATGCCCGGCGACCACACTGGGCGCGAACCGTCCGAGGTAGGCCACAAACAGGTTCGGATACAGCGCCATCTCGAACACACTACCCGCCAGTGTCAACCAAGTTTCCTGATACCCCATACAGCGGCCCATTCCGCGCCGCACCCAGATGTAAAAGCCGCCCTCCTCAGGAATGGCGGTCGCCAGTTCGCTGACCATCATGGCCGTGGGAAGGCTCCATAGTAGCGGTGTGAGGGCGAGAATCAGCAGCGCGGCATGATAGCCCGTCTTCGCGACGATCTCTTCGATCCCGTATGGTCCACCCGCCACCATGAAGTAGGTCGCCGCAACCATCGCGAGCAAGGTCATCTTACGGGGAGTTTTCGTTCCGCGCCCCGCGTACACCAGTGTCCTAGGAGCGTTCAAGAGCGTCCTCTCACTCTGGTTGCCTTTCCGTCCCGCCGTCATCGTTCAAAAAAGACGGCGTGCGGATCGCAGTGTAAACCAACTGAGCTTGGTGCAATGTCTCCTTGCGCGAGGGCAGGGGAAAAAACGCACCTATTTTGTCCTGCTGCAAGACTTGGGTATAAGATGGCTCCGCACTCTTATACAGGCGCTGCATGGAACTTCGCAAAGACCCAATTACGCGAAGTTGGGTCGTCATCGGGCATCCAGAACGAGAAAAAGAGCACGCCAGTCCATGCCCGCTCTGCCCGGGCGATGGTGCGGAAGGGAAGGCATTGCTCCAGTTGCCGCCGATCGGCGAGCCGCAGGTCCGCATCGTTCCTCATTTCCACCCGTTGTATCACGTAGAAGGCGACCCCGCGCGGACCGCGGACGGAATTTTCGACCGAATGTCGGCCGTCGGAGCTCACGAAATTGTCGTGGAAACTCCCAATCACTCCCTGACGCTGGCTCATCTTAGCGACCGAGAAATCGAGCGCGTGCTAGAGGCCTATGCCTTGCGCACGGTGGACTTAAAGCGGGACGCTCGTTTTAAGTACGTGACCGTCTTCAAAAATCAAGGATGCGATGCCGGGGAGGAGTGGGCTCACGCCCATTCGCAAATGACTGCGACGACCTTCGTGCCCCGTCGCACCCTGTATGAGCTTCGCGCCGCCCGCGACTGGTTCCGCGATCGAGAACGTTGTGTCTTCTGCGACATCCTGCGGCAGGAGATTCGTCAGAAAAAGCGCATCGTGGACAACGTCGGAGATTACTTCGCATTTTGTCCGTACGCCTCGCGCGTGCCGTATGAAACCTGGCTTATGCCTCGTTTGCACAATCATCAGTTCGAAGTGCCGCTACCGGGCGAAAGCCGCCGCAATTTGGCAAGCCTGCTGGGCCGGACGCTCCGGCGCCTGTTGCAGGTTTCAACGAGCTACCACATGGTGGTGCATACGGCGCCGAACACGCTACAGACGAAGGGTGAGTTAAGCGAATATTGGGCGACCATTGCGGGGGATTATCACTGGCACGTCGAAATCCTTCCCATCATGCCCGCTCGCAGCAAGTCCTATGGCATCAAGGAGGTCTACTTTAACGGGGCATTCCCGGAGCAAGCGGCGGAATGCCTACGCGGGCTGGACCCGGCGAAATGACCACTTTGCCGGAGATTTCCTTTCTCGTTTCCAACCCACAACGGGGTGGGATTTTTCTTCGTGCCCTGGTTTTTGTTTGCTTGCTCTGTGTGTTCGTGACTTTCTACCTGGTTCGTCGTCCACTGCTGCGCCTGGTCGGGGAGTTTTGGATTGTGGATGAAAGCCCGGCCCCTTCCGACGCGATTGTGATGCTAGGGGATGACGACTTCAATGCGGATCGCGCCACGCGCGCAGCCCAGCTTTATCGAGCGGGTTGGGCGCCGCGCGTGATCGCCAGCGGCCGGTATCTGCGGCCCTACGCGAGCATTGCCGAGTTGGAAGAACACGATCTAGAGGACCGCGGTGTACCCGCCGCCGATGTCGTTCGTTTCACGCAAAAAGCCGAGAACACGCGGGAGGAGACTGCCGCGCTGGCGCAGTTGATCCGGTCCCGCGGATGGAATCGAATTCTCCTGGTCACGTCGAACTATCACACCCGCCGCTCTCGATACCTCGCGGAGAGGCAATTCCCGCCAGGCACGACGCTCCGGGTTGTCGCCGCTCCGGATTCCGCTTACGATCCGCAGGATTGGTGGCACACGCGCAAAGGTGTCAAGATTTTTGCCAGCGAGTGCGTAGCCATGCTGGTTTCGCTGTGGGAAATGCGCGACAAAGATGTCCAAACCAGACCCGTTAGCTTGGTCGGATTTGTTGGCGGTTTGTACCAGCTCGGTATACAGAGCACGATTTACAGCTCGCTTTCCCTGTACTATAGTTCGTAATCCACGCGGGATGCGTGCCGCCCAGCTCAGCACCCATTGGGCTACGTTCGCGGGAGGTTTTCATGTGGCGCAAATCGAACGAAGTCAAGCCTTCTGAGCCGTCGTACGGCACGCCCAAGTCCGAAGAAGTCCTGAAGACTCCGACGGTGCAGACTCCCCAGGTGGCACCGAGCCCTTCGGCCTCGGTATCAGCCGGTCAATCGGCCTCATCGAACCTCTCAAAGATCGGTTCCGGTCTCAAGATTCAAGGCGACGTCTCGGGAGATTCCGATCTCTATATTGACGGTGATGTGCGGGGAAAGGTGCAGCTCACCAACGGTCGCGTTACGGTTGGCCCGAACGGCCGGGTCCAGGCGGAAATTGAGGCGCGCCAAATCAACGTCGAGGGCACCGTCGAAGGAAACCTGAAGGCCAGCGAGAGTGCGCAACTGGGTGCCTCGAGCCGGGTTATCGGGAACGTGGTGAGTCCGCGTATCGGCGTTGCCGACGGCGCGCAGCTGTCGGGGAAAATCGAGACAACGGGGAAGTCTCGAACCCTGGAAACCTCTGAGTCGGAAGAAGCGGTCGGGGCGAAACTCCCATAGGTCGAGGAAATGAACTGGACGGCCAAGCCACGTCTAACGGTTCCATCCGGCGCAGCGACCGCGAAGCCTAGTCCAGCAACCCCTGCTGGTCCTGTTTCCAATCGCCGTGTTTCGAATGGCTTGAAGGAGTTTCTCTGGCTTATTAGCGATGTACCGCGTGGCCGCGTGCTCGATCTTGGTCCTGTTTGGCAATCGACCGTGAGCTTTTTCGTGGACAAGGGCTACCGAGTCTCCTCGGAGGATTTGCTGAGGGCGTGGAAGGATTTCCTGATGGCCGAAGAAGAGCGGCTGCGAACGGCCGTCATAGGCAACGCCGGTGAGAAGCTCTCGCCGTCGGTACTCGCCGAGAGATTCCTTGAAACAGCGCTGCAATATCCCGAGCAAAGTCATCATGGAGTTCTGATCTGGGACCTTCTGGATTATTTCGATTCCGCCGCGGTACCGCCCTTGGTCGAACGCCTCTCGCGTCTGGTTCATCCCGGCGGCGTTGTTCTGGCCCTGTTTCACAGCCGTCCCGCGGAACGATTTCACCGCTACCGTATTGTCGACGCGCAATCGATCGAACTGATTCCAGCGCCGACACTCGCCGTTCACGCTCACGTATTCCAGAACCGCGAGCTGCTTGGACTGTTCGAACAGTTCCGTTCATCGAAGAGCTTCGTTGGCCGCGACCAGGTTCGCGAAGCCCTGTTTGTGAAGTGAATAACTGCTGGCTGTATCGGCCACGTCCTTCCGGCCTGACAACCAAATCTCCTTACGTCACATCAGTTAGCCTGAATTCGTGTAACTGCCCGAGTCGTTGGGTGGCAACAACGTCCCTGGTTTCCGGGATTGCTGGGCGCTTGTCGCTGTGCGCCGGATCTGGATGGGACAAAATCTAGAAAATTGGAACCCTTTTTTGTGCAACCTGGAATAAAGTTAACCACTGCAAATTCTCGGTGTGCCCAACAGGTCAGCGAATCGGGAGCCCAAGGAACAATGATCGAGTTTGCGAGCAAGGTGGAAATCGTGCCGCGCCCAGGTGGTTGCTAACATGAGGTGGCCTCGGATGCTGGCTCCTTTTTTAGCGGCCACTGCGACCTTGTTGGTCGTGGGCTGCGGTGGCGGTTCCGGGTCGAGCGCGGTGGCGAGCGTCGCCATTACGCCTACCTCAGAGTCGGTTTCGATCGGGGCGCAAGCCCAGTTCACGGCTGTCGTCACCTTGACAGATTCCTCCGTGTCCACGACGACCACCGTCAGCTGGGAAGTCAATGGTGTGGTTGGTGGCAACACGCAATGCGGCACGATTGCGGCGCTGGCCACCGATCAGTTAGTCGGCGTATATACGGCGCCGCAGTCCGTGCCGACCAGTTCGTGCGGAACTGCGCTGCAGCTTGGGCAAATCGCCATCACAGCTGTTGCGACGGGAACGACCGCGTCGAGTTCGTCCTCTACCGGCACAGTGACGTCGAATACGGCCGTTGTGACCATCGGAGTCGTATTGGGTCTAACCGTCAGCCCTTCCACTGTGGCCGTTCCAGCCGGTGGAACCCAGAAGTTCTTGGCCCTTTTGAATGGTGTGGCGTCAGGCGCTTCCTGGTCGCTCAGCTCAACTTCCACAGGCAATCTTGGGTCGATTGACTCCACCGGTCTTTACACGGCGCCTCCCTTTCCTCCCCAGGGGAACTCTCTTACGGTTACCGCTGCGGCCACAGGATCGAATGGAACACCGATCACGGCGACGGCAGTCGTTACCATCACTTATTCGGATCGCTCTTTAAGCGGACCCTATGCGTTCTCCTACACCGGAAACGATGGATCCGGGTTCTTTGCCGTGGCAGGAAGCTTTGTGTCCGACGGGAACGGAAAAATCATCAGTGGGCTTGAAGACATTCAGAGCTTCTTGACAGGCGTGCTCACCGAGGTTCCCATCACATCCTCAACCTATGTGATTGGCTCGGATGGCCGCGGCACAGCTTCGATTAATACGGCCCGCGGAACCAACACGTGGCGCTTTGTGTTTAGCACTAATCAGCATGCTCAGTTGACCCGCTTTGACACCAATGTCACAGGGGGCGGTTCGATTGATCAGCAAAGCTTGACCGCGACCACAAATTCGCCCTCGGTGATTTCCGGCCGATATGCCTTCGCCACGCTCGGTGCGGACGCCAAGCCAAACTATAATCCGCTCGGAATGGCCGGCGAGTTTTTGGCCGACGGTGCTGGGAATATTCCCAACACGGATGCGGTCCTGGACGTCAACGACAACGGCATCTCGAGTTCCGGTACGGTTACCACGGGCGACACGACACTCAATGGCTCCTACGCGTTTGACGCTGCTTATCCCGGCACCGGGCGTGGGACTCTCACGCTGGACAGCGCGACGACGGGCAGTCGGACCTTTGCCTTTTACACGATCGGAACAAGCTCTTCGAATGCCACCGTCGTCTCTCAATTGCACTTGGTCGAAATCGACGGGGTCACGTTTACGGCAGGAGATCTGTTTCTTGCTGCGATGACGTCCGGCCTCCCCAGTGCTACCTATGTCTTTACAACCGGCGGAAATTCCACCGCCGGGTCCTATGGTGCGGGCGGCATTTTTCAGTCCGATGGGGTCAGTACGACTTCGAACGGGGTGTTCGACATCAACAATGGCGGTACGTACAACAAGGGTCCGTCCCTAGGCTCATGCTCTTTCACCGTCGATGCAACTACGGGGCGGATCGAATTGGGTCTGTTTATCGGCAGCGGCACGTGTCCGTCGATTTCCAGTTCCGGGGTGGCAGAATTTTCCGCCTATCCGACGTCTCTTGGCTCGGTTGTGATGTTGGAGCTTGATTCCTCGGCTGTCTCGACCGGTTTGGCTTACCAGCAATGCGGTCCCGAGTCTGCTTGCGCTGCCGCCACTCCGTCTCTCAAGGCTCTCAGCAACGCCCTAGGACTCAATGGGCAGGGGATCTTCCATAGTCCGCCAGCCACATCGGCTTCCTATCAGGCGGATCTGGTTGGCCAGATCGGCATCACCTCCACGCTAGCCAGTGGGGGAAACCTGGATATCAACAATTTCACCGCCACCTTCGCCTCCGATCCGATTGACACGACGGGCACAATGATCGGCTCACCTGCGACCAACGGACGCGGGACAGCCACTCTGGTAACGACCAACCCGGCGAATACCTATACGCTGGTTTATTACTTGCTCGGAGACAATACGGGTTTGCTGTTGAGTTCTGGGCAGAGCCCGGTGGCCATCGGCACGCTCGCTCTTCAGTTCTAGCTCTGGCGCGGGCGGCGCCGACACGTCGCCAGCTATTTTTGACTTGCACCGCGGTCGATACCGGCGTATGAGTGGCCTGTAAGACTATCGCACGGAAGGAGAGACATGACTCCACCGGGCATAGATTCTTGTCACCGTTGATCACACCGCTTTTGCGGTGCGAGCCGGCGGCAACGCCTTCGGCGTGGCCGCGGCGTACGGAATGAGCAAAACGGGGGAGCTGCCAGGCTCCCCCGTTTTGCTTCTGAGCTCGTTGTGGACTGCTCCCGATCTCGACACGGCTGTGCTAAGACGTGTGAGTCTTCTGTCGCCGCACATTCCAGGCATGGAGGGCCGCGGGCATCAGGGACAACAGGATCACCACGGCGATCACGTAGTGAAGCCGCCCCTCTATGTTTGGCACGGATCGCCCGAGTGTGTATCCGGCCAGCACCATGCTCCACACCCACAGCAGCCCGCCCAAAATGTCGTAGAGCAGATAGCGCGAGTACTTCATCTTGGCGGCGCCGGCCACCGGCGGACAGAAGGTTCGGATGATCGGAAGGAATCTCGCCATGATGACGGTCTTCCCGCCGTATCTCTCATAGAAGTCGTGGGCCTCCTGAAGATGCTTGTGTTTGAAGAATCGAGAATCCTTTCTACGGTATAGGCTTTCACCCGCCTTCCAGCCAATCGCGTAGCCGAGCTGATCGCCTGCGATCGCGCATACCGTGACCAGCGACAGCAAGGATGCCAGCCTTAGTTCGCCCGCTCCCGCTAGCACGCCGGCGGTCACCAGCAAGGAATCGCCCGGTAGAAAGAAGCCCACGAACATACCTGTTTCCACAAAAACGATCGCGCACACCAGCACCGTGCCGCCCCAGTTAATCAGGCCTCGGACATCGTAGAGCTGGGTCAACAGATGCTGGAGGGTTTCGATGGCCCACTCAAAAAAGACGACTCGGAATGAGAACGTAACTCCCGCATTTACAATAGCAGAAAAGCCCTTGCGATTCGTCCTGTTCTAAAGCCCAGGATGGTACTGAACTCCTACTGCCCCTAGTCCCCTGTACCATTGGCCGGCCCAAAGCCCTGCCGAAGAATGATCTTGTTCGAGAAAGCAAGGCCGAGGAGGGACGACGGTGGAAGGTGGATACGCGGTGTGGGTGGGCCAGCCAGTGATCCTACGTGTCGCGACAGGGAACCTTCGCGTTCCCCTGCGCGGGCGTTTGGTATCGGAAACAGACGACGTGGTCCGCCTGCGGATCGCGGACAGTTGGGACGTTGACATCTTCAAATCCATGGTCGTGGCCATCGAGCACGACATCCCTGTCCACGTTCTCAACTAAGGGAGGGTTCTGTGAATCTGCAAAGCAGCAGGGAGTGTAGAACCAACCGAGCCGTTGCCATCAGCATTCCGTACCCAACCGAGCTTGAGGGTTTCTTTTTCATGCGTGAACGACTGGTCGCCGCGCGCGATACGCTGATCGTCCTCGGCTTGCAGATTGTTTTCCGGGTGACGATGTTTCTGCGGCACTTGAACAACTAGCTTGCTTTGGGCGAGCGGCCCGTCGGCTTGCTCTAGCCTGCCGCGGATGGAGCTTTTCGGCCCAGCAGTCCCTCACCCCCGCCCCGGGTCGGTCCCAGATCCGGGGCTCTCCCCACCAGGTCGTTGCTGTGCTACATTTCTAAGGCGATAGCCGGCAGTGCGGGTCGTCGTCCGAGGGGTCGGCTTATAGCAAGGACGTGCATCCGGGGAACCTTCGCCAGCTCATCTCTACTCTTGGATTTTGAGCTGTGGCATGGTCTACTGTGCGATCCGTGGTTTCCTAAAGATATGCTTGCTTTCTTGGCAGTCTGGAGGTTAACTCCTCGCGGCGTGTGGGGTGTGTCGAGGTGGTTTGGGGGCACTTAGCTAAAGGTGAACCGCGAAAAACGCAGTAGAACCTTCGGTCGGCGAAGGACGATCGCGTCCAACGTTGACAAAGATTTGACATCATTGAGACCAAAGCCGTTGCCATTCACGCGTAAAATTTTGCTGCACCAGGAGCGCTGTTCATGAGGATTGCTGGTGTCGGAAGCGCATTTCCGAGGAATTACTATAAGCAGGAAATCTTGGTAGAAGCTCTTAAGAACGATTGGCGACATCGCTTGCCGAACCCCGACCTCCTCGATCGTCTCGACGAAAGCATGAAGGTGGACGGGCGGTTCACCGCCCGTCCCATCTCGTTCTACGAGGACATGCATCGCTGGGGGCAGGCCAACGATACATGGATCGAGGTCGGCCTGGAAATCGGTGAAGAGGCTCTGTGTCGGGCGCTTGCCTGGGCAGGCTTGGAGCCATCGGATTTGAGCGCGATCTTCGTGACCTCGGTGACCGGCATTGCGGCGCCATCGCTCGATGCGCGTTTGGTGAACCGCATGGGTCTGTCGCCGAACATCAAGCGCATCCCGATCTTCGGTCTGGGGTGTGTCGCGGGTGCGGCCGGCATTTCTCGGGCGGCGGACTATGTTCGAGGCTATCCAGATCAAGCGGCGGCGCTGTTGTCGATTGAGCTGTGCTCGCTCACGCTACAACGCGATGACTTGTCGATGGCGCATCTGATCTCCGCTCTCTTATTCGGGGATGGAGCCGCTGCAGCTGTTGTCTTCGGCTCGCAGCGCGAATCCAAAGGCCCACAGATCCTGGCTACGAAATCGATCCTTTACCCGAATACGGAAAGGGTGATGGGTTGGGACATCTCCGAAAAAGGCTTCCGCATCGTGCTGTCACCGGAAGTGCCCGACACGGTGTTGCGGCACTTGGGCGCAGACGTCGATCAGTTTCTCGAGGAACAGGGTTTCTGCCGCGGCGACGTCAAGAGCTGGGTCATGCACACGGGCGGTCCGAAGGTCCTCGAAGCCACCGCCACGGCACTGGGCATTACCGAGAAGGAACTGGCAGCGTCGTGGGAGTGTTTACGAAAGGTGGGCAACCTTTCCTCTACGTCGGTTCTTCTAGTATTGGAGGATGTTTACAAGCACCGCCGGCCCGCGCCCGGGACACTGAGCATTCTTGCTGCCATGGGTCCTGGCTTTTGCTCCGAGCTTGTGCTTCTGCGGTGGTAGGTATGGCAGGGAGGATTCTTGCAATCCGATGTCCTCGTCATCGGCGGTGGTCCCGCCGGTATCGCTACGGCGATCGCCGCCAGGCTCCAAGGGCTTCGCGTGGTTGTCATCGACTCGCGCACCCCGCCAATCGACAAGCCTTGTGGCGAGGGACTGCTGCCCGATGCCACTCGCGCGCTTTCTCGGCTGGGCATCCAGCTTAACGCCAGTTTGGCGTTCCCGTTTTCCGGTTTTCGCTTCTTGGACGAGAACTCTTTTGCCTCAGCGCACGTTCCCCACGGTGACGCCTTCGGGATTCGCCGCACCGTTTTTCACAGCCTCCTGGTTGACCGTGCTGTTGATCTGGGTGTGACTTTTCGTTGGGCGACACGGATCGTGCGTCTCGCTGCCGGCGGCGCCGAAACCAGCGCCGGATTGATTGTGGCGAGGTGGCTCGTAGGAGCCGATGGTTCGTCGTCGGCGGTTCGGCGATTTGCGGGGCTCGAACCGCGGCGGCGCGGCCATTTCCGCTTCGGTTTTCGCCGTCATTACGAAATCGCGCCGTGGACCGACCGCGTCGAGATTCATTGGGGCGAGAAATGCCAGTTGGTCGTGACGCCAACCGGGAGCAGTGAAGTTTGCTTGGCGTTTTTCACAAGCGACCCACGGCTTCGGCTGTGTCAGGGTCTTGAGTGTTTTCCCGTGGTGGCGCGACGTGTTGCGGGTGGCCGTCCAACCTCGACGGAGTCGGGAGCGGTGACTTTGCTCACCAGGGCGCGCGCTGTCACGCGTGGAAACATTGCCCTGGTCGGCGATGCTTCCTGCACGGTCGACGGAATCGCAGGGCAGGGCCTAAGCCTTGCCTTCCAGCAGGCGCTTCAGCTGGGCGAGGCGTTAGCCCGCGGCGAGTTGGCTGGCTACGCCGCCGCGCACTCTCGCATTGCGCGAGCGCCGGTGTCGAACACGCGCTTGCTGCTTGCCATGCATGCTTCGTCTGCTCTTCGCCGCAAAGTGCTGCGCCTGTTTGCCGCCAGGCCTTCGCTGTTCGCCAAAATGATTTCGGTCCATACGGGCGAGTCGTCGCCCGGTACGCTCAAGGCTGCCGAGATGTTGACGCTCGGTTGGCGTGTGATGTGGGCCTGAGTAATGGCCGGACTCCTTCCATGGTTGCGGCGGACAAATGCCTTCCTGATCTTCCTAGCTGCATTTGCTTATAGCCCTGCGGTTTGTGCGCAGGATCTGACGATTGATTTCGATCCCGCCGACGCAAAAATCGACTTCACGCTGTCGGCCACCATGCACACCGTTCACGGTACATTCAAGCTGAAGAGCGGCCGCGTTCATTTCGACCCATCGACAGGGAAGATGGGCGGCGCGGTCGTCGTCGACGCGACCAGTGCGGAGACGGCCAACAGCTCGCGCGACGAGAAGATGCATGGCGAGATTCTCGAAAGCAAGCAGTTTCCAGAAATCGTGTTCACACCGGTGCTGGCCAAGGGTCCGTTGATCCAGATGCTGAACCAACAGAAGCCCATGCAAGTGCAGGTTGCCGGAGTTTTCCGTTTGCACGGCCAGGATCACGACACCACGCTCACAATGTCGGTCGAGCCTGGCCCGGCAGGACGCCTTGACGTTTCGGCACAGTTCCCCGTGCCTTACGTCCGATGGGGATTGAAAAATCCGAGCACGTTCGTACTGCACGTAGGTGACACGGTGGACCTGGACGTCCACGTCCGGGGGAAAATCGTTATCTCGCCTTGAAGCCGCTAGGGCCGTGTCCGGCCCCTTAACGCTTTTGCGCTAGCCGGAAAACCCAAATGGCTGCTCCGTGATCGGGGGGATTTTGAATCTCCGGCGCGAGGACGGGGAACGTCGCTGTTTGCGCCCCACCGTTGCCCACGACCATGGCCACGTACTGCTCCCCGTCGACGCTATAGGTGATCGGCGCCGAGCTGGGCACATCGTTCATTCGCACCTGCCAGAGTGTCCGGCCAGTTTGGTCGTCGTAGGCCTTCAAATACCGATCGAGCGAGCCCGCGAATACAACTCCGCCTGCCGTCGCCAGGACTCCCGTCGACTGCGGTGCGCGCTGCCGATCAATCCACACCACTTTCTTCGTCTGGAGGTTCAAGGCCTCGACGCGCCCCAATTTGCCGTCGCTTTCAGGCCGCTGGCGGATGAACCAGTTCACACCCGAGGTCAGATTCCCGCGTTGGCCTGGCGGCGCGGGAATCAAATCCATGCACGATTCGACCATGGGCACATACAACATCTTGGTCTCCGCGTTGTACGAGGTGGGAATCCAGCTGCGTCCGCCGCCTGGGTGCGGACAAATCGTGTGCGCCTTTCCGTCTCCGACAATGACCGCCGGATTGATGGTCTTTTCCCCGGTTTCGGGATCGATTGACGCGACCACGTTCTGCAACCCGAGATCATAGGAGAAGACATATTTTCCCGTGGCGGCGTCGGTGCCCTCGTAAATTCCCATCTTGCCCGATGTCACAACGAGTTTCCGAGGCATACCGTTGACAGTTAGATTGATCAACTGCTGCTCGAATGCCCAATCCAGATCCCACTGGTCGTTGTGCACGTGCTGGAAATACCACACTAGCTTGCCTGTCACTGGATCGAATGCCAGTGTCGAATCGGTGTAGAGCCCGTCGTTTGAAAAACCTGGCAGGTGATGGAGCACCGGACCGGTGTCGTAGGTCTGGCCGACTCCGAAGTAGGCCAGCCCAAGTTGTGGGTCAAAGCTTCCGGCTGTCCACACCGACGCTCCGTTGCGTTTTTCTGCTGGCAACCCGTTCCAGCTGTCGCCTGGTTCGCCCGGTTGCGCGATCGTGTGAAAGCGCCACGCCTGTTTTCCGGTCTCGGCATCCAGGGCCACAATGAAGTTGCCGCCCGGCGATTGTCCGGCAATGCCCTGCATCACCATACCCTTTGCCACAAGCGGGCCGCCGGTCACCTGAAACCCTTTCGTATAGTCCGCCACCGGCTCGTCCCATAGGACGCGGCCCGTTTTCAAATCGAGCGCCACTAAATGGTCATCCGACGTCGGCACAAACAGCCTGTCGCGGTACATTGCGAGGTTGCGCTTGACCGCCAGCCGCGCCTCGCTGGGCAGTTGGCGTGAGTATTGCCAGAGCAGATCGCCGGTCGCCGCGTTCAGCGCCTGCACCTTGTCGCCGTAGCTGTCGACAAAGAGCACACCGTCATGCTCGAGGGGCGTTGCTTCGTTCGGTCCGTTGGGCAGCGACCAGGCCCAAACCACGCGCAGATCAGCCACATTGCTTTTGTTGATCTGCTTGAGAGGGCTGAATCCGTGATCGTCGTAGGTGCGACGCCAGAGCAACCATTCGCCGGGAGGCGGCGCTTCGAGCATTTGGTCGGTGACGAGCGTGATCGTATCGAGGGGGTTTGGCAGAACCACGGGCGTCATCGGTGGCGCCAGCGGCGAAAGCGGCATCATGGGCGCTGACCGTAACGTCCCGCCTCGCGGGATCTGCATCGACGCGAGCGCTTTCACGTCGGTTGGCAGTTCCGTCGGACCTGCCTGGATGCGGTTTTCCTCAAGCAGGTAGGCCACCAGCTGTGCCGCAGCCTCGGGGCCTAGTTCCCCAGGATTAGCGGGTGGCATTTTCGTGTGGATGTAGGTGAACAACGCGTCGGCGGTTTTCCCGCCCCAGTTGTTGCTGAAGGTGATTCCGTTCAGCGCACTCGCAAATTCGCTGCCGGCCAGCCCCTGGCCGTGGCACGACGCGCAGTTCTTGGCGTAGACCTCCTTACCTTGGGCCGCTTGTTCGACGGTATAGGTCGCGATGTTCCGGTCATTGAACTGCTGTGCGCCCGTCCCCCAGGCAAGTGTGGCACCCATGATCAGCACGCACCCGATGGTCCCGCGTCTCATGCGCACCCCCTGTTTTTTGTCGAGCTTGCGCCGCCGCGCATTGACGATGCCACAAACGATGGAGACAGTTGGAAGGGCTGTTGTTTTTAGTTCCCCGTTTTCAAAAGAAGCTTGCCCATGGTCTGGCGCCCCTCGAGGAGGCGATGTGCCTGGGCTGCTTCGGCCAGCGGGAACGACCGATCGACGTGCAGCTTCAACCAACCTTCGGCCAGGCCTCGGAAGACATCGCGGGCACGCCCCAGCAATTCGTCGCGCGTCACCATATAGTTGAAAAGGGCCCCTCCGGAAATCGTGATCGATTTCGCCATCAGTGCGTTGGGGACCACCGGGTCTGCCGGGCCGCTCGCCATGCCGAAAATCGTCGCCCATCCGCGGTTTTTGAGCGCGTCGAAGTTTTTGGTGAACGTGGTCTTGCCCACGCCATCGATCACGTAATCGACCCCCGCGCCGCCCGTCACCTTCTTCGCCTCCGTTGCAAAATCCTGCTTCGTATAGAGGATCACATGGTCGGCCCCAGCCTCGCGCGCCACCTTGGCCTTCTCTTCGGTCGAAACGGTCCCGATCGCGAGAGCTCCCATGTGCTTGAGCCACTGCACCAAGAGCAACCCCATGCCTCCGGCCGCGGCGTGAACCAGCACGGTTGACCCACGTCGGACCGGATAAAACTCGTGAAGCAGGTAGTGCGCGGTCAGCCCCTGCAAGATCACGGCTGCTCCATCCTCGAAACTGACCTCGTTCGGCAGCGGCGCCAGATGTGAAACCTTGACGACGTGATAGTCGGCGTAGGAGCCGATGCTGGTTGTGGCATACGCGACACGATCGCCCGGCTTGACATCGCTCACACCTTCGCCCACTTGCTCAATCACTCCCGCCGCTTCAATTCCCGGTGTGAACGGGAACGAAATTGGAATGCGCGCGGTGCCGTTACGAAAGTAGATGTCGGCGTAGTTCACACCCACAGCTTGGACGCGCACCAAGGCTTCACCCGCTCCCGGACGCGGTTGTGGCAGCTCGGCGAGCTGTAGCTCGCCGGGATCGCCGTACTTTGCCACTCGTATCGCTTTCATCTGTTGGGCTCTCCTTCGGCGATACCTCTATTGCCCGGAGTCGGTGACGAGCAGTTCCTTGGCGCGGCTGGCGGCCTTGACCACCGCTTTAATTAAGGTCACCCGCAACCCGCCTTCTTCAAGCTCCAGGATGCCGTCGATTGTGCATCCGGCGGGAGTGGTCACCGTGTCTTTGAGCAGCGCCGGATGGTGGCCTGTCTCGAGCACGACTTTGGCCGCGCCCAGCGTCGTCTGCGCAGCCAGCAGCGTGGCGAGCTCGCGTGAAAGTCCCGCTTTAACGCCGCCCTCGGCGAGTGATTCCAGAATGATGTAGATGAAGGCGGGGCCGCTGGCCGAAAGTCCCGTAATCGCGTCCATATTTTTCTCGTCCACCACAACTGTGCGCCCCACGGCGCCGAATAGCTTCTGAGCTGTTTCAATGTCTTTCTCGGTCGCGAGCTTTCCTTTGGCAAGGGCAGTGATTCCCTGGCCGACCATGGACGGCGTGTTCGGCATGGCGCGGATGACAGGCACTTTCGTGCTGAGGCGCCGCTCGATGTAGTCTGTCGACACCGACGCTGCAATGGAAATCAGCAGCTTTTTTTCGGTAAGCTCTTTCTTGATTTCGTCAATCACCTGCGCGACGGTCTGCGGCTTCACGCACAGCAGAATTGCGTCCGCTTTCCGTGCCGCTTCGCGGTTATCGTTTCCCATGGAAACGCCGAGCGCGGTGCTGTTGCGCTCTCGTCCGCTGTGCTGTACAGTCGCGAAAAGATTTCTCGGTGAGACCAGTCCCTGCTTGATGAATGCGTCGATCAATATCCCGCCCATTTTCCCAGCGCCCAGGACCGCCAGGCGCATCCGGGGTTTCGACTCTGCCATCGGAGGTGTTCCCCTTTTGTCCGGTCATGGAATTGGAAGACATAGCCGAACAGGGCCCTGCGGCCGAACGCGTCGCCGACAACCTGCCGGGCGCGTAAGCCGCATGGAGCGAAGCATCGTGCATGATACAGGAGGAAGCGTCGCTCGCGGTAGCCCGTGGCTGACGTTTTGGAACTCTCGGACGTGTCGGCGGGAATCACCTCTGAGCCGAGTGGTGCATTTTCAAGTTGTTAGTTGGAGGCTCGGGGGCCGCCGGAAACGGCGAAAATTCCTTCGCCAGGAAGGAAATGGCACGCCGCACGCAGGCGATGAAGCGATTCGACAGACGCGAGGCTGACGTTGGGCAATTCAATCCGCAGTAGGTTCGTGTCGCCGTCTGCGTCGCTGCTTATGTTTCTTGCGTTGTTGGTTCCAACCACCGCACAGCAGGCTCCGCCTCAGCAGCAACCGCCGACTCCTCAACCGCTCCCGCCGGCGTCGCCGCCGACCCAGACCTTACCCGCGGCTTCCGATCAGACGCCGGAAGGTGCAACGGTCTCGGCCGAGGGCGCTGTCCGCACCTCCGACGGCTCTCCGATACCGGGTGCGACCGTTCGTCTGGTGAACACCGATACGCAAAAAGCCTGGGTCACCTGGACCGACATCTTTGGCAAGTTCAGTTTTCCTGCGGTTCCGTCGGGCCACTATACGATGACCGCGACCCAGCTGGGATTTCAGCAGGCCTCTGCGGAAGCGCAACTTTCAACCGGTGTCTCTAAGCCGATGGAGCTCGTTCTACGGGTCTCGACGCTTGCCGAACTTTCGGCGCCATCGCCGGGACAGGGAAGGTTCGGCGGGCGCCGATTTGCAGGAGGGCAGGCTGGCGGCTCAGGGGCGGCGCCTTCAGCCAGCGCCTCCGATTCGAGCGGGGCGCCAGGGCGTCCTGGGCGCGGCCAGCTTCCTCCCGGTGTGCTGAACGCCGTTCAGCAAGGTTTGGCGAATGGAGGATTTCAGCAAACCGACGTGACCGGCGAGGCGGCCGTTACGGGCGAGGAAGCCTCCGTCCCAGGCGGTGCTGGGCTGCAGCCGAACATCAATCTCCCGGGCGGCGGTGGCTCCTCCTCCGATGCGTTTCTTCTCCAGGGGACGGTGGGGCAAGGGCTGTCGTTCAATGCGGGCGGACCGAACATGATCGGGCAAGGCGGATTCGACCAAGGGCTGGGGCCAGGGGGGTTCAATATGCCTGGGGTCGCGGGCGCCCTGGGGCAGGGAACGGGGGGAGCGGGAGGAGGTCCCGGCGGTGGCCTACCCGGTGGTGGTTTCGGTGGAGGTGGTCGCGGCGGTGGAGGTGGTCCCGGCGGTGGGGGAGGAGGCGGTCGGCTTTTCCGGCAGAATGTGAATCGCGTGCGGTTCAGTTTTTATGATCGATATTCGAACTCGGCCTTTAACGCCAGGCCTTTTGCGGTAAACGGTGTTCCTGCCCCCAAGGTCAGCACGTATGACGAGCAAGTGGGCGCCAACATGGGCGGCCCGCTGAAAATCCCCCATATTTACAACGGAAGCGACCGTACCTATTTCTTCGTCAACTATCAGCACGAGACGCTCCAGAGCCCCATCAGCACCTATTCGATCGTCCCGACCGCTGCTGAGCGGGCCGGTTGCTACATTCCCTCCAGCCCAACCAGTCCGCCGATTTTTGAGCCTTTTACGACGACTCCCTTTCCGTTTAACACGAACCCCGCTGGCTGCCCTGGGGGCCAGCAGATTCCCGTGTCTTCCACGGCCCAAGGTCTGCTGGCGTACATTCCGCTGCCCAACCAGCCGACCAACGTTACTGGCCAAAACTACCTTCTGTCGACCACGACGCCGCTGAACACGGACATCGTCAATACGCACGTATTACACACGATCAATGCCAGATGGAACGTGAATGTCGCCTACAACTTCAATTCGCAGCGCTCCAATACACTTGGCAATTTCGCTGATATCGCCGGCACGCAATCCACGCGCAGCCAGAGCGTGACCCTGGGGTTATCGCACAACTGGTCTCCGCACGTGGTGGAAAGCGGGCAACTGATTTGGTCGCGCAACCGCATTGAGATTCTGAGCGACAATTCCTACACGACGAATATCACCGCGGGGCTGGGGATCAACGGCGCCTCTGACTTACCGGTTGATTACGGCATTCCGCAGATCAGCTTCACGAATTTTTCCGGATTAAGCGATCCCATCCCTTCGCTGGTGCGCAATCAGACGCTGCGTGCGTCTGACGGCCTGTCCTGGACGCACGGCAAGCACACGAGTCGTTTTGGTGCCGAAGTGCGACGCCTGCAATACAACACACAGACAAACCCGATTCCGCGTGGCAGTTTCATTTTCACAGGCCTTGCCACTGGCGTCGACTTTGCCGATTTTCTTCTCGGATACCCCCAGACCACCAGCGTGCAATTCGGCAACCCCAACACCTACCTCCGCAGCTGGGGTTTTGCCGCCTACGCGCAGGACGACTGGCGTGTCACGAAGACCTTCACGGTTCTGTACGGCCTTCGCTACGATCTGTTGACGCCACCGATTGAGCTTTACAACAACATAGTAAATCTCGACGTCAACCCGGACATCGCGAACGAAACCTCGCCGTGCACGACCCAATGCGTCGTCAGGGTTCAACCGGGCCAAATGGGGCCTTTCAGCGGCTACATTCCCCGTTCGCTCATACACGGTAAGTACGATAACTTCGAGCCGCGCATCGGAATTGCCTGGCAACCGAAGTTTATAAAACCGAAAACCGTGGTCCGGGCAGGCTATTCGATCTTCTACAATCTATCGATCTACACGACTCTGGCGAAGGAGCTGCTCTATCAACCTCCTGTCGACACGACGCAAACGCTCGTTTCCAGCGCCAGTTCGCCGCTGACCTTTCAAAATGGTCTGCTGCCGCAGGAAAGCACGATCCCTCTATTAAACACGGCGTCTGTCATTCCGTTTTACCGGCCTGGCTACGCGCAGATCTGGAGTCTGGGAACCGAGACGTCCTTTTCTCAGAACTGGATTCTGGATCTGACCTATACCGGCACGAAGGGGACCGATCTGGATATTTTGCGGGCCCCGAACCGGGCGCCTCTGGGCACCCCCCAAGATGACATTCAGGTGAACCGCATTGATCCCGAGGCCACCGGCTTTACCTACGATCAATCGGGCGCCAACTCCAACTTCAACGCACTGCAGGTGCGCGTCGTGCATCGCTTCACACATGGTTTTCTCTTGCAAGGGATTTACACGTGGGGAAAATCGCTCGATGATGCCAGCTCGATCGGCGGCTCGACGGCAACCGTCGAGCAGCAGGACGGCCTGCAGTATCTGTACAAAGAATATGGACTGTCCACTTTTGATATCCGCAACCAATTCCGCGCCGTCTCGATGTGGGAGCTGCCATTTGGCGAGAGGCACCGATGGGTGAATCATGGCTGGCAGGCGCGAGTGTTCAGCGACTGGCGGTTACAAAACATTTTCACCTGGCAAACGGGCACACCTTTCACTGTATTGCTCGGCGGGGCTGCATCGGACAACGGGACCGGCGTAAATTTTTCCTTGCGTCCCAATATCACCGGCAACCCCAACCTGGGCATTTGCGGAGGCACGCGCAGCGTGTTTTTCAACACGAATGTCTTCAGCCTGCCGGTGGATAGCAACGACAATCTCGCCTATGGGGATGAGCCACGCGGCGCGGTGGAAGGGCCGTGCATGTTTAATTGGAACAGTTCGATTGCCAAAACCATTCGCTTTGGGCCGGAGCGCCGGCGCACGGCGAACTTCAGTTGGCAGATACAGAATCTGACGAACACGCCGAACTTTACCGGAATCGGCACCACGCTGCCCTGTTTCGGAACTGTGGGCTCAGGGTCCGGGGGGACTGCGTCGGGGCTGACCTGCAGCAACGAGCCGGGTGTCACGCAAGTTCATTCCTTTTTCGGACGGGTGACGACGGCCGGAGCGATGCGGTCGATGTTCTTGATGGTTCGTGTCAACCTCTAGCGGTTCGGCTATTCTGATTCCGGGGCGCGGGGTCAACGATGATTTCAAGAAACGTCGAGAGAATCGGAAGCGGCCTGGTGGCGGCGATGCTTGCCGTGGGGCTGAGCCTTTCTTTGGTGGCGTTGGCGCAGCAGCAGCCAGGACCGCCGCCTCCTCCTCCGGGTCCGACGTCCACGCTTCGTGCGCAATCCAACGTAGTCCGGATCGACGTAGAGGTCACTGACTCGTCCGGCAAACCCATTAAGGGACTGCGCGCCGATCAGTTTGAAGTGACCGACAACGGCAAGGTCCAGAAAATCTCGACGTTCACCTATTCCGACATCGAGCATTTGGATACGGCCGGCCCCGCTGACGCCGCGACCCCACTGGTGATTCCGGTCGACAGCCCGACCCCGACAACAAGCATGACCGATGCCGCGATGGAGAAGGTGCGTGACCGGAGGATGATCGCGCTCTTCTTCGATATGACCTCGATGGAGACCGACGACATCATTCGCGCGCACGATGCAGCGGAGAAGTTTCTGAAACAGCAGATGCTGCCCGCCGATCTGGTGGCCGTTGTGATTTTCAGCACGCGCCTGGCGGTGCTCGCGAATTTCACCAACGACCGGCCGACTTTGGAGAAGGCCGTGGCGCAGGTGCTGCCCGGCGCGGCGTCTCAACTCGCGAGCCCGCTCTACGCAGCGGCGCAAAACGGTGAGTACGACGTGCAGCAGGACACCGGAGACGCCTACACGCCCGATGAAACAGAATTCAATGTCTTCAATACGGACCAGAAGCTGGAAGCGGTCGAAGGCCTGGTCGATGTATTGGCGGCGATTCCGGGTCGAAAGGTGCTGGTGGAGTTTACGGGGGGAATCACACAAACCGGTGAGGAAAATCGTGCCGAACTGCGCGCCGCCACCGACGCCGCCAACCGCGCCGATGTCTCGATCTATTCGATCGATGCGCGGGGAATGTTTGCGACACCGCCGGGCGGCGACGCCACGACGGCGCCCGCCACGGGCACTTCGATGTTCAGCGGAGCGGCTGTATTCCATCAGACCGATCAGCGCGAGGATTCCCGCGACACGCTGGCAACGCTTTCAACCGATACCGGCGGGCGAGCCTTCTTCGACCTGGGCGATTTGAGCGATGCCTTTCCGAAAATTCAGCAGGAGAACAACGGCTACTACTTGATCGGCTACGACCTGCCGGCCGATGTGAAACGTGACGGCAGTTGGCACGCGGTGCGCGTCAAAGTCAACTCGCCGGGAGCGCACGTCCGCTATCGCAACGGCTACTTTGCGCCGCGCGACTTTCAGCACCTGCAGAAAGAAGATCGCAACCAGCAGTTGGCCGACGCGCTGCGCGAGGAGAACCCCGCAGTGGATCTTCCGATCGCCGTCGAGACGGCGATGTTCCGCATCAGCGACCAGCAGGTATACGTGCCCATTTCAGCAAAACTCTCTTCGAGCGCACTGGACTGGGCTAAAAAGCATGGCCGCCACGAAGCTCAATTTGATTTCGCGGCGGAGGTCCGAGCGGTTCCTTCCGGGCAATCAGCGGCTTCGCTGCGCGACACCGTCACCGTGCATTTGGACGAGCAGCGCTTCCAGCAGGTCAATCGCAGCAGCCTCGTGTACCAAGGAGGCGTTGTTCTGGCGCCCGGAATGTACCGGCTGAAATTCGTCGCGCGCGAGAACGAATCGGGCAAGATGGGGACGTTCGAGCAACCTTTGGTCGTTCCGCAACGCCCCGCGGCCAAAATAAGTCTCAGCTCGGTTCTCCTGTCAAGCCAACTCGTGCCTGTTGAAAAATCGGCAGAGGTTGAGACGAAGGCGCAGGGGGTGCGCGCCAAACTTGCCTCGACGCCACTGGAAATGAACGGCACTAAAATCGTGCCGAGCGTGACGCGTTTCTTCAACCAGCAGCAAACACTCTACGTTTTTTTTCAGGTCTACTATCCTGAAAAGGCCGGCAAAAATGAGCCGCTTGATCCCGCCGTGCTGCGCGCCGGACTTGTCTTTTTCAGGGGAGGTGTGCAGGTGAACGCGACGCCGCTGCTCTCCCCGACGGCGGTAGATTCGAAGTCGCGTACCGCGTCGTTCCGCATCAGTCTGCCCCTTGCCAAACTCCCGACCGGCCGCTACACCGTACAAGCTGTCACCATCGCAGCGGGAACCGAGCAATCGGCGTTTGGCCGTGCCTACCTTGCTCTGGAACAAGGGCCGTCGGCCCCGACTGCTCCCGAGCAGCCCCAGCCAGTCTCTCCTTAGCCGAGTAACAACTGGTGACCCTCACGAGGCACTCGTTTCATGTCGGCGACGTGTGCTGGCTACTTTTCCTTCTTGTTGTCTTCCTTGTGGCTTTCCTGCTTAGGCGGCTGCGCCGGTTTCTGACTTTGGTTCAGCGGTGGGTGCACGTCGTACATGTCATCGCGGGCCTTAGGCGCCGGGGTATATCGCACCGACGGACTTTGGTTGTCGGGAGCTTTGTTGGCGCTTGTCGGTTCGGCCGGTTTTGTGCCATTGGGCGGCGTAAAGGGACGGAAACCCTCACGGGAGGCCTGTGGTGGAGTGTCTGCAGTCGAGGGTTGGCCCGATGGGTGCTGGTTAAACGGCCGGCTCTCGTTGGTGTAGACCGGGAGAGGGCGTGAAACGGCCGGAGAGAGCCGAGCCACCACGGGGCGCCTGGCGAACGGAACGGTGGGTTTTGCCGTCGCAAGCTTGGCAGTAGACGCAACGTAGCTCGATCGAGTGGGTGCTAGAGGCGTCGTATCCAGGACGCGCACGTTCTCGATTTGCTCCGAGGTGACCCGCACGGCAGCAACCGAAACGGGGTGCGCGTTGACAAACGTATCGCGCGGGACGGCTGTGACGGCTGCCGTGTTTTTGGCGTACATGTAGCTAACCGCGGTCACATTGTGGTTGATCACGACGGTGTTGTACACGTGTGTTACCTCTGTGACGTTCACAATCCGCGTGTTCGTGATGTTGATGTTCTGAACGTAGCGCGCACTGCACAGACAGGCGGGAACGTACACGTCGCGCGGCCCGAGCGGGAACCAGGCCACTCCAGCAAAACCGCCGCCAAAAGAAACCCCCAGGCTAAACCCGCCTCCGCCTACGAAGCCAACCAGCGCCGGCGCGTATACCGGGCGCACCACAACAGGTCCCGGCACCCAAGCCCAACTGCTACCGACCAGCACCCAACGGCCGTAGTGGAAGGGGGCAAAGCCCCAAGGCGCATCATCCACCCAGGTCCATCCCCACGGGGCGATATAGACCCAGTGGCCGTAGTGATAAGGCACCCATCCAACAGCGACGCTGCGAGGCACCCAGACCATTCCGTAGCTGGGATCGGATTGCCAATCGCCGTAATCGTCAAGATCGTAGTAGCCGTCGACATCGCGCGAGACATACTTAGCCGAGACGGCCTGATTTTCACGGGCATCGCGCGATTGGCACCAATCCTCAAAATCGTCAAATGGTGGCGCGGCATAGGCGTCGTAGTTCAGTTCGTCTTTACCCTTAAACTCGTAGGCCTGGCCGGCGACCAAGTTCCAGGAGTCGCCGCCGCCGATAACCTCGCCTTCGCCTTCGCGAACGATGATTTCCGTCGAGTCTCCATTCGGATCGGCCTGCACCCGATATTCGCCACTATGCGTCAGCGTCAGAGAGAGATTGGCTGTGTCAACCTCAAAGGCCTCACCGGGAGCCAGTCGCCGCAGGTGAACTTCGATCGTTCCTTGGGCGAGCTGAAGCTGTATGGTGCGATCGTCGAGCGTGAGGAACGAAACGCCGGTCATGCTCCCCAGACGAATCGCGGTGCTGCCGATGTGAACCTCGCCACGCGAGTCTTGGTCGGCCCAAAGATTATCGCCAGTGGTAAGCGGTCGGTTCAGGTCGGCCTCGACCCAGTCCGGATCGCCGGAAACTTGATAAGAGACCGAGCCCTGAACGCAGTTCAAGCGCGCCACGCGGGCGGGCGGGTCCTCGCTTTGGTCCTGAGCTTGGACAGGTCCAGCAGGCGCCAGCGACAGTGAAAGCAACGCAAGCGCCCATCCTGAGCTTGCTTTTCTCATGATGCTGCCTCCGAATGGCCAAGAACCCGACGGCCTTATATGCCACGACCCCGATATCTCGGGGCCGTGTGTTGCCGAATCGGAAGGTGGCGTCAGCGTCTGCCGCCACCAGAATGTCCGCTCCCGCCGTGGCTACCTCCACTGTGGGGAGCATTGTAATTTGGGCGCGAACTATTTCCGGCGCGCGGCGTCACGACAGGCTGCCTCATATTAAGCGGAGGACGCGAGGATGAAGGGTATGAATTCGAGTAGCCTGGTCGTGACGCCGAGGCAGGAGGCCGGTATACGTTCGACGGCGACCAGCCGTTGTTCGACCCACCTTGCGGCTGGCGCTGCGGCACACTGAAGGTCGAACGAGGCGAGTAGTTGTTCGGCGTCGATCGCTCATTTGCTTGCGATGGACGATTCGCGCTGGATGGCGGCGTGAAGCTATGCCAGCCCGGTCGGCCGGATTCAACCGACGCGGAACCGTTCCCGCGCGTCGAGCCCACCGACGGAGACGGTTCTCGGTCGGGGGAATTGCCGCTTCGATTGACGCCAAATGCCGGCGCGTGCGCCGTGTTGTTTTGAGAGCTCACCGAACGAGAGCCCTGCGCGTTCATGCTTGCACTCGTCCGGGACGTGTTGCTGAAGAAATGCTGCGAGGCAGGGGGCGCATTGCGGAACGACGCGGGATTGGCGGCGTGGCCGGCCGCGCTAAAGCTCTCGCGTCCGGGGCTGATCGGCATTTTGCCGCTCACCATGCTGGCCTGCCTAAACTCGGACTCGCCGATCCCCGAGTGCCCGGAGACGGCCTCGCGCCCGAACTTGTCGCTATCCATCGAGACGAAACCGCTGCGGACACGCGCGTTGTTCAATGCGTCGTTCACGTTCGAGAACGAACGGTCCCCACGAGGACCCAGCGGGGCGAAGCCGTTGTGCGCGGTGACCGTGTTATGAATGTTCGTGACGTTGACGGCGTTGTAGCGCCCGCCCCATCCACCCCACCACGGGTGGTACCAGTCGCCGGGCCCGCAGGGCAGCCAACCAATGTGGCCGAAGCCAAACCCGAAGCCAAAGCCGATGCCGAACCCGACGCCTCCCCAACCAAAGAAGCTTACATAGGCCGGCGCCCAGACAGGATAGTAGCTCGGATAGGCGGCCACCGGCCCCGGCCACCATACCCAGTTGCCTCCCCAAACGAACCAGCGGCCATAGTGGTAAGGCGCCCATCCCCAGGGTTCAGAGGAGACCCATGTCCAACCCCAATAGGGCTGCCAGACCCAGCTTCCGGCACTGTACGGAGCCCAACCGGGACCCTGCTGCGGAGTCCACACCGGGCCATAGTCGGGAATTTCCGACCAAACGCCATACTGGTCGAGATCTCCGCTGCCGGTATAATTGCGATTGGTGTGGCGCCAGCTGGTCGCGTTGCTGATCATGCGATCGCGATCGCTGTTCCAGGAGTCCCACGCATCGGAGGCAGGCGCCGACGAAATCTTGTATTGCGGATTGTCCAGACCCACGATGGTAATCATTTGACCGCGGTCGACCTGCGTGCTGCCTTGCGGCTCCGAAACTTCGGCAGAACCATCGCGGATGGCCAAATCGGTCTGTCCGTCCTCATTCACTGAAATCCGGTAAACACCGGGGCCGTTGGGATGAATCGCCGAATTAGGAGTGTCGATTTCGGCGGTGGCCTCATTGCCTTTCAGAACGGAATACGTGGCGAGACCCTGCCCCACCTGCACCTGAATGTTTTCACGCGAAAGGGCAGCTACCTTTGCCGTTGTGTTGTCGGAAAGACGGAGGACATTCGAGGCGTCGAGCTGGATTTCAGCGCGACCCCCTGGGCCCGTCGACACCCGGTCGCCCACGGCAAGGGGCGTGTTGACCGTCACCGCAACCCATTGGCCGTTATCGCCGCGTTGAGTGGAAACATCGCCACGAACAAAACTGAGGCGAGCCACGCCGGGCGCCGCCTGATTGGCCGATGGCGGCTGTGACGGGCCAGCGGAATTGGAGGTGTAGGGGGCGTACGGGTCAGATTGGTCTTGATCTTGGCTCGGGTAGGGATCCTGATCCTGGGCAAACAGGGGCGTTGCTCCGAGGATCAGCAGAACCAGCGCGAAACCAACGAGGTACTTTTTCATATGGCCCTCCCGGTTCATCACACCCGGGATCTTCCTCGCATGCATCATGCAGGGACGGTACCAAAGGCTGCTTTTCAGGCTGCACGGCGTAAGGCGTGCCGATTCAGTTGATTAGGGGTGCCCGTGGTGAAAGATGGTACGGGCCGGTCACGGAGGTGCTTGGTGCATTTCAAGCGGAGTGGTGGTTTTCAGCCACTCGAGACTACGCGTCGCTGCCTTCTGCCAAATCAGCGACGCCCATTTGAGACAGGCGGTAGCGCAGGGCATTGCGTGAGAGACCCAATGCCCGCGCCGCCTGGCTCTTGTTGCCGCCGGCGCGGCGAAGCGCTTCGCGGATGATTTCTTGCTCCCATTGCTCGAGTGTGAAGCCATCGGGCAGCACAGGGGCTGTTTCAGCGGCGCGGCGCGAGCGGGCACTATCAAAATGAATATCCGCGGCCTCGAGGCTGGTCCCAGAGCACAGGGTGACACTGCGCTGAAGAATATTTTCCAATTCGCGCACATTTCCCGGCCAGTGGTAATCCATCAGCAATCGCAAGGCCTCGGGCGTGATTCGCTGGACCGAATTTCCCAATTCGCGCGCGAATTTCTTCAGAAAAAGCTCGGCGAGCGCAGGAATGTCCTCTTTGCGTTCGCGTAAGGGTGCAATATCAATCGCGACCACATTGAGGCGGTAGTAGAGATCTTCGCGAAACGTGCCTTCTTCCAGGGCAGCGCGCAGATCGCGATTGGTCGCGGCGATCAAGCGCACATCCACTTTGTGAGTTCGCGTCCCGCCGAGACGCTCGAATTCGCGATCCTGGAGGACGCGCAACAGCTTGACTTGAATCGGAGGTGGCACATCGCCGATTTCGTCCAGAAAGAGCGTGCCGCGGTCTGCCAGCTCAAATTTTCCCGGCTTGCTGCTGACAGCGCCGGAAAAGGCTCCCTTTTCGTAGCCGAACAATTCGCTTTCGAGTAGGTTTTCTGGGATGGCCGTGCTGTTGATTTTCAAAAACGGGCCCGAAGCGCGATTGGAATGTTCGTGAATGGCGCGAGCGACCAGGTCCTTGCCGACTCCGCTTTCACCGCCAATCAAGACCGTGGCGTTCGTAGGAGCGACGCGCTCGACCAGCGCGAGAACAGCCTGCATTTTCTGGCTTTCGGCGATGATGTTCTTGTATCGATAGCGCTCGCCCAGAGCCTCACGCAAAGAGCGGTTTTCTTCGAAAAGGCGCTTGGCGGCGAGCTCTTTTCGAATCACCAGCACGAGTTCGGCCAGTGAGAAGGGCTTTAGAACGTAATCACTGGCGCCATGTTTCATAGCCTCCACGGCCGATTCCACCGAGCCGTAGGCCGTCATGATAATGACCGGAAGGTTCAGATCGATGCGCTTCACCGCCTGCAAAAATTCAAGTCCGCTCATGCCGGGAAGCTTCAAATCGGTGACGACAAGGTCAAATTTTTCACTGGGCATCAGCTGCAAGGCGGTTTCCGCATCGGCCGCCGTTTGAGCTCGAAAACCCTCTTGGGCCAGCTGGAGTTCCAGTAGGCGCCGCATTTTGGCTTCGTCTTCCACAATGAGAATCGCTGGCTTTTCAGTCGCCATGTCGAACCTGCTTCACCGCCTGTTTACGCGGCCTACCGCCTGGCTTACCGACCGCCGTTGTATCTTGGTCGCCAGCGGAGCCAGGGAGAAAGACATGAAAGCGGGCCCCTGGCCCAGAGGTATTTTCCAGGTGAATGGAACCGAGATGATCATCTACAAATTTGGCGACAAGGGCCAGTCCGAGCCCCACGCCTTCTGTTTTCGATGTGAAGAAAGGATTGAAGATTTCCTCGCGCAGCTCGGGCGGTACGCCGGGGCCGGAATCGGCGACCGTCACCCCGATGCCCGTACGCCCGCTCGAGGTTTCCGGCTCGATGGTAAGGCGCAGGATCTTCTCACGTTCGTTGCTGGCGGTGTCCATCGCTTGGTATGCGTTCTGAATCAGGTTGACAAAAATGCTCTCGCAGAGCTGTGCGTCGGCAGAAATCTCCGGCAGGTCTTTTGCGTAATGGCGCTCAACACGCACGCCGGCGCCAGGCGAGTGAGCCTCGACAGACTCCACAGCGCGTTCGACGATCTCGTCCATTTTCTGCGGCTTCAAATCCAGATGTGATGGCCGCGCGAAGTCGAGAAACCGTGCCACGAGCGCGTTGAGGCGATTGACTTCCGAAGAGATATAGCCGGCCAGTTCGCCCGACAGCGGCTCGCTATTTTTTAGCTTTTCCGCCAGCATCTCAGCCGAACCTTTGATGACGTTGAGCGGATTGCGAATTTCGTGTGCGAGTCCGGCAGAGAGCTGGCCGAGAGCTGCGAGGCGCTCGGAGCGGCGGGCATCGGCTTCGGCGCGCTGCAGTTGGCGATTGGTTTCTTCCAGAGTTTCCGACAGTGCCTGGTAGCGCGCCACCTGGCGGCGGTTCTCCACCACGAAACGGTTGACCAGCATCGCGGAGAGAAAAAAGAAAAGCACGCGGATCGCCAGATAGTAAAGACCCTCGGGGGTAATCTCGTATTCCCAGTGCGCTGGAATCAGGTAGGAGCAATAGGCCAGGGAAGCGATCGCCGTCCAAAACAGCGTACCCAGCGGACCGAAGTATATGGCCGCCGTGACAATCGGGAGGTAGTAAATCGGATAGTAACTGCTGTTGATGCCTACATCGCCGGTATGGTCGAGCAGCAGAGTGGCGAGCGAGATCTTGATAACGACACTGTAGACGCGGCCACGCGAGGGCATCCAGGCGATGAGGCGATTCTCGAAATACTGGAAAACGGCAAACGCGAACAGGATGAGCTGTTTATGGATTTCATTGATCGGTGGCAGCAGTGCCAGGCCAACGATGAACAGAAGCCAGACAATGTCGATCCAGTCGATCGAAGACTGTTTGCGTTCAAACACGAATGCGACCGTTCACCAGGTGGAGGCGATGAGCTCCGCCTCCTCGAATGCAACCGGGACTGAATCTCCGTGTTGGCGCCGCGCGCGATCAAGCGAGCGGCCAATGAGGAGGACGGCTGGCGAAGGCATAGGCGGCAAATCCTCGAGCGTACCGAGCGTAACCCAGCAGTGCTGCTGTCGGGGAGTAGCCGCGTAGGAGACAATCACGGCGGGGATCTCCGGGGAAAGGCCGGCGGCAAGCAGTTCTTCGCCGAGCGGGGCGAGATGGTTTCCAGGCATATAGATGACAAGCGTGGCATCTTCTTGGGCCACTTCCTTCCAATTCGTGCGGGCGTCAGGAGCCGTTTGGGCTGCGCGATGGCCGCTGACGATGATCACCCGGGAGCTTTTGCGTCGGTCGGTGAGCGAGACACCGAGCGTCGCCGCAGCGGCCGAACCGGCGGTGATTCCGGGCACGATTTCAAACGGCACACCGGCTGCCTTGAGTGCGTCGATTTCTTCACCGAGGCGCGCGAAAATCGCCGGATCCCCGCCATGGAGGCGAACGACCGCGAGTCCGCAGCGCGCGGCCTGGATCATGCGCTCATTGATTTCTGCCTGCGTGATGCCCTTGGTACCGCAACGCTTGCCGGCGTTGACGACTCGTGCGAGGGGTCGAGCGACGGCTAAAATCGCGGCGGGGACGAGGTCGTCGTGTAGGACAATATCGGCTTTGCGCAACCAACGCTGCGCTTTCAGGGTGAGCAGCTCAGGATCACCCGGCCCGGCCCCAACCAGGCCCACTTTTCTTGCTGTGTGCATCATAGCGCGACCTGATTTCGAGCTTACGCGGGCCGGTGGTAGCGGTCAAGCCGTGCGTTGTCAACTGTGTGCGTGTATCCTGGAAGAGGCGTCTTACGTCTAAGAGCTGAGATGATCGACGCACCCAACAAGCAAGAAGCCGACGTGCTCACGTCGCCTTCCGAGCAGCCCAGGCCCGCGCCCACCCCTGGCCGACCGCGCCGCCGTTATGGAGTCTGGATCGTTCTCGCGTTCCTGCTTGTTGCCGCCCTCGTGGTCTACCGGTGGCACATGAGTTCTCAGGCGGCGTCGAAGAAAGACACACCTTCCTCGGCCATCGCGGTCGGAGTGAGCAGCGTACAGAAGAGGGATGTGCCGTTTTACTTGACCGGATTGGGAACCGTTACGGCGTTTAACACGGTCACCGTACATTCGCGCGTGGACGGCGAAATCGTACGGGTGCTGTTCAACGAAGGGCAATTTGTCCATAAGGGCGACGTTTTGGTCGAAATCGATCCCCGGCCTTACCAGGTTGCGCTGGAACAAGCCGAAGGGCAGCTCGCCAAGGACCAGGCCGCGCAACAAGACGCCAAGGTGGACCTCGGACGGTATCAGCAGCTTTGGCAGGCGGGCGTGATTCCGCGACAGCAACTGGATTCCCAGCAGGCAACCGTTGGTCAGTACGACGGTGCGATCAAGTCCGATCAAGCAGCGATCGATAATCAGAAGCTGCAATTAACCTATTCTCGGATCACCTCACCGATCGACGGACGCGTGGGGCTGCGGCTGGTGGATCCCGGCAACATCGTCCACGCCACCGACACCAATGGGATGATCGTGATCACGCAGGTTCAGCCGATCGCGGTCATCTTCACACTACCGGAAGACGTGCTGCCTCAAGTGGTCGCTCAGATGAGGGGCAGGGAACTCACCGTGGAAGCTTACAGCCGCGATAACGACACGAAGCTTGCAGACGGTCGGCTTCTGACCATCGATAACCAGATCGATCCAACGACTGGAACCGTCAAGCTGAAGGCCCAATTCGACAACCGAGATCTATCGCTTTGGCCCAATCAGTTTGTCAATGCTCGCTTGCTTCTGAGTTCGCGGCAAAATGCCATCGTGATTCCATCGGCTGCCATTCAGAATGGTGCGCAGGGTCCGTTTGTCTACGTCGTGGGAGCCAATCAGCATGTGCAGGTTCGGCCGCTTCAAATCGATTTCTCGGAGGGGAACATCTCCGTGATTCGCCAAGGTCTAGGCCCTGGCGAGCAGGTCGTTGTCGATGGCGCCGACAAGCTGCAAGCCGACGCATGGGTGATTCCGCACGCGGCCAATTCGAGCAACGCTCCCCGATCGGGTTCCGGGCCGGAATTACGCCCGTGAGTCCGTCCAGGCCGTTCATTCTTCGGCCGGTGGCAACCTCCCTGCTGATGGTCGGCGTACTGCTCGCGGGGCTGGTTGCCTATTCGCAGCTACCTGTGTCGGCTCTTCCGCAGGTCGACTATCCGACGATTCAGGTTCTGACCTTTTACCCCGGCGGGAGCCCGGACGTGATGGCATCGGCGGTGACCACGCCGCTCGAGCGCCAGTTCGGCGAGCTGCCGGGACTTGCCCAGATGACGTCGACCAGTTCACTGGGTGGTTCCGTCATCACGTTGCAATTCGATCTGAAGGAAGACATTGACGTGGCCGAACAGGAAGTGCAGGCCGCGATCAATGCAGCGTCAACGTATCTGCCGCATGATCTGCCCAATCCGCCGATTTACAGTAAGGTGAACCCTGCCGACACGCCCATCCTCACCCTGGCGCTTACTTCGGAAACACTTCCGCTACAAAAGGTCGAGGATCTTGCCGACACCAATCTGGCCCAGAAAATTTCCCAGCTCTCGGGGGTGGGCCTGGTTACGATCAGCGGCGGCCAGAAACCCGCGGTGCGCGTTCGAGTAAATCCAACGGCCCTGGCGTCCTACGGCCTAAGCCTGGAGGACGTTCGCACGGCGCTGGGAGCTGCGAACGTCGATCAAGCAAAGGGTAATTTGAACGGCCCGCGGCAGTCCTTTACGATTCAGGCCAACGACCAGCTTCTGTCGGCCGACGCCTATAAGCCGCTCATCGTCGCCTATAAGAACGGGGGTCCGGTTCGGCTGTCTGACGTGGCCGAGGTCGTCGACAGCGCCGAAAACACGATGCAGGCGGCCTGGATGAACACGGAGCCAGCGGTCATCCTGAACATTCAGCGTCAGCCCGGAACCAACATCATCGGCGTGGCCGACCGTGTCAAGAAATTGCTTCCGCGCCTGCAAGCATCGCTGCCTTCCTCCATCCATGTGACCACGCTGACCGACCGCACGACGACGATCCGCGCTTCCGTCAAGGACATTCAGTTCGAGCTAATGATTACGGTCGCGCTTGTCGTCATGGTCATGTTCCTGTTTCTTCGCAGTGTTTCGGCGACGATCATCCCCAGCGTAGCGGTACCGCTTTCACTGGTGGGGACGTTCGGCGTGATGTACCTGGCCGGCTTTAGCCTCGACAATCTCTCGCTGATGGCCCTGACGATTTCGACCGGATTCGTGGTCGACGACGCCATCGTGATGATCGAAAACATCGCGCGCTTCGTCGAACAGGGTCATTCGCCGATCGAAGCCGCGCTGCTGGGCTCTGAGCAGATCGGCTTCACGATTCTGTCCCTTACCGTGTCCCTGATTGCCGTGCTGATCCCGTTGCTCTTTATGGGTGACATCGTAGGGCGGCTTTTCCGGGAGTTCGCCATTACGCTGGGAGTCACGATCCTGGTTTCCGCCTTCGTCTCGCTGACACTGACACCGATGATGTGCGCCAAGCTCCTGAGTCCTGAGGCCAAGCACGGCCGTTTTTATCGTGCTTCGGGGCGGTTCTTCGACCGGCTGATTGCGTTTTACGGCAGGACCTTGCAGGTGGTGCTGCGGCATCAGCCGGTCACACTCGCCGTCACGGTAGGCACCGTCGCGCTCACCGTTCTGCTTTATTACTACATCCCGAAGGGCTTCTTTCCCGTGCAGGACACCGGCGTGATTTTGGGGATCTCGGATGCGCCGCAATCGGTATCGTTTTCGGCGATGGCCCAACGACAGCGCGCACTGGCAGCGGTGATTTTGAAGGATCCCGATGTCGTGAGCTTGTCGTCGTTCATCGGCGTGGACGGCACCAATACCACGCCAAACAGCGGGAGGATTCAGATCAACTTGCGGCCTCGCGACGAGCGCACGGCAACCGCCTCCGACATCATCCGGCGGCTCGAACCCGAGCTTGCACAGATCGACGGAATAGAGCTCTTCATGCAGCCTGTGCAGGACCTGACCGTAGAGGACCGCGTTAGCCGCACGCAGTATCAATATTCACTCGAGGATGCTGATGGCGAGGAGCTTTCGCGATGGGCGCCGAAAATCGTCGAGAGGCTGAAGGCGTTGCCGCAACTCCGCGATGTGGCTTCCGACCAGCAAGACCAGGGGCTCGAAGCCAATCTTGTGATCGATCGCGACACGGCCGCGCGACTGGGCATTCTGCCGGCGGCGATCGATAACACGCTGTACGACGCCTTCGGCCAGCGCCAGGTCTCCACGATTTTCACCCAACTAAATCAGTACCATGTGGTTTTGGAGGTCGGTTCTCAATTTCAGCAAAATCCTGACGCGCTCAAGGACATTTACGTGAAGTCCTCCAACGGAACGCAGGTTCCTTTGAGCGCGTTCACGCATTTCGAGCAGCAACGAGCGGCGCTCGCGGTGAACCATCAAGGACAGTTTCCCGTCGTGACGCTTTCCTTTAACCTCGCTCCCAACGCCTCGCTCGGCGCCGCTGTGGACGCTATCCATAACGTCGAGCGAGAAATCGATTTGCCCGTGTCGGTGCATCCGAGCTTCCAGGGCACGGCACAGGCCTTTCAAGCTTCGCTCGTTAACGAACCCCTGCTGGTGCTGGCGGCGATCATAACGGTTTACATCGTCCTCGGTGTCTTGTACGAGAGCTACATCCACCCCGTTACGATTCTTTCGACGTTGCCTTCCGCTGGGGTTGGCGCACTTCTGGCATTGCTGGTTTGCGGGCGAGACTTCAGCGTCATTGCCCTGATCGGAATCATTTTGCTGATCGGCATCGTGCAGAAGAACGCCATTATGATGATCGACTTTGCACTCGATGCTGAGCGCAGGGAAGGGAAAACGCCGCCGGAGGCGATCTATCAGGCGTGCCTGCTGCGTTTTCGTCCGATCCTGATGACCACCATGGCGGCCATGCTTGGGGGATTGCCGCTCGCGTTAGGATCGGGAACCGGTTCCGAACTGCGCCAGCCGCTCGGTATCAGCATTGTCGGAGGGCTGATCTTCAGTCAGATTCTCACGCTCTACACGACGCCCGTCGTTTATCTGGCCTTCAGTCGTCTTGCGGTACGACTCGCACGCCATCGAGTGGGCAATCCCGTAGAGTCGGAGATTCCGGCGGACTGACGCCAGGGGAAAATGAGTATCTCCGCGCCATTCGTGAAGAGGCCGGTGGCCACCTCGTTGTTGACGGTGGCGATCCTGCTGGCTGGGGCCATTGCCTATCGCTTCCTCCCGGTCGCGCCGCTGCCGCAAGTCGAATTTCCGACCATCCAAGTGCAGGCCAGTCTGCCGGGCGCGAGCCCCGAGATTATGGCCTCTTCAGTGGCCACTCCGCTCGAGCGGCAGTTTGGGCGCATTGCGGGCGTCACGGAAATGACCTCGAGTAGCCTGGCCGGCAACACGCAGATCACGCTTCAGTTTGACCTGAACCGAAACATCGACGCGGCGGCTCGCGATGTGCAGGCGGCCATCAATGCAGCGGCGAGCCAGCTTCCGGTGAATCTGCCTAGCCTTCCGACGTACAAAAAGGCCAACCCTGCCGATTCACCCGTAATGCTGCTGGCACTTCGCTCCGATGTCTTGCCGCTCAGCCGCCTCTACGACATCGCCGACTCGATCCTGGCGCAGAAAATCTCACAAATCCGGGGCGTAGGGCAAGTGACGATCGGAGGAGGAGCGCGGCCAGCAGTTCGCATTGAAATGAATCCGACGGTGCTCGCAGGCTACGGACTGGGGCTCGAAGATGTTCGCACGGGGCTTGGGCAGGTGAACTCGAATGAGCCGAAGGGAACTGTGGCGAACGGTTTGGTACGCTGGACGCTGAGGGACAACGATCAATTATTTGATGCGAATCACTACCGGCCGTTGGTGATTGCCTATCATAATGGCGCTCCGGTTCGGTTGCAGGACATCGCGGATGTCGAGGACTCCGTTGAGGATATCCGCACGGCTGGACTGGTGAACGGTAAGCCCTCCGTGATGATCATCATCATGCGGCAGCCGGGGGCGAACATAGTCGATACAGCCGATCGCATTCGAGCAGCACTCCCCCTGCTGCAAGCCTCGGTCCCTGCTGCCGTGGATATCACCGTCAGCATCGATCGAACCGTCACGATCCGAGCATCGGTCAAGGACATCCAGATCACGCTGTTGATCACGGTGGTGCTTGTGATTTTGGTGATCTTCGTCTTCTTGCGAACTGTTTGGGCGACGGTGATTCCGGCTGTGGCCGTGCCGGTCTCCTTGGTCGGCACCTTCGGGGTCATGTATCTGTTCGGTTACTCGATCGATAACCTCTCTCTGATGGCGCTGACGATTTCGACGGGATTTGTTGTCGATGACGCCATCGTGGTGATCGAAAACATCACGCGCTATCTCGAAGCGGGCTTCTCGCCTATGAAAGCGGCGCTGCGCGGGGCGCGGGAAATAGGATTCACGGTTCTCTCGATGAGCACGTCGTTGATTGCCGTGTTTATTCCCATTCTGCTGATGGGTGGTATCGTCGGTCGGCTCTTTCGCGAATTTGCCGTCACCCTGAGCGTAACGATTTTGCTGTCTCTGCTTGTCTCGCTCACCACCACGCCGATGATGTGCGCTAGATTTCTCAGGCCGATTCGAGCGGAGGGGCACAACCGGCTCTTTCATTGGAGCGAGCGCGGATATGAGGCCTTGGTCGGGGGCTATGGACGCGGGCTGGCGTGGGTGCTCAATCATCAACCGCTCACGTTGACGATCACGGTGGCAACCGTCTTCCTGAGTGCCATCCTTTATTACTACGTGCCTAAGGGGTTTTTCCCGCAACAAGATACAGGGTTGCTAAGTGGCGTGATTCAGGCTTCGCAGGACATTTCGTTTGACGCGATGCGCGTCAAGCAAACACAGTTCGCCGGGATCATCACTTCCGATCCGGCCATGCAAGCCAACAATGCCTGGGTAGGCGGCAACAATGCCATCAATAGCGGGCGCATGTACATGATGCTGAAGCCCTTGTCGGAGCGCAAAATCTCCGCCGACCAGGTGCTCGAACGGCTGCGAGAGCGCTTAGCGGTGGTGCCGGGCGCTACGCTCTACCTACAGGCGAACCAGGACATTCGCGTTGGCGGTCGGCAGAGCAACTCGCAGTATCAGTACACATTGCAAAGTGAGAATTTGCAGGACCTCGAGACCTGGTCTCCACGCATGCTCGAAGCCCTCGAAAAACTGCCGGAGCTGCGTGACGTTTCTACCGATCAGCAGAACCAAGGACTGCAAGCGCAACTCGTCATCGACCGCGACACGGCGTCGCGCCTTGGCCTGGACGCGCAAACCATCGATGACACGCTCTACGACGCGTTCGGCCAGCGCCAGGTCTCGACGGTTTTCACCCAGCTCAACGAATATCACCTGGTGATGGAAGTCGCGGCCGAGTACCAGAGAAACCCGGATGCGCTTAGAGGGATCTACGCACGGTCATCGAACGGCACGATGGTGCCGCTCAGTGCATTCACGCGTTTCGAGTCGCGGACATCGCCGTTGGCTGTGAACCACCAAGGTCAATACCCCGCCGTGACGCTTTCCTTTAATCTAGCCCCCGGCGTAGCGCTGGGCGATGCCGTCAATGCCGTGAACGCGGCAAAAGGACGAATCGGACTGCCGTCGTCGATCAGTGCCACGTTTCAAGGTACAGCGCAGGCTTTCCAGGCGGCACTCTCCAATCAGCCGATCCTGATTTTGACGGCATTGCTCGCAGTCTACATCGTCCTCGGCATGCTTTACGAAAGTTACATTCACCCCATCACGATTCTCTCGACGCTCCCCTCGGCGGGGGTGGGCGCGCTGCTCGCTCTGTTGCTTTGTCGGATGGAACTTACCGTGATGGCGATGATCGGCATCATCTTGCTGATTGGCATCGTCAAGAAGAACGCGATCATGATGATCGACTTCGCGCTGGACGCCGAGCGCAACAACGGTAAGTCACCCCGTGAGGCCATCCAGCAGGCGTGCCTGCTGCGGTTCCGTCCGATTATGATGACGACCATGGCGGCCTTGCTTGGCGGTTTGCCACTGGCGCTCGGGACCGGCACAGGTTCCGAGCTGCGCCGCCCTTTGGGCATCAGCATTGTCGGAGGACTGATCGTGAGTCAGATGCTGACGCTGTTCACGACGCCCGTTGTCTACCTTTATATGGATCGCCTTCGCTTCAAATTGGCGGGGCGCAAGCAGCCAGCAAGCGACTTTCGACCGATACCACTGAGCTGATTGGATTTCTTCTGACGTCGGTAAAAAGTTCAAGGGGCGCAGAGTTTTTTTCTTCAAGCTGCCCCTCACCGGGGCCCTCCACCGCGCTAAGATGCACATTTTCCACGCGAGCTCGGGGTGACGCGTGGCAGCGCCCGTGCTAAAGGATCTATTTCTTGGTAGGACGGTGGGAAAACAGGTTGCATCGCCGGCCCGACAGCGGCGGACACCGCCGTTCGGTTCAGGGATTGAGTCCCCATCGGTCCCAACGGCGCGCGGAGGGAAGCTCTGGCGCTGATTTTTTTTTGTCAGTGGGTTTGACAAATCTCACCGTGAGGGAGAGGATGGTTTCGGGGCCACGCCTCGGCTCATGGCCAGACCTGCGAACGCACCCTTCGGAAGCTCTCAAGAGAGGTTAGCGTGAGGCTCAGCCTGCGACTGATTCTTTCTCTGGTCGTCGGAATCACCCTGGTAACATTCTTTATATCGAGAAGTCAGGTCCGCTCTGAAAAGCAGGGGCTGCGCGCCGACCTGGACCGGCGCGCCGAGGTTTTCGCCGAAAGCCTCCAAGAAATCATCGAGCCCGCCTTTGCCCACGATTCACGAGCGGACCTTCGACGCGTTGTCGACCGTTTCGAAAATCGTCAGCGTCTGGCCGGAGTAGTCGTCTACGACGCTGACGGTCACGTGCTCGCGGAAAGCGCCACGCTCGAAGCCCGTTTCACGCCGCCTCCCGTCCCGCTCGACCGCATTAAGCAGGACCAGGGCTTCGGGGAATTCCTTCATCTCGGCGGCACATCGGTGCACGTCTACTATCTGCCATTGCACAAAGAAGGTGCGGTGGCGGGGGCCCTAGCGATCTTCCACGACGCGAGTTACATCGAGGCGCAGAGCAAAGACATTTGGCGCGAGACCATATGGCACGTGATCGCGCAGGTGTTGCTGGTTGTTTTCGTGACCTTGCTGATCATTCGCTGGACCGTCGTGCTGCCCATGTCACGCATGGCGCAGTGGATGAAGGACCTACGCAGCGGTGGGGCTCATCCGCGCGTCAAACTACCGAAGGATGATTTTCTCGCGCCGTTTTCGCAGGAGGTGGTCAACCTAGCACGCAGTCTGCACGAAGCGCGCGCGGCCGCGGTCGAGGAGGCGCGTCTGCGCGAGACAGGCGAGTCTTTGTGGACGCCAGAGCGGTTGCGCGTGAGCCTGCAGAGCAAGCTGACAGGCTCTTTGTATGTGGTTTCCAATCGAGAGCCGTACATACACATGCGCCGCGGAAAGAATATCGAAGTGTCGGTACCGGCCAGTGGGCTTGTGACTGCGCTCGAGCCAGTTTTGTGCGCGTGTAACGGCACATGGATCGCTCATGGATCGGGCGACGCAGACCGGGAGAAAGTCGATAAGCATGACCGCCTGCGTGTTCCTCCCGACAAGCCCGAATACACGCTGCGTCGCGTATGGCTGACGAAGGAGCAGGAGCAAGGCTACTATTACGGCTTTTCGAATGAAGGGCTCTGGCCGTTGTGTCACATCGCGCATACGCGTCCTATTTTCCGATCGTCGGATTGGCAGAGCTATCAGGACGCAAATCGGAAATTTGCCGATGTGGTGCTCGAAGAGATGGAGGGATCGGCGCACGCCTTGCTGCTCGTACAGGATTATCATTTCGCCCTGCTCCCGCGGATGATCAAGGAGGCGCGTTCCGACGTCCGCGTCGCAATTTTCTGGCATATTCCCTGGCCGAATCCCGAGGCATTCGGGATCTGCCCGTGGCAGCGCGAGCTATTGGATGGGCTTCTCGGCGCCGATCTTGTCGCTTTCCACACGCAGGCACATTGCAACAACTTCCTCGAGACTGTAGACGCAGCGTTGGAATCAAGGGTTGAGTGGGAGCACTTCGCTGTCAAACGGGGCAACCATGTGACCAACGTTCGGCCGTTTCCGATCAGTGTTGGTTTTCGAGAAGCCCCGATCGAGCCGGCTTTCTTGGGGCCGTCGCCTTATGAGCTGCGGGCGTCGCTCCTCAAGTCCCACGGCGTGCGCGCCAGCTATCTCGGTGTGGGCGTGGATCGCGTCGATTATACGAAAGGAATCATTGAACGATTCCGCGCGATTGAGCGATTTCTTGAGAAGTGGCCTGATTATGTTGGCCGTTTCACGTTTGTCCAAATCGGCGCCCCCAGTCGCACGACGATTCCGCGTTACCATGACCTCCTGAGTGAGGTCGAAGCGGAAGCTACCCGCATCAATGTGCGCTTCGCTAAGAATGGGAGCTGGAAGCCGATCATCTTGCTGACCCGGCATCACAGTCATGAAGAGATTTTGCCCTATTACCGTGCTGCCGATCTCTGCATGGTGACGTCGCTTCACGACGGTATGAACTTAGTTGCGAAGGAGTTTGTTGCCTCGCGAGATGATGAGGAGGGAGCGCTGATCCTGAGCCGCTTTACCGGCGCAACACGCGAGCTCCGAGATGCCTTGGTCGTGAATCCTTACGACACGGACCAGTTGGCCGATGCGATTCGGGTGGCTCTCGAGATGGACGCGGAGGAGCGCCAGACCCGCATGCGGCGCATGCGTCAAATTGTCAAGGAACACAACGTGTATCGCTGGGCTGGGACGCTAATCACCGAATTATCTGAGATCCGCATCGACGAGCCAGAACTCGCGCTAAAGTCGCAATGAAACGTGTTCTTTCAGCAGTCCTCACGAATTCCCGTGGGGTCGTTGACTGCTGGCTGTTGTGGCACTGGCGTAGTAACGACGGCCTACGGCTTCCCTCTACCTAATCTTGATGGCGAAGCAAAAAACCATCGGATAAACTGTCTGATACTGGGTGCCCGTAGCTCAGCTGGATAGAGCGTCTGGCTACGAAGATTGATCTCACGAAGAATCAACAACTTACACGGAATATCACTGAGCGATACGAATTGCCACCAAGTGACAGGATTTCTTGGCCTTGCTCGTTGAGCGTCACTCAGTAGTACTCGGTCAGGTTTGGTGGTAGGCGCAAAATTAGGCACACCTCGCGATCGCTGATACCGGTCCGAGTTGTCCGTCCCAGAGACAGGTGGTGGCGGGGACGCCTCCGGAGGTCACCGGGGCACAATTTTTCCTTAAAATTCTTCGGGGTTCGAAAGGCCCACGGAGCCACCATTCCAAGTTCGCGGCGTCACCCGCCGGTGGATTGCTAATGGTGCCGAAAATTTCCAAGTTGCCCGTCCCCAACTGGCCGCCAATCTCGGCTTTAGGTGTGCGATTGGCGATTTGATTTCTGGCATCCAGAATCGTGCACCGACCGCAAAGGCTCTCGCATCGAACTGAGCTAGGAGGAAGTATCATGAAAGCCGCAGTCGTTCCCGCCGCCAGCAGCTCGTGGCAGATCAAAGAAGTTCCGCAACCTCAACCTGGACCCAATGAAGTGCTGGTGAAGATGCACGCCAGCGGGATCTGTTATACCGATGTGCACCAAACGCTCGGAAATCTTCCCGGTCAATTTCCTCGGATCCTCGGCCACGAGCCAGTAGGCGAGATCGTTGCCGTAGCTCCCGACGTCACGACGCGTAGGGTAGGCGACCGGGTGGGCTCGGCATGGATTCAATCCACATGCGGACGCTGCGAATGGTGCTTGCGAGGCCGCCGGATGTTCTGTCCCTATCTGAAGGCTACGGGGGGCGATGTACAGGGCGGTCACGCCGAGTACATGCTGATGAACGCCGACGCCACCTACCTGATTCCGGACAAGGTTCCCTATGAGCAGGCAGCCCCCATCTTTTGCGCCGGTTACACAGTTTATAGCGGGCTCCGCTGGGCCGACCCTCAGCCGCATGAGCGGGTGGCTGTGCTCGGCATCGGCGGGCTTGGACACTTGGCTGTGCAATACGCGAAGGCTGCAGGTTTCGAGACTATCGCGATGTCCCACTCGCCAGATAAGGACAAGATGATTCGCGAGCTGGGCGCGGATGAAATCGTCCGCGACGGAAAGAGCCTTGCCGCCGCAGGCGGCGCCGACATCATCCTCAGCACTTCCAATTCGGCTAAATCGATGGTGGACAGCATTCAGGGTCTGCGTCCGGACGGCCGGTTCATCGTTATGGGCGCTGACGCGGAGCCGCTTTCGATTTCGGTGATCGAGTTGCTCTTCAAACGCATCAAAATCATCGGCAGCCAACAGAACGGTCCCGAATATCTCTACGAAGCGCTTAATTTCGTCGCGCAAGGAAAAGTTAAAACCATTGCCGAGACCTATCCATTGGTTGAGGCACCGAAGGCGTACGAGCGCGTTGCGGAGGGCAAGGCCCGGTTTCGCGCCGTGCTGACAATGTAATCGACGAAATCGATGTTGATACGGGCGCCGACCGATCTACAAGTTTCAGGATCACAGTGGATTCGGTGGGGCGCAGTTAACAGGCGCGGTGGCCAAGGCCGCAATCGCCAAGCTCCGGGCGGGGGGGTACCCACCAACCAGAATTAAGCTTATGTGAGAGCCTTGCCGTACAGTACCAGCAAACGGCTCCATGCCTTCTCGGCGAGTGGCTCGCTGTAGACGCTAGAATCCGGCGGACACCAGCCGTGCAGCGCCGAGTACACTTCGATTTCCGCGGGCAGCCCCGCCTTGGCGAACGTTTCCTTCATCACGGTCTTTTCGGTGGGGGCCTGCATATCGTCATTTTCCGCAATTGCGACCAGGAACTGCGCCTTGGTCGTCGCGGCCTGAAGATGCGGACTGTCCGGCATAGTGGTCACCAACCCATTGCCGCCGTGGAAGGAGGCCACGGCTCCGACGCG